>Ga0194134_10004918_pt1 | contig 12987 bp, 12 predicted proteins | sample TA2KigOff0mmetaG_FD_148602 | JGI IMG/M metagenome (GOLD analysis project Ga0194134, IMG submission 148602) | Freshwater microbial communities from Lake Tanganyika, Tanzania - TA2015056 Kigoma Offshore 0m | ecosystem: Environmental > Aquatic > Freshwater > Lake | place: Tanzania: Lake Tanganyika... | reverse complement strand
GCTGTCGCTTGATACCTGGAGCGAAGTGTACGGCGGCACCGGAAAGGTATTTGATTGGTCTCTCATTCCCGCAGAACTCGCGCGTCGGGCCGTTTTGAGTGGTGGCTTGAACGTGCAAAATGCGACTGACGCAGTGCGTCAGCTGCGCCCGCACGCGGTCGATGTCAGTAGCGGCATTGAATCCGCCAAGGGCGTAAAGGATGTGGCGCTGATGCGCGCATTCATCGCAGCGGTCCGCAGCGCGGACCATGAGTAATCCGGTCATCAAGAGGCACCCATGGATCACAATCCTACTCACCTAGGCGCGTACCACTACCCGGACGCATCCGGACACTTCGGCCCTTACGGCGGAAGCTTCGTCTCGGAGACACTGACGTATGCTTTGGAGAATCTGAAAGCGGCCTACGCGCACTATCAGCATGACCCCGAGTTTTTGGAAGAGTTTCATTACGAGCTGAAGCATTTTGTCGGCCGACCCAGCCCCATCTATCACGCCAAGCGCTGGTCGCAAGAGATCGGTGGTGCGCAGATTTACTTCAAACGTGAAGATTTGAATCACACCGGGGCACACAAAATCAACAACGTGATCGGTCAGGCCTTGCTCGCCAAGCGCATGGGTAAGCCGCGTGTGATTGCGGAGACTGGCGCTGGCCAGCACGGCGTTGCTACCGCAACCATCTGCGCGCGTTTTGGTCTCGAGTGCGTTGTGTATATGGGCTCGGAAGACGTAAAACGCCAAGTGCAAAACGTCTACCGTATGCAGTTGCTGGGTGCCACCGTGGTGCCGGTTGAATCAGGTTCCAAGACATTGAAAGACGCACTCAACGAAGCCATGCGCGATTGGGTGACAAATGTGGAAGACACCTTCTACATCATTGGTACAGTCGCTGGTCCGCATCCTTACCCGATGATGGTGCGAGATTTTCAATCGGTAATTGGTAATGAGTGCATCGAGCAGATGCCGGAGATGACGGGTCGGCAGCCTGACTATGTGATGGCTTGCATCGGCGGTGGCTCAAATGCCATGGGTATTTTTTACCCCTATTTGTCACATCCGGAATCACACTTGATTGGTGTTGAGGCAGCGGGTGAGGGTATTGCGACCGGCAAGCATTCTGCCTCGCTCAACGGTGGTATCCCCGGCGTGTTGCATGGCAACCGCACCTATTTATTGCAAGATGCGAATGGGCAGATCATCGAAACGCATTCGGTATCGGCGGGCCTGGATTACCCCGGTGTTGGCCCTGAGCATGCTTGGTTGAAGGATTCGCAGCGTGCCGAGTATGTCAGCGTGACTGATGATGAAGCGATCAAAGCATTTCATGATTGCTGCCGTATCGAGGGCATCATCCCGGCACTGGAATCGAGTCATGCGATTGCGTATGCAGTTCAGTTCGCCAAGACGCTACCCAAAGATAAAACTATTCTGGTGAATCTGTCGGGTCGTGGTGACAAAGACATGCATACCGTTCAGGAATACGACAAGCAGGTATCCGGGCACCATTGATATGTCACGAATCAAGCAAACCTTCGACGCTCTGCAGTCGAAAAAGAAAAAAGCACTGATTACCTTCATCACGGCAGGTGATCCGACGCCTGAACTTACGGTGCCGCTGATGCATGCCATGGTGGAGAGCGGGGTCGATATTCTCGAATTGGGTGTGCCTTTTTCCGACCCGATGGCTGAGGGCCCCGTCATACAGCGTGCGAATGAGCGGGCACTCAAATTCAATATCGGCATGCATGATGTTCTTGAATATGTTCGTATATTCAGGCTCGAAGATGCCAACACACCGGTAGTACTGATGGGTTATGCCAACCCGATCGAGCGTATGGGCGTGGATAAGTTTGTGGCGGACGCAAAAGCGGCGGGTGTCGATGGCGCGATCGTGGTTGATTACCCACCCGAGGAGGCGCGTGACTTCGCCGACAAGCTGCGTGCAAACGATATGGATTTGATCTTCCTGTTGGCGCCCACCTCGACTGAAGCGCGCATCAAGCAGGTAGCGCAGATCAGTAGCGGGTTCAGTTACTACGTCTCGCTGCGCGGTGTCACCGGCGCTGGCCATATTGATACGGCTGAGGTATCGGCGCGGATTGCGGCGATTCGTCAGCACGTACAATTGCCGATCGGCGTGGGCTTTGGTATTCGAGATGCCGCCACCGCCAAGACAGTGGCGTCTGTGTCCGATGCGGTGGTGATTGGCAGTCGCATCATTCAAGAGCTGGAAAACACGCCACAAGATCGGGCAGTGGATGCGGTGCGGGCATTCCTGACCGGTATCAGGACGGCAATCGATGAGGTGGCTGCTCAAGGCCAGTAAATGTTCCTTAATTGTTAACTACCCGCCAATCTAGCCCGGCAACCATCGCCGCAGGTACAATGCCGGCCAACGCGGTTCCTGCGCCGTTCTGAGAAAGAGAGCCCCATGAGCTGGCTTGAGAAGCTTCTTCCGCCCCGCATCCAGCGTTCCGACCCAAACACCCGTCGCTCCGTGCCTGAGGGTTTGTGGGTCAAGTGCCCGTCGTGCGAGTCGGTGCTGTATCGCACCGACCTCGAGACGAATCAGCAGGTCTGCCCCAAGTGCGACCATCACATGCGTATTAGCGCGCGTGAGCGGTTGGACGCCTTGCTGGATCCGGAAGGGCGCTACGAGATCGGTCAGGAGGTATTGCCGGTCGATACCCTGAAGTTCAAAGACAGCAAAAAATACCCGGATCGTTTGAAGGCTGCGATTGATGCCACTGGCGAGACCGATGCGCTTGTAGTCATGGGTGGGGCAATTTTGTCGATGCCGGTGGTGGTCGCCTGCTTCGAGTTCGAGTTCATGGGCGGTTCGATGGGCTCGGTGGTGGGCGAGCGTTTTGTGCGCGCGGCTCAAACGGCGTTGGAGCAGAAAGTCCCTTTCATCTGCATCACCGCGACCGGGGGTGCGCGCATGCAGGAGGGCTTGCTGTCGCTGATGCAAATGGCGAAAACCACCGCCATGCTGACCAAGCTTTCAGAGAAAAAACTACCGTTCATTTCAGTACTGACCGATCCGACCATGGGCGGCGTCTCAGCGTCATTCGCTTTCATGGGTGATGTAGTGATCGCCGAGCCGAAAGCGTTGATTGGCTTTGCCGGTCCGCGTGTGATCGAGAACACCGTGCGTGAAAAACTGCCCGAAGGCTTCCAGCGCTCCGAGTTCATCCTGACCAAGGGCGCGATCGATATGATCGTTGATCGCCGCAAGATGCGTGAAGAGATCGCGCAGTTACTTGCACTGCTGCAGAATCAGCCGGCTGACGTGCTGGCTTGATAGCTCTGGATCCCGGCCTACGCCGGGACCCAGCCCTCTCGCAAATTTGTTCCACCATGTCTGAGTCACAGTCATTAAGCCAATGGCTCGACTATCTCGAGTCCATGCACGCGGTTGCTATCGACATGGGTCTCGATCGGGTAGCCGTAGTGGCGCAAAAACTTGGCCTGCAGTTCGAGTGTCCGGTGCTCACAGTCGGCGGTACCAATGGTAAAGGGTCGACTTGTGCGATGCTTGAATCCATGCTGATGCAGGGTGGCTATCGAGTTGGTTTGTACACCTCGCCGCATATCATCCACTTCAACGAGCGTGCCCGCATCGACGGCCACAGTGTGAGTGATGCGGCCTTATGTGAAGCCTTTGCTGCAGTCGAGTCGATACGTAATGACGTCTCGCTCACTTACTTCGAATTCACTACGCTGGCTATCTTGAAGTTGTTTGCAGATGCCAAGCTTGATGTGGTCATACTCGAGGTCGGTTTGGGTGGCCGTTTGGACGCGGTGAATATCATCGACGCGGATGTCGCGATCGTGACCAGCGTCGACCTCGACCATCAACAATATCTCGGTGACACCCGAGAAAAAATCGGTTTCGAGAAAGCAGGTATTTTCCGGTCAAAGCGTCCGGCAATCTGTGGTGACCCGTCACCGCCGCAATCACTGATCGAGCACGCGAATAAAATCGATGCTGATCTTTGGTTATTTGGTCGTGATTTCAATTATTCAGGTGACCGACAGCAGTGGAGTTATGGCGGTCGTTCGATTCGTCGACATGCACTGGCTTACCCCAGCCTGCGCGGCGCGAATCAGTTACTGAATGCCAGCGCAGCCTTAGCTGCTTTGGAAGTGTTGCGTGATCGCTTGCCGCTCGGCGCGCAAGAAGTGCGTGCTGGTTTGGTGTTAGTTGAGCTACCCGCGCGCTTCCAGGTGCTGCCTGGCAGGCCGGCCGTGATTCTCGATGTCGCGCACAATCCGCATGCCGCTGCCACATTGGCACAAAATCTTGATCAGATGGGATTCTTTCCTTACACCCATGCGGTGTTCGGTGCCATGGCAGACAAAGACATTGCTGGCATCTTTATGCATCTGAAAGACAAAATCGATCATTGGTATCTCTGCGATCTACCCATGCCGCGTGCCGCGACCGCAGAAGCGTTGGCTAATACGTTACACAGCGCAGGTGTAGCCGATCGATCTGAAAGTGGCGGGGAGAAAAGCATTCAGTGCTTCAACACACCCGCCGATGCCTACGTGGCGGCCAGGGATCGCGTAGGCGAGAATGATAGAATCATTGCCTTCGGATCTTTCATTACGGTGGCCGGTGTGATGACGGCGCGCGCAGCGCACTGATCGTTATCCTCAATGGTCTTCGCGCACTGATTTATGGGTTTGTTCTCATTCGGTAGCAACACGCAGCAAGACGCTGACGACGACCAGACGCCGGTCCGGCCGCGGCGCAGCGTCAGAGCGCCGCAGGATGAGCCCATGGACCCGATGCTGCCCGAGAGGAAGCGCGCCCGGCGTCGCCTGATCGGGGTGACTGCACTGGTGCTCGCGGCGGTAATTGGCCTGCCCATGATTTTCGATTCCGAGCCGCGACCGATCTCGCAAGATATCAATATTCAGATTCCGCCGCGCGACAAAGCGCCGCCCATGAGCACCAGCCCGATGCCACTGCCGCCCGTGGCAGTGGTGCCTTCAGAGGCTAGTGCAGGCGCAGACGACACGCCACCATCGGCGCCGGCCACAACCACCGCGCCTGCGCAACCTCTACCGAAGCAGCCCGACAATAAGGCCGTAACCGTCGCCGAAAAAGATGCTGCCGCCCGAGACAAGGCGGCCACGGTCGCGGTCGGCGAAAAGCGCGTCGATAGCATGGTCGACAAGCCGAGTGCTGCTTCATCAGATTCAGCCAAGTCTGCCGATAAAGACAAGAGCCGCTATATTGTGCAAGTGGCTGCGGTATCGAACAAGGCCAAAGTCGACGAGCTGCTGCAAAAATTGAAGCGGGGTGGTATCGAGGGTTATTGGCAAAAGGTGACGACCAAAGAAGGTGACCGCTTTCGTGTTCGGGTCGGGCCGTTCCCAAGTCGTGATGAAGCGGACAAGATGTCCAAGCGTATCGACAAGCTCGGCTTGTCAGGTACGGTTCAAGCCCTCTGAGTTTTTTCGGCCACGTGGCCGCCGAGTAATCTGAAGGAGCCCACCATGTGTGGCATTGTTGGGGTTGTCTCGCATAGTCCGGTGAATCAGTTGATCTATGACGCGTTGTTGCTGCTGCAGCACCGTGGTCAGGATGCTGCCGGCATCGCGACTAACCATGGCAGCACATTCAGCATGTACAAAGCTAACGGCTTGGTGCGTGATGTTTTCCGCACTCGCAACATGCGCTCATTGCCGGGTAATTCGGGTATTGGCCAGTGTCGCTATCCCACGGCCGGCTCTTCGAGTGAAGAAGAAGCACAGCCTTTTTACGTCAATGCACCATTCGGTATCACGCTCGCACACAACGGTAATCTCACCAATGCCGAGCAATTGAAGATTGATCTATTCAAGAACGATCGTCGACACATCAATACTGATTCCGATTCCGAGGTTCTGCTGAATGTGTTGGCGCACGAGATACAGCAATGCTCCAGCGGCTTGTCGCTGGACCCGAGCGCGATCTTCAATGCAGTAGCGATTTTGCATAAACGTGTGCGAGGGTCGTATGCTGTAGTGGCACAGATTGCCGGTTATGGCATGTTGGCCTTCCGCGATCCCTATGGCATACGTCCGCTGTGTATCGGCTTTGCGGATACTGAGATGGGGCCAGAATATTTGGTCGCGTCCGAGTCGGTTGCGCTCGAAGGGTTGGGCTTTCACTATCTGCGTGATGTGATGCCAGGTGAAGCAATTTTCATCGATAACGATGGCAAGCTCTACAACCAGCAATGTGCAGAGAATCCAAGCCTCAATCCGTGTGCTTTTGAATTCGTCTACCTTGCTCGACCCGACTCGGTGATTGATGGCGCTTCGGTCTATGCAACGCGCCTGAAAATGGGCGAGTATCTGGCCGAAAAAATCCGGCGCGAGATCCCGTCGGGTGAGATCGATGTCGTGATGCCTATTCCTGATTCTTCACGCCCGGCCGCAATGCAACTAGCGCTCAAGCTGGGCATCGAGTATCGCGAGGGCTTCATCAAGAACCGCTACATCGGTCGAACCTTCATCATGCCAGGCCACAATGTGCGCAGAAAATCTGTGCGTCAGAAATTGAACGCTATCGGCGCCGAGTTCAAGGGCAAGAGCGTGCTGCTGGTCGATGACTCGATCGTGCGCGGCACGACCAGTCGAGAGATTGTTCAGATGGCGCGTGATTCGGGTGCGCGTCGTGTCATTTTTGCTTCTGCGGCACCGCCAGTGAAATTTCCCAATGTCTATGGCATCGATATGCCAACCCGACATGAGTTGATTGCTTATGGCCGCAGTGAAGATGACGTGTGCCGTGAGATCACGGCGGATGCCTTGGTTTATCAAGATATCGCTTCGATGAAGCAGTCGATCTCGGATGTGAATCCTGCGCTTAAACGTTTCGAAGCATCATGCTTCGATGGCCATTATGTGACCGGTGATATTTCAACTGATTATCTTGATCGCGTTGAATATGCGCGTGCCCACCCGAAAATCATCGCAGAGGATACTGTTCGCACGCAACTCAATCTGAATCTCGCGCGTGCAGAGTAAACCGGGGCGCGATATTCATGGATAAGCCTCGCAAGTTTGGTTTCACCACCACCATTCTGCACAGCGACCGTCAGAAAACCATTGAGCACGGCTCGCTGCACAAACCCATACACACTGCAGTTGCTTACGGCTACAAAGACGCGCGCGAATTAGCCGACGTGTTTCAGGGAAAGAAACTCGGCTTCCGCTATGGTCGTCAGGGTAACCCAACCGTCTCTGCGTTAGAAGACAAGATCACCCGAATGGAAGACGGGTTGGTCACGCTGTGTTTTGCGACCGGCATGGCAGCTATCGGTGCCTTGGTCCAAGGTTTGCTGCGCGCGGGTGACCATGTGGTGTCTTCATCGTTCTTGTTCGGGAATACCAATAGCCTGTGGCAGACCGTTGATCTGCAAGGTATGCCTGTAACGTTTGTTGATCCGACCGAAGTCGCCCATGTTGAGCGTGCACTGCAACCGAACACACGGATGGTATTTGTCGAGACGATTGCCAACCCGCGTACACAGGTTTCTGATTTGGAGCGCATCGGTGCGCTCTGCCGTGATCGTGGCATCTTGTACGTGGTAGATAACACCATGACCTCGCCGTATTTGTTTCGACCGAAGGCCGTCGGCGCGAGTTTGGTGATTAACGCGCTCACTAAATCAATTGCGGGTCATGGGAATGTGCTCGGCGGTAGCCTGACCGATACAGGTTTATTTGATTGGGCGCCGTTTCCGAATATTGCGAACAACTACAAGCGCTTTCCTGTTCAGCATTGGGGTATTGCACAGCTGCGTGCCAAAGCCTTGCGTGATTTTGGTGGTGCGCTGGGGCCCGAAGCTGCGCATCATATTGCGGTGGGCGCCGAGACCATGGCGCTACGTATCGAGCGCGAATCGTCTAATGCTTTGGCTTTGGCAAACATGTTGGTGGCTGATGATCGTGTCGCTGCGGTTTACTACCCCGGTCTGTCACAGCATCCGCAACATGCAATCGCGACCAAGCTGTTTCGTGCCTATGGCGGCATGCTCAGTTTCGAATTGAAGCCCGGTATTGACTGCTTTGACTACATGAACCGACTCAAGCTGGCGATCCCGGCTAGTAATCTTGGTGATACGCGTACGCTGGTTATCCCGGTGGCGCACACCATTTTTCATGAGACGGGCCCGGAGCGGCGCGCGGCGATTGGTATTGCCGAATCATTGATCAGGGTGTCCTCAGGTATTGAAGAGACCGAAGATCTTCTTGAGGATTTTCAGCAGGCGTTCGGCTAACTAGGGCCCAAGGGTACTTGCACCCCGTCGGCTGAATACGCTCACGCCTTCAGGCATGTCGAACGCCATCATTCTGTCCAACAACGCTGCAGTATTTGCTTCGGTGATTAACAGTGCGTGATGCGCAGGTTTCAAGAAGCCAGTATCGCGCTGCTTGTTCAGCATCCGCAGCAAGTCATCATAAAAACCCTGCGTATTCAGCAGACCCACCGGTTTGCGGTGATAGCCTAGCTGCAGCCAGGTCATTACTTCAAATAATTCTTCCAGCGTACCAATACCACCGGGTAATGCAACAAAGCCGTCGGCCAGCTCGGCCATCAAGGCCTTACGTTCATGCATGTCTTTGACGACCCGTAGCTCGGTGAGTTGAGTATGACCCACCTCGCTATCCATTAACGCAGTGGGAATGACACCGGTAACCTTCGCGCCAGCGGCGAGTACTGCATCAGCAACGATGCCCATCAAGCCAACATGGCCACCACCGTACACCAGCGACATGCCACGTTGCGCGATGGCGAGTCCGAGTTCGCGTGCTGCCCCGGCATATACCGGATCGTGACCAGCGGCCGAACCGCAGTAAACGCACAAGCGTTGAATTCGCGCTGCCATGTCTAGGGATTGCTCCGCTCGCTGATCGGTCGACCCTCACGTGGATCTTTTGCTGCAGCAGCTAGCACCAGTCGGGTGCCGACGATTCGATCGTGCAAAAACTGCCGATCCGGATCGAGACGAGTAGTCATCGACCACACTACTGCGTTCAGTAAAGGTAGCAGTAACAGCATTGCACCACGTGCCTCGATCCACCACGCCACCGCCAATCCCGGCAGAAACCAGCCCCATGCAAACACATAGCGCATCAGCGCGCGCGGCCAGCGCAGCGCCTGCCCGTTACGCAGGACGACCCGCACTCGCCAGGTTCTCATCGCCAAGGTTTGCCCACCGTGGGTCCAGAACCAACCAAAGTACGCACCTAGTACGATGAACTGCCAGATCTGCTGCCCATGACGCATCGCCAGCGCATGGCGTTGTTGCAGCAGTGTCGAAAATAGCCAGCCCGCAATGAACACCACGCCGAATAGCAGCATGGCCTCGTACACCATGCAAAACAGACGATTTTTGAGTGGTGCAGTCGGCAAAAAATTTAGCGACGCATCGGGAGGGGCGGTGGACTCAGATTCAGCGTCGGTCATGTCGGCTGCATGGGGGGCGGGGCGAAGCGCCGAATTGTAAGCGCAAGCCTCAACTAGCCAGAGTTATTAGTCTGATAACGTAAGGCTGAGGTCGTCGAAGGCTTCCGCAACTGCCATTCAAAACGCTTGATTTCATTGGCTTTTTTAAAAGAATTTTCTTGACCTTATTGCTGCAACGCATTAACTTATGTGCTCCCTCGCCACCGCGAGGGATATTTTTTCTCTGTTCCGCGCGGCCCATAACGCCGCGCGGCGATAGGAAGGTTTTTCGGGCGTTGCCACGCCCACGCAAGTTGTTTGCTCCAGCCCACGCCAAAAGTGTGAGGCGTCGCGAGCAGTTGCATGAACGGAAGCTGAACGAAGTGCACTTAGCGCCGATTTGAACCGCGCCAGCCGCGCGGGATGGATCGACGTAAACGCACGCTCAAGGGACGCTTCAAGTGTGCTGCTGTTACCGTCGCCGTCAGGTGAGAGCATCCGATCAATTTCCTATGGACCTTGAAAGGACAGGTAATGTCTTCCGAAATCACCGGCGCCGAGATCGTCGTGCGCTGTCTTGCCGAAGAGGGCGTCGAACACGTGTTCGGCTATCCCGGCGGCGCGGTTCTCTATATCTACGACGAGATTTTCAAGCAGGACAAGTTTCGTCACATCCTCGTAAGACATGAACAAGCGGCAGTGCACGCAGCAGACGCTTATTCTCGTTGCTCGAACAAAGTAGGGGTGTGCCTCGTCACCTCCGGCCCCGGCGTGACCAATGCCGTCACAGGGATCGCTACAGCCCACCTGGATTCAATCCCGATGGTGATCATCACGGGTCAGGTACCGACGCACGCGATTGGTCTGGACGCTTTCCAGGAATGCGACACCGTCGGCATCACGCGACCCTGCGTCAAGCATAATTTTTTGGTCAAGGATGTCAAAGACCTTGCCGCGACAATGAAGAAAGCCTTCTACATCGCGACGACTGGACGACCGGGCCCGGTGCTAGTCGACATCCCGAAAGACATCACGATTGCCAAGACCACGTACGATTACCCGAAGTCGGTCGAGCTACGCTCGTACAAGCCGGTCGATAAAGGGCATGCGGGTCAAATTCGCAAAGCAGTGCAGCTACTGCTGACCGCCGAGCGGCCCATGATTTACACCGGTGGTGGCGTCATTCTTTCCGACTCCGCGCCCGAGTTGAACAAGTTGGTCGACAAGCTCGGCTACCCTTGCACCAATACATTGATGGGTTTGGGCGGTTACCGTGCCTCCAGCGATAAGTTCGTCGGTATGCCAGGCATGCACGGTACCTATGAAGCGAACATGGCGATGCAGCACTGCGATGTGCTGATTGCAATTGGCGCGCGGTTTGATGACCGCGTGATCGGCAACCCGAAACATTTCGCGACACTACCGCGCAAGATTATTCACATCGATATCGATCCTTCTTCCATATCGAAGCGGGTGAAGGTCGACATACCAATTGTGGGTAACGTCAAAGATGTGCTGCAGGAGTTGCTGGCACAACTTGATGCATCCGAGATCAAGCCGAATGCAACTGCACATACCGCTTGGTGGAAGCAGATCAATGAATGGCGTCAGCGCGAGTGTCTGAAATATGCGCTGGCAGACGATTTGATCAAGCCGCAAATGGTGGTCGAGAAGCTATGGGAAGTCACCAAGGGTGATGCCTACATTACCTCCGACGTTGGTCAGCACCAGATGTGGGCCGCGCAGTACTACGGCTTCGACAAACCACGCCGCTGGATTAATTCAGGCGGCCTCGGTACCATGGGTGTGGGTCTACCGTATGCGATGGGTGTACAAATGGCCAACCCTGACGCAACGGTGGCCTGTATCACCGGCGAAGCGTCAATCCAGATGTGCATACAAGAGCTCGCCACCTGCAAGCAGTATCACCTGACACCGAAAATTATTCTGCTCAATAACCGTTACCTCGGTATGGTGCGGCAGTGGCAAGAAATTGATTATGGCTCGCGCTACTCCGAGTCGTACATGGACTCACTGCCTGACTTTGATAAACTGGTCGAGTCTTTTGGTCACGTCGGTGTCACCATTAGCAAACCGGGCGATGTCGAAGGTGCGCTACACGACGCATTCGCCATGAAAGACAAGCTGGTATTCATGAACTTCATCACCGATCAGGGTGAGAATGTGTGGCCGATGGTCAAGGCGGGCAAAGGTCTGACCGAGATGCTGCTTGGCTCGGAGGACTTGTAATGCGTCACATCATTGCAGCATTACTGGAAAACGAAGCCGGCGCACTGTCTCGCGTCGTGGGTTTGTTCTCTGCGCGTGCCTACAACATCGAAACATTGACCGTTGCCCCGACCGAAGATCCAACCCTGTCACGCATGACCATTGTGACCTCGGGATCGGATGATGTGATCGAGCAGATCACCAAGCATCTGAATCGTTTGATCGAGGTGGTAAAAGTGGTCGATCTGACTGAAGGTCCGCATATCGAGCGTGAACTGATGCTCATTAAAGTGCGCGCAGTTGGTAAAGAGCGCGAAGAGATGAAGCGCACTGCAGATATTTTCCGTGGCCGCATCATCGATGTTACCGAAAAAACCTACACCATCGAGCTCACGGGGAATAAATCCAAGATTGATGCATTTATCGATGCGATTGATCGCACCGCGATTCTCGAAACTGTGCGTACCGGCGGCTCGGGGATTGGTCGTGGTGAGCGCATCTTGAAAATTTGAATCTATCCACACTTAACTTCAACAGGAACATCATGAAAGTTTCCTATGACAAGGACTGCGACCTCTCGCTGATTAAAGGTAAGAATGTTGCCATCATTGGCTACGGCTCGCAGGGTCATGCGCATGCACAAAATCTTTCGGAATCAGGCGTCAAGGTCGTGGTGGGTTTGCGTAAAGGTGGTTCATCCTGGACCAAAGTAGAAAAAGCGGGTCTGAAGGTTGCTGAAGTCAACGATGCGGTGAAGTCGGCCGACGTGATCATGATCTTACTGCCGGATGAAAACATTGCGCAGGTCTACAAAGAAAATGTCGAGCCGCACGCCAAGCAGGGTGCTGTGCTCGCGTTTGCGCATGGGTTTAATGTGCACTACGGTCAGGTGATTCCGCGTGCCGATCTGGATGTGATCATGATCGCGCCCAAAGCCCCAGGCCATACCGTGCGCTCAACCTATACCCAAGGTGGTGGCGTGCCTCACCTGGTGGCCGTGTACCAGGACAAATCCGGTATGGCGCGTGACACCGCACTCTCGTATGCGATGGCGAATGGCGGTGGTCGCGCCGGCATTATCGAGACCAACTTCCGCGAGGAGACTGAAACTGATTTATTCGGCGAGCAGGCCGTCCTGTGTGGCGGTACCGTTGAATTGATCAAAGCCGGTTACGAAACATTGGTTGAAGCCGGTTACGCGCCGGAGATGGCGTATTTCGAGTGCCTGCACGAATTGAAGTTGATCGTTGACCTGATTTACGAGGGCGGCATCGCCAACATGAACTACTCGATCTCGAATAATGCG
>Ga0194134_10004910_pt1 | contig 13018 bp, 11 predicted proteins | sample TA2KigOff0mmetaG_FD_148602 | JGI IMG/M metagenome (GOLD analysis project Ga0194134, IMG submission 148602) | Freshwater microbial communities from Lake Tanganyika, Tanzania - TA2015056 Kigoma Offshore 0m | ecosystem: Environmental > Aquatic > Freshwater > Lake | place: Tanzania: Lake Tanganyika... | reverse complement strand
TGTGCTTCGCCGTACGGGCCGCGACGTGACAATGCACCCGACCCGCGACCTGTGGTGGCATGAGTGTGTTGGGGCACAGTCGGATGACTGCCCGTGCGCGGCGGTCGACTCGGAGCATCCTCTCTTCCTGCTGTACACGAGTGGTTCAACGGGGAAGCCCAAAGGAATCGTGCACACCACGGGGGGCTACATGGTCTTCACCGCGCACACGGCACGACTCACATTCAATCTCGTGCCAGCGCGCGGGCAGGTCTACTTCTGCACGGCGGACCTCGGCTGGATCACCGGGCACAGCTACATCGTCTACGGCATCCTGCCGAACCGGGTGCCGACCCTGATGTACGAGGGCGCGCCGAACTTCCCGGGAGACGACCGCTTCTGGTCGATCGTCGCGCGGCACCGCGTGACCCACTTCTACACCGCGCCCACCGCGATCCGCAGCTTCATGCGCTGGGGCGATGCGCACCCCGCGAGGCACGACCTCTCGAGCCTGCGCGTCCTTGGCACGGTGGGCGAGCCGATCAACCCCGAGGCGTGGGTCTGGTACCACGAGCGCATCGGCGGCGGGCGCTGCCCGATCGTCGACACGATGTGGCAGACCGAGACCGGCGGTCACGTGATCACGCCGCTGCCCGGCGCGACGCCCACCGTGCCCGGCAGCTGCACGCTGCCGATGTTCGGCGTGGACGCCGCGGTGGTCGACGAGCACGGCAACGAGCAGCCGGCGAACGGCGGCGGGCTCCTCGTGATCCGCAAGCCGTGGCCCGGCATGCTCCGCGGCGTGCACGGCGACCGGCAGCGCTTCATCGACACCTACTGGTCGCGCGTGAAGGGCATGTACCTCGCGGGCGACGGCGCGCGGCGCGACGACCGCGGCTACTTCTGGATCATGGGCCGCATCGACGACGTGCTGAACGTGAGCGGACACCGGCTCGGCACCGCCGAGGTCGAGAGCAGCCTGGTCGGAAGCAAGCTCGTGGTCGAGGCGGCGGTCGTCGGCATGCCGCATGAGATCAAGGGTACGGGCGTGGCCGCGTTCTGCGTGCTGCACCCCGACCACGCGCACGACGCGGGCGACGCGATGCGCCGGCGGCTCATGGAGCACGTGGCCAAGGACATCGGGGCCATCGCGCGGCCGGACGTCATCCGGTTCACCAACCTGCTCCCGAAGACGCGCAGCGGCAAGATCATGCGCCGCCTGCTGCGCGACGTCGCCGCGGGCAAGGAGGTCACGCAGGACACGACCACGCTCGAGGACTTCGCCGTGCTGTCAAGGCTGCGCGAGGGGGACGAGTGACCGTCATTCGTCGACGATGACCGCGCCGGGGTCGGCGAAGGAACGCAGCGACGCAAGCTCGGCACGCGCCGCACGCTGGGTGCCGAGCGTGCGGGACGCCGCCGATGCCACCGCCGCGATGCCCTCGCAGCGAACCACGCATGCGCGGACCGCGGCCTCGCGCGCCAGCTGCCGTTGGGACATGCTCGACCCGGGCATCGGGGCGAGGAGCTGGCTCGCGAGCCCATCGAGCGCCGAGTCGACCGCGAGCCGTCGTACCCGAGCGTCGGCAGGCTCAATGCGATCGATGGACGTGCCCCATCGGCCGATGCTCCGCCCGAGCGAGGGGAGCGCACGCTGCAGCCATGCGATGCGGCACGCGCGCCGGTCCACGGGGGATGCGTCGAACAGCTCCCCGGCGAGGACGGGAAGGCGGCCGGCGAGCTCGGAGAGTTCCTCGAGCGCACGCGAGCGCGCGCGGACGGCAGCCTCGCCGTCGGACGCGGGGGCCTTGGGATCGATCCGCCCGCATGCCGCGACGAGGAGCGTGATGACCTCGCCGCGGGCATCCGAGTAGCGCCGGATCGCGTCCGGGGAAGCCATGCCCGCGGAGCATGCCGCGACGACCTCGGCGGCGTCGATCGAGGCCAAGAGGCCGAGCACGGGGTCCGCGAGCGTCCAGAAGCAGGGCATGTCCGGCGCAGGGTTTCCCGGTTCGATGTTCGCCCACGGTCGGACGCTGTCATCGGAGTCAGAGCGCGGCGCGGGAAGGATCGACGAGATGCGATCGGTGCAGGAGGCCATTGCGGTCGCGTCGCCGCGGATCCCCGCGGCGATCGCGTCGAGCTCGTCCTGGCCCGGGGCCGAGCCGTCCGAGGCGAGCGCGATCAGCCTCCTTGCCCGGGTCACCGACGCGCGCTCGAGGTCGGCCGTGACGCACGTTGCGTCGGACGCCAGGATGATGCCCAGGAGGGCCTCCTGGGCACGCACCCTCCCGCCCACGTCCGGGGATTGGGGCGTGACGGGGGCGAAATCAAGCCGACGCGCGACCACCGAGAGATCGATCCATGCGGAGGCGACGGGATCATGCACGCCGATCGAGGCGGACGCATCCGCGATGGACGTTGCGACGCGTGCCTCGGCGGCCAGGAGGTCGTCGGACCTCCAGTCGGGGTCGGCGGGCATGCCTGCATCGACGAATGCGCCGAGCGAGACCGCGATCGCCTCCGCGCGCGCGGCCAAGGCCCGTTCGATGGCCGCGCCGGCCGATCGCGACGCGGGTCCCGCACCGCGAGCGACCAGCCGATCGACGACCGCGGGATCCGACTGCAGTTCCGCGACAGGATCCCGGGGTGGGGTGCCGACCGCGGCGAGGCACAAGCCTCGCCTCACGACCGCGTCCGCGCCAAGCCTCGCCCGTTCGGCGCGGGCCGCGTCGCCGTCGGCATGGAGCTGGATGATCGACTCCAGCAGGTCGCGGTCCGCCCTTGACTGGGCGCTCCGTTCCGCGGCGAGCGCACGGCCCGCCGACCGGAACGGGGCACCGCCGCCGGCCGCCGGGAGCGATCCCGAGAGGCGCGTGAACAGCGCATGCATGTTGCGCTCGGCCGCGGTCGTCCCGCCGGACCGCGACGCGCTCCATGCGTCGAGGTAGTCCGCATGCATCGCGAGCGCGGCCTCGAGCGGCGCGGACTCCCCGCCGGCCAGCCTCGTGACCATCACGACGTCCGTCGCCGACACGCCGACCGGTGAAGGTCCGAACGCACCGTCGTCCGCCGCCGCACGGCACGGGAACAGGGCGATGCACGCGACCGCGGCGACGGCGACGGTGCTGGCGATCCAGGTCATGGCTCCGCTCCTCCGAGCGCAGCGAGGACCCCCGACCACTCGGTGATGGTGGCACGGCTCTCCTCGATGGCCACCTGCTCCGCCGTGAGCTCCCCCTCTCGGCTCTCCGGCCCGCAATCGAACCGCAGCTTCCGCATGTCGCGGCGGTACACGACCCGCTCCTGGCCGCCGGGCGGTGCCGCCGAGTCACGCCTGTGCTGCATGAACGTGCAACGACCCGGCAGCTCGATGCCCGACGACAGCATCGAGAAGTCCTCCGCGGCCCATTCGATTCGATCGATGAAGCGCGCGTCCGCGATGACCTGGGTGCGGCGGACCGGTGCCAGTCCTCGCGTCGGGTCAAGCCATACGGTCATCGGACTCCCGAGCCCGACCTCGAGCCGAAGCAGCCCCGGACCATCACCGACATGCCGATCCCACGATGCGGTCACGGCACCGGGTCCGTGGCCGGCGAGCGCGTCCGCCAGGTCGTGGAAGTCGCCCTGCGCGGTGCCTCGCGACGTGTCCCCGAGCATCCCGGCGACGGCCTCCCACTCTGCCGGGTGCCGGTGCGCACCGTAATCGTGCGCGCGGCCGACCAGCGGCTCGGACTGTCCGGACACCGCCGCCTCGACCGAGCCGTCGGTCGCCACGGCGTCCAGCGAGTCGCTGCTCGCGCCGACGGAGCACGATGCCGTGAACCGAATCGGGCCATCCACGAGCCTGCGAAGCACGCGGTCCTGGCTCCAGGGGTGGCCCTGGATCGCCGGGTCGGTGGACCGCACCAACTCCCCTGCCACCCACGTGGACTCGCGAATGACGCTGTCGGTGCGGTGGAAACAGCCACGCTTGAAGGCCACCGCGGCCTGGATGTCGGCGATCCGCGGCACGTCCCGTGGACCGGCGGACTCCCGTACCGCGCCGAGCCAGGCGAGCACCGAGCGCGCCTGCGAGGCTTCCGCTCGCATGAGCGCCTGGCAGCCTCCCAGCCGCCGGGCATAGCCCTCATGCGTGAACAGGGCGGACGATGCGTCGGCGGAACCGAGCTCCGACGCCACCGTTCGCGCATCCTCCTCCAACTCGGGCGCGACTCCCGGAGGGAACTCCGGCCACCGTCCGGGCACGGCCTCGCCGGCCAGGGACATCGCGCCCCACTCGACGGCATGCTCCGCTCCGAGCGCACGGATGCGCACCTGCCCTTGCCGGAACCCCGCGTTTCCAGAAGGAAGGACCGCGATCGTGACGCCGGTCAGGCCCCCTTGCGTCCTGGTGGACACGACCCGCGCTCCCGCGGCGGAGACGCCTTCGGCGGGCACGAGGCCAGGCACCCAGATCTCCCGTTCCACGGGAGCGTCCCCGACGACGACCCCGAGGAACACCGAGGACGGATAGGCGAGCATCCGTGGCTGCACTCGCGCACGCACCGCGACATCGCCGGCCTCGATCAACTCGCCGGCGGACGCGAGCCGCAGCGAGATGCGCGCGTCGGCCCGCCCCTCAGCGTGCGCCTCGGTCGCCATGAAGCGCACGGTCGTGCGCCATCGCCGTTCCACCACGCCGTCGGCCAGCTGCCTTATGCCCTCAGGATGCTCGCGCACCTCCGCCTCGAATCCCGGACCCTCGATGCTCGCCGAGAGGACGGCGTCGGACGGCGCCACCGTCCGCACCTCGAGCGCGCGCTCGAGCGGAACTCCCGCGGCAGTGCACCCGAGATCGATCGTGTCGGCATAACGCAGCTCGATTCCCAGGACGATCGCCTCGACCGTGGCGACGGCCCATGGTGTCCCGTCCGCGATCAGGGTCGCGCCGAACCCGAGGATCCCGCGAGAGCTCCCGGGCGTGATCGTGAGGTCCACGTGGCCCGTTTCATCGGGATCGAGCTGCTTCGGGAGTGCCCGCACGCGCGTGCAGGACGAGCACTTCGGCACCGCCCGTTCGATGCTCACTCGCGCGGCCGAACGGCTCACGACGGGGACGCGCACGTCGAAGGAACGTCCGTTCGCGCCGGACCAGGGTCCGGCGGTCACCTTGAACTCGGGAACCTCGGCGGCTTGACCGGCGCGCGCCCCGGCGAAAACCGCCGCCGGGGCACACGCCATCAAGGCCGCCGCGACCAGGGCGCAGCGGGTTCGCATCGTCGGCCTCATCGATCGGTCACTCCGCGGAAGCAGGACCCACGGGAGCCGGGGTTGGCGCAACCGGACGGCAGCGCGCCAACTTGGAGGACCCGCCCTCGATCTCGACCGTGCCGATGACCTCGCCGCGCTTGCACCTGCTCATGGGCGCGCAGATGTCGCCCAGCGGGGTGCAGGTGCACTTGTACTGCGTGTACGTCGGGCACAGGTTGGGCACGAGCTGCAACACCCCGTTCGTCGGGTCCTGGACCCAGTTGGCGATCGAATAGGGCGGAACCCGGTCGTTCATGGTGTCGTTGATGCAAGCCTCGTAGTTCGTCACCAAGCCGTTGACGCAGTCGTTCGCTGGCTTTTCGCAGACCATCTTGGTCCCGGACTGCCTCAGATCACAGTGCAAGAGGCTCGGGCCCTGCTCTGCACTGGCGGGAACGACCACGCCGACCGCCGCCGCCAGCAGCAAGGCACCCGCGACCCGGACCTGACCTACAGCCGATCCCCACGCGCGACAAAGTATTGGACAAGACATGGTGATCTCCTCAGCGTTGCGTCCACACTGAACGGGATGCTATTCCTCCGCGTGCGCATGTCAAGCATCGGCTCGTGAGATTGTGCATCCTGCGCGAAGTCCGCGCCGCGCTCATTGCCCGATCCACCACTCGACGCCGGGCGCCCGGTCGCACCAGCGGCGCATGTCGCGCAGCTGCTCGACGGGCGCGAAGTCCACGCCGCCGTCGATGGTCGCGAAGAGCGCCTCGCCGCTGAACCGCGCGCTCACCGAGCCGAAGCTGGCGGGGTTCTCGGGGTCGTACTCCGCGGTCCACGTCGGCGTCGCGTTCGCCAGCCACGGCCCGTCGACGCGGAAGTAGCCCTCATTGGGCGTGCCGTCGGCGGTGGCGTTCGTGCGGCTCGAGACGAAGGCCATCGTGCGCCCGGGGTGCTTCGCGGCCGACAGCCGGAGCACGCACCACTTCGCGAACGGGTTGAGCGCGCCGTTCGGGAGCGTCTCGTCCACCGGGAAGCGCTGCTCGTCGCCGCCGACCCACGCGCTGTTGAGGCCGAAGCTCGGGTAAAGCGACGTGAAATACATGAACTGGGTCGGGTCGCCCGCCTGCAGCTTCTCGAACGTGGCCGCGTTCTCGCCGCAGTAGATGCGCCGGAAGTCCTGGTCGAGCCACGGGGCGAGCCGCCACGGCCATCGCTTCGAGATCTCGACGTCGCCGCCGTATGTCTCGGGCGGGATGGCGTTCCCGAGCTCGTCCCGGGCGGGAAACCCGCTTCGGTACCCCGGAAGCACGAACCCGCGCTCGTCCGTGGCGTAGGAGATCCAGGCCACGATCGCACTCCGCATGGCGGAGGCCTCGCGCATGCGCGCCGCGCTTCGGCGGGCTCCCATGGCAACGGGCACGATGATCGCGACCAACGTCCCGATAATGCCGATCACCACCAGGAGTTCGATGAGCGAGAAGCCACGATTGCACGGGATTCCCGACCGCGCGGCGGGCCCGCCGGGCGATTCGGGGCAATGATCAGAAGTCCGCGGCGCGCGCTGCATCGTGCCATCGTATGACACAGTCGGCTGCACGCCTGATGACCCACACTCGATGAATCGCACGATGCCAACGCTCGCCCCTCGCCCGACGCCCCGCCATGACCGAACGAGCCTTCCGCGCGCGCGTGCCTCCTCGCTCGCCGTGTCGGTCGCGCTCACGGCGACCGCCCACGGCCTCGCCGGCGGCACCCATGCGGCCGATTTCCCGGCGCCTGCGCTTGACCGCTGGATGTACCCGTTCAACCCGAGCCCGGGCACGCGCATCGCGCTCAGCACGTTCGGCAGCACGCCGGGCGCGCCGGAGTTCGACAGCCGCGACGGCCAGTTGATCGTCGGGTTCGACACGGCATCGCAACTTCCGACGGGACTCGGCGGCGCGCTCACCGTCACGCGGTGCGTGCTCGAGCTCGAGGTGAGCAACAACCTCGTCTTCACCTACGACCCGACGCCCGATCCGTGGCAGGCGTTCGTCGCCACGAGCGACCCCGCCTTTCAGGCGGACGCCGATGCCGGACAGCCGGTCGAGTGCTTCGCCGTCGGGTTCCGGAACGGCTTCACCGCCCGGACGTTCGCGGAGAACTCGCCGTACGCGCCCGCGGGAACCAGCGGGCTCCTGCCGGGCGTGCGCAACGCGTTTGCGGCCGGGTTCGACGCACAGGGCGCGACCGTCGATGTGTCGCAGAACCCGCGGCAGCGCTTCCAGGCGCAGCCCATGGCGATCGGTACCGTCGAGGGGCTGACGCCCGGGAGCCTGGTGCCCGGCGGCTCCATCATGCGCTTTGAGCTCGAGGTCAGCGATCCCTCGATACAGTCCTACCTGCAGTCGGGGGTGTCTGCGGGACGCGTGCTGCTCGCGGTCTCGAGCCTCACCCTGGTGATGCAGGGCTCCGGGCCGTTCCCGTCGTTCATCGCAAAGGAGCACCCGAACGTCACGTTCGGGCTCTCGCGCCCGGCGCGGCTCGTGATCGAGGCGACCGAAGGCACGCCGTGCGCGGGCGCCGACCTCAACTGCGACGGCACCGTGAACGGCATCGACCTCGGCGCACTGCTCGGCGCGTGGGGTGCGTGCGATGCATGCGACGCCGACATCAACGGCGACGGCGTCGTGAACGGCATCGACCTCGGCGCGCTGCTCGGCTTGTGGGGCTGATCGCGCGGGCCGTCAGACCGCGCCCGCGGGGGCGTGTTCCTGCAACGCGCTGACGAACGCCCGCCGAGCCGCCGCCAGCGTGCGTTCGGCGTCGTCGAGCAGCCGCGCCACGACGCCCTCGGGCAGGTTCATGCGCACCGCGACCTGGTGGAGCTCGAGCCCCTCGACGTGTCGCAGCCGCAGAGCTATGCGCTCGTGATGCGACAGCATCTCGAGCACACGCTCGAAGAACCCGGACCCAAGCGCGGCAGGGCCGCGCGGTGCCTTGCGTTCAATGATGTCCGCCATGCGTGCACTCCTTTGCACCGCTTCGGCCGAACGACCCACCGCGAAGAGCGTTGAACCAGACGCGACCGACCTTACTCCCGACGTCCTTGCCGGTGGCGTCCCCAAGGACGCTCCCTGACGCCGATCGCTTCTTAACAAAATGATAACACCGATTCGGACGCAGTCAAGGGGGATTCATGCCGCCGCCGGAAGAACCTCAATGACCTGGACCATCTCGGCCACCGCATCCTCGAACCCGGGTGCACCGACCAGCGGGCCGGTCGCGGACACGATGAGCGGATCGAACTGCGCGCCGGACTGCGCCTCCAGCTCGGCGAAGGCCTCCTGCAGACCCATCGCGCGGCGGTACGGGCGCACCGACACCATGGCGTCCAACGCATCGGCCACGGCGACGACGCGCGCGTGCAGCGGGATGGCGGCGCCATGGATTCCGTCCGGGTAGCCGAGGCCGTCCCAACGCTCGTGGTGCCAGCGCGCCACCGGGGCGGCGAACGCGAGCACCGGGATCTTGCGGAGGATCATGCCGCCGAACACGGCGTGGCGGCGCACGGCCGAAGTCTCGGTAACGCTGAGCGGGCCCTCCTTGCGGAGCGCCTCGGCAGGAACCAGGATCTTGCCGACGTCATGCAGCAACGCGGCGATCCGGAGGTCACGAAGCTCGCGCGCGCCCATGCCGATGGACGAACCGAGCATGGTGGCGAGCGCCGCCACGCGCAGCGAGTGACCGGACTGCGAGGGGTCGGCGGCATCCACCTGGCTGACGAGCTCCGCGACCAGGTGCGACAGCGGGCAGTCCGACTCGCTGAAGGTCCGCGACGGCGCCATGGAATGGGCGGCGCGCGGCGAAGCGTCCCGCGGCTCGACGGTGAACCAGGCCTGCGTGGCCAGCGGGCGCGCGCGGTCGGTGCGGGGCTCAGTACGGGCGTTGAAGCGGAAGTCGTTCATGTTTGGCTCCTTGTCGATGCGGCCGGGTCTGGCCGCCGCAACGCATCGGCGCCGGCGGGGGGCGACTGAAGCGAGGTGCGCGAATTTCGCCGGGATTTCCGCGGTGTCCGAAAACACCGCGAATTCGCGGCACCTGCGGGGGTTTCCGCGCAGGGAGCGCGCCCGGCAGGACTATGCTCCCCCGCCCGATGCGCATCGCCCCCGCCGTCACCGTGCGTCCGCCGAAGGCACGTGCCGTCGAGGTGGCGTGCGCCCCGGATGCCCGCGCGGATGCCTTGGGCACCGGCGCGGCGTCGTTCGCGCGCGTGCTCGGCGGCAGCATCGGCAAGCCCGCGATGCGCGCAGAGCTCGAGCGGCTCGAGCGGGATGGCGCGCTCGCCGCGGACCCCCAGCCGGGCATGTTCGTCTACCGCGCGGTACACGCCGGCACGCGATGGATGGGCCTCGTGTGCCGCGTCGACACGCGCGACCTGGTCACGCTGCTGCCTAACGCGGCGAACGATGCCGAGATCGCGGTGGCGCACGGCGACCTCACGGAGGTCGGCGCGCAGCTGGCACCGGCGTTGGTGCAGGTCGAGGCCTCCGAGGACGTCGGCTACCTGATGGTGTGCGACACGAACGAGCGGCCGGGCTACCACTTCGTCGCGGCGGACGGTTCGACGCACTCCGCATGGCAGGTGCACAAGCCCGAGGCGTACGCGACCGCGTTCGCGGAACTCGACGCCGAGGAGATCCGTGCGGGCGGCGGCCAGGTGATGGCCGCCCACCGCGAGGGCTCGATGCCGCTGGTGATCCTCACGTCCGACGGCGCGAGCGCCGCGACGGGGCCGCTGGCGCCGCGGTCGGGCCTCTTCGTCATGCGGCACCCGCACCCCTGACGGGGGGGTGCGCGCGGCGGGGGCTACACTTCGACCATGACTGCGTTCGTCACGCCCGGACCGTCCTCGTCGAACCTCGCGGGACCCGCCAAGGTCCTGGTGTGCGACCTCCTCGCCAAGACCGGGCTCGACGCGCTGCGCGGCCTCGGCTGCACGGTGATGAACGACCCCGCCCTGGCCGAGGACACCCTCGAGCGGGCCGTGCGCGACACCGCGCCCGACGTGCTCGTGACGGGGACCACGCCGGTGACCGCCGCCACCATCGAGGCGAGCCCGCGGCTCTCGATGATCGTCGTCGCCGGGACCAGCGTCGAGCACGTCGACATCGCCGCCGCCAGCCGTCGCGGCATCTTCGTGGCCAACTGCCCAGGCCGGAACGCCACCGCCGTCGCCGAGCTCGCGTGGGGGCTCATCCTGGCGTGCGACCGGCGCATCCCCGAGCAGGGGGCGGAGCTCCGTGCCGGGACGTGGGACCAGGCGCGGTTCGGCCGCGCCACGGGGCTGCACGGGCGCACGCTCGGAATCGTGGGCCTCGGGCCGGTGGGCCAGGAGACCGCGCGCATCGGGGCGGCGTTCGGCATGGAGGTCATCTGCTGGAGCCGCAACCTCACCGAGGAGAAGGCGCTCGAGCACGGGTGCGGGTACTGCGCCAGCCTCGTCAACCTCGCGAAGCTCAGCGACGTGGTCAGCGTCAGCGTGGGCGGCGGCGAGGACACCGACAGCCTGATCAACGAGAAGTTCCTCGCGGCGCTACGCCCCGGGGCCATCCTGGTCAACACGAGCCGCGGTGCGGTGGTCGACCAGGCTGCGCTCGCAAACGCCATCCGGACGCGCGGCCTGCGCGTGGGGCTCGACGTCTGGGCCCACGAGCCCGATTCGCCCACTGGGACCTTCAGCGACCCGATGGTGCACGAACCCGGGGTGATCGGGACGCACCACGTGGGCGCGCTCACCGAGCAGGCGCAGCGCGCGGTGGCCGTCGAGGTGGTCCGCGTCGTGCGCGCGTGGGCGGAGCGCGGCCACGTGCCCAACTGCGTGAACCGCGCGGTGGCGACGCCCGCGACCGCGATGCTCGCCGTGCGGCACCTGAACCGCCCGGGTGTGCTCGCGCACGTCTTCTACACCCTTGGCCAGGGCGCGATCAACGTCGAGGAGATGGAGAACATCGTCTACGCGGGCGGCGAGGCGGCGCTCGCGCGCATCCAGCTCGACCAGGCGCCGCGCGAGGAGCACCTCGCGGCCATCCGCACCAACCCGAACGTGCTAAGCGCCACGCTCAGCATGATCGCGCGCCGCATGTGAGGCGGCGGGGGCGCGCATGGAGATCGACGTCGCCGAGCTCCCCGTCGCGCTGCGCTACAACCTGTTGATCGGATCGATCGTGCCGCGGCCGATCGCGGTGGTCGGCACGTGCGACGCGGCAGGGCGGCCGAACCTCGCTCCGTTCAGCTTCTTCATGGGCGCCGGCAGCGAACCGATGACGCTCGTCGTGAGCGTGGCGAACCCACCTGGCGGCGAGGGCGAGAAGGACACGCTGCGCAACGCGAAGCCCGCGCCCGAGGGCGGCACCGGCGAGTTCACGGTGAGCGTGGCCACGGAGTCGAACATCCTGCGCGTGGTCGCCTGCGCGGAACCGCTGCCCTTCGGCGAGAGCGAGTTCGCGCTGGCGGGCCTGACTCCGGTTCCGGGAAGCCGGGTGCGGGCGCCGAGGCTTGCGGAGAGCCCGGTGAGCTTCGAGTGCCGGACGCTGCAGGTGGTGCGGCTCGCGCCGGGGCGCGTGGGCGGCGGGAACCTGCTCATCGGGGAAGTGGTGCGGGCGCACGTGGACGACGCGCTGGTGGGCGAACGAATGCACGTTGACCAGGCGGCGCTCGCGGCGGTCGGGCGAATGGGCGGACCGGAGTACTGCACGACGCGGGAGCGTGGCGTGATCCCCGCGGGGCGTCCGGCGCTGGCGCACCCGGCGGCGTGGCCCCGAAAGTGAACCGGGATCTCTTTTCCCAGAAAGATGTCCCGGCTTCGATTCCCGGCGCCGTTTTCGCTTCGTATACTCACGCTGTTCGAGATCGCTCTTTGACAACTGGGGCCGTACCGGCATCGACCGGACAGGCAACGCCCGGAGTGGCGCGCCGTGGAGCATGATGGCCACGTAAAAAGCATGCACAATCACAACTGCCAACACGCAGTACGCTCTCGCAGCCTAATTAGGCCGCGCAGCGAGTCTCCCCACGCCTGACTAAGGGGGCCGCTGTCAAACATCAGGCTGGACCCAATGGGCTGACATGCCTCGGCGGGTCGAGATGACGCATGTCTCGGAACGGAGCGCCCCGCTGCGGGGATACGCCCGGACGACAATCAACCCGCAGACACGCGCGTAGAGGCTCCGTGCGGACTGTTTCGGCACAGGGGTTCGACTCCCCTCGGCTCCATTCACTTTTATCCGCCACCTCCCGCGTGGTTCCCGGCTTCCCCACCCCTCCCCCCGGGGGATTCGAGAACCTCGGCCCAAGGCAGGGCGTTTCCTTCCGTACTCCATGAAGGATGCCCATGGCCGCCTCGCATGACCCACCCTCCCGACCGGACGCCGCGAACGACGCGGCGCTCGTCGGGGTGCCGGCGTCCGACCGCGAGGCCGCCGTCGCATGCTGGGGCGCCATCTACGCCTACATCCGCAAGGCGGGGCGCTCCGATGAACAGGCGCGAGACCTCACGCAGGGCTTCATCGCCGACGTGCTGCTCGGACGCGGCCTGCTCGCCAAGCTGGACGAGCGCCGAGGCCCCCTCGCACGACGGGGGACCTCGCTTGGGGTACCACGCAAACAGACTCGCAGGCTTTGGGAAAAGGACCCTTGGACGCGGGTGGCACGTTCGGTACCTTTGGCACACCGGGCGACGCCGTGGCGTCCACGAGCTCGACCCGGGCATGAGGACTTCCAGCATGAGAACCACGATCCTGGTCGCGTTCGTCGC
>Ga0194134_10004909_pt1 | contig 13020 bp, 8 predicted proteins | sample TA2KigOff0mmetaG_FD_148602 | JGI IMG/M metagenome (GOLD analysis project Ga0194134, IMG submission 148602) | Freshwater microbial communities from Lake Tanganyika, Tanzania - TA2015056 Kigoma Offshore 0m | ecosystem: Environmental > Aquatic > Freshwater > Lake | place: Tanzania: Lake Tanganyika... | reverse complement strand
CGGCGAGCCCATGGGAAAACGGGTTCGTCGAAAGCTTCCACAGTCGCTTCCGCGACGAATGCCTCAACCGCGAGCAACTCTGGACCTTGACGGAGGCACGCGTCGTCATCGAAGACTTCCGCCAGGACTACAACACCGAGCGGCTGCACAGCTCGCTTGGCTATGAATCGCCGCGACGCTTCGCGGCCGAAAACGCCTTACCAATCTCAGGCTCCGGGCCGGACCGCCAAGCCGGTCCGTCCCTCCGCCTCAGATTGCCAACGACCGCCAACCCCACCACATCAACCAACGCCTCAGACTGACATCAAAGGTGGAGCAGTTCCGGCGTCCCTCTCATTAGTGATGGATTCGATTTGGCCGTTTTCCTACCGCGGTCAGCCCCGGTGATAGATTCCGGGCCGCCGGTGATGACAACGTAGTGGACTATGAGGTTGTCGCCTTGGTGACATACCGCGTGCTGCGCCCCTTGCCCACCACCGCAAACACGCCGAGCCGAACCAATCCGTTCAGATCGCGGTTTACCGTGAGATACGCGACCCCGAACCGCTTCCGGCACCAGCCGCTGGTGACAAACCCAGCTTGCTGCACTTGGCGCACGATCTTCTTCTGGCGCTCGTTGAGCCGCGCCTCGACGGCCGGCGTAATCGGCCCACCCGCATCCGCTGGAACCTTGATACGGTCGTAAGCCCCCGCTGGCCCCGGCAAAGTCAGAACAAAAAAACGAGGATCAGCGGCAGGCTGAGGAGGCAGAGCAGGCTGTTGGTGGCGGTGAGAGTGATGTTCAGGGCGACATCGCCCTTGGCCAGATGGCTGTAGATGTTGGCGGTGGGCCCGCCGGGGGAGGCGGCGAGGACCGCAGGGTGGCGGCACGGGCCGGTTGATATGCGGCACGGTGCGCGAGCGGATCTTGTTTACCAGTGTCGAGCGCCCGTCGGGCGCTGCGTAGGCGGCTTCAATCGCCCTCCTCGCGCCCATCCGGCTGCCGGCGGCATCCGTAGGGCGCGCCGCAAAGATACTTCGTGGGAAATCTCCCGCTCGCGCTAAGCATTCAGTATCCCCATGCCCGGCCCCACCGACCCCGTCCCCCCTGCGGCGGAATTCATTGCGCACGTCACCCGCGCGCAACGCGTTCTGCATTCGTTCATTCTAACGATGGTGTGGAACGTCGCCGACGCCGACGACGTGTTGCAGGAGACCAACCTCGTGCTCTGGCGCAAGGCGGCCGAGTTCGATCCCACGCGGGAGTTCCTGCCGTGGGCCATGCGGTGCGCGCAGTTTCAGGCGCTCGCCCATCTCAAGCGCCGCCAGCGCTCGCGGCTCGCCTTCGACGACGCGCTGCTCGACCAGATCGCCGCGGAAGCGATTACCGAGACGGCGGAGACCGATGCGCGCCGCGCCGCGCTCGCCGCGTGTCTCGAAAAACTCCCCGCCGAGCACCGCGCCCTGCTGGCCGGTCGCTACCAGCCCGCCGGCTCCGTCAACGCCATCGCCGCCGCGCGCGGCACCACCCCCAAGGCGCTCTCCGAGCTGCTGCGCCGCATCCGCCACGCTCTGCTCCTCTGCATCGAACGCACCCTCGCCCGCGAGGCCCGCACATGACACCCGCCGACTCCGCCGAGCTTGATGCCCTCCTCAACCGCTTCGTCGATTCGGAGGCTCCCGCCGCCGATGACGTTCACCGGCTGGAGGCGCTGCTGCGCGCCGATGCCGCGGCGCGCCGCCGCTACCGTCAGTTCATGGCCCTGCACGGCGCACTTGCGTGGGACTACGCATCGCTCGCGCGCACGGCCCCGGCGGCACCGGCGCGCAAACTCATCCCCGCCGGCGCGTGGCTCGCGGCGGCCGGCCTCGCCGCGTTGCTGGCACTCGTGTGGCTCCGGCCGCGCGCGCTTCCTCGCGCCGCCAGCGCCGCGGTCGTCGAATCGGTGAACGGCTCCGTTTTCTGGAGCGATGGCGCGAGGCAGCAGTCGCAGGCCGTGGTCGCGGGCGCCGCGCTCGACGCGGGCTTGGTCACGGCGGACGGCGAAAACGCCGCCGTGCAATTGCGCCTGGCCGATGGCACCCGTCTCTCCCTCAACGGCGAAGCCGAGGTCGTGTTGTCGGCCGAGTCCGCCGCCGGCACCGTGATCGGGTTGCGTCGGGGCAACCTCAACGCGAGCACGGGCGCGCCCGCGGGATCGTCGCCAGCCTCCATCCTCACCGGCGCGGCGGAAATCTCCCTGCCCGCCTCCGGCGCCGCGCTCAACGTCTCCGCCGATGCCGAGCGCACCCGCGTGGCGGTCGAATCCGGCCGCGCGCACCTCCGGCGTCTGGCCGACGGCACCGGGCTCGATCTCGCGCCAAATCACACCGCGATCGCCACCCTCGATAGCCGCGACCGATTCGCGGCCCTGCCGGCCGACGAGCAACCTCCGCGCGCCTGGCACCGCGCCTTCGACCGCCCGCCGCCGGCCGGCAGCAAGGGCGAGTGGCGCTCGCCTGCCGACCCCGGCGGCCCCTGTGTGCGAGCCGTGCCCTATGTCGCCGGCCGCCGGGCCGACGGCTCGCCCATCGTCCATCACGGCATCACCGTGCGCCCCGTCGAGGGCCAGGGCACGCTCGCCGCGCTCACCCGCCACACCGTGCTGCGCGTGCGCTGGCGCACCGCGCAACCGGCCTCGTTGCAGGTCTTCGCCGGCTGCAAGACCGCCGCCGGCGCGTTTGCCGGCAACTTCGAGTTCCTCGCGCGCGTCGAGCGCAGCCCCGCCGACGCCGGCGGCTGGCGTGTCTCGACTGTGCGGATCGCGGACTTCGAGCCCCGCGCGGGAAAATTTCCATCCCCGCCGCCTGACGCGCTGCTCGGTTTTCTCCTCCTCAGCACCCGCGAGACCGCCGCCGATCTCGAGATTTCCGAAATCATCCTCGATTCCACCGACGCATGACCCCGCTCCTCCGCCAGCCACTCTCGCGCCGCACGTTCTTGCGCGGCGCCGGCGCCACGCTCGCGCTCCCGCTGCTCGACGCGATGCTCCCGCGCGCACGCGCGGCCAACGCAGTCGTCGCACCGCGCCGTCACGCATTCATCTACACGCCCAACGGCTACAACCAGTCCACGTTTCTACCCTCGCGGACGGGTCTCGATTGGGACCTCGCGCCCGCCCTCGAGCCGCTCGCCGCCGTGAAGTCCGAGGTCACGCTCGTCACCGGACTCGACCGCGCCTTCGTGCCGGGCACCGGCGTCCACGCGCAGTGCGGCGCCTGCTGGCTCACCAGTTCGCCACCCAGCGAGACACTCGACGGCGCCTTCCCCACCAACACCACGCTCGACCAACTGCTCGCGCGCGAACACGAGCGCGACACCGCGCTCCCCTCACTCGAGCTGAGCTGCAACGACCACGCCGACAACAAGGAGACCAAATACTTCGAGTGCATCTCCTGGGTGGGCCCCGGCTATGCGGCGACGACGGAGAAAAATCCGCGCGCGGTTTTTCGACGGCTCTTCGGGCAATCCGCTGCCGGCCCCGAACGCAGCGTCCTCGACGTCGTGCTCGAGGAGGCGCGTTCGCTCCAAGCGCGGCTCGGTCGGGGGGATCGGGAGAAGCTCGGCGAGTATCTCGAGAGCGTACGCGCCACCGAGCAGCGGCTCGAACGCGCTGAGGCCGCAGCGCGGCGCATCACGACCCCGCCGCTGCCGGAGCCCTCAGGCATCCCCGAGAAACGCGGCGACTATCTGCGGCTGCAGGCCGAACTCTTCGTGCTGGCGTTCCAACAGGACCTCACGCGCGTTGCCACGCTCGTCGTCGATCCCGAGCGGTGGGATTCGCCGCGGATGTTTCACGGCGTCTTCGACAAGCCGCAGAATCACCACGTGCTCACCCACACCAAGGGCGACGACGCCAAGGCCGCCATCACCAAGATCGACCGTTTCCACACGGAGTTCTACGCGCACGTCATTGGCCGCCTGAAGTCCATCCGCGAGGGCGAGCGCACGCTGCTCGATTCCACGGTGCTCACGATGGGCAGCGGCATAAGCGACGGCGACTCCCACAACTACGCGGACCTTCAGGTGCTGCTAGCGGGCGGCGGCCTGCGGCCGGGGCACTTCCGCTACGACGGCGACCGTCCGCTCGCCGATCTCTGGCTCACCCTCGCGCGGCGGGCCGGCGTGAAACGGGAGCGTTTCGCCGACAGCACCGGCCCGCTCGCTGAACTGCTCACGTGATGCGCCGTCGCGCCTTCCTCCGCCACGTCGCCGGCACGGGCGCCGCGCTCGCCGCGCCCACGCTTCTGCGCTCCGCCGCGCCCGCCGTGCGCCCGTTGATCGGGATCCAGATCGCGGGACACAGCCTGCTCGACGAGGGCATGGATCGTTGCCTCGACCTCGTGCAGTCGACCTGTCGCGCCAACACCCTCTTCCTCTACAGCCACAGCCACTACGCCGCGCACAACCGCCCACCCTCGGCCTACGCCGACCACGGCGTGCCGATTCGCGACGAGCGAAAGCGGAAAATCACGCGGGTTTGGCTGCGACACAGCGCCGATGCGTTTCGGGACTCAGTCCTCAAGATTCCGCGGCCCGCACCTGACGAGGAATACGGCGACCGCGATCTCTTCGCGGAAGTCGCCGCGGCATGCCGGAGCCGAGGCCTCAAGTTCTACGCGCGTATCCTGGAACCCGGCACCAACGAGCTCCGCGGCCGCGTGCCCGGGGCCGACCGCGCCATGTCCGTCGGCCTCGACGGCAAGCCGGCCTCCCAGCCGTGCCGCAATCACCCGGAGTGGCAGTCATTCTGGGACGCCCTCGTGGGCGACACCATCCGCACCTATCCGCTCGATGGCTACCAGTGGGGCGCCGAGCGCGCCGGCCCTCTTTCGAGCGTGTTGTGGCGCGGTGAAGCGCCGTTCTGCTTTTGTCCCCACTGCGTCGCCCGCGCCCAGCGCGAAGGCATCAACCCCGCGCGGGCCCGCCAGGGTTTCACCGAGCTGCACGCCCTTATGACCCGCGTGCGCGACGGGGGTCCCCGGCCCGTCGACGGCGTGTTCACCAACGTCCTGCGGGTGCTCATGAAATTCCCCGAGGTGCTCGCGTGGGACTATCAGTGGCGCCTCGCCTTGGAGGAACAGGGCCGCCGCACGCACGCCCTCGTCAAGGCCGCGCGCCCCACCGCGCAAGTCGGCCGCCACTTCGACCATCAGAACACCTCGTGGGATGCGCTTTTCCTCGCCCACCTGAGCTACGCCGAGGTCGCGCCCTACGCGGATTTCATCAAGCCGATCCTCTATCACGACATCCTCGGCCCGCGCCTCCGCTGGTGGCACCTCGAGCGCCTGAAGCAGGGCCCGCTCGCCGAGCTGTCCCTCGCGCAATCGCTCGATCTGTTTTACGCCCTTCGCGGCTACGATTCCAAAGCCGAGCCCACTCTCGCCGAACTTGACCAGCGCGGCCTCAGCGCGGGCTACGTCGCGGAGGAAACCCGCCGCATCGTCGCGGTGGTGGGCGGCAAATGCGCCGTCATTCCCGGCATCGGCGTCGATGTCCCCGACAACATCGCCCGCCCCGCCGGTCATCCGGCCGGCAACTTCGGCAGCACGCCCGCCAGCCTCCGGGCCGCCGTCACCCAGGCCTTCGCCGCCGGTGCGGGCGGCATCTTGATCTCGCGCGAATACGACGAGATGCGCGTCGAGAATCTCCGCGCCATCGGCGACACGCTGCGCGGCCTCGGCAAAGCCTGATCCCCGTTTCTCCCCATGCGTGCTCCCCTGCTATTGCTCACTTTCGTCTCGATCCTCCTTTCCGTCCGCGCCGCCGCACCCGCGCCCGTCACGCTGCTCTTCGCCGGCAGCAGCAGCGCCTACTGGAACGACCTCCCGCGCGAGGTCGCCCGCACCGTCGACCGTCGTGTGGTCACGCATCCCGGCGCGCCAGTCGTGCCCGCGATCGTCGGCCGCAGCGGCAGCGACATCCGGGTGTATCTGGAACCTGGTTTCAACCGCTACGAATACGGCGTGAAGCCCGGCCAGTCGTTCCTCCAGAAAATCGCCGACGAGCGCCCACCCCTCGTGGCGCTCATGACGGTCGCGCGCTTCATCATGGGCGACGACGACCCGACGAAGACCGGCCAGGCTCACGCCGACGCCGTCACGACCTATTGCGCCGCGATCCGCGCCGCCGGCGGCGAGCCGGTCTTCTACGAGATGGGCTGGGGCAAGTCCGACCGTGAGGCCGAGGGCCGCCGCCGCATCTTCGATCTCGCGGTGAAGAACCGCATCCGCCTCTTCGCGCCGTGCTCGTCGGCGTGGGGGCGGGTCTATCGCGAGCGGCCGGATCTCGCGCTCCAGCACCCAAAGGACAACTCGCACCCCGGCGATGCCGGGCATTTCTTGAACGTCGCGGTCTTCCACGCCGCGCTCACGCGGGAGTCGCCCGTCGGCCGCCTGCCGTGCACGTTTCCTGTCTGGCCGCACGCGCTTCCGAAGGCAGAGACCGACGAGCAAAAGGCCGCCGAGGCCGCGCGCATCGCCGCGTTCAAGCCCGACGCCTACCAGGCCACGCTCGCGAAATGGATGTATCGGAATGCGTCCATGAACCTCACCGCCTCGCTCGACGACGCCACCGCCCGCTACCTCGAGACGGTCGCCTGGGAAACTTGGCAGGACGTTGACCGCCGCCTCTCCGCCGCGCTCGTGCGCTGACTTTCGTTTCCCCGCCACGCTTTCCCCATGGCCCCGCTCCGCCGCCTCCGCTTCATCGTCGCTGCTGCTCCGCTTTCGGGAGTTGTTTTCAGCCAGACCGCGCCCACGGCACCAGCCGCACCGGCCGCCGGCAGCTCCGCCATCCAGCTCTCGCCGTTCGAAGTGAAGACCGACGGCGACGTCGGCTACCTCGCCACCCACACGCTTGGCGGCAGCCGGCTTAACACGTCGTTGAAGGACACGCCCGCGATCATCGACGTGTTCACCAAGGAATTCCTGATCGACATCGGCGCGACCAACCTCGAGCAGGCGATGGTCTACGCCAACAACAGCCAGGTCGACGACGGCGACGCGCAGCGCGTGAACTCCGGCAACACCCAGCTCGCCGCCGCCAACGGGTTCAACTTCCGCTCGCGCGGCATCCTCGGCAACAGCACGCGCAACTACTTCGAGACGCGCCTCAGCACCAACCTCTACAACGTCGAGCGCCTCGACGACTCGCGCGGCCCCAACTCCGTGCTCTTCGGCATCGGCTCCGCCGGCGGCATCGTCAACAACTCCCCCAAGCGCGCGCAGTTCGGCCGCGCGTTCGGCGAGATCGGCGCGCAGGCCGGCACGCAGGAGTTCTCGCGCTACACGCTCGACTACAACCTGCCGCTCGCCGCGCAAAAGCTCGCGCTCCGCGTCAACGCGCTCCACGAGGACAAGGCCCACTGGCGCCACTACCTCGGCAACATCCGCCGCGCCGGCAACCTCGCCGCGACTTGGCGGCCGTTCTCCGCCACCGAGGTCCGCTTCGACGCGGAGAAGGGCGACGTGCGCGGCACCATCGGGCGCAATTACCCGGCCAACGACGGCGTGACCCGCTGGTGGCGCAACGGCTCGCCCGTCGTTTCCGCCGTGACCACGACCGCGCCCACCGCCGCGCAGACCGCCCTCGGTCTCAACCGGCCGCTGACGGCGACACGCCTCGTAGTCGTTGAGAACCAGAACATGGTCGTCAACGTCCTCAACTGGTTCGCCACCGTCGCCGACAACCCCTACATCCCGAGCATCATCCGTCAGCCCGAAGCCGTCCCCTACGAGGGCATGCAGACCGGCCCCGGCGGCCGCACGCGCCACGAGTTCGACAATACCACGCTGGTCGTCGAGCAGCGCTTCACCCGCAACCTCGTCGGCGAAATCGGCTACTACCACGAGAAGGGCTCGTGGCTGAACTACGATGTGGGCGGCAGCAACATCATCATCACCGGCGATCCCAACGGCCTGCTGCGCAATCCGACCGACGTCTTCCCGCTCGGCTCGTTCCGCCCCGCGGCCAACGCCACCGGCGATCTGATCAACCCGAACGCCGGCCAGAGCTACATGGAGACCGCGTGGCAGCGGCGCTTCGGCAGCACGTCGAGCGACAACTACCGCGCCACGCTCGCCTACGAAAAGGATCTCGGCCGTTGGGGCCGCCACCGCGCCGCCGCGCTCGCCTCGCGGCAGGAGGAGCGCCGGCTCAACTACGCCGAGCGCGAGGTCTGGCTCGGCGCGCCGTTCAACGCCGAGCCGGCCAATGACAACAATTCCGTCTGGCGCCGCGCCTACGTCACGCGCGGCGACGCCCGCTCGCAGCGCGTGCCCGATCCGCTCGCCGGCCCGCCGCTCTCAATCAATTTCCCCGGCCGCGCCGCGCCGCTCACCAACGGCTGGATCCCCAATGGCGGCGGCACGATCTCCGGCCGCAAGATCGAAAGCCAGATGGCCGCCGTGCAGAGCTCGTGGTGGCGCGACCGCGTGGTCACGACCTTCGGCTTCCGCCGCGATGTCGCGCTCCAGACGCGCACCACCACCGTGCGCGACGCCACCGGCATCTGGGCCGGCAGCCAGGGCATCCAGGTTTTCAACGCGTCGTCGCCCAGCTCGAGCTTCGAGTTCACCGGCCGCACGACCACCGCGGGCGTGGTCGTGCATCCGCTCGGCTGGCTCTCCGTCTTTGGCAATGTCTCGCGCAATCTCGGCCTCCCGTCCTACACGCTGCGCTATGGCCCCGACGGCGTCACGCCCCCGCCTCCGATCGGCCGCGGTTTCGACGCCGGTGTGCTGCTAAGTTTCGCGCGCGACCGCGTCACCGTGCGCGCGAGCTACTTCACCACCGTCGCACGCGACGAGGCCGCGACGATGGGCGTCGATGGCGCGTTCACGCCCGATTACAACCGCATCATCGCCATCCTCGACGATCCCAACGGCGACCGGAACACCGCCGACCGTCTCTACACCTCCACCGAGATGGCGAAATTCCCGCTGCTCCGCCCCGTCGCCACCGCCAACGCCGACACGCTCGACAACGACAATCGCGGCTTCGAGTTCCGCGTCACCGCCAATCTCGGCGAGCGCCTCCGCTTCATCGTCAACTACTCCTACGCCTTCCAGGAACGCACCAACGTCTACAAGCAAACCTATCCGCTTTACGCGCAGCTCGATCAGTTCCTCACCGAGATCCAGCGCTCCCGCCCCGGCGTGGACGTGCGCGGCGCCCGCGGCATCGAGGGCCAGACCCTCGATGCCATCCGCACCGCCCGCCTGGACGACCTCGACGTGCGCCGCCTCGACTTCGAGGGCGCCTACGGCAACCGCGCGCACAAGGCCAATTTCTTCGCCAACTACAACTTCAAGACCGGCCCGCTGCGCGCGTGGTCGTGCGGCCTCGGCGGCCGCTACCTGAGCCCGATCTACGCGGGCCGCGTCGCCACCGCGCCCGGCGTCCCGCCCAGCATCGCCGCCGGGGCCGTCGCCAATGACATCCGCGGTCCCGACGTGTTCGGCAACGACAGCCTGCTCTTCGACGCGATGCTTCGCTGGCAGGGCAACGCGCGCCTCCTCGGCCGCAACCGCCGCCTCGCCGTCCAGTGCAACGTCCGCAACCTCCTCGATGACCAGGCGATTTCCCTGCGCCGCTTCAAGACCGACGGCGTCACCCTCGACCGCTGGGCCCTCACCGACCCGCGCGAGATCGTCCTTTCGGCCACCGTCCGCTTCTGAAACCGCCATGCTGCGCCCGTCGCTGTTTTTCATCGTCGCACCACTCGTCGGCGCCGCCGTGCCCGACTTTGCGCGCGACATCGCGCCTCTCATCCGCACGCACTGCCTCGACTGCCACGACGCGGGCACGCGGAAGAGCGGACTCGATCTCGAGCGGTTCACCGACACCGCGTCGGCGCTCGCCGATCGCGCGACGTGGGCCGCTGTCCTCGAGAAGGTCGAATCGCACCAGATGCCGCCCCCAAAGGAGCAGCACCTGCCCTCCGCGGCCGAGCGCGCTCGGATCGTCGCGTGGATCGGACACCTGGCCACGCTGCCCGAACCCACGCTCGGCGCACGCGATCCCGGGCAGCCTGCCCTGCGCCGGCTCACGCGCCTCGAATACAACAACACAGTGCGTGACCTCCTGCAGTTGCAGGGCGACGTCTTCATGTTTCCCGAGCGCCTGCCCCTGGCGGACAAGTCCTACTTCCAGCCCGCGAGCGGCCGGATGGGCGACACCTCCGAGGTGCGCTTCCGCGAGTTCGGCCAGAAATATCCCGTGCTCCTCCGCGCCTCCACGCTGCCCGGCGACAACCGCGCCGAGCACGGCTACCGCAACCGCGGCGACGCCGCGAACTTCACGACACTGCTCCTCGAGAGCTATGTCGCCCTCGCCACCGAGATCGTCGACCATCCCGAATTGCCTGCGCGCAGCCCGGTCTTCGCCGATTTTCTCGGCGTGGTGCCGGCGCCCCTCCCCACCGCCGCGCCGAAGCAGGCGTCCGACGCACCGGCACCGCCCGTGGCCGGCGAGTTCGCGGCGAAGATTCGCACGATGCCCGTGGCCGCCGGCTCGGCGCACACGCTCGACGCCTTCCGCACGCTCATCGCGGCGGCGTGGCGCGACTGTCGCGGCGGCATCTTCGATGTGCCCGCGTCGATGGCTAACCGCACCATCGCCGGCAAGGGCGGCCTCCTCACGGTGCCTTACGGCACGCGCGCGCTGACCATCAACCCCGACATCGATCTCTGGACGGCGGGCTTCGCCACCGCCGAGGCCGCATCTGGAAACCTAATTCTCACCAACAAGCAGAAAGGAGAGAAGGCCATGGAACTGACTTTCGGACTGCGCACCGACGATCGCGACGAGGGCGTCGAGGCCTTGGGCGTGTGCGTGCTCGGCCGCCGGGCTCAGCGCGGCCGCGTCACACTCACCGCCCTCACGTCGGACTCGGAGGAGAAAACACTTTCCGCCGAAATCGCCGAGGGCCCCGCCGGCACGACGTTCTTCAGCTTCGCGGCAAATCCGGGCGAGCGCATCGTCAAGCTGCGGGTCGATGGCTCCGCGTTTTCCGGCGACCACGTGCTGCTCGACGATCTCGCATTCGCAACCAATGGCCGCGCCCAACCCGCCGCCGCGCTCGCGCCGACATCGGCGCCTCCGACACCCGCGCCCGTGGCGAAAAAAACTCCGCCCGCGCCGGCCCCCACCACGACCACCGCTGCGCCCAAGCGGTTTCCGCCCGCGCCCGCGCGGCTCGCCGCGTTTCTCGAGCGCGCCTACCGCCGGCCGCCTACGGCCGAGGAATCGCAGCGCTACCTCGCGTTGTTCGAAGGAGCACGGGCCGACGGTCAGGCCGAGCCCGCCGCGCTGCGGCTCGCGGCGAAGGCCATCCTGGCCTCGCCCGGCTTCCTGTTCCTCGCTGAGCCGGCCCGGCCCACCGAGCCCGCCGTGCGCCCGCTCGACGACTTCGAGCTGGCCTCGCGCCTCGCGTATTTCCTGTGGGCCGCGCCGCCCGACGACGCCCTGCTCGCCGCCGCGCGCGCCGGCCGGCTGCGCGTTCCGACCGAGCTCGCCGACCAAGCGCGCCGCATGCTGCGCGATCGCCGCATCGCCGAGCTGGGCGAGTCGTTCGCGATGCAGTGGCTGCGCCTCGACCAGCTCCACACGGCGAAGCCCGATCCGGATTTGTTCAAGGCGTTCTACTCCGGCCCGCAGGGGAAGGACACGTTGCACGCCGCGTTCCTCGCCGAGGCGCTGCTGCTCTTCGAGACCGTGCTCGTTGAGAACCGCGGCATCCTCGATTTCATCGCCGCCGACTACACCTGGCTCAACCCGCGCCTCGCCCGCACCTACAACATCACGCGGGGGCTTCCGCCCTCACCGCCGCCCGCGCCGGCCGGTCCGGCGGGCCGCGAATTGCGCGAGGCCGCCAACAAAGCCGCGAACATCTGGCGGCGCACGCCGCTCACCGACCCGACGCGCGGCGGCTTCCTCACGATGGCGGGTCCGCTCACCGTCACGTCGCTGCCGTTTCGCACCAGCCCGGTGAAGCGCGGCGCGTGGCTGCTCGAGACCGTCTTCAACCGCCCGCCGCAGGAGCCGAAGGTGGCGTTCGCCATCGAGAACGACACCAAGGCCGCCGCCGTCGCGCAGAGCGTCCGCGAGAAATTCGAGGCGCATCGCAACAAGCCCGCATGCTACTCCTGCCACATCCGCCTCGACCCGCCGGGTTTCGCGCTCGAGCGCTTCGATGCCATCGGCCGCTGGCGCGAAACCGAGGGCGGTGTGCCCGTCGACGCCCGCGGCGAGTGGAACGGCGTGCCCTTCGACGGCCCCGCCGCCTACAAGGCCGCGTTGGTCCGCGATCCGCGCGAGTTCACGCGCGGTTTCATCGAGCACCTCCTCAGCTACGCTCTCGGCCGGAAACTCGAGCTCTTCGACGCCCCCGCCGTCGCCGAAATCCAGGCCGCCGCCGCCGCCGACGGACATCGCCTCGGTGCGGTGATCGCGGCCCTCGTGCAGTCCTACCCCTTTCGCCACACGCGCAACATCGACACGCGCGCGCCTTAGCGGCTCCACTTGAGGTGACCGCCGATAATTGATCCGCTGGCGGTGACAGTCTGGGGCGTGTAGAAAGGAACGCAGATCATGAAAGGCAAACGACACACGACTGAGGAAAAGATCCGGACCCTGCGGGAGGCCGACAGCGGCCGAAACATCAAGGAGGTCTGCAAGGACCGAAACATCTCCGAAGTCACGTTCCATCGCTGGAAGCGCGAGTTTGGTATGATGGACATCAACGAGGCGAAGCGGCTGAAGGAACTGGAGCGTGAGAACGGCGAGCTGAAGAAAATGCTCGCCGACTCGCTGCTGAAAAACCGGGTGCTGGAGGCGATCAACGCAAAAAAATGGTAAGCCCGGGGCACAAGCGACGGATGGCCGTCTTCGCCGTCGAAGGCGGCCTGTGCTCCGGGCGGGCGGTTTGCCGCTATTTGGGTCTGGCGCGGGCCACCTATCGCTACCAGCCGCAGCCGCCGACAGAACACCGATCGCGC
>Ga0194134_10004908_pt1 | contig 13021 bp, 7 predicted proteins | sample TA2KigOff0mmetaG_FD_148602 | JGI IMG/M metagenome (GOLD analysis project Ga0194134, IMG submission 148602) | Freshwater microbial communities from Lake Tanganyika, Tanzania - TA2015056 Kigoma Offshore 0m | ecosystem: Environmental > Aquatic > Freshwater > Lake | place: Tanzania: Lake Tanganyika... | reverse complement strand
CGGAGTAGTGGCGCTCGATCTTGCACCCATAATCAACGCAGCTACTATGAAATGGAGACCAATTGATGACAGCCAGCAAGAGCCAGAAAACAACGAGATGATCTGGACCGAGCTGGCCAGTAAAGCAGAAGAGAACGAGGGGCAAACCCTTTTTCACTGCCGCTATATATCTAAATATGGATACGAAATGGGTGGATGGGTAAATATTGATGCGGATACTTACCTGGAAAACGCCGACACCTTTGAGCAGCTAGAGATGCTCACGGCCATCGGGGTGCCCTTCTCCCCTTTCAGACACTATTTTAATAAGTCGGGAGAGCTAAAGCAGTTTGTGCTGCTGTTTCCAAGAATCCCGAAGTACTGGAAATCGTTCCACCTGGTAGAGCGAGCTGGCTCCAGCAGCTTTCGGGTGAGAGACATTGCCCGTAACAACCAAGGGATATATCACATTGAATTAACCTAATTAATACTACTCTATATGAAAAGCACGTTTGAGTTACGGTCTGCATTTGACCGTCTGCTTCAGGAGCTCCCTGAGCAAACCCGCCAGGAACTGTCCATCGAGTACGGCTTTGCCAGCCCCTTGCACGGACTAATTGATGTGGTAATTAGAAAAGGTGGCCAGTGCATGGCGCTAGGTCGGTTTAGACCGGTGTCCGAAGAGCTGCCCAGTGATTTTGCCGAGCGTTTTCGGCTGGCCATGGGCTACCCCGATGATACCTGGTACCTCTTTGACTATGATGGAGAAAATATGGTGATCAACGATCTTAGTCTTAGTGATCCTATAGACGACTTTGCAGGCTACCCCGAAGAAGGACTGCGACGACTACTGATGATACCCGATGAGTGGCATGCAGAGCAAAAGAAGTTCCGCGAGATGAAGCAGTTCTTAGAGGCCGTACGCGACCTGATCGACGAAGAAACATTTAACAACCCTGTAAATTAATACTTATGAATACGCTTAAACAGCTCCTCAGCGAAGTGAACTCCATCTACTTCTGGGCTCATTCTTAGCATATCGCTGAAAATTATCGACTCAAAGAGATAATGAACGAGATAAAGGAATATAAGAAAACCGATGCGAGTTTTAAAAAGCCCAAAAATACCTTGCAAAACAAGTAAAACTTTCAAGTAAACTGATAATAATTTTGATTACCTTAATTACCAGTTTTCATTGTATACAAAACTTTACTAAAATGAATGAAATAATTTGTCCTAACTGCCAAAAACCATTTCAGATAGATGAAGCAGGCTACTCTGCCATTCTCAAGCAAGTAAGAGATCGTCAGTTCAATGAAGAGATAGAAGCTAGACTTTCACTAGCCGAAAAAGAAAAGACTGATGCCATAGTACTGGCTGAAACCAAACTTAGAAATCAATTGTTAGTAGACATTGCAGGTAAGGATAATGAGCTAGTAATACTCAAGGCAAAATTGCAGCAGACAGAGCTAGAAAAACAAATAAGTGTAAAAGAGGCAATGAATAAAATTGAGAAAGAACGTGATAAACTTGCTAACGATTTGATAATAATGGTGAAAGAGAAGCAGCTACTTGAAAAAGAGATGAACGAAAAGTTATCAGAACAACTAAGAGCTAAAGATGAAATCATCAAGATGAAAGATGAAGAAATTATACTTCGAAAAGATATGAAGCAAAAGCTATCGACTAAAATGCTGGGTGAATCACTGGAACAGCATTGCGAAATTGAATTCAACAAACTTCGCGCTACAGCCTTTCAGAATGCTTATTTCGAAAAAGATACTAATGTGGCTTCCGGAACTAAAGGAGATTATATTTATAGAGAAACCGATATCGAGGGAAATGAAATTATTTCCATTATGTTTGAAATGAAAAATGAAGCGGATGAGACAGTCACTAAAAAAAAGAACGAGGATTTTCTTTTAAAATTAGATAAAGACCGAACTGAAAAAAAATGTGAATACGCTGTTTTGGTAACTCTGTTAGAGGCCGAAAACGAACTATACAATGGAGGCATAGTAGATGTATCTTATCGTTATCCTAAAATGTACGTAATAAGGCCCCAGTTTTTCATACCGATGATTACTTTACTTAGAAATGCGGCCTCTAATTCGCAGCAATATAAAGCCGAACTGGCGCGGGTAAAAAGTCAGCATGTTGATATTACTAATTTTGAAGATAAAATAAATAGTTTCAAAAATGGGTTTTCAAAAAATGTTGATTTAGCCAATCGCAAATTCAATGAAGCTATTGAGTCAATTGATAAATCCATCGCGCATCTTCAAAGAACAAAAGAGGCCTTACTTTCATCAGCAAATAACCTTCGACTGGCAAACGAAAAGACAGAAGAATTGACCATTAAAAAATTAACACATGGTAACCCAACTATGAAGACGAAATTTGAGCAGGCAAATGATCAAAATAAAAAATGATTATCTAAGTATCTCTGTAAGCATACGACTTAAAACTTAAACATCAATCTTAAATTTAAAACGTCACAAAAAAATTCGATTCACGATTCCGAATGACTGCTCCTGATAAGCACTAACTATAGAAATCGACACATCACTATCATCATACAACTTTCGAGGACAGTGCGAATTTCTTAAGAAACTAACATCGAATAAATGGAGGATGACGCTAAAATTACAGAGGGTTACAACTTAATAATTGCCTGTCATAATAGTTACTTACATGACATCCTGAACAAGCAAGTTTATCTGAAAGATTGCAGGAATACTCTCTAGTTAATTGATCCATAAATGATTATAAAGACTTGGACATTAGGGCTTAAGATAATAGTTAACAAGCTAAAGCGAATAAAAATTGATTAGATTGACAGACTAAAAGTGAAAAATAAACAGGACTCCTCCAATACGAAAAGATAAGTATTTATACCTTTATAAAAGCATAAGAAAAGAAAAATAATTTATAACCAATTGAAGCGAGTACTACTTATCTACGCACTACTGACACTATGCTTTGTTAAAACTACATCAGCAGCAGAAGTAAAAGACACTTTAAAAGTCGGCTTTTACGTATTTAATATATATGATATCGATTATAAAAAAGGGACCTATAAACTTTCTCTCTTTGTTTGGGCGCTTAGCAATAAAAAAATTTATGAGCTAGACAAATATTTAGACTTTTCTGGACAAGTTGGTTATAACGAATATTTAAATCATGAAGAAGTAATCACGGACTTAAATTCAGATACACTCTACTGGTCAGAAATAGAGCTGCAATTAGAAATACTGCAAGAATTTAATGCAAATAAATTTCCATTTGACAAAGAAAATATTGAATTAGCAATTGAATTCACCTACGAAGACAGCGATAGTATAACATTTCAGGTTGACAATACATCGATACTAGACAAGATAAAAATCCCTAATGGCTGGAAATTTGCAGCTGAGCCAAAAATAAAAACATACATTACAAATTATCCAACCAGTTTTGGTGATCCAAGATTAGATAGCTACAAGGTAAATACTGTAGGCCTCACATACGTCTTAGCAAGGGACAGCCTAGCCTTGTTTTTAAAAATGTTTGTAGCTCTATTTATTTCATTTCTGATCGCATGCTCAAGTATTTTTATATCAAATGATTCTTTTGAACCTCGCTTTGGCCTAATTGTAGGTGGATTATTTGGTACCATTTCGAATAAATACATAACTGACAGCTTCTTACCCGAAAGCACCTCGCTAAATTTATCAGATAAACTACATTTACTAACTATTACATACCTATTAATAATAACTATTATAACGATTATTGAAAATCGATTTAAACTCGATAATAATGTCAAGTATGAGAAATATATGTTTTTTGGCATTTTATTTTCATATATCATCTTTGTAGCATTGCTGATACGCTACAACTGAAAACTGATAGTCATTAAAAATGTAATAAGAGAACCAGAATAAAATTATACTAATCTTAAAATACCCTATTTAAAAAATAATCCATTTTATGAGAGATAATTCAACTGCCACATTTTTACTTTTTATTCTTACATTTTTTTTCATAGCATGTAAACCCTCTAATACCACTGAGCAGAAAACTTGTGAAGATAATTTTCCAGTAATTGAGAAATATAAGTTGATTATAGCCGAAGAAGATATTTCAAGTTTTGGCCCCTTTCCAAAAAGCGGATATGTAAATACAAATGGAGATACTATAATAAATATAGACGAATATCGCTGTCTGTCGGATACCTTTGAATACTTTGGACTCGTACAAGACATAAAAGGAGATGGAAAGTATTTTGGGATAGATAAACAAAGAAATATATTATTTGAGGCCGTTCCAAATGGAGAGGGGTATGCGATTGAAGAATCAGAAGGCAGAAAAATGATCCAGAAAAATGGGAAATATGGATTCGCAAATCACAAAGGAGAGATCATTATTGAATCCATTTTTTCATGTGCAGAAACCCTTAGAGATGGCAAAGCACGTGTCTCAAAGAATTGTTGGCCATTAAATGATGAGTCAGGTAGATGGGAAAGTGATAATTGGATTTATATAGATAAATGTGGGAATGAACTTGCCCCTCAGAAATAAAGTAAGATTTCTCACTTATTCAAAAGAAAACGCTCCTTCTCACGATCAACCCGAGCACTTAGCAATTGAAGTTAGAGGGAATCAATGACTAATAATTCGAAAAAGGCCCTATTGCTAGCAGACCCTGGACTAAAAGCATATGCACTATTACACTTGTATAAAGAGAGGTAAAGTAAAATTTTTAATACCCTCCCACCCCCCACGCGAATATGCAGTAAATTTAGTCCTATTTCGAAAGTCGAAATCGATCAACCTTGCTCCATGATTAATACGATCTCCGATATTCATCATCAATTTGCCAGTTTTTTCAAAGACAAAGACTTGCAACCCTGGGCCTGGTATCTTTCTAAGCGACTCGCCGAAGGACATATCTGTATAGCGGTCAATGATGGCAGCATCAACGAAGCAGGACATCCTTTTTTGATACAAGCCGATCCCACTACATTAAGTCAATCCACTCAATATGTATCAACCGATCCCGATCGCCCTGCCCCCTTTATACTGCAAGACAATAAACTATACTTGCATCGCTATTTTAACTACGAGACCATCATCGTTACAGAATTAAAGAAAAGATTGGTACGTAGCGCCGAAAATCAATTTATTTACAAAGAACAATTGGCTACCCACAAAGAATTAATAAAAGAGATGGTGGGGACGCTGCCCAAAAAAGAATTACAACCTGATCAACGGCCAGACTGGCAATTACTGGCAGTTATCAATTCACTTCGAAATTCGTTTAGTATTATTACGGGTGGTCCGGGTACTGGCAAAACAACCACACTGGCCAAATTACTTCGTCTTATCTATACTCTAGATCCTAAAAGTAGGGTCGCGCTGGCCGCCCCGACCGGAAAAGCATCGATGCGAATGGCTGATTCCCTAAAGGGCAAGGCAGACAGCTATCCAGACCAGATACGCGAGGCCATTCAAAAATTGATCCCTTTTACACTACACCGGCTGCTGGGAAGTAAAAAGAACTCTATCCATTTTAAACACAATCAACAAACCCCGCTGCCCTACGACTGGGTAATTGTCGATGAGGCCTCTATGATTGACGTTCCCCTGTTTGCAAAATTATTGATGGGCTGTAACGAGCAAACAAGACTTGTGTTACTGGGTGATAAGGATCAACTGGCTTCGGTCGAGGCGGGCACGCTACTCTGTGATATTTGTGAAGCCGCCGGAAAACTAAATCACTTTGCTACTGCCGAGATAGAATGGTTAAATTCCTTTATTCCCACTGTGGATCGAAAAATTCCAACGGAATTTACTGGTCACACTCCTTCCGCCTTAACACATTGCATAACTGAACTTCGACTTAGTCATCGATTTGAACAAGATGATCAAATTGGCCAACTTAGTCGTGCTATTATCTTAGAGAATACGACCCTTGCACAAGAACTATTGACCAACACAGATCAAAAACAGCTTGTCCACATAGAAAATACTAGTGATCGATATTTTACAGAATTTGTAAGCGGCTATGCTTCGTTCTTAAAGGAGAAAGACATATTCAAGGCCTTACAAAAATTAAACGACCTGCGTGTATTGGTCGCAGTAAGAGAAGGAGACAATGGCCTCTATAAGATCAATAAGAAGATAGAGCGCATTCTTCAAGATCTCTATCCGAAATTGATCAAACCAGATACTGGCTTTTATACTAATCGCCCGATCATCGTTACCAAAAATAATTATGAGCTAGGGCTATTCAATGGAGATATTGGGATTGTTAGAACAGATCCCACTACGAAACGTCCAGCCGTGTGGTTCGAAGATACCGCGCAGCCAGGAACTGTTCGTGCGATCAACCCGGCCTTTCTAAATCATTGTGAAACTGTTTTTGCCATGACGATCCATAAAAGCCAGGGATCGGAGTTCGAACAGGTAATGGTAGTACTGCCCGATCAACAAGATAGTCCCCTGCTTTGTCGTGAACTACTTTATACCGGTGTAACAAGGGCAAAAAAGAAAGTATGTATCTGTGGGGCTATCGAGACGCTTGAAAAGGGAATGAGTAAACAAGTACAACGAATTTCAGGCTTACAAAGCCGACTAAAATAAATATTGATCAATAGCAAGGATATGGGGATGCAATTAAGAGTGGCTTCGTCGCTTCAGGTCTTATCTACCGAGCTTATTACCGATCTAAGCAACGACAGACCTGCCGTTTTCAGTAAGCAGTTTGTGGTAACACAAACGGAGGGGGTCAACAATTGGCTCAAATACGAGTTAGCCCAAAAAGTGGGCATCGCTGCCAATCTTCAGTTTATGGGCATCAATGATATCGTAATCCTATTGTATCACTGGCTCTGCCCAAACGATTCGACCCTGATCGATAAAAATAATATGACCTGGGCCATTTTTGCTGAGCTTAAAGAAAAAGATTTTTGTGACCGTTTTCCGGCGATCGCTGCTTACTACGAAAATAATCAAACGAATCGGGCTGGATTAGCGGCCGAGATGGCCGATCTATTCGATCAATATCAAATTTACCGTCACGACAAGATCGTGCTTTGGAAAAAAGATAAAGGGACCGAAGAGGGCGAACTTAGCTGGCAGGTCTACTTATGGCATAGAATGAAGGAAAGACTCAGTGAGGGCTTTTCGGATCGGCTGGATGTGTCAACAAGATTATTGGAAAAACTAAAAGACCCAAAAGCTATAGAGATCATAAAAGACCGCTTACCCACGCTGCGCTTTTTTGGTATCGCAATTGTTACTCCGTACTATCTAGAATTATTTAGCCGGTTAAGTGATCTTATTACCGTAAAGTTCTATTTACTCAACCCCTGCCCCGAGATATTATGGATGGACGATCTGTCTAATAAAAAGATCGCTACGCTGCGAAAACGCCCCGACTTGCTTGCAAAAAGAAGTAGCGGAAACGAGTTATTGATCAACTGGGGATCCCTGGTAAGAAGTAGTTATAGCTTGATGCTGGAGCACGAGGACTACGTTAACCAGTATGAAGTGATCGACGATCTCACGACCCATAAAACACCTACGACCTTATTAGAGACCATTCAGTTCGAGATCACTCATAATGTACCAGAGGGAGAAAGAGCAACGATCAATAAGGCAATGGAAGCGGACCCGTCTCTACAACTGGTAGGGTGTTTTACACCGGTTAGAGAAGTGGAGGTCTTGTATAACTATCTGGTAGATGCCTTTATATCTGATACGACCCTCCGAGCACGTGAGATCCTTATCATGGTCAGTGATATCGATAAGTATGCCCCCTTGATTCGGGCCGTTTTTGATAATGCCCCGGTGACGATACCTTATAATATCGCGGACGAATCCGTAACACAAGGAAATACCCTTTTTACCGCTATCAAAGAGATACTTTCCATCAATGCCGACTTATTAAAGGCAGAGGAGATCTTGGCGCTGCTGGATTCTCCTTTTATAAGAGATCGGTTCGGATTTACCGACCTCACTGCCGTACGGCAAGCCATTAGAGAAGCGAGTATCTGCTTTGGAACCATGGACAGACCGGATGACCCAACATATGAGCGGACAGAGGCCTGGATGGTCAGTTGGGACTATGGACTAGAAAAGATCATGTATGGGCTTTGTATTAGCGGAGCGGGCGAATTCACTATTGGTTCTCACCCTCTCTATCCGTTGGATACGGCAGAGGGGATGGCAATGGCCGATCGAGTAAGACTGTACCACTTTTTTGAGGTACTAAAAAGCATGCTGAACGAAAGACAACGAGATAGGACCCTGGCAGACTGGGCGGTCTACCTTGGAACCCTCGTTCGGGAATTGATCTTGGATGAAGAAGAAGAGAACGAAGACTACCCCCGCTTTGCCGCATTGATGGAAACAATTTCAACGAGTGATCAGATCTTACAAGGGGAAACGATCTCGTACATCACATTCCGCCAGATCTTTTTTACCAAATTAGAAGCCGAAAAACGCTCCCGAACCTTTGCGGGTAGAGGGGTAGGCTTTTGTTCATTAGTACCCATGCGGAGCGTACCTTATAAAATAATTGGGCTCTTGGGTATGAATTTTGACAGCTTTCCGCGGCAAGACAGCGCACTTAGTTTTAGTCTGATCGGAAAAGAACCTCGGCCTGGAGATCGAAGTGTACGAGAAAACGATAAACATCTATTCTTAGAGACCCTACTGGCCGCAAAGGAAAGACTATATATCAGCTACCTTGCTCGAGACGTAAGAAAAGGGGCCGATATGCCCCCCTCTACCCTGGTAGATGAACTACTCGATCATATAGCCCTCCAAACGGAAGACCCGTTACAATTCAAAAAAAATAAAATTACCATACACCCCCTACACCTGTTCAGCGCAAAATATAAGAACCCCTCATTTCAACTACCGCCCAATTATTTAGGAAATGTATTGGTCGAAAAATCCAAGTTCAAAATTGGCGAGCCCACCCCTTCGGCTGCGGTTCCGGTATTGGAAGTGACCGTCGATAATTTTTGTTCCTTTTTCAAAAACCCTATCAAATACTATTTTAATAAGCAATTGGGCGTTTATTACCGCCAAGAAGAGGAGCGGATCGCAGATACGGAAATTTTTGAGCTCAATAGCCTGCAGGACTGGAGTCTTAAAGATTACTTGCTACAAAATGAGATTACCGAGCCTGCGGCATTTATGGACAAAATGAAAAAAGAAGGCAAACTGCCGCTAGCCAATATGGGCATTGTAGAAGCAGAACAAGTGCTAGAGCAAGTGGCACCGTATACCAGTGCAGTAAACAATGCGAAAGGAGGGCAATCCCTACGTTCACTACCTATTCTCTACCAACATCAACAGCTTAGTATCAGTGGGCAAGTACCCCTGTATGGAGATCAGTATATTTTTTGCACCATCACCAAATCGGCGCTTAAATGGATCATGAAGGCCTGGATAGAGTATCTACTAGCACTATCGCAAGCGGAAACAACGGCAATAGGATTTCATTTTATCTATACCGTTAAAGAAGAACCCTCTACATTCTCAATTGCACCAGGGGAGATCAGTAAACAAGAGGCTTGCACGCTTATTGATATCATGATAGATAGTTTTCTGGCCGGTCAAGCATCTTACTTACCCTTTTATCCGCCATTTGGAGAATTGTATTTTAATAATCGTAATCCCGAATCGACAGATCCTATACTTACCAGAGAAAAGCTTTATAGTGCGTTTGAAACGGATAAAGAGAGTACCCATAAAAGTCCATCTTCTGACATGGTTTATATCGAAAAGACCATCCACGAGAGATCGGCCAATACAGGCTTGTTCTGCGAAGCCTCCGTTATTCAACTAAATGAGAACATTCAGAAACTACTGACGCCGATCTACGATAAATGCAACCAAATTTTCAAATCAGAAAAGTAACAGCGCATGCCTCCCAAAATACATACTGATTTCGATCCCGTCAGCATTAAGCTCGAAAAAGCGAATCTGATAGAGGCCAGTGCGGGTACGGGTAAAACCTATTCGATCGCTCTACTGGCCCTCCGACTAATTGTAGAAAAAGGCATCCCCATCGAAAAGATCCTGATGGTCACTTTTACGCGCGATGCCGCCGCCGAAATGGAATTAAGAGTACGGGCTTTTATCAGAGAGGCCTTACTAGCCGCCAGAAACAATGATACCGTTGAAGATCCTTCTATCCGATCGATCATCAAAAAAGCAAAAGATAAAAAGGTGGTGATCGAGCGCCTACAAGATGCGCTGGCACAATTTGACAAAGCGGCCATTTTTACCATTCATGGCTTTTGCGGGCGTACACTAAAGGAATTTGCTTTTGAATCGTCTCAATTATTTAGGTCCAGCACCATGGAGCCCGATCAGTATAAGTTGCTCCTGGAAGAGGCCTTTAACCAATGTTGGAGAGAGCTAGTTACTACCCGTAGTACCGAGGCTATTCGCACCATGAAAGAGAATAATCAAACCAGAGAGAAATTACTGGATCTTGTAAAAGGACAGCTAGGAGGAAAGCCGATTTACCTGCCTCCAAACGCGGAGCAAAGCGACGAAGAGCTGGAGACGGTTCGAGCCAGTCTCTTTGAAATTCAAGAAGAATTGGTCAGTGCAGCCGATAGACATATTTCAGTATGGAGGGAAACACCTGAAATGCTAAAAGGAAACGGTAAAGCCACGCTCCTAAAAATAATGGAGAACCAAGACATCGACTCATTACTGAAGAAGATTGACGAGTATCTAAACAAGGGAACACCTCTGTTTATCAACACCTATATTGACGAAGAAACAAAACAGTTAAAGCGGCGACAAAATGAACTACTCGAAAGAGAAAAACAACTCATCGCCACTTCCTTTTCAGTACTAGCGGTACAATGCTGTAATAGAATAGAAAATAGTCTAAATAGTTTTCAAAAAGAAGAGGGGCAAATAACATTCGACGATATGATCGTTGAATTACACCGGGCTGTTTCTCGATCTTCGGAGGAGGCCGACAAAGAGGATTCCTTACATCAAATCTTACAAAGAAGATATAGCGCGATATTTATCGATGAATTTCAGGATACTGATAAGCTACAGTACGAGATCTTTTCTTCGGTCTTTCAGCGATCCGGCGCCAAACAAGACCATATCGTATTTTATATTGGAGATCCCAAGCAATCTATCTACGCATTTCGTAAAGCTGACCTCAATACGTATTTCAGTGCTCGTGAACAGGTAGACCATCTCTATCGAATGAATAAGAATTACCGCTCATCGAATCAGTACATAGAAGCGATGAACACATTCTTTATCCCCTCAGAAGATACCGATGTCTTTTTGACAGATCAGATAAGCTATTACCCCATTGAAGCACCAGATACCAAGCAAAAAACAGGAGGACTGGTCTACGAAGACATAGAGTTGACTCCCTTGCGCATTATGTGGTGTCAGCAAAAAGAATCTATTTTTCAGTCGGTAGCCCTCTTGACCTCGCAATTATTAAAAAATCAAAAGTTCAAACTAAATAAAACGGGGACTATAGCTCCCATCCAGGCCGGCCAAATAGGAATTTTGGTCAGAAAAAACGAGGAGGGGCAACGCATTCGAAAAGAATTAGCCAAACGGCAGATACCGGCCATTACGATCAGCGACCAAAAGGTATTTGAGTCAGAGCAAGCCACAGAGCTTTGCTATATTTTGGAGAGTGTAGAAACTATAAGCCGCGGAAATATCAATCGCACTTTACTGACTGTTATTGCGGGCTATACGGAGGGACAATTAGATATCATCGATCTGGAAATGCTGCTTTTGACATTCAAGACCTACCAAGAAGTATGGAAAGAGAAAGGGGTTTACGCCTTTTTACGCCAGTTTTTACGCGATGTACAAATTACTAAACGACAACTATCCGGCATAATTCCGAATGGCGAAAGAGTACTAGCAGATACATTTCAGCTTATAGAAATGTTACATGATGCAGAAAAAAAGAAAAATTATTCTCCTAGAGAATTAATACAGTGGCTAAAAAAGGGGATAGAAGGACAGTTTGCTTCGGCAGACCAATACCTGCAGCGAATAGAAAGTGACGAGAACGCGGTCAAGATCGTTACGATACATAAATCAAAAGGTCTTGAGTATGATATCGTCATTGCGCCTTTTTTAGATATGAAGGTTAACACAAAGCACGAAACGGTTCAATTTCATGATGATGCGCAGTACTATACAGCCGAAAAAGGTCTGCTGGACGATGCAAAGAAACTTCGTTATATAGAACAAGAGGAGCAAGAATACATGCGACTAATCTATGTGGCGATAACCAGGGCTCGATATCATTGCTATGTATTGTCGGCCATCAACTCGCAAGCGAAAGAAACCGCTCTTAAGCGACTACTAATTCCGTTGCTAGCAAAAGAGACGAGACTCGAAGGCGTACGATTTTTTACGAATGAATCTATGGAGAGTATGAACGAACGCTACACAAAGAGTGCGAATTTTGAAGAAGGGGCTCCAGAATGTATCCTCGAAACAAATCCGCTTCCGGTTCCCACCCCCGACGAGATCGAGGAGTTTGCTACCATCCCCCGTATTTCGATCCCCGATCAGCACTGGGAACGGACCAGTTATTCAAAACTAAATACGCCCCATGAACTCTCGCCCCTAGCCCCGACAACCAGTAGCGAAGATCCTTACGACCGCTTTATTTTTCTACAATTGCGAAAGGGCGCCCTGGCCGGAAATCTGATACATGACCTGCTTGAGCGAATTGATTTTTCGCAAAGCGAAAATTGGACACGATTTATCAAAAGTACCTTAGATCGATTTCCGGGCGCTGGCGTAAGCCAGTTGCAAGAAGAACTCTTTAAACAATTTTTGGAAACCATCACCCGGGTAGAACTGCTAGAAAAAAAATTGGCGCTGCATCAAGTCTACAGAAGGCAGCGATTAAGTGAGCTTGAATTCGACCTGGCTCTTACCGATGTAAACCTTGAGTCTATCCCCGAATGGCTAGAAGAAAAGATACCGCTGAGACTAAACCGAGAGCGATCACTAACCG
>Ga0194134_10004903_pt1 | contig 13032 bp, 16 predicted proteins | sample TA2KigOff0mmetaG_FD_148602 | JGI IMG/M metagenome (GOLD analysis project Ga0194134, IMG submission 148602) | Freshwater microbial communities from Lake Tanganyika, Tanzania - TA2015056 Kigoma Offshore 0m | ecosystem: Environmental > Aquatic > Freshwater > Lake | place: Tanzania: Lake Tanganyika... | reverse complement strand
TGCCGATGAATTGGAAATCATGTTCCGCCTAGAGCAAGTAAATCGCTACTGGAAGGCACAAATGGAGGTATCACCGACAAATCCAACTTGCTTTACCTACCTGCCAGACTATTGCCATCATTACCTCGACTACCAACTGCAACTTCACAAGCTCGATTTGGCTAAGGAATCCTGCTTTTTTGTACCCCTGACCATTGATTTTTATTACGAGAGCAAGCAGGTATGGAAAGATAAATTAAAGGAGAGGTTACGCGCTTACCAACCCTTACTTTCTTCCTTTTCCCAAGTCTATTTTACAAGTCGATTTATTGAGGAAGAGGATTTCAGAGCAATTTTTAGCCTCAATTCAACGCAACAGATCCATTACTTAGCGCAATCTCAAATGTAAACTCGAGCTGAACACCATAACTTAAAAAAATACAGTCAATCTTCCTTCGGATGAAAGTTTACTTCCTGTAGCTATTCATCAAATTACCTATCATCCCTCTTCGCATCCAATTCCACTTGACCATTTTCCCTTCAACAAGAGAACCCTTAATCCAAAGCTCGATTTGTTGGTGGTCCTTCTCTGACAAATCCCCAGGTGATGGAGCCTGGTGCATTCCTGAAATTCTCCCCTTATTCCAAAATTTGTCATTAGGGGTATGATGATCTAGAAAGGCCAATTCAAATTTTTCACCCTTCATTTCGGTCCAATAAAAGCCATCTTGCTCTCGATTAAAGTAAATTATTCGTTCGCCTATAAGCTCTGCCTGGGTTGAAAAGAAAGCTTGCTTGGGAGATTTTAACCATTGAAAAGTCATCCCAACTCTCTCCTGATCCTCAAATCGGGTACAATAAATAAAAGAGTGAAAATGAAACTTATTTCCAAACTCCATAACATTGGTTTTGGTCATGTTATTGACCTGTAGGCAGGAGGTAAAGTCCCCATAGGTTCCCTTTACTTTTTGGTAACCAAACAATGCCCCAGAAATCGAATTTTCCAATCTATTTATTTGACTCAAATCGGGAAGGAATACCACCGAATGAATCAAAGTACTAAGTCCCTGAAATACCCTTTTTGGGGTACTGAAGGAAGCTTCCATAAGGGCCAATTCTTGGTGATTGAATGTGCTTTCATTTTTCATAAGGATTTTAATTTTAGCAGGAGTGAATTTAGGATTAGGCACCATTAAAAGGATAAGAACTAAAAGCAGAATTTTTTTCAACCAACCACTTTACAAAACACGAGAAGAATTCTCGGTAGTAACTCATGGGTTTATTGATTTATACTACTATGTAACTAAGAACAATTTTTATCGGTGATTCGGTAAACGAAATGACCCTTATTTTTTCAATACAACTGTACAAACCTATATGTAAACAGATAAACCCCCTCTGTTTTTACAAGCTTGCAATTTCCTGCATGGATAACTTGTCCCTACCTAATTTTGAAAAAAAATAAATACACCACCAGCTGCGAGTGTAGATCAATTTCAATCCGATTCCTAAAACCTCCCATTTCAAATGAAAGATTCCAATTCTCCTCTTCTTGAAGCCGTGCTTACCCTCAAATCTCGTGTTGGTAATTTTTCTGCACAGGAATACGAACTGGCTACAGGCAAAGCCTGGGATTTCACCTACGATGAATCAGAGATCCGATACTTTGGTGAAGATCAGTTTAAATCCATTCGGTATCAAAACAAGCAGGAAGAGGGAGAGACCTTCACCTTTTGTTACCCTTATGTACTTCTGAATGATGATCAAGATGCTTTATTAGACCTGTACCTAATCCTCCAGGAAATGAAAAACTTTCAGGAAAGTCTTGAAGCTAAGCCGTATTGGAAGGAATTGGGAGTGAAAAAGCTTAGAACGAAGAAAAAAAATGGAATCCAAAATCAACTCTCCATCGCAGGTACGGATTTTGACTTAGCTAAACCTGTAAATGTTAAACGAAACTCAAACACAGTCACCAAATCCACGGATACCCACGACTAAACAATTGGATGCCCCTCATTGGATTTTATCAAAAGAAATTACTTGACTTATGGTAAACCCCAAAATTACAAGCTTGCAAAGAAACTCTTCTCATTGACCCTTAACCCCTAACTTCGCTTCGCATTAACTTGAAATCACCGAAAAATCATTCCCTACCCTTAGACTGCTAACATGTAACTATCCCGCTAAGCTCCCTATCCAAATTTCATCAATCAAACCAAACAGGTTATGGATACACAGCTGTTGGCGGCAGTCTTGTCGCGGAAATCAAGGGTGGGCAACTTCTCCCATCTCGAGTACGAGTTTTTACTAGGCAAGCCCTGGGACCTTTTTTACCAAGGAGTCAAAATCTCCTACCTCGGGGAAACCACCTTCCTTACCTGTGAGGAGGTAGAGGAGTTGAGGGAAATCGGGTCTTTAGGGGAAACAATATACTACATAGGCGAACACCGCACTAAGTTTAGCTATACCAAACTGGAGGTCGATACCTTGTTGGACCTCTACCTAATACTGGGAGACCTGGAGACCTATCTCCAAGGGCTACAGAGAGAAGTTTTTTGGGAAGAGCGGGCCCTGCGGAAAGGCAGCTCTGGAAGAGAACGAGGGAAGCAATCTTTTTTTCCCATCTTGGGAGAAGGGGACGAGTCCGAAACCTACAGAAGATGGAATAAATACACTGAGCGGCACTGGCGATGGGACTGAGTAACCGGAAGCACTCTTTTGGTGTGCCTACAGGGCACTTCAAATCCCTTTTTAATCAACAAATATCCAACGCAAACATGAAAAATAAACTACTTGGGGCTTTATTGTCCCGAAAGAAAAAAATAGGCAATCTTTCAGCAGCAACTTACGAAAAAGCCCTGGGAAGGACCTGGGACCTGTTTTACAAGGGAAGGAAAATCACTTACCTCGGAGAAAAAGAGTTTGGCACCACCGCATGGGGGGAAGATGCATGGGGAGAGGAAGGGTTCCAAAGTCTAAACCTCTGCTACTCCTACCTAGATACAGATACCTTGCTGGATCTCTACCATGTCCTTTTGGATATGGAGACCCACTTCGAGGAACAACGAGCACATGCGTTTTGGGAGGAGCTGGGCTTGAAAAAGCTCATCTCCAAGGAAAAACAGGCAAGACAGTCTACCTGCCCAAGTCCAAACTAAATTACCCTACTTTAGAATAGAAATTCTTATCTTTCTCTACCAATGATTAATCTACATAATCCGACCTTTCCAATGGAACCTCATGAATTACAAGCTCTTAAACATTTGCATCCTCGCTTCTATAATTGGCAGCATAATTATTGTAATGGTTATTTAGATCTTGTTTTACGTAATGAAAATAGTGACTACCGAGGTGAAGAATTTTTACTTCAACTAAGCAGGCAATATCCTTTTTCTTTTAAGTTATTGGCTGATCAAGAAGAATTTGATATTCCAACCTATATCTACATCGAAGCAGGCATTCAACAATTAGCGATTGATTCATCACCTTATACGGTGGATGAATTTAATCTCCTTAAATTTTTCATACAGGTCGTTCCCAATTTCGAAGATCAAATAGACATGGAAGTCATTTTTCCTAAAATGATGAAAAAAAACTCAAATATTATGAGAAGTTGGCCTGAGTATTCAGCAAGAAAAGATTGGGTGGAATCCCTTGCTTTACGCCAATACACCTCCTTCGAGTTTGCAGATTTTATTTTAAAAAATGATCCTTCATTCGTCACCTCTCTGATTTTGAAACAGGCAGAATGTTTTAAATATGCCTCATTACCCATTCGCAATGACCTCGCCATAGCATTATTGGCAGTTAGTCTAAATGAGTCAAATTTTTCAGTTGTAGGAGATGTTGCACTACAAAATTACGAACTCTGCCACCTTGCCCTTTCTAAAAATCCAAAGCGAATTCAACAAATTCCGCAAACCCATCCACACTTTACCCAACTTTTTGAATACGCCTTGGAAAATGACCCAGACGTAATTCACCTACTTCCCAAACACCTTCTAGACCCAAAAAAAAAACTGAACCAGCTCCCTCAGCATGCTTCTTTACATTTGGCCTACGGGGCTACGCCTACACGATTAAAAATCAAACTTACTAAGGCTCTAGAAATCGCAGATAGCGGACTTGTTCAAATCTTCCTGATCTACCATAAGGAGTTGCAGACCTTTACGCTTCCTTACAAAAAGATCCATATTCCTACATCATCCTACCAGTTACTTAATTTAGATTTACGCCTAAAAATTCATGATCAGGAACGATTTCTGGTATGGCAAGAAGAACTTTGTGAAGGTGGAGCCTTACAGCTTCAATTCCAAAATGTGGGGATCAACTTTCTCTCATCTTAATTTGTATGGATACGTAGCTTTGCTCCTTTCTCTTTTTTAAGGGCAACCTCATTTTGCTTTTCAGAAAGCAATTCTTATTTCAAGAGCAAATTTTTTAGCCCAAAAATTCTACATTTTACAAGCTTGCAAATCCAAAAACTGTCCCAAAAAGCCTCTATACCTTTGTGTCATTGATTCGGGAATCGAATCCGTATTCACCCAAACCATCTCTCCATGATCGTCTCCTTAGGAAAACACTTCTCACTCACAACCGATGCCATTTCACGCTACGATGACCTCCACCAAGATCTATTTTGGTACCTATTGCAACAAACCCAGATAAACTGCTGCATGGACACCAACAGTCTTCGCGAATTTCTGATCCGTTACCTTTTGATCAGTGAGCGCCCTCTGGATGAGACTGCGGAAGAGTTTATCAATCAAGGCCTCCTGATCTCAGGAACCATGGGAGATCAGTCTTTTTCCTTTTACATGAAGGACCTCTTCCCCTTTCTTGGATTTGCTGCCACTTCTGCCCGCTACCAAGTACGCGGAAGGTTGGAAGATTTTATCCAATCCTACCGCACCAAAAAGTACCTGATCCTCCTCGAACCAGGCGAGGAAGGAGATGGAAAAATGTCCCAAGATGTACTTTTTTTGATTTTGGCAGGAGTGAAAACGCTGGTTCAGATTGACTCCCTCAACATCAGCTTCCGGGAAGACCTCAGTGAAGTGACTGCAGCAGAGGTGACTCGGGTGAGCAACTTTGTAGACTACGTACTCCAGCAGATCCCGTCGGAAATAGTTGAGGACTACCAAAACCAGTTTTCAGACGAAATTTCCTTCTACACCGAGTACTACAGCCCAGGGGAAGTAGTCAACTTCGATCCCTGGACCCAGTTGCCAAAAGAAACCTTGGTGGCACTATTTACTCATCTGCTGGGTGCAGAGCATCACTTGGTGGAAGATTTCAGGGATTCAGAAATCCCGGACGAGGATACCCTCCATGACCTACAGTTTGAGATCCCGTATATCAAATTCGCATACGGGGTCAAACACGGCTATGTGACGCTGGACGACAACTGGTACACTCCACATCTGGAGAATTACTCCCCAGACTTCAACCTAAATCCACTGGAAGAATTAGCAGGTGAAGATGGAGAAGTCTATTCCACCAACAGCATCTACCAAACCTACCGAATGGAAGAGTGGATTCACCTGCTTCCTTGAATTGGTCACAAGAAAAACTACTAAAATCGCAACTAAACAAAAAAATAATGCATCAACCATCCACTCCCCTAGAAAAAAGAGCTATGGTGCTCTCCCAACTGATCCTCAACACGCAGGAGGTCTACCGTACTGCAGAGGAAAGCGAAAAAGGCCTTCTCGAAACACTTGTAGGCGCTGCAATCTGGTATTTGCCCAACTTACCCGAGTTGTTTAACCAAAAAATATCCAAGGCGGCACTCGCGAGTTTGGAAGAAAATCCAAACAAAACCCGCTTAGTGGAGGAGCATGCCATCCCCCGTAAGGTGGCAGGTAGACTGCTGTACACCACCTATGTGAAGGAGTTGGAAAAAGATCCCAACACCTTGACGGGTCTCTATTTAGACTTTTTTGGCCGATACAACTTGGTCTTGAAGTCGGAAAATGACAGACTTAGAAAATTCCAACGAACTACCGTCTTCACCACAGAGGAGGAGGCCTACAAAAAAGCGGAAATTGAGCTCGTAGACTTTAGCGAAGCGGACTACCGAGCGTACAAGAGACAGGTGCGGATGGCGCCAAGCAAACCAGCCTGGGAAGAAAAAAAGTGATAAATCGAGTCATCCCTGTCTACTACCAACTACTTTTGGACTGCAGCTACAGCATGGAACCTATCTGGGAAAAAATACAATCCCAGGTAGGTGCCCATTTTAATCGCTTGCAGGAAGAGTTTAGAGCGCAGAGCGGTGCAGATTCCATTGGATTGTTCCGTCTGATTTCGATCCCAGCTCCTATGGAGTTCCCCCCCTATTCAAGTTCCCTAGATCCTCTCCTCCTTCACCTTAACCAAATTATTCCATCTGGAAGGTCTGACCTTTCAGATATCATAGTAAGGCTACTACTCCAAATTCAAGAGGAAAATGAAAATAGCCCCCTAAAAAAAAGCCCTTATTTCATGGTGGTGATAACAGACGGTTGGGAAAATGGGTCTTACTTCAAGCCGTCTAAAGTAATGGAATATCTGGAAGGACTACAACAACATGTCTATATTGAACTTTGGATTATAGGACCTGAACATCATTTAGATTTTGGAACTAAACGGCTTACCTTGATTGGATTAGACCGACAAATTCTTGTAGAAGAAGATTTGGAGTGTTGCTTCCAAGAGGTTGAAAATCAGTTAAAGAAAATCACCCAGGATTAAGCTTTTTTGTTTTTATTTTACTTTCGGCTAACTTTTTAGTAAAATACTGCCGATATGCCCTATTCTATTATTTTAACAGCTGAAAAGCAGGATGAAGTCCAGCTGGTTGAGGTGAAAGAGGTGCTGGAATCTATTCCAGGAAAATACTTAGAATACCAACTAAAAAAAGGGAGTAAAGGCCCATTTATACCAAGTAGAGAATATACAGCCGCTCTTAGTGAACTAGAATTTTTTAGTTGGATGCAGGAGTTCCGAATAGGATTCGATGTAGGGGATGAACAAATCCTGGTATTTCTGACCAGTCAACCAATTGAGAATCGGCACTTCAATGGTATAGATTTTCTGAACCGAACTGTTTTTGTAGACCTCAACAATTGGGAAAAATTACTTGTTGGCAATCACCCAATTAAATACCCAATCGCCTTTCATGTTCTGATATCTCTGCTAATCATTATTTATTTCAAAGAGGAGGCTGGAGCGAAAGCAGCATTGCATCAAGAAGATATGGGCTGTATTCTGGATTTAAATAGAAAAAAAACAAAAGTAGATTTAAAGCTCTTGACTGCTCGAATTTGTCCCACATGCATGGATACCTTTTTGAACAATTTACCGGATATCAATTTGCTAGCCTATTTCCGCTCGGGATTGGAAAAAATCAGGTACGATATGGTGGAAGGAGAATATTTTAGAAAAATTAAACCAAAACCTATCACGGTCAAACTTCAAAAAGTATTTAGTAAAAAATTGGGGTATTGCATTTGTTTTGATGGTATTGGGAGTGTTAACCTTGATGCTACACATACGGTAGTGTACTTGTATTTTTTAATAAACCCTCAAGGAGAATCACTAAAAGAGATATACAAAGATTACCTGTTTTTACTTCAGCTGTACAAAAAATTTACAGGTACATACAACCACGGTCTGATCGCTAAACTTTGTAAACTTGACTATAAGGTTGACGCTAATGGTAAAGAAATATTCAAAAAATTGAAAAGAGAAAATTCAATGAGCGAGCGGATTTCCAAAATCAATAAAGAAATTACCGTGCTTCTTGGAACCTTTGGCCTTGAGAAATTCTACCAAATATTAAAACGCACAGAGGAATCCCATGGGGTTGATCCTCAAATAACATTTGAGGACGAAACAAAAATTTTACAAGAACTAAAATCAAATCTCGGAAAATTCAAAAATTTACCTAGTTAAAAAATTATCCCCTATTTAAATAACAGCTAGGACAAAATGGAAATCTTTCCTTGTCCTAGCTGTATTTGGTGCAGGGGCCCAATAGCCACCGATGCAGCAGGGATGTGGCTTAATTTTCTGAATAGCATGCTGGATCTGCAAGCGATTTACCAACTCAAATCCCAGGTCCCCCGCCGCCTCGATTAATCCAACAGCTCCTGTCCTCCACTAAGCTCCAGCGCATCAATTTGCTGCACCGAATTTCCAGCGATCCCCCGAATGGATCCATACATGTCGATGGTGTTTTCAATCACCTTATCGATCTGCTTTTCCCGCTCCTTCCAAATCCGCTGCATGGATCTTTTTTCGGTTTCCAGGGAATTTTTCATTCCCGAAAATCCCTCTACAATGGCCTCCACCTGCATTTTGAAGGTAGTACTGGTCAAGAAATCATAGAGGAGATGCATCTTATCCCCTTTATTTTCTTGGGAACTGACCGCCTCATTCAATTTGATGACCGATTCTCGCAGCACCAAAGAAAGCCCCTTAAACTCCTCGTAGGTACAAATCCACACCCCGTCTAGGATTCCCATTCGTTCCATCCCAGCAGGCATGGCCTCGGTCACCAGTAAGCCAATGTCAGCTCCCTTTTCACGCATGTCTCCCTTGAATTTCTCCACCCAATTCGCTTGAAACTCCTTGGTGCGCTTGCTTTCGTAGTAGATTTTACCACAATTCTGCGCAGTATAGGTATTCACCACCTGCAAGCAGTCCGCACCTCTTGCCCCCTTTTTGATTTCAACGATGGAATCCAAGGGAAACTTGGTTTGCAGCCACTCCTCGATGGCCAACTCCAATACTTCACCCTGCAACTGCATGGAGCCTTGTTCCTGCTTCCGCTTCATTTCTTCGGTCAGCCTTTTTTGATCTGCCAGTTGCTTTTCGAGCTCCTTGAGTTTCAACTCCACCTTGGCCTCCTCTTGAAGTTTGATTTTTCCAGCTTCTTCGGCAAATCTAGCTTTGTTTTTTGCCCGCTCTTCCTCCAGAGCTGCGCTGAGTCGCTGCTCGGCTTGTGCCTCCACGGCTTCCTGAAGCTCGTCCTTTTCCCGTTTCAATTTTTCGAATTCGGCTTTGGTGCGATTCAACTCCCTCACCTTTTCAGACTGTTCTTGGAGCTCCTTCTCCAGCAGCTCCAGTCGACCCGCCTCCTCCTTGGCGATTTTTTGTTTGAGCTCAACTTCTAAGGTTTGGGTCATTTCTTGTAACTTGGCCTGTAGCTGCTGCTGAAACAAACTTTCTGCCTGGCGCTGCTTTTCAGCAAACTCTTGCTTGCTCCGCTCTAGCTCCTCCTCCTTTTTTTGAAAGCTCGCATTTTCTTTTTCCAACTTTTCTTTAAATTCGCGCTTCAGTTTTTCTTCCACTTGGTGAGCTAGTACATCTTGTACATCAATGCTGCTGCCACAAGAAGGGCATTCGATTTGGGTGAGTTGACTCATCGTTTTTTGGTTTAGAGTGAATAATTGTTTCCCTTTAACTCGCTGATTAAGGCCCCAAAATTAGACACCCAGATTTTCAGGCCCTCCCCATTTGCAAGCTTGTAATTTTATTCTCTTCCTCATTTTTGGTTTTTTTCTTTGTGGCATTCCTGTAGGCTCCGGCCTTTAATCCAGGAGTTTGTCACCCATGAATACACTCATTATCCACCCGGAGGATCCGACCACTACCTTTCTGGACCCCATCTATGCGGGTATCCCCAACCAAACTCGCATCCAAGGCCACTGCTCCAAGGAGGAGGTGCTGGACTTGATCCAGGCCCAAGACCGGGTCCTGATGATGGGACATGGCACCTCCCTAGGATTACTCTCCATGGGCAAGTTTCAGGTGAATTCTTTCGGCTGGTCCGCCTACATCATCGACGAGAAGGCAGTAGGGCTGCTGCGCGCAAAAAAAGACAGCCTATTTATCTGGTGCCATGCCGAGCAGTTCGTAAATGAATTTGGCCTCAAGGGTTTTTTTACAGGCATGTTTGTCAGCGAAGTAGCCGAGGCCATCGCCTACGGACTGCCAAGGGTAAACCAGGAGCAGGTAGATGAATCCAATGCCTGCTTTGCAGAAGTGGTCTCCCAATACCTTCATCTACCCATTCCCGAACTTTGGCAGCAGGTACGTCTCGGCTATGGAAAGCTAGCTGAAGCAGGCAATCCCGTGGCGCACTACAACCAGGCGCGGCTGTATCATACCATCCACTAACTTGTTAACTTTAGAGACATACCTCACCCAAACGCCTCAATACCATGCCCGAAATCTGGAAACAAAACGAATTCAAATTTACCCTCCCTTCTGGACGAGAAGTACAAATGACCTCCCTGCGTATCCGAATGACCTATGAGGGGATCTTGGAAGGAACACCTGGACCCAAGATGAACCAATTTGTGCTGGACCACCTCGATCCTCCGGAGCACTGGCGCTCTACTGCGGTAGCCATCGATACGCCGAAGGACCTGACTGGGAGCATGCCCTACTGGGTATGTTTTGGGGAGTTTGTCTCCTGGAAGGGAATTCATAACCCGCATGCCACTTCCCAGTTGAACTACATCTGGTTTGTCAATAGCCCCGATGGGGTATCCATCAGGGAGCTGATTAACTCAGCGCTCGCCAACCTGGATTGGGAGGATTTTGCTGAGGAGATAGACGAGGGAATGTTTTAATTCACATCACCCCAACTTAAAAAAGTCTGCTTCATTAGCCTACTACCGCTGATACCTATTTTAAATGATTCAGTATAGCTCAGCACCAAAAATTTAGTAAATTTCCTTGCCCATTTTCTTCAACCTTTTCAGCTGCCCAACTGAATTATAGCGATGATTTATCCAGAGAAATTCCCAGAGTTCCGTCAGAATTTTGCTGAGCAGCAAGTGTATACTGCACTTGAAGCACTCGGGGATGACTTTGATATTTTCTATAACAAAAGCTTTGCGCGCAAGCATGCCAAGGAAGCCCTTTTGTATGAGATCGATTTTCTGGTGATGGACCTCCGTGGAGGCAAGTTTAATCACCTCTTTGTCATTGAAGTCAAAGGCGGCAACATGTACTATAATACCAAGCGCAACCAGTGGAAGTCCGGCGATCACTACTTGGATACCGCACCTGAGCAGCAGGTAATGGGCTATGTCACTAACCTACTCTATCGCTACCATACTCAACTGGCACACAGGGTTCCCATCACCTGGTTACTTTGGTTTCCAGATGGAATAAAAAACAAGCGGGAATTCCTTCCCACCCATTTATCTTTCTGGAGAGTTTTGGACCAATATGCCTTAGCCAATCCCTTGAAAAATTTGGACGCGGCCATCCACGGTCTCTCCCAAGACTATGTGCAATTTCAGGGTATTGAAAAAGCGGTATATGAGGAATCCATCAAAAAAGAGCTTACACAGACCTTTACAATACTACCCAATGCCAAGGCCTTACTACAAGAGATGCAGCTATCTGTAGAGGCCATGGAGCAACAGCAAAAGTTGTTTTTTACGGGATTGCTCGGAATTCCTCGCCTCGGTATAGAAGGAGGTGCAGGGAGTGGCAAAACTTTGCTCGCTCGATTTTCAGCAGTTCACCTTGCCGAGCAGGGCAAAAAAGTTCTGCTCCTCTGCTTCAACCAACAGCTAAAAACACAACTTTCTGAAGGAATGCATCCCAATACGGTGGTCAACACCATTCATTCCTTTATGGTGGAGCAGGTCAATCAAGTCGATTCATCCTGGTTTGAAAAGGAAAACAAGCAAGATCCCGACTTGTACGAAGTACGTATGCCTATGAAATTCAAGTCCCTTATTCAAGGCAGAAGCTTGACTGAGGAGGAGCGTTTCGATGTGCTGATCGTAGATGAAGGTCAGGATATGGATGGCGCGTGGATCGAGACGCTGTTGCTGCACTTCTTAAAAAATGAGGGACAGGCGATTGTCTTTTTTGACCCTAAGCAAAACATATTTCAGCGGGATTTCTACCTTCCGAGAGCTGAAAATTGGGCAAGCATGCAGCTGCTATACAATTACCGGAATGCAAAGACAATCAATCGCTTTGTCAATACCCATCTCGGGCTAAATACCCAATCTGGAAATGTACCGGAAGGAATACCTGTCAAAATCCGGCCTTATCATTCAGAAAATTTGGTAGAAGAACTCGATCGGCTACTGCTGCGACTACTGCATATTGAAAAGGTAAATACTCGGCAGATCACCGTGATCGTGGATGGGTCTACACAAGATTGGGGGCTTGAAGGAAGGGAACTGCCACAGGCAAAACTAATGCTACGCTGGCTGAGCCCAACTGAGGAAAAAGAGAAGGGAAACCTGTACATGACCTCAATCAACCGCTTCAAGGGATGCGAATCTGATGTGGTGATTTTGATTTTAAAGGAACCCCTTTTGCCCATTTCCAATGCCAATATTCGATATACCCAATTGACACGAGCAAAGGGGGCTTTGTGGGTATTGGAAGGGATTATGGATTAAAATGAAAATTGAACTTTAAATAAAAAAGAATAATGAATATAGTTTCTCTTCATAAGTCAATTATTGATGACTATAAGTCGTACATAAAAAGTTTTATCAATATCAGTGATGGAATGATTGCCTCAGTCGTGGAGGAGTCAATCAATAGCGGAAAACTGTGGAAAGATCCACTGATCCAATTCAATCCATCTTTTCAAGTTTCAAGTAGTACCGAGGAATTGATTTCAAGAGGCATTCTTGATCCAAAACTTGCAAACATATTTTCTGGATTCAAATTGTATGATCACCAGGTTGAAGCTTTGACCTTAGGTGCGAGAGGTAAAGATTTTATTGTTACCTCAGGAACGGGATCCGGAAAAAGCTTAACCTTCATTGGTACTATTTTTAATTATCTAGCTAAAAACCCAAATCTAGAAAATGGAGTGAAAGCAGTCATTGTTTACCCAATGAATGCTTTAATCAATTCTCAGTATTGTATGTCGTCAAAGAAAGTGGACAGTTTAGTTGTAGAGGGTTTCGTTGTTTAAATGTAGGATTTTTTCTTTTAAAAATAGTTGTTTTCGTCTTTTTAGGGACTGTTGTTTAATGAGTGCTCTTTTCTGTAGGATTTGTTCTTGCCTTCCAT
>Ga0194134_10004901_pt1 | contig 13036 bp, 10 predicted proteins | sample TA2KigOff0mmetaG_FD_148602 | JGI IMG/M metagenome (GOLD analysis project Ga0194134, IMG submission 148602) | Freshwater microbial communities from Lake Tanganyika, Tanzania - TA2015056 Kigoma Offshore 0m | ecosystem: Environmental > Aquatic > Freshwater > Lake | place: Tanzania: Lake Tanganyika... | reverse complement strand
CAGGCATAGCCCCGGCAAGAACATCCAACTAAGCGATGCCGGTGGCAAACCTTGTTGTTTACGAAGCCACAGCAAAGTCAGCACTGCCCACTCCACCAGCGTCGCGGCGATCACGAAGTCGATGAGAAGGGTGCCGAACATATCTGGCTGCATTGATTCACTCCCTTAACGGCGCCCGGACCGCACACCCTCCTCAAGGGTATAGCATGGTCATTAAGCTGAAATTTACACCTTTAATGTCAATCTAGATAGACATTTTTCTCTGAATTCTGATACCAACATGCGGGTTTCCGCGCTATTCCGGCATATGAATTAGATTGCCAAGTTGAAAATATTTTTAATTGGAATTGCACCGACTTGCCATACAATCCGCGGTTTTGAGCTTGCCTCAACGTCACGGAGCCACAGTATCAGGCTCCCCTTCCACCAAGGGTAGACAGAACATGCCTGCAAAACGCATCTCCAGAAAACATCACGACCCTTTCGAGAGCATTCGACAAACTGATGCCGATGGAAATGAGTTTTGGTCAGCGCGTGAGCTGGCCCCGCTTTTCGAGTACCAAGACTGGCGCAACTTCATACAGGTTGTTGATAAGGCGCGCGTCGCATGCAAGCAGTCCGGTAGGCCACCTAAAGACCATTTCGGTGACGTCACCAAAATGGTCTCGATCGGCTCTGGCGCTGTCCGTTCGGTGCAGGATCTCCACCTGTCGCGTTACGCGTGCTACCTGATCGTACAAAACGGTGATCCAAATAAATCGGTCATCGCAAACGGACAAACCTACTTTGCGCTACAGACCCGACGGCAAGAGCTAGCGAACGATAAGGAATTTGCGCAACTATCCGAAACAGAAAAACGCCTCGCTACTCGCAATGAACTGACGGCGCATAACAAGCATCTTGCCGCCGCAGCCAAACAGGCCGGCGTCGCGACGAGTTTTGACTACGCGATATTTCAGGATCATCGCTACAGGGGACTATACGGCGGCTTTGGCAGCAAAGAAATTCACGCTCGAGAGGGATTGCGCAAAAGCCAGAAGATCCTTGACCACATGGGTAGTACAGAACTTGCCGCGAATCTGTTCCGCGCTACACAAACAGAAGAAAAACTACGACATCACCAGATAAAAGGGAAGTCAAAGGCGAACCAAGCTCACTATGAAGTGGGTCGCAAGGTTCGTCAGACGATCGCTGAACTTGGCGGCATCATGCCGGAGGATTTACCAAGGCCGGAGCAGAGTATCCAGCAGCTCGCCTCGGCGCAGAAAAGACTGGCGAACAAAAACAAAAAGTAAAAGGGAACCAACAAAATATTCAGTTTGAAATCCAGACAACCTATTTTGGGTCACCCTATGGCTGGCCTCATACTCGCGCCCGCATTCCCCACTTCCACAACCAACCGGTCGGGATAGGCATCACCATGAACAAGTGCTCGATCACAGCAAGCGTCAGTAGCACCGCCACCAAACACAAACTAGTGGCCGCAAAACCAGCCGAGGGTTGAACCGCCACCTCCATCCACAAAGGTGCTGCTACGGCGCTTGCAGCAATCAAGGAAACGGGCATCAACCAGTTGAATGCGCGACGTGAAAAATAAGTCTGCAAGTACGCTAAGTGAGCTGGTAAAAAGTTTTCGGACAAATTACGCACACCCAAAAACAGGTTGAGCTTGGCCGACAGGCGCATGGTCCACAGCACGAGATAACTCCACCATCCGGTTTGATTCGGTTGATTCCAACTGGCGGCTAGCACCAGTAGCGCAAGTACGATCAACGCCAACTCATGATGCAAAATAGTCTCGGCGGCGTGGCGAGCACGTTGCCAGCCACGGCTATCTGACGGACATTCACTGCGACGCGCACCGGTCACATACCCCAGCAAAAAGGCAATCTCTTGCCAGGCCCAGACCAACACGGCGCAAGTGAACGCACAGTAAGCTGAGCCCACCGAGGTATGGGCTGCAGAAATATGCAAGCCAACAATCGCAAAGCCCAGCACCATGGTCGCGCCCAGCATGACCGGCGCGAAATGTCGGCGCGACAACCGCCCTAGCCACAGAATCGACCCAGTGGAAAACCACCAGACGAATAATGTGAATAAAACGGGAAGCAGGTACTGGGACATGATGTGGTCTTACCCTCGCCTACCAACTCGGTTGCATGCGGGTCTCGGAGGGTAATTCATTCGAGATCACCGGAATAAAGAACATGCGGGCAAACACAGCAACACCCGCCACGCTCCACCATGCGCGTTTAGCCAGGCCAAACAAGCCACCCGCAGCTTTACCCTCATCGACCCGTTGCGAGCAATAAAACAAACGATCAAGGTTGGCATGGAATGCGGGGTGATCGAGATCAAGCATGATCGGGAATACCTGTTTGGTAATCTCATTAGTGATACGAAACACCTCAAAGTCGTACTCGGTCGCATCCAGTCCCATCTGTTGTTTCAACTCCGGACGCGTATGGTCGCGCACGTACATGGTGGCGTACACCGCGAGCAAGAAAAAGCGTATCCACAAGATATTGTGGCCACGCAGCAGTTCGGGGTTAGCGCGCATGATCAGTGCAAACGACTCACCATGCCGAAACTCGTCATTACACCAGCGCTGAAACCAACGGAATATCGGGTGGAATCGACGCTCTGGATAACGCTCAAATTGCCGAAAGATGCGGATATATCGCGCGTAGCCGATTTTCTCGGACAAGTAAGTCGCGTAAAAAATATATTTCGGCTTGAAGTAAGTGTATTTCTTGCTGCGCTTCAGATTACCAAGATCAATCCCCAGCCCATAGTCCTTGAGCGAAGAATTCAAAAAGCTGGCATGACGTGATTCATCACGCGCCATGTATTCCATCAGCCGCTTGATATCCGGGTTGGTGACATTGCGCTTGATTTCATTGTAGAGCACGCACCCGGAGAATTCCGACGTCAATGAGCTGACCAGAAAATCCAGAAACTCTTGCTGCAATTCTTTCGGCAATTTGGCGAACAGATCGCGCGCCTCATCTGCAAAACTGGCGTCGCGCTGGAAATGGTCATGGTTATTGTCGCCTTCATACTCGGCCATCATCGCGTCCCACTCTGCGCGCACAGGCTCGATATTGATGGCATCCATTGCCGCAAAATCAGTCGTATAAAACCGCGGCGAAAAAATCGTATCGGTAACTGCCTTGCGGGCAGCATCTTCAACCGAATTTATTTCGTGGCTGGTGTTGTGCACAATGGTTCTCCTTGCAAAGGATCAGTTTCATCAATTTTCTCGTTGACCGGTGCGCGCAGAAGATACACATGCAGCAACATATAGCCGGCCCAAAACAACATCAATATCGCTTCGATCAGGTCAGTCATGGGTGTAGCTCCATCGCTTGTGAGGTATAAAACCCACTGGAAATTTTTTCGGTGCGCCCGACCTGCCATTGCTGGAGATGGGCGTGATCACTCATCGCGGATCGCAGCGCACTCTCCGCCACTGGTGCGATGAATGGTGCGCGATCAGAGCGCGGAAAAATACGACCAATACGTATCATCGCTGCCAGCAACGCATTGCTGGGTGCGAAAGTAAACAAAATCGATCCCTGGGTACGCTGCGCGAGGCGCGCCAGTCCTGCCACCATATCGAAGCGCTCGTAGTGAATCACCGAGTCCATCGCCACCACATGATCAAACTGGCCTAATGAATCCGCGAGCATGTCACCAGAAACAAATTGAATGCGATGCGCATGCGGATCAGCGCTTGAGCGTTCACGCGCCAAATCAACCAGCGTCGGCGATAAATCGATCGCCACCACCTCTGCGCCCCGCCTTGCCAACTCACAGGCCATCGCCCCCGTACCGCACCCTGCATCCAATATACGGCGGCCATGTAAGTCTTGTGGCAACCAGGAGAGCAAGGTCCCGCGCATGCGGTCGCGACCTGCACGAACCGTCGCGCGTATGCCGGAGACCGGCGCATCCGACGTGAGCTTGGCCCACTGCTCGGCTGCGGTACGGTCGAAGTAGGCTTCGAGTTTTGCGCGAGTCTGTTGGTAGCTGGCCTGTTCCATTACTGCCTCTTCAATCAAAGCCCAGCAAATCGAAGATATCGCGATCTTTCATGGGCGAACACTCGAGTGGTTCAGCCCCGGCCCATAAACGAGCGGCGAGTTGCAAATACTCCGCTTGCACCATTTTGACTTCTGGTGTTTCTTCCATCTCGAACAACGTGGCTTTTTTCAATCGGCTCTGGCGAATCACATCAAGCGATGGGATTTGCGCCATAGTTTTCAAACCAATTTGCGCATTGAATTTATCGATCTGGTCAGTTGCATCCGAGCGATTTGCAATCACACCACCGAGACGTACTTTGTAGTTCTTCGATTTGGCACCAATCGCTTGCACAATACGATTCATCGCAAAAATCGAATCAAAGTCATTGGCGGTGACAATCAACGCACGGTCGGCGTGCTGCAAAGGTGCTGCGAAGCCGCCACACACCACGTCGCCTAATACATCGAAAATCACCACATCAGTTTCATCGAGCAAATGGTGCTCTTTCAAGAGTTTTACCGTCTGGCCGACGACATAACCACCGCAACCGGTACCTGCAGGTGGGCCACCGGCCTCGACGCACATCACGCCGTTATAGCCTTCGAATACAAAGTCCTCAACGCGTAGTTCTTCGCTATGAAAATCTACCGTTTCCAGTACATCAATCACCGTCGGCATCAAGCGCTTGGTGAGCGTGAACGTAGAGTCATGCTTCGGATCGCAACCGATCTGTAGCACCCGCTTGCCTAGCTTAGAAAAAGCCACCGACAAATTGGATGAGGTGGTGCTCTTGCCAATACCACCTTTGCCATAAATAGCGAATACCTTTGCGTTACCAATACTGACGCGCGGGTCGAGTGAGACCTGCACACTTCCCTCGCCATCGGCGCGTTTATCGCGACGAATCTCGCTGACCGGTACTGTGCTGATGTTCATGCTTTATCTCCCTCGTAAATACCTTCTAATCGATCTTCCAATTCCTCGCCGGCGCGACGCATAGCATCCAGCGTGTCGGCATCGGGGGTCCAATAATTTCGTTCATAGGCTTCCATCAATCGGCTAGCGACACGCGCTGAGGCTGATGGATTCAAACGCGCGAGTCGCTCGCGCATTTCAGGGTCCAGCAAGAAGGTCTGGGTCAATTGCTGATACACCCAAGACTGTACCTGACCGGTGGTCGCTGACCAACCTATGGTGTTCGTCAAGTGCAGCTCAATCTGATGTACGCCTTCGTAGCCATGCGCCAGCATGCCCTCGTACCATTTAGGATTGAGTGTTCGCGTACGCGTCTCAAGCGCGACTTGCTCAGACAAGGTGCGGACCGTACCGCCACCTCGCGTCTGATCGCCGATATACACCTGCGCCATTTCAGCGTCTGGCCCTTTGGCGCGCTTTACCGCCCGGCTAATACCACCCAAGGTATCGAAATACGTGTCGATGGTGGTCACACCGACCTCCACCGAGTCGAGATTTTGGTAGGCCAACTCGACGCGCGACAGCACGCTATTCAGTAATTTAGGTTGCGCTATGGGTCGACCATTGGTGCCGTAGGCAAAACCTTTGCGGCAAGTCCAGGCTTCGGCTAACTCATCTTCATCGTCCCAACGGCTGCAATCAATCAGGTGATTCACATTCGCGCCGTACGTGCCCTCAGCATTACCAAATACACGTAAGGCGGCGGTTTCAATATCACCACCGTGCTCATCCATCCAAGCCATCACATGCTTGCGAATAAAGTTTTGCTCTGGCGATTCTTCGGCTTGCGCAGCGAGTAGCGCCGCTTCGGCCAGCATGCGTACTTGCAGTGGCAGTAGATCGCGGAAGATGCCAGACAAGGTAATCATGACATCCACGCGCGGACGTCCGAGTGTTTCGATGGGCAGTAATTGCGCACCGGCCAAGCGGCTGTAACTATCAAAACGTGGCGCAGTACCCATCAAAGCCAAGGCTTGCGCAATCGGGCCACCTTCACTCTTCAGATTATCTGTTCCCCACAACACCATCGCGATTGACTCGGGGAATGTGCCGGTATCTTCATGATGTTTAGCGAGCAAGCGTTCGGCTTGGCGTGCACCATCTTTGACAGCATAGGCACTCGGCAAGCGGAACGGATCAAAGCCGTGCAGGTTACGGCCAGCGGGTAGCACATCCGGTGAGCGCATCATGTCGCCACCGGGCGCGGGGCGTACATAACGCCCATCCAGCGCCGTCAGCATGCCATCGAGTTCGAAATGCTCGTGTAGCAGTTCATTGCTGGCAGAAAGCTTTTGCATCAGCTCGCGTTGGGACTCACTGAGCTTGATTGCGGTACCGGTCAGCATCGCGCGAATCGCATTTCGCAACTCGTCATCGATAGTGGCACCATGTGTAGCCTCTGCAATCGAGAGCAACATATCGACCCGCTCTTCTACCGTGGGCGCTTTCCCCACCACATGCAAACCATGGGGTATCAGCGTGTATTCCAGTTCGAGCAGTTTTTCATTCAAGGTGGTGATCGCTGCGCTACTATCACCCTCCCATACCGGTTCTGATTTGGCGAGCTCAAGCTCGGAGGCCTGCGACTGAATCAGTGCTGCCAATGAAGGATGCTCATGCTCTTCATCTGGCCCTAACTGACGCCAGCGAGAGAGTGAGGACTTCAACTCATTCAAACCACGATACAAACCGGCTTCGGCGAGCGGTGGTGTGACATACGACACCAGGGTGGCATTGGCACGGCGCTTTGCAATTGTCCCTTCGGAAGGATTGTTCGCTGCATACAGGTACACATTCGGCATATCAGCAATCAAACGATCCGGCCAGCATGCCCCTGACATACCGGCTTGCTTGCCCGGCATGAACTCTAACGCGCCATGTGTACCGAAATGCAGCACGGCGTGTGCCGCGAAATCTTCACGCAAATAACGGTAAAACGCAGAGAACGCATGGGTTGGCGCAAAGCCTTTATCGAAGAGCAGACGCATCGGATCCCCCTCGACACCGGTTGATGGCTGTACCGACACCATCACATTGCCAAAGCGCGCGCCCAGCACAAACAAGTTGCGGCCATCCGTGAGATGCTTACCCGGTGCAGGACCCCACTGCGCTTCAATCTCGCGCAGCCAAGGCTCGCGCCGCACGTGGTCATCGGCGCTGATTTTGGCGAGCACATTGGCTGGTGCGCCATGGTGCTCGGCATTGCCATTCAAAATCGTGCGTCGTAAGGCATCGACATCTTCAGGTAGATCAATGCTGTAGCCGGCGCGCTGCATCGCGGCCAGCGTGTTGTAAAGCGATTCGAATACAGCGAGGAAGGCTGCAGTGCCTGTACCACCCGCATTCGGGGGAAAGTTGAATAGCACGACCGCGACGCGACGCTCCGCACGCTCTGAACGACGCAAGGCAACCATTTTGTCGACACGCGCAGCGATCATGTCAGCTCGCTCACTACACGGCTGCATATCCTGACCCGCATCGCTGGCTTCAAAAGTGCAACCGCGTGAACATCCGGTGCACTTGCCACCGGTACCATCACTGCGCCCACCGTACACCAGCGAGCCACTCGAACCGTCGAGCTCGGGTAGCGCCACCATCATGGTCGCCTCGACCGGTAGTAAGCCGCGCTCCGAGCCACCCCAATGCTCGATCGTTTGAAACTCGACCGGTGTCACCGCCATGTAAGGCACATCTAGCGCGCTTAGCATTTCTTCAGCGGCTTTGGCGTCGTTGTACGCTGGCCCACCGACCAAGGAAAAACCGGTGAGCGAGATCACTGCATCAACCGTGGCGCGACCCTCTTTCATAAAGAAGCGCTCAATCGCTGGGCGTGCGTCGAGCCCGCTGGCATATGCTGGCAGCACTGACAAGCCGCGTGCTTCCAGTGACGCAATCACACCATCGTAGTGATGCGCATTACCAGCCAGCAGATAGGAACGCATCAGCAGCAGACCGACACTGGCTTTGGCACCGCTTGCTGCCGGTACGCGATCGATTCGCTCACCCATGCCCTTGTGTACGCCAGCGCCCTTCATGCGCGGGTGATACAGACCAATCTCGGGATACTCAACGGGTGGACTGGGAGGTGCTTTGCCACGTAGGACCTTGCGCGCACCCTCTGCGTAACCATTCACCAGTAGCTGCACCATGCCAGCAATGTTTTCTTCCGAGCCGGCCAGCCAGTACTGCAGCGTCAGAAAATACGCACGCACATCTTGTGCGGTGCCCGGAATAAATCGCAGCAGCTTAGGCAAGCGACGCAGCATCTTCATCTGCTGCGCACCAGCGGTCGCGGTCGGCTTACCGTCGCTGCTCTTACCGCGCAGTTTTTTGAGGAAAGCCATGGGCCCGCGCGTTGTGCCGTCCATGCTGAAGCGACCGATACGTGTCAGGCGCATCACTTCACCGGCCGACATGATGCAAACCATCGCATCACAATGATCACGTCGTGCCTGTAAATCGGCGAGCACCGGTGTGAAGTGGTCTTCCATGAACAGCATGGAGGCGATCACGATATCTCCGCTCGCAATATCCGCCTTGCAGCGTGCGAGTGCAGATACATCATCCGCCCACTCGGATGCAGCATGAATACTCAACGACACTGACGGTAAACGCTGCTGCACCAAGCGCGACGCGCGTGCTGCGGCGCCCGCCAGATGGTTATCCATCGTGACGATGACGACGCGCATGGCGCTATCAGCGGCTGTAGTGGGCTTTCGCGTCATAGAGGGTCTCGATGGTGATCTGTTGGACACCACGTTCCTTGGCGTAGCACTCAGTGTTCCTGCGTGCTTTGCCGCGTACGAAAAATGGAATCTTGCCGAGCTCGCGCTCGGCATCGGTACTCCAGCTGGGAATCAACTCGCCCGCATTCGCCGGCTCAGGCATCGCGGTAGGCGGGACGACCTCGGCAGCTTCCGAAGGCTGCAACTGCGGCGTGCGCGCTTTGCCTAAATGCGAAGGCGCTGCGTTTTCATTGAACTCAAAGTCGTCTTTGAACATCGCGATCAGGTGCTCTTCTAGCCCCATCATCAGCGGATGTACCCAGCTATCGAACAACACATTCGCGCCTTCGAAACCCATCTGCGGCGAATGACGCGCCGGAAAATCCTGCACATGCACCGGTGCCGAGATCACTGCGCACGGCAACCCTAAGCGCTTGGCAATGTGACGTTCCATCTGCGTACCAAGCACCAACTCGGGTGATAGCTCAGCCACACGGGCTTCAACTTCGAGATAATCATCCGTAATCAGCGCTTCGACGCCGTAACGCTCGGCAGCAGCTCGCACCTCGCGCGCAAACTCGCGGCTGTAGGTACCTAAGCCAACGACTTCGAAACCAAATTCTTCTGCTGCGACTCGGGCTGCAGCAATCGCGTGCGTGGCATCACCAAACACGAACACGCGTTTGCCCGTGAGGTAGGTTGAGTCCACCGACTTCGCATACCAAGCAGCGCGTGAGCGCTCATCTTCCAATGCGGCATCAGCCTCGATGCCGGCGAGTTGCGCCACCTCGGCGATAAACTCGCGCGTTGCACGTACACCAATCGGTACCACCGTCGTGAAAGGCATCCCATGCATCCGCTTCAACCAATTCGCTGCCTGCTGCGCAATCTCCGGGTACATCACGACGTTAAATTCTGCACCGGTCAGGCGTGCCAAATCGTGCGGTGAAGCGGACCAGGGTGCAATCACATTCACGCGCAGACCCATGCGCTCGAGCAGCACCTGTACCTCGCGTATATCGTCACGATGCCTAAAGCCCAGTGCGGTCGGCCCGAGAATGTTGCAGCTGGCCCGCTCATGTTTCGCATCCTCAGCACGAGGCTGCACCAGCGCACGCACCATCTGATAGAAGGTTTCTGCTGCGCCCCAGTTTTCTTTTTTCTGATACGAGGGCAATTCCAGTGGCACCACCGGAACCGGTAAATCAAGCGCTTGCGCCAAGCCACCTGGGTCATCTTGTAGCAGTTCGGCAGTACACGACGCACCTACCATCATTGCTTGTGGATGAAACCGCTCATACGCTTCGCGCGCGGCGGTCTTGAATAAACCTGCGGTATCCGAGCCCAGATCACGCGCCTGAAATGTGGTGTAAGTCACCGGTGGGCGTTTTGGCAAACGCTCGATCATAGTGAACAGCAAATCAGCGTAGGTATCGCCTTGCGGCGCGTGCAGTACGTAGTGCACATCGCGCATGGCGGTAGCGACGCGCATGGCACCCACATGCGGCGGTCCTTCATAGGTCCAGAGCGTTAGCTGCATGTGGCCTCCTGCTCTTTGTTCAGCAAGGCACGACGTCGTAACGGGCGCGCAAACAACTCGGCCAGATCAGCGGCTTGCTCATAGCCATGCACCGGGGAGAACACCAATTCAATCGACCACTTGGTCGTGATGCCATCGGCTTCCAATGGGTTAGCCAGACCGAGGCCACAGACCACGATATCCGGCGCATGCGCGCGGCAACGATCGAGTTGTTTCTCAACGTCTTGACCTTCGGACAGCGTGATACCGGCTGGCAGCATTTCGAGTTCCTGCTGCAAATGATCACGATGTAGATAAGGTGTGCCGACCTCCGTCAATTGCATACCTAACTCACGCGACAGAAAACGGGCTAGCGGCACTTCGAGCTGTGAATCAGGGAAGAAGAAAATACTGCGTCCTTGCAGCCATTCACGCTGACGCTCGAGCGCTTTGGTAGCGCGTTCGCGTGCAGGCATAGTCACTTGCTCGAAGCGCTGCGCATCAAGACCGAAACTTTGCGCGGCGGCACGTAACCATTCGGTCGTACCCCCAACGCCAAACGGGAATGGTGCAGCGATACGCTGAGCGCCACGCTCTTCCAAAGCACGGGCGGTCTCAGCAAGGAAAGGTTGAACCAATAGGTAGCGTGTGTTCTTGTCCAAGCGCGGCAAAGCGCGCGAGGAACGGGGCGGGAAGAACGAAAGTCGTTCAATACCCATAGCGCGCAGGTAGCGCGCGAACTGATCTTCAACCACATCTGGCAAGCAGCCAACAATCATCAAACCGGGTGCAGCATCGGTATCTTCCGCCGTAAGCTGTGGTACCAGCGAGGCTAGGCAAGCATCTTCGCCCTGGGTGAAGGTGGTCTCGATACCGCTACCTGAATAATTCAGCACGCGGACTTGCGGTAAAAACTGGCGTGAAAGTCGCTCTGCCGCAGTCGCGAGATCAAGCTTGATCACTTCGGAAGGACAGGAGCCCACCAGAAACAACATCTTGATATCCGGACGACGCGACAGCAGCTTGGTGACAATGCGGTCGAGTTCTTCGTTCGCATCAGCGATACCAGCCAGATCACGATCGTCGATGATCGCGGTGGCGAAGCGTGGCTCGGCAAAAATCATCACACCCGCCGCTGATTGAATCAGGTGCGCACAGGTGCGCGACCCGACCACCAAGAAAAACGCATCCTGAATCTTGCGGTGCAACCAAACGATGCCCGTCAGTCCGCAGAACACTTCGCGCTGACCACGCTCACGCAACACCGGCGCATTGCTGCAACCGGTATCGGTGGCAATCGGGATCACGGCGCTCATGCAGTCACCCCGCGCGATTGCTGGACACTTGACGGCTGGTCGGCCAGTTCAGGCGCGCTCTCGAGTCCCGCTGCTTCCGCTTCCGCCTGCAGACGTGCCGCACGTAGCTTCAACAAGAACTGCGTTGCATTGATGGCATAGGCCGCGTAGGCCGCAAGCGCCAGTAGCATTTGTTCGCGCACCGGCATGGAACCAGTGAACAGCGCAACCAGGTAAGCGGTGTGCAGCGCTAGCACCAACATACTGAAGACGTCTTCCCAGAAGAACGCTGGCGCAAACAGGTAGCGGCCGAATACCACCTTCTCCCAGATGCAGCCGGTGATCATGATGGTGTACAGCAGCAAGGTTTTGATAACGATGGACAGGGTCGCCGCTTGCTCACTTTGTCCGGTCTGCAGATAGCGCAGCACCAGCACCACGCTGATAAGAAAGACCAGGAACTGCACTGGCGCGAGCACGCCCTGGACCCAAGTCCAATGGGTTGCGTCGCGACGGGCCCGCTCCTCTGCGGTGTACAGAGGCCGTGCCGGATCCGTGCCGTGTCTCCGTTTTTGCATGTGGTGCCCTCCGCCCTACAGGCTTTTCCCCTGAATGTAGGCCTACGGCAAGTATATGTCAATTAAACTTTACATACAGAATAGTTGACAGTGGCATGCCATTCGGGCATTTTTTTCATATTTCCTTGACGCAACGAGTTGGGCGGCGTAAAACGAAGCAGATTCGCCCGGGGCTGAACCCCCGGGGCGGTCGGTTCTAGTCAGAACCCACCATAAAGAGGATCCATGCTTCGTTCGGCCTGACGGCCGGCGTTCCAAGTGTTCCGGACGTAGCAGGAGACCGTAATGGAGAGAAAATCCCGCACTGATTTTGCGGGCGGTGGTGAGGGTCGAGCGGAAGAAGCGGGTGAGCGGCAGCGACTACGAAATGTCGTTGAAGCTGAGATCATTCCGCGTCTGGTACATGCCCATGCCAAACCGCGTGACATGAGTCATGAGTTTCATTTGATCCGTCCCGCCGAGGTGGAGGCGTTTTCTCGCGCCCTGCTCGAACGTAGTCCGGAGCATGCACAGCAGCTGCTCACCGCGCACATCGAGGTCGGCATCCCACTCGAAGCGATCTATCTTCAACTATTCGTTGGCGCGGCGCGCTTGCTGGGCGAATGGTGGGAGTCGGATGAAAGTAATTTCTCGCAGGTCACCCTGGCAATGTCCCGGGTTCACGCGATGCTGAATGAATCCAGCCCCTCTTTCCACGCCGCTGCGCTGCGGTCGACGGTTGAGCGCAGCGGTGAGCGACGCATTCTGATCACCACCTTGCCCGGCCAGCACCACACGCTGGGTGTATCCATCTTGTCGGAGTTTTTCAGGCGCGAGGGCTGGGTGGTACTAGCCATCCCTGCGCCCGAGCCCGGTCTGATCCAAGCGTCGCTGTCAGCGCAATGGTTTGATTTACTCGCGCTGTCGGCAAGCATG
>Ga0194134_10004887_pt1 | contig 13059 bp, 26 predicted proteins | sample TA2KigOff0mmetaG_FD_148602 | JGI IMG/M metagenome (GOLD analysis project Ga0194134, IMG submission 148602) | Freshwater microbial communities from Lake Tanganyika, Tanzania - TA2015056 Kigoma Offshore 0m | ecosystem: Environmental > Aquatic > Freshwater > Lake | place: Tanzania: Lake Tanganyika... | reverse complement strand
TGCATTCGGGTTGATTGTGAAACAGGTGTTTTTTGCACGACCACCAACCAGGAATTTCTTTTGCCCATCTCCCTTGATTCTTTGCAAAGACACAACCTCCTTGCTGTGCAAATCCCGCATAGGCACAAGCAATTCATCGTCAAGAACTTTTCCAAGAGTCTTTGGAAAGCCTTTCTTTGCAAGGTAAGGATGTTCTGAAAGGTTTGCGCGCTCAAGCATATCCTTTGCCAACTCAGCAGCTTTCTGTGGATTGCTTTCCTTAACTTTAATTGGCGGCGAACTTGCCCATATGGCTTTATCACTCGGCCATTTCAACACAGCATCCATCGTCGCCCAGTTTTTAATTAACCCCCTTGTTCCATCAAATAGATATGCTCCGTTTCTGTGCTGTGGTTTATCCGATGTTCTAACCCTGTGCCATCTTGCGTCTGCTTTTACATAATCCACAATAAGGCCATACGACTTGGCAAACTCCACAAAACTCATTTTCTTCCCCCATAAACGCTAATACTTCCATGAATATTGCTTGTATGCGCGCCACTCACGGTCGGCTTGCAAACGCATTTTCTTTCGATAAGCCTGCAACATTTCGCTAACCTTTCTTTGCGTTTCCCGAGTAGGAATTTGTGGGGTTGTTTCCATGTATTGCCACCGGGAATACGATCCAAACATATTCTTATATTGTGCCTGCGCAAATGCCCTTGCCTTTTCTTCGTCCTGCTTCCTTTCTCGCGCAATCCAGCATAGTTGCTGCCAGATTTCGTAATTGTTTACATTTTTTGAAGGCATTGAAAAAGCCTCCATCTTCCCCGACACTTCGATGACATCGCTCTTCTTGGTCTTTCTTGTCCATCCGCAAGAAGGACAAATACTTCCAAGAAAAAACACACCGCAACCACCACATTTCATGGTTTCTTTTTCTTCTTTGGTGCGCTCTTTCCGCACCCTCTGATCCAAGGCCTCGCTAGAAAGCTCAGTTATTCCAAACTGGAATACCTGCTGCTGGTCCTCTGCGAAGCGCTCAAGATTCCCGGCGTGGTCCAGCCAGACTGCGTAGTCCTTGCCAGGGTGGGACCGCATTACCCTCCCGATCTGCTGGATATGGCTGCTCAAAGACTTTCTGTAAGGTCTTGCACCTATCCCAACCATGATATCGGGTACGTCAAACCCCTTTGCCAAGGCTTCGCATGAGACCAATCCATGAATGATGGAATCTCTCCTGCGAAATTCATTGATCAGATCAAGCCGCCTCTTGTCGTTCCCGTCTTTGTAACTTATCTGTTGGAAGTTGTAGCCGCGTTGGGCAAATGCTCGACAAAGCTCTTCGCCATGTGCAACAGAAGCCGAGAAACAAATAGTCTTGGCCGCGCCTTCAAAATGTTCAAATGTTTTCTTCTCCCATTCAGCTACAACATCGCCAACAATCTGAATGCTGCGTTTTTCTATTTCTTGATCTTCCCATTCTCCATTGCTTTTAATTTCTACCCCATTTACATCAATAGCTTTTGCCACGTATCCACGAATTGGCACAAGCCAGCCTTGATTGATCAGACTTTGAGTTGTGGTGCTGTTAACTACATTTGTGAAAACCTTATCCATACCCTTTGTAAACGGGGTCGCTGTCAAACCAACAACAACAGCTTCAGAGTTAGCCTCAATAACTTTTAGAACAGACTTATAAATCGTATGACACTCATCCCAGATGATGAGCTTAGGTTTTCTAATGTAATCCCTTTTTGCAATAGTTTGCGCGCTAACAACTTGCGCCTTTTCTCCAGGACGGTATCTCCAGTGGTTTGCTTGAATTACGCCATGATCAAGCCCATACCTTTGCAACATTTGGCTTGTCTGATCGCAAAGCGAAACCCTGTCGCACATGAACCAAGCCACAGACCCCTTGGAAACGGCCTCGGACATCAGATGCGTTGCCATGACAGTCTTGCCCGCCCCGGTTGGAGCAACAACAACCTGCTTCCGATGCCCTTTTCCAACCCCCTGTCGCAGTTGATCGATGCAATCCTTTTGGTAGTTACGCAGGTCCAGCACGGCGCCTCCAGTAAGCAACTTGTTTCTTCAATTCCGCTGCTTCTGACTGCCAGCGGTCGGCACTCTCTTGCAAAACTTTCTTTTCAAACTCTAGCTTTTTGAGCAATGAAAAATGTTCGTTATCCCTTAAAGCCACAAGGACTTTGTTGTCTTCTGCCAACACTTCATAGTTGCTTTCCAGTTCTTCGTATTGTTTACGCAACACTCTGTAGTTTTCTTGCAACAGTTCTAGCTCGTTGGCGGGCTTCTTTTTTGCAGGCTTCTGTTTTGCAGGCTTGGCAGATGCCTTCATTGCTTGAGCCAGGGTCTTGGATCCGCGAATCACTTCCTTGGCAAGATCCTCATCGTCAATTGACACAGCCCGTGCCACAGTAGCGCGAGACGTTCCCGCAATCTCGGCCATTTGTTCTTGGGTTATATCGCGTCTTGAGTACTTGTTCTTTGATGTAATGACCGAAATTTGTACCACCATCATCGCCCTTTGACCCTCGCTGAGGTGACGGCGCTTAAGGTTTTTGTCCAGGACGAATGCCACAGGATCACCCTCAAACTCGAAGGTATCCGGCTCAATTCCAAGGTCTTGACAGCATCGGTAGCGGTGCCAGCCATCAAGTATCTGCCCTTCATGAGTGGCAATCGGATCCCGCTGACCATTCTGGCGGATTGATTCTTTCAAGTCTTCAAACTGGTCCTGATCCATATCAGGAAAGACCATTGATAGTGCATGACGTTCCATATATATTCCTTTTTAGAACAAAGCTTCCCCAACAGAATCAAGTATCTGTTGCCGGGTTGCTGGAATATGCCACTTGTTATCACAATAGTGGCGACCAAAAGGCCACTGCCTGACTTGTAACAATTTCAATATTTTATGATCTATCATCTTATTGTTTTCAGAAGAACAATCTGAGCTGACTGAGGACAATAAATCCTTCTTTTCAGTTTTATCACCCAAAGGCTCCCCCTACCCCAGTTGTTATAGGTAATAGTACTACTAAATAGTACACCCTTACCATGCTGGGTAGGGGGGATGCCTTTGGTGACTTTTGTCACCCCCTTTCGGGAAACTCCATGTGCCAGCTACTGCATTTTGCGCTGACACCCCTGGCGTGGAGTTGCGGCGAGCCATCGGATTCTTACGGATTTGCACCGGCTGAGCACTTGTAACCAGTTGTAATTGTATCTTGAGATACAATTGCGCCTGCTAACACCTGCCCGCTTACCGATACCCTTCTGCTCCGAGCGACCGGGTTAGGTCCACTGCTTGACGTGCGGAGAACGTGTTTGGATCTTACCACGATGCTATGATACCCCATTCTCCCCAAGGGGGTTTGCAATGAACCCCCCTTCGCCCTGCTTGTGCGGGGCTTTTTTTTGGCATTGCTCGATCAGCAGACGCCACTCCGCAAGCAGGCTAGGATCGTTTGTAGCGGCGATTGCAGCCAAGGCAATACCCAAGTCACTCTCGTCAATTGCGCCGCTCCAGAAGGCTCTGCGAAGCTCTTGCAGCGCTGTTCTACGAAGCTCTTTCAGCATGGGTGTGCATCTTCTTGATGGTTGCTACTCCAATGTCTTCAGTGACCATCAGCCAGTCTTCCTGAGCAAACGGCCCCGAGCCTCCCCACACGACCAGGAACGCGCAAACCGGGAACCAACACTGCCACTGGTTATGGTTGCGCCGATGCCACAAACATGGCATCAGGTGATGCTTCCAGGCTGACGCCATCGCCTGCTGTTGCCATTGTCGTAGGGCAACTTTTTCTGCCCTCTTGACTTCGATAGCCCACCCAGCGACACTGATGTCGTAGCCGCCAAGTGCAGCCTGCGCATAGTTGATGGGCACTTCGATTTCCAAAGCTGCGGAGAGGATCCTGGCAACTTCAACCTCCCCTCTGCGGCCTTTGTTTCGGCTATCTAGAACCATTCTTAACCCCTTATGGTAGAGTGGATACGTGGCTTGTGTTGGGTTTACTTGGGATACTATACCTCATGCATCAAGAAACGCAACTTTTGAGATCAGTGCTTTCATTGGCCGTCCGCGATGCCTATACGGCCCCGACAGAAGGCACTGTCATTGCGCCAGAGGCGTTTACCGCTATAGACTTCTTGTTTTTTGAGCGGGGCGCAGAGAAGTATTGTTCTGCTTGTGATATTAATTACAAATGGTTTTTGGGAAAGGTTTGGCTTTGGACAAGGTCGCCTCCAAAAAGCGGGAGCACTTCGGCAGAACAAGAGATCGACAATGCCAACAAGAGAAGATTTAGATTTAATTACCAGAAAGTTATAGAGCTTCATAGGCAAGGAATTGACACGCCTTGGGACTTTACGGAGGTAGATGATGATGGAGACTAGGGATATGTTTGCGGCGGCAGCTTTGCAAGGCATTCTGGCTGGAAAGTGGGCCGCGATGCCTCAATCAAAACCGGAGCGAGCTTTTGCCCGTATGGCTTGGATCATGGCAAACGAAATGATGAGACAGAAGTACGGAGAGTACGAAAAATCCGATAATGAGCGGGAGCCTTCTTTTGCAAAGTAAAGACGCTCAGCGTTATCAGTGGTTGCGTCAAAAAGTGGTTTGCCTTTTTGATAAAGAAGGCTCTGCTGTTATGGCAACAAAGACGGGGCTTGATCAAATAATCGACGGGGAAATGGATGAAAATTACGAACAGGCACAACCTGCCAGAGGTGTTAAGGAAGTTTGCAAGAAATTCGAAATACAGTAGGGGCGATTCTCAAATCTCCGTAACGCAGCTTATCAACAGCGCCAGGATTGTAGCGCTGGAGTACAAGCATTGGGATGAAATTGAACAAGATATAAGCGAAACCCTTTTCGCTCTTTTGGGAACCGCTGTCCATCACATTCTAGAAAACTCAGTTGAAGATAATATTATCGCTGAGAAGAGATACTTTACATTTTTGAATGGCTGGAAAATTTCAGGCCAGATTGACAGGCAGGTTGTCACGCCAGAAGGGAATATCATTGAAGACTGGAAGGTAACATCCAGTTGGGCGGTCATGTCTGAAAAGGTTAATTGGGAAAACCAATTGAATGCCTACGCTTGGCTTGCCTCTTCTGCAGGAATTACTGTTAAGCAATTAAAGATTAATGCAATTATTCGCGACTGGTCCAGACAAAAAGTAGGAATCCCTGGATACCCTATTACCGCGATGCATCAAATTGATATCCCGCTATGGAATTTTGCAAAGCAACGGGCTTACCTTGCAGATCGTTTATCTCAACATGCGATAGCAGTCATGGAAGACCCGCCTCTATGCACATCTGAGGAAAGGTGGGAAAGGCCAGCGAGTCATGCGCTTCAAAAGATTGGGGCGAAAAGAGCATGGAAGATTTTTGCAACGCTTGAAGAGGCGAAACTAAATCTTAAAAATGGAATGGAAATAGTGTCGCGACCCGGCGTCAATATTCGATGTGAAAATTTTTGTAGGGTGAAGCAGTTCTGTGATTTTGGTAAAACACTAGGGGAAACCAATGAAGAATTTGATACAAAGTTTGATTAAGGCGGCAAAAGATTGTGGTTACGTTCAGAAGCTTGGTAAAAATCCGATGGGGTACTCGTATGCTACCGAGGCGAGTGTTGTCGCGCATGTGCGCAAGTCGCTCCTTGAGAATGGTCTTGTTCTTGTACCTGATCTTATTCAGCATACCTTTGATCCTGCTTTGGGTCTTAGCGAAGTTTTTCTAAAATATACGCTCTTTCACGAAAGCGGCGAGATGCTGGAATTTAAAATGGCCGGACAAGGCATGGACAAAAACTCCAAAGGCATTGGTGACAAGGCAATTTACAAGGCTATCACTGGAGCAAACAAGTATGCTTTGTTAAAGCTGTTTGCAATTGCAACAGGTGATGATCCAGAGAACGAAAAGGAAGACAACCGCGCCAATCTTGAAACCGGGGCAGCGGTTCTTATGGAAAATAGTGCCAAGATTATCATTGAATTCTTGTCTGAGTGCAAATCCGTGCCGGAACTGGAGAAGTACTGGAAGGACAATCTTGTTGCGTTGAAGCAAATCCAATCTTACAGCAGCGATCTTTACACAGAAATTCTTTCCGAGTTTGGAAAGACCAAGAAAACTCTTAAGGGGGAAGTATGAATTTCGTAGCTAAGCCAGATTCTTTGTATTTGTTTGCGGTCACCGCAAAGTCAGACACATCTCCGTCTTGGAGCGGTCAGGTTACTTTGTCCAAGGAACTCATTCAAAAAATTGTGGACTGCCAAGTCAGGGATGAGCCTTGCCGACTAAGTGTGACGTTGTGGAACCGCAACGGAAATCGCGGGCCATTCCTCAGTGGAATGGTGGCGGAGTATGTCCAGTACGTGCCGAGTCTCAAGCATGAGCCAAGAGAAGAAGAAGATGACGTTCCTTTCTGAGGCGATCAGCTTTGAGGCTATCAAGGTTGCGTTGCGACAAAACGACAAAGGGTTTTTGTTGTCGCTGTCTGTTCACCCCGATGACATTCCGGAAGATCTTATAAGGGATTTTGTCGGGGCGAGGTATGCGATTGCAATGGTGCGAGTTGGAGATGACGAGCGCCCACTGCGACGTAACAAACCGAATAGTTTTGTGCAGACCGCAGGCATTTTGGCAAGAGATTTGCAATTTCAACAGTGGTGCTGCGATCAATACGGTGCAGAAAATTCTGAGGACGGTGCCGCTGAAGCTATTCATAATGTTTGTCAGATTGGATCCCGGTCAGAGCTTGCAACAAACACAAGCGCGCAATCTATTCTTATGGACTTGAGAAGGAGTTTTGAAGAATGGAAAAAAAGTTAGTTCCGTTTTTTGTTTATCTTACTCAAGAACAAGCAAGCGCGTTGAGGGAAACAGGTAATGTCTCCAGATCTATTCGCAAGGCTGTACAAGAAATGCTTGGAAGAGATTCCACTTACGAAGACGGATTTCGATCAGGAGTTAATCGTGCCGCAGAATGCGCAGAACGATCCCGCCACGGTTCCATGCGATATCCCCATGGAAAAACTGTCGGAGAATCAATTGCGGAAGAAATTAAATCCTTGGAATAAAAAGCAATATGATGCTAACATTTTTCTTCTTAAAATTGATTATCTTATGCATTGCAGAAAATGGGGAAAATCAAGGAAATTGTTTTATCCAGATTGGGTATTAAAATTAAATGCATGGGGACATAACAAGGTAGAAAGCGCTCGGAAAAAAACATGGGTGACAGACGGTGAGTTCGAGGCTTACCCCATATGGACAGAAATGGAAGGATGGTTTAACGCATGGATACACATTCAAGGAATGAGGTACTCAAACCCAACGGGCCGACTGCGAACCCAAGAAGAAATAGAAGCCGCTCATCAGGGGTATCTTTAAACGATCCAAATTCGGAATTAGAAAAGAAAACTCTACAAAAAGTTTATGTTCATGCAAATATAATTTATGTTCCTGATTACAAAATTTCTGGTTTGTATCAAGGGCCAGGAGAAAAAGTGTATGAAGAACATCAGTTAATTCGCGCTGGAGCAACAACAAAATTATATCCGCTTTGGGAGAGGAATTATGAACCAAGCGTTTGAGAAATGGGCGCGTCAACAAACAATGAGTGACGCGGAAAAAGCTGCCGCTTTCAAGATTTTTGCAGCCGGTTGGTGCGCAAGTCTTGAAGAAAGCAGGAGGTTGCTTGGGGAAACCCAAGTATTTTTAACGACGGATTTGGCATAGGAAAAAACATGCACACGCCAAAAGAAGTGGTAAACTTGCTTAAAGAAAAGGGTTGGAACGCATCGCAAATGGCAAGAGAATCGGGAGTGGCTCAACCAATTATCAGCAAACTGCTAAAAACGAATAATAATATTCGTTTTGAAACATTTGCAAAACTCCAAGCTTTGTTAGATGAGCCGGTGCCTATTACAGTTAGGAAGGCGCGAGCAAAATCTGTAAAAGCTGTTGTACGTTACAAGGCGGCGCTTGAAAACATTATTGATGCTTCTTCTTTGGATGAAGCTATTAAGATTGCGCAAGAAGCTATTGAGTGACTAATACCCCCTTCGGGGGGTTACGGAGTTTTTATGTATTACGTTGATCATTTGATTACAGCAAATACACTGTTGAAGCAGATGTATGCACAAGCTGAAGAAAAAAACTTTTTGCAGGCATATAATATTGGTATACAACTTTCTGGTGAAATTTTAGAAGCGTTAAAAGACATAAATAAAAATCACTTAACTCATAAAAAATATATAGATGTTAAATAATATCAGAGCAAGGGGAGTTAATAGATGAGCTACATCGTTGCCTCGCTTCCTCCACAGAAAGTGTTTGTGCGGAAGGAATTTCTTTACAACTTTGAGAAGGGTCACGGGCAGCTCGAACCAGCTATTTGGATTAGCCTGAAGGCGCTACGCGGTCAGGTCTTCAGGATCGAATCCCTGCTGCCCAACTATTGCGCCCTGTACGACAAACTGCCCCTGCATGCTTATGCCTGGAAAGAGAACCATGGCGACCTGCCGATTGACGTGCTGCAACTGTGGGATTGCATGGGCTACCGCTTCACGATTACCGAGAAGATAAGTCTACGCAATTTGAGCGCGAAGTTTTTGGACAAGCACAAGGTCTGGCACTTTGGGCGTTACCTGTTCACCGTTGATTTCTGCGCGGAAAGCATGGATCTTGACACGGGGTTTACGGAGCAAGCCGAGGAGCATAAAAGCTTTAACTTCCTTGCACTTGACAATGGTCAGTTTGCTGCTCAGCCAAATAATCGCTGTCTATGGTACGACCAAAGTCTAATTCCTTCTGAGACAAAGACACCGGACTTTCAAGCCGCCAAGAATTTTTGGTCGGTCGATGGCACACGCAAGTGGGCCGCAGGAAATGACTGGTTTTACGATTTCCAGGAGCGGACATGAGCAGAGAACTTATAATGGAAAACGGTGCAAGGGCTTTTAATTCTAGGTTGAGCGATGTTGAATCAAAGTGCAATGAATTTGGATTTAGATTGCACGGTGTTGAAAATTATATCCATGAAGATTTTGGCGATGTTTTGACGCTTTACGATGGAGATACAGAAGTCTATGTTGGCACTTTACTAGGATTGGATCGCTGGATACAAGGTTTTCGTTTTGCCCGGGAATCGCAAGGGGTTTACAAAAAGCGTGAATGGGTTGGGCTTACGGATGATGAGGTGTTCAAGATTCTGGACGATGTGATCGGGTTTAACACTTGCTTTGGACTGGAGACAAACTTTGTCCGCGCCTTTGCCCGCGCCATTGAAGCCAAGCTCAAGGAGAAGAACACGTGAGCCGCGAAGTTATGCAGCAAGCGCTGGAGGCGCTGGATTCAGATAGTCCAGACATCCAACTACGGGCGGCAATCGCCCTTCGCAAAGCACTAGAGGCAGAACCCGAACCTGTGGCGTGGCGAACTTTCGATGGCGAGGGAGGTTATGATTATCGAGACTATGAGATGAATGAAAATTACGACAAAGAGTGGGCCAAGAGAAATCCCAACCATCAAGGCTGGGTTGAACCGCTCTACGCCGCACCTCCAAAGCAATGGGTTGGGCTGACGGATGAGGAAGTTAGTTATTTTAGGTATGCAGCAACTTTTTGTGATGAGTTAGACACGGCGTTTATGGCAGAGCTTATTGAGAAAGACTTGAAGGATAAGAACACATGAGCCGAGAAGTTGTAAGCGCTGGAAGAAAAATTATGGATGAGTACGATGGCTATTACTGCGTGATATGCGGAAAGTTCATTGAGGCCGTAGGCGGCGTGATTGTGCATGACGATATTCCGCACCCACCACTGATGGATTTTGATGAAGAGAGCAATCCACAATGAGCCGCGAAGTTATGCAACAGGCGCTGGAGGCGCTGACTGAGTATGACGGAACAAATGGGGAAAGCAAAAGAAAGCGTGTTCTCGCCGCCCTGCGCAGAGCGTTGGAGACAGAACACAAGCCTAAGCCTCAGTCATATCTGGATGAACAGGAAGTAAGAGAAATCACGGCAGTGGCAATTGAAGTGGGTATCGTGCCCTGGGTTAAACACGAGGTTATAAACGGATATTTTATACCGACAGATGAGGGCATGGACGGCGATCAGGCATCCCTGATCCAGTTTGGTCAACTGCTCATAAAGCAGGAACGCGAGGCATGTGCGAAGGTGGCAGATGAAATAGGAAACCGAGACAAAGACAGCCACGCATGGGATGCGGCCGCCGCCATACGAGCAAGGGGGGAAAAATAAGCGAACATGCTGGAAATTACCCCACGGTAAATGCACGAGCGTGCATTTGTAGGAGAATTTTATGCCATGGTCATCTCCGGCTGGCAAGCAGTATGTTGTAGATTATGTGAATGGTGTAGAGCCGGACATTGTTGTTGATGTTGGCCCAGGAATAGGAACCTATTCATCGTTGTTGCGTAAGCCTGATCAGTATTGGATAGGCGTGGAAGTGTGGGCGCCGTACGTTGCAAAATACGAATTGCATAAACTGTACAACAAAGTAATTGTTTCTGATGTGGTTTATTGGGATGCCGTGCCATGTGATGTGTGTATCTGCGGAGATATTATCGAGCATTTAAAACCTAGCGATGCGCGGAAGGTGATAAAAAAGTTAAGGTCAAAGGCGGAACATTTGATTATAAGCATACCTCTTGGATATCTTCCGCAAGGTGAGGCGGAGGGTAATCCGTTTGAACGACATATTGATCCGCACTGGACGTATACCAAAATGTTTGACATGGCTGGTCAACCAACTAACTTTGCCAAGTTTAAGGACGAAGTGAGTATTGAGATCGGAATTTTTATTTATGCTTAAAGCGGCAAAAGATATAATTAAGATTGGCTTGTGGCAGTAAAACTTAAGGAACAAACATATGACGAAAGTCTGGAGTGAAGATCACTGGACTGAGTATGAACAAGGCATCGTTGCTGCCGAACGGGAGAAGGTAGCCAAGTGGATGACGGTCCAAGGATATGCAACCGGGCATGGCGAAAGCATAGAAGATCTACTGAAAGAACTTGAGTGGCAGATCGAAGATCGCATTAAAAACATCATTAGGGAGAAAGAAAGACAAGCGCCAGCAAAACCTGTGCGACTTTTTAAGTTGCAAATTGGTGATACTTTTGTTTTGCGACGCAATAAACAAAGATTTAAATTAGTAGATTTAATGTGGGTTCAGGGCATGTCAACGCGATACACATGCCAAAATTTAGAAACCGGACAGATTACTAGATTACATCACAGCGTTCTAGTGGAACAGGTAGAAAAACACAAGGAATGAAAAAAAAATCAGAAAAACTTTACGGCGACAAAGTGGCGTCGATTGGGTGTATTTTGTGCCGTCATCTTGATTGGGGGGCTACGCCAGCTAACTTGCATCATATCCGCGAAGGTCAGGGTATGTCACAAAGAGCCAGTCATTTTTTAGTAGTACCGCTTTGTCCAGAACACCATCAAGGCAATAGCGGGATACATGGTTTAGGTGAGCGTGGGTTTTATACACGCTATAGATTAAGCGAACTTGACCTTCTTGCGATGACATTGGAAGCGATTTATGATATTCATTAGCATCGCGTCTTATCGTGATCCTTTACTTTGGTTTACAGTTAATGATTGTTACAAAAAAGCAAAGAACCCAGACAAGCTTGTGTTTGGAATTGTGGATCAAGGATCTCATCCACAATACAGGCACCTGGAAAAAACGGGGTTTGCTAATCAAATTCGCTACGTTTTTATTAACGCTGTGGATGCGCGGGGCGCTTGTTGGGCAAGGCACGTTGCGCAATCACTCTATCAAGGTGAACAATATTTCTTACAAATAGATTCACATAGCTGGTTCGATAAAGATTGGGATGATTTGTGTATTGGGTTAATGGAAAGTAACTTTACACCTAATCCCAAAAAAATGTATTCGTGTTATGCCAGGGGTTTTGAATTTATAGACGGCAAGCCTACTGACATGTCTGGTACAAAAGATCTTATTTATCAAAGATTAAAACCGGGCGAGTCGTTTAAGGAAACCGACCCCTTGCTTACTTTTGAATCGGACATTTTACAATCAGAATATCCGGTGCCCGCCTGTCACATTGGGGCAGGATTTATTTTTACGGTTGGGCAGTTCTGTCAAGAGGTCATTTATGACCCTGTTTTGTATTTCAACGGAGAAGAACAGAACATTGCAGTGCGCGCTTTCACGCATGGCTATGACGTATTACACCCTCCGCTCGCTCCGGTGTATCATTTTTACAACAGAGCAAAAGAACGCAGACACTGGGCTGAAGAAGACGACGAAATGCGATCTGTGCGATGGTGGGATATGGTCAAAAGATCTAACCAAAGAATGGCAGATCTGTTTTACCACAAAAAAGACTTAGGGGTTTTTGGATTTGGCAAGCGCCGCACGTTGCGTGACTATGCTACTTTTTGTGGGATAGACTATGAAAACAAAGTTATTGTTCAGTCTAATCCTCCTCCTCCTCCCCAAGGTAGCGGCCCTGCTCCAGTAAGTACTCCCGTTTCGGATTCACAATAACACCACGGACAGCGCGCTCACTATCTTTTGTGCGTTGCGCTAAGGAGCGCTTAATGCTTTCAGGGGTGATGGGGTTTTTGGGATTTTTTTCATTGAATGCATTGATCTTATCGCTAATTTCTGCATACGCTGAGTAATCTCCAGTCATCTGTGCAAGGGTGACCTGCTGCAACAGCCTCTTGCGGCGCTGGTCCAAGTCTTTGTCAAGACCCTTAATTTCCGCCATGACCTCGTAGCTTCGGGCCACATCAACAGGTGTAAAGCCAAGGGCCTGCATGAACAATCCCCAGGTGCTGACTTCTTTGACGATAGGATCGCCTCGCAGGGTGGTTGCCCCTTCTTCAGACATCCGCGCAACCTTCATGAAGTCTTTGAGCACAGGCGGCAGCATGGCTTCAATACCACGCCAAGTATTGCCGTCGTTGATTTTTTTCACGCCATCGGAAATGTTAACGCCAATACCCACAAAAGGACCAGCCAGATCAGTCACA
>Ga0194134_10004879_pt1 | contig 13067 bp, 13 predicted proteins | sample TA2KigOff0mmetaG_FD_148602 | JGI IMG/M metagenome (GOLD analysis project Ga0194134, IMG submission 148602) | Freshwater microbial communities from Lake Tanganyika, Tanzania - TA2015056 Kigoma Offshore 0m | ecosystem: Environmental > Aquatic > Freshwater > Lake | place: Tanzania: Lake Tanganyika... | reverse complement strand
CGGCCGCAAATAATTATTGTTTTTGTATCGCTAATCACGTTAAGTGTTCAACCGGTTCTTTTAGTGTTTTATTATGATTTGCAACTATTCCTGCTTGTATCGTTTTCGTCGATAATCTTATTTTTTTATCATTCGTTTTATCTTTGCTTTTAGCATCGCTTCCATGATTACTCCTCTCGTTACTTCTATCGCTACTTCTATAGCTACTTCCATCGGTACTTCTATCGCTACTTCCGTGGTTACTTCTATCGCTGCTCCAGATTCCGGTTCACCTGGTCGCTCCACTCCAGCTTCAAATGCCGACTTGCCTGCTGCTCTCCCAACAGGAAGCGATGCAGGCGCTCAGGCCGAAACCGCCTCGGCGGTTTCCTCGCCCGCGTCCGAACTCGGCTTCGGCGCGTTGTTCTGTCCGGCGATTTCAAGCCGAACCTCCGACTTCTCGTCAAGGTCCACGCTGACCTTGCCACCGTGCACAAGCTTGCCAAAGAGCAATTCGTCGGCAAGTGCTCGCCGGATCGTATCCTGGATGAGCCGTTGCATCGGGCGTGCGCCCATGAGCGGATCAAAACCCTTCCTGGCAAGGAAAGCGCGCAGCGCATCGGTGAACACCGCCTCGACCTTCTTTTCATGAAGCTGCTCTTCAAGCTGCATCAGGAACTTGTCGACAACCCGCAGGATGATCTGCTCGTCGAGCGGCTTGAAGGAAATCGTGGCATCGAGCCTGTTGCGGAATTCGGGGGTGAAAAGCCGCTTGATCTCGGCCATTTCGTCGCCCGGCGCGCTGAGGTTCGAGAATCCGATCGAGCGTTTCTGAAGGTCGGCGGCGCCCGCGTTGGTGGTCATCACGATGATCACATTGCGAAAGTCGGCCTTGCGCCCATTGTTGTCGGTGAGCGTGCCGTGATCCATCACCTGGAGCAGGATGTTGAACACATCCGGATGCGCCTTCTCGATCTCGTCGAGCAGGAGCACCGCGTGCGGCTTCTTGGTGATCGCCTCGGTGAGTAACCCGCCCTGGTCGAAGCCTACATAGCCCGGAGGCGCACCGATCAGCCGCGACACCGCGTGCCGCTCCATGTATTCCGACATGTCGAAGCGGATCAGCTCGATCCCCATGATGAAGGCGAGTTGCCGAGCCACCTCGGTCTTGCCCACCCCGGTGGGCCCCGAGAAGAGAAAGGAACCGATCGGCTTTTCGGGCTTGCCGAGGCCCGAGCGCGCCATCTTGATCGCTGCGGCCAGCGCCTCGATTGCCGCCTCTTGCCCGAAGACCGTGTTGGTGAGGTCGCGCTGCAAGTGCTGGAGTTTGCTTCGATCATCGCTCGACACCGAAGCCGGGGGAATACGCGCGATCTTCGCCACGATATCCTCGATCTCAAACTTGCCGATGGTGCGTTTTTGCTTGCTCTTGGGGAGTATCCGCTGCGCTGCGCCCGCCTCGTCGATCACGTCAATCGCCTTGTCGGGCAGATGCCGATCGTTGATGTATTTGGCCGACAACTCCGCTGCCGCCGACAGCGCTGCCGACGAATACTTCACACTGTGGTGCTCCTCGAAGCGCGACTTGAGCCCGCGCAGGATCTGGATCGTTTGCTCCACTGAGGGTTCCACCACGTCGATTTTCTGGAATCGCCTCGAAAGTGCATGGTCCTTCTCGAAGATGCCACGGTACTCGGTGAAGGTGGTTGCACCGATGCACTTGAGTTGCCCCGAGGAGAGCGCAGGCTTGAGCAGGTTGGACGCATCGAGCGTGCCGCCCGATGCCGATCCCGCGCCGATCAGCGTGTGGATTTCGTCGATGAAGAGCACGCTGTGCCGCACCGCCTTGAGTTGCTTGAGCACCAGCTTGAGCCGCTGTTCGAAGTCGCCACGGTACTTGGTGCCAGCGAGCAAGGCACCCATGTCGAGTGCATACACCGTGGCATCCGAAAGGATCTCGGGTACCTCGCCCTGGGTGATGCGAAAGGCGAGCCCCTCGGCGATCGCGGTCTTGCCAACGCCCGCCTCGCCCACGAGCAGGGGGTTGTTCTTGCGCCGCCTGCACAACACCTGGATCACCCGCTCCACCTCGTGCTCACGGCCGATCAGGGGATCAATCCGACCCTCCTTGGCTGCGGCGTTGAGGTTGTTGGTGAACTGCTCGAGGGCACTCGGCTGGCCGGCGTTTTGCGCCGAAGCGGTCTGCTCCTCGGCTTCGCCCGACTTGGCTTCCTCACCGGCAGCCTCCTTCGGCGGCGGCGCCTTGGTGATCCCGTGCGAGATGAAGTTCACAACATCGAGCCGCGTGATGCCCTGCTGGTGCAGGTAGTACACCGCATGCGAATCCTTCTCGCCGAAGATAGCCACCAGCACGTTGGCGCCTGTCACCTCCTTCTTGCCGTTGGAAGTGGACTGCACATGCATGATTGCGCGCTGGATCACGCGCTGGAATCCGAGTGTCGGCTGGGTGTCGATGTCGTCGTTGCCCGGAACGACGGGGGTGTTCTCCTTGATGAACCCTCCGAGGTTGCGCCGCAGGTCGTCGATGTTGGCTGCGCAAGCCCTCAACACCTCGGCCGCCGAAGGGTTGTCGAGCAGCGCCAGAAGCAGATGCTCCACGGTGATGAATTCATGCCGCTGCTGACGCGCCTCCACAAAGGCCATGTGCAGACTGACTTCAAGCTCCTGAGCGATCATGCTTCCTCCATCACGCACTGTAGCGGGTGCTGGTATTGACGGGCAAACCCGCAGACCTGTTCGACTTTCGTCGCTGCGATATCCCTGGGAAAGAGCCCGCAAACCCCACGACCCTCCCTGTGTACCTTGAGCATGACCTGCATGGCCTTCTCACGACCCATATTAAAGAACTTCTGCAGTACGACGATCACGAATTCCATGGGTGTGTAGTCGTCATTGAGCAGCACCACGAGATAGAGCGGCGGAGGCTTGATCTGCACCTCCTGCTTCTCGAGCACTGTACCTGGAGCGTTCGGAATCGACATAACCGGATTCTATGCGCTCGCGCCAAGCTGTGAGGGCGCAAGGGCACCTGGCCTGACGCGAAGGAAAACCAGGCGGCTTGGGGGATCGTGGCGTCTTTGTTGTATCCACACCATAGCCGCAGCCGTCAACGCTGCTCTCAGGGCCGACCGGCAGGGTCCGCACGGGTCGTCGCAGGCAATTCGCTTGACGCTTTGATGACAAGCGCTGAGAATCCCGGGGTCGACGGGGGTTTTCGTGATCTTCGGTGGGCGCTGGTTTTCGATCGGAAGATCGGGATGTCTTCGTTTTTATTTCTGATGGATGGATTTACAATGGCGACCGGTACGGTAAAGTGGTTCAATGACGCCAAAGGTTTTGGCTTTATCACGCCTGATGAGGGCGGAGAGGATCTGTTTGCACACTTCTCGGCAATCCAGATGAACGGGTTCCGCAGCCTCAAGGAGGGCCAACGTGTGCAGTTCGACGTGGTCCAGGGTCCCAAGGGCAAGCAGGCTTCAAACATCCAGGCTTCTGCCTGACTGCCTGCCCTGCGGAGGGTCTCCACCGCAGGGCCCGTCACTGGGCCCCAGCGCGGCGACCACCGCGAGGCCCAACGCCGGGGCTTTCCCGGCTTTTGTCTGCGACCGGCACCTGCCGGTCGTTTTGTTTCCAGGCCAGGCGCCGCGTCGGCATGTTGCGCGAATGCTGCACCGCGAAAGCTCACCCGATGATTTACTTGGGACTAGCATGGTCTCGTCACTAAACTTCGTTCCTGCTGTCAACCGATGCGTATGCTCCGCGTTGAAGCTAGTGACCGATTGGTCAATCTCAACTCTCAAACCAGAGGAAATCATGAAAAAACTGATCGCAATCCTGATGGCCAGCCTGTTCGCCGTGGGCGCCGCCTACGCCGCCGATGCCAAGAAGGACGACAAGAAGGCCGACGCCAAGAAAGAGCAAAAGAAGTAATCACGAACGCTCAGGCCTCACGGCCCTTCAGTCCTTCGGGCGTGGTCGAGCCATCGGGGCTGAGCGGCTCAAGAGGCTTTCGGCATCGTGCCTGAGGCAGGGCTCTCGCCCTGCCTTTTTCTTTGGTGCCATCGGGCGAGCCATCGCCCGCCGGGTATTCTGAAAGCCTTGCAATGGCCGCGCAGCAGTCCCGCATGAAAACAGCCCTTCCAGGCAAGCCTGCCCCACAGCGCCGATGTTCCGGCCGAGTGCTCCACCAAGGGATCACGCATCTCGCATGCCTGATCCTCATCCTGCACCCAGCGCAGGCGCCCCTGCACGCCGACACGTCGCTGCGGATCGAGGTCGCGCAATCCGTGCCGCCGCACAATCCCGCTGGGGCGCTGCCCCGCGTGGAGTTGCGAGCGGGCATGCACCGGATCATTGCCGAGGTCGCGTCAACCGACGAATCGCGCAGCCGCGGACTGATGCTCCGCGACAAGCTGGGGACCAACGAGGGCATGCTCTTTGTGTTCCGCGACAAGGCTCCGTATTGCTTCTGGATGCGCAACACCCTCATTCCGCTGAGCATCGCCTTCCTTCGCGACGACGGAAGCGTTGTCAACATGGCCGACATGAAGCCAAGGACCGACGACAGTCACTGCGCGGTCGAGCCAGTGCGCTACGCCCTCGAAATGGAAAAGGGGTGGTTTGCGAGCAAGGGAATCAAGGTTGGCGGCCGTATCGGCAACGCCCAGTACTTCGGCGGGCCCTGACCGTCCCTCAGAGTTCCTGGGCGCTGGCAAGCCTGATCCGCGCCTCGCCCTGCGCAAGCGAGACTTCCAGTTCCTGGCCTTCGTGCAGTTGCTCCGGGGCACGCATCAGCACCCCGGAGCCGTCGCGCAGGATCGCGTAGCCACGACGGATCACCTGCTGCGGATCCACCAGTTCGAGTTGCGCCGTCCGAGCATCGAGGCTGCGCGCTTCGGTGGCCAGACGGACCCGCATGGATCGAAGCAATGCGTCGCCACTGCGCACCAGGCTGTGCTGCAATCGATCGAGCCGAGGAGGCGAAAGGCGCGCTGCGAGGGCTTCAAGCCTCAGTTGACGTTCGCGGGCGAGCGCCGAAGGCGGTCTGAGCAGGCGGGCCGACAGATCGATGCGCTGCTCATGCCGCGTGAAAGCTGCTGCCCAGGCGCGGCGCAGTCGATCTGCGCTAACGTGCAGCCCGCGCAGAACCTGCGCCCGATCAGGCGCAACCTCGGCCGCTGCGGCTGTGGGGGTGGCTGCGCGCCGGTCGGCGGCGAAGTCGGCGATCGTGACGTCACTCTCATGACCCACGCCGCTCACGATCGGAATCCGGCTTCCAACGATGCTCCTCGCAAGCGCCTCATCGTTGAAGGCCCAGAGATCCTCGAGGGAACCTCCGCCACGCACCAGAAGCAGGACCTCGCATTCGGCGCGCCGGTTTGCAGTTTCGATCGCTGCAACCAGACTCGCCGGAGCCGATGTGCCTTGCACCAGACAAGGGTAGACGATCACCGGAATCGAAGGCATGCGCCGGCCAAGCGTGACCACCACATCCTGCAGCGCCGCCGCCTGAGGCGAGGTAATGAGCCCGATACGCTGCGGGTGCGTGGGCAAGGGGCGTTTGCGCGCTGCGTCGAAAAGCCCCTCCTGCTGCAGCCGGTCGCGAAGCTCGAGGAACTGCTGCTGAAGATCCCCCTTGCCAGCGGCGCGCATCTGTTCAACCTGCAGTTGCACCTCGCCCCTCGGGGTATACATCGAGACCTGCGCGAGCACCTCCACCTGGTCGCCGTCGCGCGGACGAAACTCGAGCGAGAGTGCCCGGCCCCTGAACATCACGCAGCGAATCTGCGCAGCGCGATCCTTGAGGCTGAAGTACACGTGCCCGCTACCGGCGAGGCTCAGGTTGGAGATCTCCCCGCCCACCCGGAGCGTGGAGAAGCTGCGCTCGAGCAGGCGGCTTAGCGCAAGTACGAGTTCCGACACGGCGAGAACCTCGCCCGGGTACACCCCGGCATCGCCGGTTTCGGCAACCCGGAAAGGTCGCGGGCTTTGCGCCGGAGTCCTTGATCGGAATGAACTTTCCACAAGCGGGGTCCTACAGGGGAGAAGGGTGAAGCCCAATCAAGGCCAAGAGGAGGATACTCGTAAAGCATTGAATTTGAATCATTTTTTTCTGACTATTTTTTTGGCAATGCGGATCTGTGCTGGAAATTCAAGGCCTTGGCATGCGAGGGTACAGGCTTTGCACAGACTTATCCACAGAAACTGTGAATGACTTTCGGGTAGCTGCCCCCGTGCTCGAGGACGCCATCCGATGTGGAAACGTCGGCTGCCCGATCGACACAAAACGCTCGCGCCTGTCGGGCAGCGTATTCTCCAGAGTGTGATGCACCTGCCGGTTCAGACTTTGGGGGGGCCGCTCCCGCTGAGGGTGCGCCTGCCCCGCCCGCCTTCAGGACCTCGCGTCCACAGAGCAGTGCACGCCTCTTCTGCAGCAACCATTCGTCCGGGACCTGACAACCACCCATGAGTTTGCGGGCTGCGCTCGAGCGCGAACTGCTGCGTCACTGGTACCCTGGCGAAGACCCCAACGGCAGCCGGCTCCACGAAGCTGAACCCACTTTGCCTCCTGCGGAGTCGCTGGCCGCCAGGGGTCTTGCCTGGATGCTTGCCCGATCGCCGCTGGCCCACGGACTCGCCGCCGCAACACGGCTCTACGCTCAGCAACGCCAACGGGCGATCGTGAGGCCGCGCACACAGCGCCCGCCAGTGGTGGTGATCGGCAACTGGGTTGTGGGGGGCAGCGGAAAGACACCGGTCGTGATCGCCCTCGCGCGCGCACTTCGGCGGCAGGGAGTTCGGGTTGCCCTCCTGAGCAATGGCTACGGCGGGAGCCGCGAAGGTGTGCTCGAGCCCCACCGCGCCCGCGCAGCGGGCGGTTATGCAGCCTGGGAGGCGGGGTGGTCGGACGAGGCTGTGCTCCTGGGTCTGATGACCGGTGCTGCGGTCGGCGTTGGCCGAAACCGCAGACAGGCCTTGCTGCGCTTGCTCGAGGCCGATCCGGATCTCGATCTGATCCTCTCGGACGACGGTATGCAGCATAGCGGCCTCCCGCGCCTCGGAGAGATCGTTGTAGTGGACCCGCGTGGACTCGGCAATCGCCGCTGCCTGCCCCTGGGGCCCTTGCGCGAACCGCTTGCATCGCGTTTGCCGAGCGATTGGCTTGTCCTGCGATGCCCTCGAAATGCTCCCGGGCAAGCGGCGCTCGACGTCAGCGCGGCGGGTTCCAACACCACGGCATTGCGTCCGCTGGCGCATCGCCTGCAGCGGTGGGACCTCGAAGTGCCTCGCGTGGTTCCCTGGAACGAGTGGAAGGGCCTGATGTCGGGCGAATCATCGTTATCCAGCCATGTACCGCTGCGCGCCGGGATACGCACGAACCCTGCCAGGGGGACTCCGCAAGCGGGTCTGGCGCCTCCGCCCTTCGAACGCTGGCCGAGCCTGGTCGAGATGCAGACCCTGTGGCAGGGGCGCAAGGTCCTCGGCCTTGCCGGGATCGCCAATCCCGGGCACCTGATGACGCAGTGCAGCCAGGCGGGAATCGCAGCACGCTGGCTACTCCCGGGTGATCATCGGCGGGCGGGGTTGCGCGACTTGCCCGGCAGCGCCAACGCGGAGGTCTTTCTTCTCACCGCCAAGGACGCCGTAAAATATGGCGACCTGTACGAACACGGTTGTGTCCTGGTGCAGGACGAAACAGTACCCGCCGAGTTACTCACCTGGCTGGAGCAATTGATCGGTGGATCCGCGACTGCTTGAGATTCTGGCCTGCCCGATCTGCAAGGGCGCGCTCCGGCACGACCGCAGTGCGCAGGAGCTGATCTGTGACATCGACCGTCTTGCCTACCCGATCCGCGACGGCATCCCGATCATGATGGTTGATCAGGCGCGACAACTCGACCCAGCTGATCCCCACGAGGGGGCTTCGCCTGCTGCAGGTGCGCCTCAGGTGCAGGACCCGCAGGGCTGAGGCGCCGCGCCCTGGCTTCCTGGGTCATCATTCCGGCTCGCCTCGAGTCAACCCGGCTCCCGCGAAAGCCGCTCGCCGACATTCACGGGCTTCCGATGGTGGTACGCGTGGCGCAGGCGGCACGGCGCAGCGCGGCCGATCATGTGATCGTGGCCACGGATTCCGAGGAAGTGCTCGACGCATCACGCAGCTTCGGGGTCGATGCACTGATCACCTCACGCGAGCATGCTTCGGGCACCGACCGGATCGCTGAAGCGGCGCAACGACTCGGCCTTGCTCCCGAAGACGCCGTGATCAATGTGCAGGGCGACGAACCGTTGATCGAAGCCAGCCTGATCAACGCCCTGCTCGGCTTGCTTCGATCCCATCCCGACTGCCCGATGGTGACCGCCGCGCATCCTCTCGAGGAAATGCAGTCCTGGACCAATCCCAACGTTGTGAAGGTGGTGCTTTCGCACTGCGGCAACGCGCTCTACTTCTCGCGCGCGCTGATTCCCCACGACCGCGACGCCAGGCGCTCGAGCGAGGACGAGGCGGTTCTGCGCCATGTGGGGGTGTATGGCTATCGGATGCACTTTCTCGCGAGCTACGGCCATCTGGAACGGCCATCGATCGAACGTCTGGAATCGCTCGAGCAACTGCGTGCGCTGTGGCACGGACACCGAATCCTTGTGCACCGGCTCGACCAGCCCGCAGCGCCCGGGGTTGACACGCCTGAAGATCTTGCCCTGGTCCGCAAACTCTTTCTTGCGCACTCCAAAGTAGGGCTTGACGGCTGAATACTCAGGAGTACGCTGCCCCACCGAGGCATCGGCATCGGGTCAGCGTCGTTCACCGTCATCACCAATTCAGGGAGCAAGGATCATGCGTCTCATTCTTTTAGGGCCGCCCGGAGCGGGCAAAGGTACCCAGGCAGCCGTCATCACCAGGGCCCACAGCATCCCGCAGATTTCCACCGGCGACATGCTGCGCGCGGCAGTCAAGGCCGGCAGTCCCCTCGGGCTCGAAGCCAAAAAGGTCATGGACTCCGGAGGTCTTGTGTCGGACGGCATCATCATCGGGCTGGTCAAGGATCGGCTCACGCAGCCCGACTGTGCCAACGGCTATCTCTTCGACGGATTCCCGCGCACGATTCCGCAGGCTGAGGCGATGAAGGACGCGGGCGTGGCGATCGATTATGTGCTTGAGATCGATGTGCCCGACAGCGACATCATCAGCCGGATGAGCGGCCGCAGGGTGCACACCGCAAGCGGCAGGACTTACCACGTAACCTTCAATCCACCCAAGGTTGCGGGCAAGGACGACGTGACAGGTGAGGACCTGATCCAGCGCGACGACGACCGGGAGGAAACGGTTCGCAAACGCCTTGAGGTCTACCATGCGCAGACGCGGCAGCTGGTGGACTACTACGGCAAGTGGGCTGAGAGTGGTGCCGCAGGAGCGCCCCAGTACCGCCGCATCTCCGGCCAGGGCGCGGTCGAAGTGATCAGCGAGCGGGTACTTCACGCGCTCGCCTGACCGGCCCACGGCCTGCAGGCCCTCCGCTGACCGGCCCTCCGCTGACCGGCCCTCGGCCTGCAGGCCCCCGCTGGCCGGCCCTCACGGCGCCCTGCGGATCACGCTTCGGGGTGCCTCGCACCCCGGCAGTCGGCCTGTGTGCAGTTCGGCGTAAAATCCAAACTCCGGATCCGGGAGCTTTGCCGGTTTAGCCTGCGGCTCGGGCTCGCTGAGACTTGAGGGGCGCGCCAACGCGTCCTTCGTTACGCGCACATCGGCCATCTCGGCCATCGTGTCCGGTTGAATCTGTGGTTTCGCAGTGGATGGTCACGCGGCCAGAGAACGATCCGGCCCGTCCGTCGTAACACGCGTGGACGGTTCAAACATGGGGAGTTGAGATGGGTGAGGCAAGCACAACCGGCTTATGGATGTCTCTGGTTTGCGGCGCGGCTGCGGTGCTCTATGGCGTTGTCCAGAGCCGATGGATTTCGGGGCTGCCCGCCGGCAATGCCCGGATGCAGGAGATCGCTGCAGCGATCCAGGCAGGGGCCCAGGCCTATCTCAATCGGCAATACCGCACGATCAGCATCGTGGGCGTGGCGCTTTTTCTTGTGATCCTGGCAGTACCAGGGCTGGGCACTTCCACGGCGGTCGGCTTTGCAATCGGCGCGATTCTTTCCGGCGCTGCAGGCTACATCGGCATGAATGTTTCGGTGCGCGCCAATGTCCGCACCGCGCAGGCCGCCACCGCGGGTCTGAACGAAGCACTCGATGTGGCCTTCAAGGGGGGCGCGATCACTGGCATGCTGGTTGTGGGCCTGGGCATGCTGGGCGTTGCCGGGTACTACCTGATTCTTTTGCAGACCGCCGCGCCCGGCGCCGCCTTGCACGAAGTGATCAAGCCACTCGTGGGGCTGGCTTTTGGCAGTTCGCTCATCTCGATCTTTGCGCGCCTCGGAGGTGGAATCTTCACCAAGGGAGCCGACGTCGGGGCAGACCTGGTCGGCAAAGTGGAGGCGGGTATCCCCGAAGACGATCCGCGCAATCCGGCAGTGATCGCTGACAACGTGGGCGACAACGTGGGCGACTGCGCCGGTATGGCTGCCGACCTCTTCGAGACCTACGCAGTAACGCTCATTGCCACCATGCTGCTCGGCGCCCTGATGGTGAAGGGGGCCGAAGCGCAGGCGGTGCTCTACCCGCTGGTGCTCGGCGGAATGTCGATCGTGGCCTCGATCATCGGCGCATCCTTCGTGAAGGCAAGCCCTGGATCCAAGATCATGAATGCGCTCTACAAGGGCCTGTTCGTGGCCGGAATCCTTGCGCTCGCCGCGTCGTACCCGCTCAGCGTGTGGGTGTTCGCCGGCGCGGACCTGGCGCCGCTTGGCACTTCCGTTCTCAACATCTGGCTCTGCGTGCTGGTTGGTCTGGTCCTCACCGGAGCCATCGTGTGGATCACCGAGTACTACACAGGAACCGAATACGCGCCTGTGCGCTACGTGGCGCAGGCCTCCACAACCGGACACGCCACCAACATCATCGCCGGAATCGCGGTGTCGATGAAGTCGACCATGTGGCCGGTGCTTTTCGTGTGCGTGGCCATCCTCGAGTCCTACGCCCTCAGCGGCCTCTACGGGGTTGCAGTGGCGGCCACGGCGATGCTGTCCATGGCGGGGATCGTGGTGGCACTCGATGCCTACGGTCCGATCACCGACAACGCAGGGGGTATCGCCGAAATGGCCGAGCTTCCCGATTCGGTCCGCAGCATCACCGATCCGCTCGATGCGGTTGGCAACACCACCAAGGCAGTCACCAAGGGCTACGCGATCGGATCGGCCGGACTTGCGGCGCTGGTGCTCTTTGCCGACTACACCCATGCGCTCGAAGAGGTGAACCTGCAGACCACTTTTGATCTTTCGAACGAGCGGGTCATCATCGGGCTCTTCATCGGTGGCCTGATCCCCTACCTCTTTGGCGCAATGGCAATGGAGGCGGTCGGCCGAGCGGCAGGCTCGGTGGTTGAGGAGGTGCGCCGACAGTTTCGCGAAATCAAGGGAATCATGGAGGGGACCGCCAAACCCGAATACTCCAAGGCTGTCGACCTGCTCACTGCGGCAGCCATCCGGGAGATGATCGTGCCCTCGATCCTTCCCGTGATCGTGCCGATTCTGGTGGGCGTGTTCCTCGGACCCGCCGCGCTGGGCGGCGTCCTCATGGGCACGATCGTTACCGGGCTCTTCGTTGCGATTTCGATGTGTACCGGCGGTGGTGCATGGGATAACGCGAAGAAGTACATCGAAGAGGGACACCATGGCGGAAAGGGCTCGGATGCGCACAAGGCAGCAGTCACCGGCGACACCGTGGGTGATCCCTACAAGGACACTGCCGGTCCCGCAGTGAATCCGCTCATCAAGATCATCAACATCGTGGCCTTGCTGCTGGTGCCGGTGATGGGCGTGATCTGGGGCGCAGGCGCACAAAGTGGCAAGGCCGAACTTGCCCCGCCTGCGATCGTCGGCAGCACGCATGCGCCGCTCAAGCCTGCGGGTGCTCCGGCCACCGATACCCCACGAGGCGAGGGATCGAGCGCCGCAGTTCCCGAAACTTCGAGTCTCCCAACTCCAACCCGGTGAGCAGCGTGCTCTTCGCCATAACCCCGATTTTCATGGCTCCTAACCGGTGAGCAGCGTGCCTTTTGGGACCTCAAGGTCCTGATTGCCCGACCAGAGTTGCTCCGATGCGCTTTTGTGACTACTTCTTCGTGTGCGTTTCCCCGTGGACCTACCTCGGGCATGAACGCTTCCTGCGCGCGGCGAGCGCGCATCAGGTCGAAGTTCGACTCAAGCCGATGAACCTCGCCGAAATCTTTCCGCTCTCCGGAGGACTGCCGCTTGCCCGGCGAGCACCGCAGCGTCAGGCCTACCGGCTCGTGGAACTCGAACGCTGGCGCGCTGCCACCGGTGTGGAGCTCCGTTTGCACCCGAAGTACTTCCCGGCAGACGATCGGCTCGCGGCACGCTGCATCCTCGCCGCCGAGGAGATCGCGGGGCTGCCCGCAGCGCAGCAACTCACGGGGGCCTTCCTGCGCATGGTATGGGCCGAAGACAGGAACATCGCAAGCGAAAGCAGCTTGCGTGAGGCGATCGAAGCGCAGAAACTCCCCGCTGACCGGATACTCGCTGAGGCGGAGTCGCCGAAAGTACGCGCGCAGTACCTGGCCAACACCCAGGAGGCGATCGAGGCGCAGGTCTTTGGAGCCCCTTGGTATGTATTCGAAGGGATCCCGTACTGGGGGCAGGACAGACTCGACTTCCTCGAGCGCGCCTTTGCCGGTCATGCGCCAAATTCTGGCGCAGGCTGAGCCAATCGGCGCGCCGGGGCAGCGGTTGCCGTCCCGGCGGCACGTGCTGCGCCATTCATCAACCTAATCGGAGAAAGGTATGCAGATCGCAGGTCAGGTGGCACTCATCAGCGGCGGGGCCTCAGGGCTCGGAGGAGCGAGCGCAAGCATGTGGGTTGAACAGGGCGGCAAGGTTTTGATCGCCGATGTCAACGCGCAGGCGGGAGCCGAACATGCCGCCCATCTCGGTGCTGCGGCACG
>Ga0194134_10004865_pt1 | contig 13100 bp, 9 predicted proteins | sample TA2KigOff0mmetaG_FD_148602 | JGI IMG/M metagenome (GOLD analysis project Ga0194134, IMG submission 148602) | Freshwater microbial communities from Lake Tanganyika, Tanzania - TA2015056 Kigoma Offshore 0m | ecosystem: Environmental > Aquatic > Freshwater > Lake | place: Tanzania: Lake Tanganyika... | reverse complement strand
ACAGCAAATGCTTTCCTTATAATTGCTTCTTCTTCGATTGGATTTTTATTCAATGAGGGAAATGGATATCCAGGCAGTGAATTATGGTTAGATAATGTTCAAATAAACACAACAACAGGAGTGATTGAGCTTTCTACCAATGTAAATGTATATCCAAATCCAGCAAATGATGTATTGAATATATCAACAAACGGTGAAATTTCTGATATTGTTATTTCAACGCTTGATGGAAAGGTGGTTCACAAATCACAGGAGACTAGCATAGATGTTTCGAAACTAAATGGAGGGATGTATATTTATCAAGTTACTGTGAATGGCAAAGTAACTAAAGGAAATTTTGTTAAAAACTAAGAATTTAAATAACAAAATTGTAAAACTGTCATCAATTATTTTGATGACAGTTTTTTTTTCAATTTTTCAGAAACTCAACGGATAAAAACATCAATCTTGGTTTACCTTTAAGTTTTTAAAAATGCAAATATATGTTTTAAATACAGGGTTTTTCAAGTTAGATGGGGGTGCAATGTTCGGTGTTGTACCAAAAACAATTTGGCAAAAAACAAATCCTCCAGATGAATTAAACATGTGTACCTGGGCCATGCGCTCTCTACTTATTGAGGATGGCAATAAACTAATTTTGGTGGATACAGGTATAGGAAACAAACAAACTGATAAATTCTTCTCTCATTATTTCTTGCATGGAAATGATTCGTTAGACGGAAATCTTAAAAGATTGGGATTTTCGAAGGATATGATTACGGATGTTTTTCTTACACACCTCCATTTTGACCATTGTGGCGGTAGTATTGAATGGAATGATTCAAAATCAGGATATAGGCCAGCATTTAAAAATGCCATGTTTTGGAGCACAGAAAATCATTGGAAATGGGCAACAAAACCAAATCCGCGAGAAAAAGCATCTTTCCTTTCCGAAAATATTCTGCCTATTCAAGAGAGCGGGCAATTAAAATTTATAGAACGAAAAGGAAATTTTGCAACAAATTTTCTGTCAAATATAGATGTATTATTTGTTGATGGTCATACCGAAAGTATGATGATTCCACATTTTAAATACAAAGGAAAAACAATTGTTTTCATGGCTGACTTACTCCCGAGTGTTGGGCACATTCCTATTCCATATGTGATGGGATACGATACTCGTCCTTTATTAACGATTTCGGAAAAAGAGGTATTTTTAAATCAAGCTGCTGACGAAGAATTTATTTTGTTCTTCGAACATGACCCATCAAATGAGTGTTGCACCGTACAGCGCACCGAAAAAGGAATACGCCTTAAAGAGACTTTTGCCTTTGCTGAAATTTGATTTAGTTACTGATAGTCAACCTACTGTGCTTGGAAATTAATTTTCCTTCTGAGTCTTTTCCAGTAATATAATAGACATAATGTCCCTTAGGGGCTTTCTCTCCGTTAGGCAGCGTACCGTCCCACTTGAAGCGAACGTCTTCTGATTGGTAGATGACTTTGCCCATATTATCCAATACAACCACACTGAAATCAGTAACCCCTTCAATTGTCAATTCTAAGAAATCATTACGACCATCTCCATTTGGTGTAAATATGTTTGGAAGAAGAACGTTTAACAAACTTTCTTTTGGAATTATATTCGAGTTATTATCCGTTGAAGAGATACTGTTTTGGGCAATTACAGCGGTAATTGCACTATTGGTTGTAGGAACTTCAGACACTTTATTCTCAGACCGGGTAACTTCTTTTACAGAAATTGGAACTTCCGCCACATTGTTATTTTGATGAATATTTTTGTCTTTTTGGGTCGTATAGGTTGCCTCAGTTTTATCAGGAACATTAATTTCTTCCGTATTGACATCATTTTGACCTTCAGCTTGTAATTCTGTTTTTAATTGTTCTGGCTGAGACAAAATCTTGATCTCTAAATTTGACCTTTCGATTTTTTTATCAGAATCCTCTTTTTTGGATGATGTTGTTTGTGAAGATCCTTTCGTGGGATTTTCCAATTCGCGTTCTTGATTTTTAGTTTTAAGAAAATAAATACCAGTACCAACAGACGCTGCGATGGAAATAGCAATGAGAATTTTAGTGGACAGACCTGAACCTGTTGCTATTGAAGTAGAACCAACGGTTGGAATTTGAGAAGCAATAGATGACCAGAGCTGCGGATTTACCGGGACCTCGTGGTTAATTAACCTTTCGCCAAACAAATCTTTTATACTGTCTTTTCCTTCCATTCTAATTTTTTTAGTCGTTCCCTTAAAAAAGAGCGCGCCCGTAAATATTGTGATTTGGATGTATTTTCATTGATTCCAAGCTTTTCTCCAATTTCCTTGTGCGTATATCCTTCAATAGCAAACATATTAAAAACAACCCTGTATCCATTTGGCATGGATTGAACTAAGTTCATGAGTTCCTCTAATTCTAAGTTTTGAAAACTCGTATCGATGTACTCTAATTGGTATTCTACTTCTGAAATAGAGGTATTGAACTTTGTCTTGTGATTTTTACGAATTGAATCAAGACAAGTATTCACTATTATACGTCTTATCCAACCCTCGAGGACACCCTCATTTTTGAAATCGGATAGCTTATTAAAAACCTTGATAAATCCGTCTTGCAAGGTGTCTTGGGCTTCATCAAAATCTCCTATGTAACGCAAACAAACAGCAAACATTTTCGGCGCAAACTTTTCAAACAACGCTTTTTGAGCTCGTGACTTATTAAAAACCTTGATAAATCCATCTTGCAAGGTGTCTTGGGCTTCATCAAAATCTCCTATGTAACGCAAACAAACAGCAAACATTTTCGGCGCAAACTTTTCAAACAACGCTTTTTGAGCTCGTGAGTCACCTTTTATACAGGCTTTTACCAAAGTGGTATCCTCAATCATTGCATCACCGGATAGACTCATTGTTTCTCATTTAGGTTGCACGTGAATATTAAAATTACAACTTTTTTATTTCACGAAAAATACATGAACCGATTATCCCCAAAAAGAAAGTTTTTTTCGTTCGTTTTTCTATTTAATTACTTAAATTTGCGAGATACGACAGGAGTAATAGAATGGACAAAATTTCATACATTGGAAATGCAGACATATCTGCGATAAGTCATTTGTATAAAGAGTATTTAGAAAGTCCAAACAATGTAGATATCGGCTGGCAAAAGTTTTTTGAAGGATTTGATTTTGCTAAAACTAATTTTGAAGAAGATGATCAAATCCCCGAAAATTACCAAAAAGAATTTCGTGTAATAAATCTTATTAACGGTTATAGATCGCGCGGGCACCTATTTACAAAAACGAATCCCGTCCGAGAAAGACGGCAATATTCGCCAACCTTGTCAATTGAAAATTTTGATCTGTCCGATGCAGATTTGGATACTGTTTTTCAAGCTGGTGAAATTATCGGAGTCGGTCCGGGTTCATTGCGTGAAATTATCAATCATTTAGAAGAAACCTATTGTCAATCCATTGGTATTGAATACGTCTACATTCGCGACCCAGAGAGAGTAGAATGGATAAAAAATAAAATTGAACTAAAAAACCGCCCGATCATTGATAAAAATCGGAAAATCGAAATTTTTAAAAAACTTAATCAAGCGTCTTCATTTGAAGCCTTTTTAGGTAAAAAATTTGTTGGTCAGAAAAGGTTTTCTATTGAAGGTGGGGAAGCATTAATACCTGCTCTTGACGTTTTGGTAAAACGTGGTTCTAATCTCGGAGTTGAATATTTCGTAATGGGAATGGCTCATCGAGGCAGATTGAATACTTTAACAAATATTTTTGAAAAACGTCCGAAAGATATTTTTTCAGAATTCGAAGGAAAAGAATTTGATTTTGAATCAACTTTTGATGGGGATGTTAAGTATCATCAGGGATTTACATCCTACCTTACTCTCGAAAATGGTAAAAAAGTTGGCTTAACTCTATCGCCAAATCCTTCTCATTTAGAGGCGGTGAATACTGTAGTTGAGGGAATTGCCCGTGCAAAAGTGGATACTGAATTGTACGACGAATCAAAAATATGTCCGGTACTTATACACGGTGACGCCGCAATTGCTGGCCAAGGTATCATTTACGAAACAATTCAGATGGCTCAGCTTGATGGATATCGTGCAGGCGGTACAATACATATTGTTGTGAATAATCAAGTTGGTTTTACAACCAATTATTTAGATGCCCGTTCTTCAACGTATTGTACAGATGTCGCAAAAACTACGCTGTGTCCGGTTTTTCACGTGAATGGAGATGATGTAGAGGCGGTTGTACAATCTATGGAAATAGCAGTTGAATATAGGCAAGCCTTTAACCGAGATATTTTTATCGATTTGTTGTGTTATCGTAAGTACGGACATAACGAAGGAGATGAACCAAAATTTACACAGCCAAGTCTATACAACATTATTTCAAAACACCCCAATCCAAGAGAAATTTATCTTAAACAATTAGAAAGTGAAGGGGTACTTCTAAATGATGAGGCGGTAAAAATCGAAAATGAGTACAATAATTATTTGGAGGCCGAATATGACATTGCTCGAAAACAGGATAAAGCTATGGTTTACGACTTTTTAAGTCGTTCCTGGAAAGGATTTCGCCATAGTAAACCATCCGATTTTGATACTTCGCCCACGACTGGTTATGAAAAAAAGAAATTATTGGATCTTGCCATTAAGTTGTCTACGCTACCAGAAGGAAAAAAATATTTTAGAAAAATCGCTAAGATTTTTGAAGATCGCATGAATGCATTTAAAACAGATAAGTTGGATTGGGGATCTGCAGAAATGTTGGCTTTAAAACAGATAAATTGGATTGGGGATCTGCAGAAATGTTGGCATATGCAACTTTATTGGAAGAGGGTCATCCAATTCGAATTTCAGGACAAGATGTTGAACGCGGTACGTTTTCTCACAGGCATGCAGTCGTTAAAACAGAGGATACTGAGGAAGAAATATTGACTTTGAATCATTTGTCGGAGAAACAAGCAAAATTTGAAATATATAATTCACTATTATCCGAATATGGTGTACTTGGATTTGAATACGGTTATTCGTTAGCAACTCCAAATAGCCTTACAATTTGGGAAGCACAATTTGGAGATTTCTTCAATGGGGCTCAAATAATGGTTGATCAATTTATTTCTGCAGGTGAGGATAAATGGGCTACCCAAAGTGGTATTGTATTGCTTCTTCCCCACGGTTATGAAGGACAGGGCGCTGAACATTCAAGTGGTCGTATGGAGCGTTTTTTACAACAATGCGCCGATTATAATATGCAAGTCGTAAATACTTCTACTCCGGCCAATCATTTCCACCTACTTAGGAGACAAATGAAACGTGATTTTCGTAAACCATTGATTGTTTTCTCTCCAAAAATGTTGTTACGCTATCCTTCTGCGACCTCTACGATGGATGAATTGGCAAACGGATCATTTCATGAAGTGATAGATGATTTTTCCGCAGATGTTAAGCACGTTGAAACAATTGTGCTCTGCTCCGGTAAATTTTATTACGAAATGAAAGAAAAGGCTCATTCAATGGGAATTAATTCTTACGCTTTTATTCGAGTTGAGCAGTTGTATCCTATGCCTAAAATTCAGATTGAAGCTGTCTTGAAAAAATATAAAAATGTGAAAAATATTATCTGGTCTCAGGAAGAGCCTGCCAATATGGGTGCTTGGACGTATATGGCAATGAACCTTCGACACATTCCATTAATTGGAGTTTGTCGACCAGCATCAGCGGCATCGGCAGAGGGGTCGAAAAAGTTACATGAAAAACGTCTTGAATATTTGTATAGTGAGCTTTTTAGCTATGCGAAACTACGAGTGAAATAACTATTGATAAAAGAGATAAAATGGCAGTACTTGAAATGAAAGTCCCTAGTCCTGGAGAATCAATTTCAGAGGTTGAAATTGCGGCATGGTTAGTCTCCGATGGAGATTATGTCGAGAAAGATCAAACAATTGCCGAGATTGACTCTGATAAGGCAACGCTTGAATTGCCTGCTGAAGTGAGCGGAACAATAACACTCAAAGCAGCCGATGGAGATGTTGTAAAAGTGGGACAGGTAGTCTGTTTAATTGATACCTCAGCTGCAAAACCCACTGGAAACTCTGAATCCAAAACCGAGACCAGAGCAGAAGAGGTAAAAGTTTATGTCTGTTTAATTGATACCTCAGCTGCAAAACCCACTGGAAACTATGAATCCAAAACCGAGACCAGAGCAGAAGAGGTAAAAGTTTATTCTAGCCCTGTTGTGGAAACTAAATCAGTAACACCGCAATCTAAGGTTATTAATGAGGAAGTTTCCTACGCCTCTGGAGTTCCATCTCCGTCAGCATCTAAAATTATGTCTGAAAAAGGTATTTCTTCCGAAAATGTAAGGGGCTCTGGTAAGGATGGCAGAATAACAAAGCAAGATGTACTTAACGCCCTATCATCAGGGTCAATTGCTGAGCAACCAAATGAAACCAGTGGAACGAGGAGCCAAAATCGTGAAAAGATGTCGATGCTTCGTAGAAAAATTGCGGAGCGTTTGGTTTCTGTAAAGAACGAAACGGCGATGTTGACAACATTTAATGAGGTCGATATGAAACCAATAATGGATATTCGAGCGAAATTCAAGGATGATTTTGCCAAGCATCATGGTGTTAATTTAGGGTTCATGTCGTTTTTTACCAAAGCAGTTACAGAGGCCTTAAAATTATATCCAGCTGTCAATGCGCAAATTGATGGACAGGAAATGGTTTTACACAATTATGCTGATATCGGAATTGCAGTTTCTTCACCGAAAGGATTGATGGTCCCAATAGTTCGAAACGCTGAACAATTGTCTTTGGCTGAAATCGAACGAGAAATTAAAAGATTGGCAACTAAAGCAAGAGATGGAAAGATAAGTCCGGATGATATGACCGGTGGGACCTTCACAATTACGAACGGAGGAGTCTTTGGTTCCATGCTCTCTACACCGATAATTAATCCACCCCAATCAGCAATTTTAGGTATGCATAATATTGTTGAAAGACCAGTTGCGGTTAATGGTATGGTTGAGATTCGTCCGATCATGTATGTTGCACTATCATATGATCACCGAATTATCGACGGAAAAGAGTCTGTTGGTTTCTTGGTGAAAGTGAAAGAGATGCTTGAGAATCCAGAAAGTATGGTTGTTGGAGAGAAAGATTCATTAAAGCTCTTATTAGGGTTGTAAGACGCATTATCGAAAAGAGCGATTGAAGGACGAATAAGAATTCATGAGACGGGAATGTATCTTTCGTTCGTGGCAAATTTCAACAAATCTGATTTTATCAAGAGCTTTTTTCTCCACAAAGATTTATTTCTATAATTTTTTTCTTTGTTTCCAAGTCATAGTCAAGTGTTAAAACGTACATTAATTTTGCTAGTGCCGCTTCTGTAGTGATATCGGATCCACTTAGTACCCCCACTTTTTGAAAAAAGGAACTTGTTTCATATTTCCCCTGTTCCACCATACCAGATGAACACTGACTAACATTCAATACGATACCCCCTTCTTTGATGTAATTGCGAATACTAGATTGAAAAACGGCTGAACTAGGTGCATTTCCCGAGCCGAATGTTTCAAGAATAATTGCTTTAAATTTCGATATTTCAATAAGTGACTCATATGTTTCATATGGCAAGCCAGGGTATAGTTTAATCAATGCAACGTTTGTATCGATTGATTTCCAAAAAGTAGTTGTTTTTTCTGTTGATCGGTATAATTTGTCAAAATCATAATTAATGTCAACACCAGCAACTGCCAAAGGCGGATAATTTGGAGACTTGAAAGCTTCGAATTGATTTGCAGATACTTTAGAAGATCTGTTTCCACGATATAATGAATATTCAAAATAGACACATACTTCTTGTATAACAGATTGATTATATTCGTCTTTTTGGGCTGCAATTTCTATAGCAGTAATTAAATTTTCTTTACCGTCTGTTCTGATTGTTCCAATCGGTAGTTGGCTTCCTGTTAGTATAATTGGTTTTTTTGTTCCTTGAATCAAAAAACTTAATGCCGATGCTGTATACGACATAGTATCTGAACCATGCAAAATAACAAATCCATCGTAGTTTGAATAATTTTTCTCGATGATTTTCACGAGGTCAATCCAATGTTGTGGGGTAATTTCAGAGGAGTCGATGGGTTTTTCAATACTGGCTGAATGAATGATAACAGAAATTCGATTTAATTCTGGGATTTGCCCATACATATGTTTAAAGTCGAAACTTTTTAATTCACCACTAACTGGATCTTTAATCATTCCAATAGTCCCACCAGTGTATATTAGTAATATCGAACTTCGTTTTGGCATAAAGCAGGATTATATAATTTTCTAAAATTAGTTTTTTTCCATAAATGATGAACTCTAAATCCATCTATGCTCGATAATTTAATTTTTATAGAATACTCTTTAGTTAAGTTTTTATCAATAGAAAACAATAGACCTGTTATTTTTTGATTGACGATTTTTTGAAACAAAAACTTTTGTTATATTTGCACTCTCTTTTTTGGGAATAAATTCCTCCTTAGCTCAGTTGGTTAGAGCATCTGACTGTTAATCAGAGGGTCGCTGGTTCAAGTCCAGCAGGGGGAGCAAAAGCCATCAGAAATGATGGCTTTTTTTATGGATGACTTATTTTATTTATATAATTTATTCTTCTTGCATTGACCGTTATTACGTTGGTTACTCCTCCAATCCTTGGAATCGTCTTAATCAACATAATTCAAACTCAAAAGACAATGTACATTTAAGGCCATCGATTGGTTTAAATAACTTAAGTTAAGTAAGAGCTTCCAACTTCATTCCTGTCTAATACCTGTCCAGCTATAATGTAGGATAAATCAGGTCAGTTAAGCTCAGGAATTCGTCCGAGTGTGAAATTCTAAATCTTTAAACGCTAAGTTTATTAAATTTGCTTTAATATTCGAGGAGATTAGAACCTATTACAAATTTGAAGTATTTTGTAACTTAAATAGAGTCAAAAAAAAGTAAAATGAAGTGGAAAAAAAAAGATAATTTTTTAGAGAAAAACTTCAAGTTTAATACCTTTTCTGAAGCATTAAACTTCGTGAATATGGTCGCGGAAATTGCTGAGAAATTAAATCATCATCCTGAAATTTTTCTTCACGATTACAACCAAGTCAAAATATTAATAACAACGCATAGTGAGGGGAAAATCTCAATGAAAGACCACAACTTAGCAGATTTAATAGACCAGCTATAATGTAGTTCTAACCAACATAAATTTTAGTGTCGTGGAGCATTACCCAAATCATTCTAGTTTACTTCTTTTTTTTAGAAGTTTTTGGCTTAAAAACGTAGGAAAGATTCAGAATATGACGCGTGGATGGTGCCGGTAAATTCATCGATGTATCGTAAATATAACCAAATTCAATGCCGTGTGGCCCATCTAATTCAAGTTCAGTACCTATGAATGCTCTCATTTTAGTAAATCGTTGACCAAGCGCTCCTCGAGAGGGATTGTAAAAGAATTCAATAGATGCACTTGGTGTTAAAATGCTATTTTTAACGTCATAACTTACATTTGACTTTATCCGGTAGGCCTTATCAAATTCTGCTTGATAATTTGCCCCAGTTAATTGATTGAATGAATATTGATAACGCAATCTTAAGCCAACAGAGAACCGTTCGAATAATTTATTAAAATTGAGGTTGAAATTAATGCGGTTCGAAACATCATAGTTTGAGCTCAACTCTTTTTTGAAAATTATTCGGTAATCCATCGATGGTTTGAACCAATCGGTTACCTTATAATTCAGTGTGGCTTGAGGAAAAAATGTTTCAAGCCCCAAATTACCGAATCTACTCGTAAGGTCAATACCATAATTGATTCGCTTTACGACTCGTCCTTTTATTCCTGTCTCTGTCCACGTTTGAAACTCCGAATCTTGGGAATAGGAACTAAAAAGAATAAAAGAAAAAAGAAAGGGAACTATTTTATTCAAATCACAACTTTTTAGTGTCTATCGTATCTAAATCTACGATTTGATTATTTTTTGTGATTTCTACAGGAATTAATACTTCTTTCACACCACTTGGACAAGTATTGCAATCTTCGTAAACAAAAACTTTATAATTTCCTTTTCGTAAGTAGCGAAATTCAAAAGAGCCGTCGTAGCTTGTTTTTATATCATCATCGTAAAATGTGTTTTCGTTTCCGTAAATAATATATACATCTTTGTCTGCGATTGGATATTCAGAAATCAGGTTTCCCAAGCTGTTGTATTTTTGCTCTCTTATAACACCTCTGATGGTAGAAGAGCCCCCCTCTCCTTCGTATTTGGAACACGAACATATAAGTAGGAAGATTGTTAGCAAATTAATTATTTTTGTCATATTAAAAATTTTTTACTCAAAAATACAACTTTATATCCCCAAGACACGTCTAATGAATATAATTTTTATTTTATTAACTTAGTTTAAACTAAACTATGAAACGCTACTTTCTCCTTCTTTTTATAATTTCTTTATTCAACCTTCCTGTTCATTCCCAATTATTTATTAATGAATACTCCTGTTCCAACGTAAACGGTATCACAGACGCCTATGGAGAAAGAGAGGATTGGATAGAGTTATTTAATCCTACAGGTTCCGCGGTCAACTTGACAGGATGGTATCTTTCTGATAAATCAACCAACTTAACCAAATGGATGATCCCAAGTGGCTCCATCAATGCGAATGGTTATAAAATGGTTTTTTGTTCCAACCGAAACACCGTGAATGGAAATCAGTACCACCCCAATTTTAACCTTAAACAAACCGAAGGAGACTGGATCATATTATCCAATCCACTCGGTAACGTAGTGGATTCTTTTAAAATTGTGCACATGACAAAATCCGACCACTCCGTTGGTCGATCCACAAATGGTGCTCCGGATTTTAAACTTTTCACCACCCCAACCCCAAACGCCGCCAATACTGGTGCAGTAGATTTTTACACGCCAAAACCTGTTTTTAGCCTTCAGCCAGGATTCTATCCCACTGCCCAAAACGTAACAATTACATGTCCAGACCCAACCGCTACCATTCGATATACGCTTGATGGCACTGCTCCTACTGCTACATCAACGCTCTATACAGGTCCCGTTAATATTTCTACCACCCGGGTTCTTCGGGCTGCAGCATTCAGCACAAACCTCCAGTCATTTAATGAATCGAGTACCTACTTCATTAACGTAACACACACTATTCCTGTTGTTTCCGTATGCGGAGCACAACTTAATACACTTCTAGTTAATGGAAATCAAATTACTGCCCTGGGTAATTTTGAGCTTTTTGAAGACAATGGATTGTTTATTGATGAAGGCCAAGGTGAGTTTAATGAACACGGAAATGACTCGTGGGCGTACTCTCAACGAGGCTTTGATTTTATTCTGCGCGATCAATTTGGATACAACAGTGACCTAGAACATCAGATATTTCCTGACAAAGACAGAAATAACTTTCAGCGATTAATACTAAAACCAGCTGCAAGTGATAACTATTCGTTTGAGCAAGGAGCCCATATAAGAGATGCATTTATACATACATTAAGTATTCGTGCAGAAATGAAATTAGATGAAAGGACATCTCGTCCTTGTGTTGTTTATCTCAACGGAAATTATTGGGGAGTATACGAAATTCGCGAGAAAGCTGATGACCACGACTATACGAATCATTACTATAATCAAGGAAAATACAATATTGAATATTTAAAAACATGGGGTGGTACATGGCAAGATTATGGTGCTCCAAATGCTCTTGCGAATTGGAATAATTTGAAAAATTTCATAGCGGCAAATAATATGGGGAACCCCACGAATTTTGCATATGTTGACAGTTTACTTAATTGGGAGTCTTTGGCTGATTACTTCATGATTAATTCATTCACTGTAAATCAAGATTGGTTAAATTGGAATACGGCTTGGTGGAGAGGGACTAATCCACTCGGTGATAAAAAGAAATGGCGTTACACCTTGTGGGATATGGATGCAACTTTTGGCCACTACGTAAATTACACCGGAATTCCCGATGAAAGTCCAAATGCGGACCCTTGCAATGCTGAGAATCTACCAAATCCCGGCGGCCAAGGACATACAGAAATTTTAGAAAAATTGATTAATGAAAATCCAATTGTAGAGCAATATTATATTGCAAGGTATGCAGATTTGGCCAATACGTATTTCTCATGTAGCTATTTAATCCCACTGCTCGATAGTATGGTGAATGAAATAGCACCTGAAATGGCCGGCCAATGTCAAAAATGGGGTGGAACCTATGCCGGATGGCAGAATAGAGTCACTCAACTAAGAAATTTTATTATTTCCAGATGTACGGCAATCACTGCAGGAATGGTTGATTGTTATCAACTTACAGGGCCATTTAATGTCACATTCAATGTTTCTCCCCCTCTATCAGGTGAAATTAAAGTCAATTCTCAGTGGGCACCGACGTATCCATGGGTAACATCCTATTTTGGTGGTATTCAGACAAATTTAGTAGCACAAGCATTGCCAGGATTTGTATTTGATCATTGGGAATACACAATAGGTCCGATGGGGCTTCCTATCACTCAGGATACAAACTTCCTAAATATTACCGGAGTTGAGAATATCGTGGCCGTTTTCGTATCCGACATTCCCGATGTGGATGGAGACGGATGTCTGAATGCTGACGAGATTACCGCAGGAACGGATCCAAACAATCCTGATACCGATGGAGATGGTCAAAATGATTGTGCTGAAATAGGCCCAGACCCTACAGATCCACTTGATGTGGATGGTGATGGCGTAATTGATGCTCTTGAGTCTTCGACTGTAGATTCGGATGGAGATGGCGTAAATAACGAAGCTGATCCCGCAAATAACGATCCTTGTATCCCTAATGTAACCGCACCAAACTGTGATTCTGACGGCGATGGCTTGACCTATTCAGAGGAAACAGCGAATGGAACAAATGCATCAAATCCAGACACAGATGGTGATGGCATTAACGATGGAACAGAAGTTACAAACGGCTCCGATCCACTAGATCCGTGTGATCCTGACGATTCGAGTATCGATTGCCAAATCGATACCGATG
>Ga0194134_10004858_pt1 | contig 13109 bp, 15 predicted proteins | sample TA2KigOff0mmetaG_FD_148602 | JGI IMG/M metagenome (GOLD analysis project Ga0194134, IMG submission 148602) | Freshwater microbial communities from Lake Tanganyika, Tanzania - TA2015056 Kigoma Offshore 0m | ecosystem: Environmental > Aquatic > Freshwater > Lake | place: Tanzania: Lake Tanganyika... | reverse complement strand
AGGCAAACACTCTACTGTAGTTTTTCCCTGACTATTGAACCAGTCCAGGGACCGTGGCAATATGGACAACGTCGATGCCCGCTTCTTATCCGTCAGAACTTTGACATATCCCAGGCGGTTTTGGTCGTTGGGTGCCACACGAATCGTTCCTAGTACGCTCCATGGATGCAGCAGAGTTCACGATCAGCAGTGACCCAGTGAACCACCCGCCTAATGCGAGATAGCAGCTTGGAACGACATGCATCTTGTTACGGGGCTGTGACCTATGTTGCTGGCCAGCATGCTCAGCTGGCTGCAGGTTCTTGCGCATGCAGAGACCTATGAATTTGATCGCCCGGACCGCAGTGGAGAACGGTGAGGCTAAGACCCTGGGAAGGCGACGAGGTGGCGTCAATGCCCATACCGCAGAGCCACAGCGCAATACAGATGCCGTGGCCGGAGCACTAGCCAATGGAAGTGATAAACACAACATCGATCTACCTGAGGGGTGGCACCACCCGAGCAGTATCGAGCCAGTCATCTCTCGGGGAATGAACACGCTGAATCCTGCCTGAGTAGCCAGACAGACGAGATTCAAGCGGGACAATGAGTCTACATAGAATAGTTCTTGGCCGATGAGAGATGGCTAAATATAGCATATACCATATCATTGCTATTGCATAAATGCCATGAAAGACTAGACATCAACAAATGCTTGACTCCCCTCAGTTGCCCTTAAACATGTATTTTCTACATTTATCAATTGTCCGCGTAACCTAACTGCTAACTCCTTAATGCTTTTGCCTTAGCATCTGCGCCGTTGACCTATTGGCGATGTGGCATCGTGACCCCGCCTCCCTGTGCTAATATAATCACTGTTGTCGTATGAAGCAAGTTGAAACAGCAGCAACCCAAGATCTTTAACGAAGTCGTTCTTTCTCATGCTTCAACACAAGGATTAAGTTATAACAAAGCACTTCTTGATCACATTATCTACGATCTCTGTGGTCTCGATGCATCTGGGATCTTTCTAGATGTTGGCGGTGGATGGGGGCAATTTACGACATTAGCTCGCCAAATGGGATTCGATGCATTTTGCATCGACAGAGAAAAGCCATCCGATCTTGACGGGTACTACAGTTGTGATATTACTGTCGACACATTACCTTTTGAGAACGACACAGTTGATGTTGTATTCTGCAAGTCAACAATAGAGCATCTATATGTAACTCAGCTGCCGCATTTCGTTGCTGAAGTTCAGCGTATCCTTAAGCCTGGAGGTTTTGCTATCTTTATTACCCCAGACTGGGCTGCAAATCATTTACAATTCTACAGTATTTTTTCACATGTTACTCCATATACCAAGAGCAGCATGTTGCATTTTCTGCTTATTTACGGCTTTAAGCATGCTTCAGCGCGAACGCTTATCCAGCTACCTGCTACATGGAAAAACCCAATTGCGCTTTACTTTGCAATCCTACTGCGGCTGCTTCCTATACCCAGAAGCCTTCACAAATGGATTAGATGGAGTAAAGAACTCTCCATCATAGGGATTGGCCAGAAGAAATGAAACCAACTATATTCTTTGTTGCATATGGTGGTGCACATATAAATGCGGTTATTCCTCTTTACAATGAACTTAGTAAACGTGGCCACCAATGTTCAATCTTGGCCCTCACTTCTGCGTACGCTGTTGCACGTGATTCTGGCATCACTGCGCTACAAGTGAAAGACTTTGCATCGTTATGGGACAGTTCATACGTTTCTTTTGGAGAGGCCCTTGCTAAAAATCATCACTCATACGATAAAGGTATCGAAATTGACGAATCCATTGCATACTTAGGCGTATCATTCGGTAACCTAGCTAATATAATTGGAGAACATGAAGCCTGGGAGCAATATCGTCGCTGTGGTCTTAATGCCTTTTGTCCAAAAGACTTTGCCAAAAAAGTCCTCTCAGTTGTCAAGCCTTCTGTAGTCATAGCAACTACATCTCCCCGGATGGAAAAAGCCTTTCTGCAGGCCGCACACTCCTTCAATATACCTAGCATCTGCCTTGTTGAATTGTTTGGTATTCTTGAAGAATCCTGGTTAAGTAGGCCTGACAATGGTATGTATACAATAGTTTCTCGAAACGATACACAAGCACGCTTGGTTGCTGCAGGGAGAGATCTCGACAATGTTCTCTTATTTGGAAGCCCGCTTTTTGATTACATTAACGATAATGCAGCCATCATCTCATCTAAATGTTGGCGCAGTATCAACAATATATCCGAAACTGAGATTGTTGTCTTGCTCATTGATCAGCCTGAACCAGCCCAACCTCTGTTAATGCAGAATATTTATAATCAGTTACACAGTATCTGCGAGAAGCATGGCTACCGCCTTGTGGTGCGACTTCACCCAAGCTGCTCAAGTCTTGACAATTACTACTTTCATAGCACCACACTTGTTTCACGTCAAAACTCTGAGTTGCCGAGCCTTATTCATGCATGTGATCTAGGTATTGTTATCTCATCAACAGTTGGTTGGGAGCTACTTCTCGCCAACAAACCAACTATTTGCCTAAATATCTCGCAATACAGTAAATATGTGCGTTACGGTTCAGGTGATGGTGCTGTTTCACTCTCTGACCTTAATAATCTCGAGACCGAAATGACGCGTCTCCTTTGTCCTTCCGATCCTAGAAATTATGAACTAGAATCTGAAAGACTTCGGCTCCTGAAACCTGGAGGCGCTGCGAACAGAATTGCTGACTTTATCGAGAACAACGTCCTTTAATCCTTTCTCAGATGAAGCGCACAAATAATCTCCATATTGTCCACTGTATTGACACCGAAGGTCCTCTAACCGAGTCCATCGCATCAACCTTTGAACGCATCTCACAAATCTATGGTCTTACCATCTCTCCAACGGTAGAAAACCTTATTAAGCTTCAAACCTGCCAGATTGACTGCAATGGAGCTGAGTCCGAAATTGCCCGAACCTTTTCACCCGATCTTCTCAAATATAATTCCAGTTGGTCACAAATCGAGGACATGCTTGCCGATGCCATGTCGCTTGAATTTCGTAATCAACTTGTAGATTCTTCCGGTAGGGGATGGACATATAGTTGGCATTGCGTCGATCATCTAGGATTTACTGATAACCCGCGCAAAAAGGATATTGGCTATGGCCATATCTTCAGAAGGTATAAACAGTATATTAACAACTCTGACAACCAGTCAGATGAGCTGAACTGGCACTTTCACCCTCTGTCACTCACAAGATCACCGATCGCCGCTGCGACCAGCTACACCAACAGCATGGATGTATTGACGTATATCTTGTCCCGTAGAGTCATTGATGACGATTGGTTTCCCGTTGTAAACCGGCCTGGATTTCATTCAGAGAGAATTGACTCTAATCTTTTCTTGGAACAATGGATCCCCTTTGACTATGCAAACCAAGCAACTCAAAACCAGCCCAACTTACAGCGAGATTTAACCGGAGGCCGTTTCGGTGACTGGTCTAGGGCTCCACAGTCCTGGCTCCCCTATCACCCTTCACATGATGACTACCAAACTCCAGGCAATTGCAAGCGACTTGTTTTCAGATGCCTTAATGTTGGAACTCGACACCGCTGTCTTACAGAGTCTGATGTACATCTTGCATTTCAAGAAGCTGCTCGTCACGGATTTGCCATCCTAGCCTTCGCTAATCATGATTACAGAGACATCCGGCCTGATGTCAACTACGTAAGGTCTATTATATCAGAGCTTAGAGATCATTACCCTGACGTATCTCTCAACTTCTCTGGAGCAGAAGAAGCTGCACGTGAATATCTAAGGTTTAAAAAAGGCTCTTTAGAGCCAAAGCCCTTCTACCAACTAGAACTTTCTAATGGAAATCTGATTATAAAGCTTGTTTCCGGAAAGCTTTATGGGACCACACCATACCTGTCTATTAAGGACAAGCATTTCCGTTATTTTACCGACAATCTTGATGAAATCTCTCATGGCCGTATCTGGTCCTATCATTTAGACCAACAAACAATCCCACATAATCTCGTTGACGTAATAGCTGTTGCTTCTGCCGGTGCTGATGGCGGTTTCTCTACCCATAAACTCACATTATAACTCTTCTGAAGCCTCCATCCTTCATCAAGTCTATCTATCTACTCACACTTTCAGGCTGCATACTACTTCCATTGCTACCGATTTGGCAGCTGTCCCTTCGACTTTCTGCTTATTATCTTTATCTCACTCATAAGCAGGATACTGCAACCAACCGCATTTTAAAGCTTATTGTTGCCCTATCCTCAATCCTTTTAGTCGTATCTAACCTGTATCTCTTTGTCACTCATCCGGTCAGCTACTCTTTCAAGTCTATTACGAGTATTTATGGTTACAACCCCTCATCCGCGATCATTACACTAATCACCCTATCAGACTTAATTGTCTTTTTATTCTTCTTCTCTAATGCTATCAGGCTTGTTTCTGAGAAGTCTGTTCTTTTTGCCTTATATTCATTGTTAATATTCTGGGTAGCCCCTCTGGCTTCATCAGTCTTCCGTTTTTTAGTTAATGACACAAGTAAGCTAACCTTCTTCGCCTCACTTGTTGGTTTGCATGAATGGTCATCTTGGATATTTGCTTTTATTATCGGTCTTCTTTCCTTCTCAAACTACAATGGGACGGCTCGCGTTCGTTCTGTCCTTATCTATTCCGCAGCTGTTCTCAGTCTAATTATCATTATCCAGTTTGCACTCTCTGACTACTCATACTTTTTAGGTGTTAGCGGCCAGACATCTTTTGGAAGGGTAAAGGGTCCTTACTATTATCATGCTGAACCAACATTCCTACTTTCAATATTGTTCTTTCAAAGTCTAACGTTTTCTCGCAAATTCCTCTCTTCCTTTTCCGCCATACTACCTCCTTTATTGATTCTAGTCGCCATCGCTCTTAACTCGATAAGATCGGTTAGCCTTACTGTAACAACCGTTTGCCTGCTTCTTTCTGCATTCTATCTTTACCGTCGGGAATTCAGACTTCTTATTGCTCCTCTTATCGCAATTGTTATACTATCGCAATCCATCTTTGTTTTAAAGCCTGCATATCCTCAATATCTCGCACCCACCCAAAATACCAGTAAAGATATAGGTGGACTAAGGCCTAATAGTAACGGTACACTTAAACCCCATGGTTCACACGAAATATCACCTTCTACTTCTCCTACTATCGACCAATTCACAACCGCTAATGCTCCTAGGTCCATTCTCTTCAGTCAAGGTCTTACCCTAATTCCAAACAATCTTTTATTTGGCACAGGTGTTGTAGTGTTAAAAATACCACTCTCTGGCTATTTATTTGGTGGAATTACCGATACATATTCTACTCACTCTCTTTTGCTCGACATAACCCTTATGGGAGGCGCTGCTGGAGGTGTCTCATTTTTAATATTCCTGTGTATTTCAGTGATCCGATCTTTTATCATTTATCCCTTTGATTCCCATGATTATTATCTTCATTTAACTAACGTAGCGTCCATCCTGGCCTTCACTATAGGCTCATTCTTTTTTCCTCAAGAACACAATGAAATTCTAACCGTAGTCTTTGCCGTATTATCATTATCATTCCAGTATCATCAGTGTAGATCTAAAAACTCATCTGAATCTAATTACCAAGTCTCATTCAGCCCTGTTCCCAGGCTATCTTATCCAATATTCTTTCTTTCTTTACTATCACTTCTTAACGCTATCATTTTAAGTCCAGTTCTTATCTTTCCTTCGATTGAACTCTTCTTTAGACATAGATCTACCCTTCTCTCGCCAAATATCACTATATTCTATACAGATTCTCGTGCTCTAGCCTTTGGAAAAATCCTTTCAAAGCTACTAGTACCCTCCGTCAATATTCAGTATCTTGATCCCAAGATTCCTCTTTCTTCTATTTCTAATTCTTTCATTGTCTGGTCACCTGCCGCAGGCTTAAAATATCCTAAGCTCATCGCTGATATTAGCAAAACTCTCCATCACCCTAATCTTGAACCGCTTGGTATCAGTACACCTTACAACTGGTGGATTATTCCCTCTCTTCAGCAAAGTTCTACCCTAATCCGCGCTGGAGGCATGCCTAACCCACTCGCAGCTGATCGTTTCTTCGACTTCGACGATAGCTCTCCTCAGCGTTGTGTAATTTCGCTGAATAAAATATCCCCCTCAATGTGAATAGTGCTAGCACATTATCTAGTATACATGAATATCTAAATATCGCACCATTTGCGACAATCTCCACAACGAGCAGTTTTGTCAATAACTCCAATGAGCCCTACAAGCTCATTGATCGACATCCGACTACATCCTTCATTTGGGACAATGCCCACCCTTTCCATATAGAGTTGAAGCTTCCATCTCAGCTCAAACTATTACCATTGTCCTCATATTCTCTTGTTGCATTGAATCAGCCCAGTCGCAACCCTTCTTATTGCTACAGCTGGTCTCTTTATGGCTATGATTCTAAAAGAGCTTCTTACGCATTGCTTGATAAGCATGTCTCATACCCGCTTTCTCAACAACCTAATCAGCCTTCATATTTCCAGGTACAGTCCTCTTCTTCTTATTCCTCATACATCTTCGTTTTCGCACCTGACCGTTCCCCCGCAAATCAGAATAGGCATACTGGCCTTTCTGAGATCCAACTGTTCACCTCATCATCTCCTTCCAAATGACCCAAAATCATTACAACTTCGTAGATATACACCCAGAAGGTGTAAGCGATATTTTCTACTCTCTGCTTGACCGGGATATCCAGTCACTTATCCTTGACATAAAGTCTTTTGAACATCATAGTTGCCCTGCATGTCATTCAGATGATGTTAGCCCTGCTTTTAATTATCAATCACTAGACTATTCCCGTTGTAATCACTGTCAGACGCTTTATATTAACCCTTGTCCCTCTGAGAGTCGTCATCTCCAATTTATACTTGAAAGTAGAGCGATGGAGTACTGGCGTAGCTCGCTGCCACCGGCTATGAAGCTATCCCGAAGGCCTATGTATTCCGAACGCGCTGACTTCTTTCTTGATGCGCTTCAATCACTTTCTATTAACCCATCAACTATAGTAGAACTCGGCGCTGGCAATGGTGAGTTTGTTCAAGAAATCCTTGATAGATCCTCATCTCTTCGTATTCTTCTTTTAGAGCCACAAGCACTCAATGTTAATTCTCCGAGGGTCGAAGTCATACAAGACGGTTTTCATTCACTCTCAAAGCTTTCCGTATCAACTGATGCTGTCGTTGCTTGGGAGCTTCTTGAGCACATAGTCGAGCCTGATAACTTCCTACAACTTGTCAGCTCTATGCTCAAGCCAGGTGCCCCGTTCATCTTCTCAACTCCAAATGAGCAGAGCCTCGAAACTAGACTTCTTTCTACATGTTCGTCAAACATCTTGTTTGATCACGTTAGACTCTATAATCCACGATCAATTCGAATCCTCCTTGACAGGAACGGTTTTGATGTCTACTCTCTTACTACACCAGGTCGTCTAGATGTCGAACGAATTAGAACTCACATTTCTTCAGTCAACTTCGGGCCTGTCCATGACTTTCTTTCGTTGCTCTTCGATTCTTCCTTAAGTAATCCTCTTCAGGACTTTATTTGCAGCTCATTTCTTTCATCCCATATGCGCTGCATTGCTGTTAAGAGATAAATGCGTATAACTTTCCAATGTTTCTGTGACCTCTCACTTGACTCCTTGTCATGGTACGACTTACTTAGGTTGCACCCATATGTCTGCATAGAAAACTTACCCGCCGAATTCTCGTATAGCTTGATTGTCCTGCCTCTTCTATCCTTTGCCAATAGTAGCCCTCCTAGCGCCCTTAATATAGACCTGGCTGCTGCTTATGCTTTCAATGGTGCCCTAAACTCACTTCCACTTGAACAGCTATCTACTTTATCTTACAACTCATCTGCTCAAATGTCATCCAACCTGTCTCTTGTTGGATCAAGATCTTATCGAATGAGAGCTCAAAGGCTTAACTATATTCTTCAGATTATCATATCAGAGAAGATTCAGGCTAGCCCTCCGGCTGACTCTCTGCTCGGAGATAAGATCCTGCCCTACTGCAAGCCTTGGGACTTCCTCTTTCATGGTTCTTGCCAATGGTATTTGTCAAGTGGCACACCTTCGCTTCATTTGTGTTCTTCGGGCTGTACGCAGTCTTTTGCCGCTGATCGCCCTACACAGCTCTCGATTTACCAAGCTTCTGTCATATTGGGCTCCATCTATACAGGAGGTTACGGCAAGGTAACAGAAGGTTCTTTTCGTTGGATCAGCCTCTCTGACCCTGTCTTGCTTCTTTTCGACTACAATGGAATAACCTGTGCTCTCACTCACACCGGCAAAATAATCGATGCTGATTCAGGCAAATTCATGCTTTTTACCGGCGTTCACCTGGTTCACTTCGCTCGTCTATTTGATGGCTGCCTTTATCTCCTCTCTAACTCTTGCTTTGGTCATATCTATTCCTTTAAGCTTAGCACGCTCAGGCTGCTAAAGATATCTATCTTTCCTGTGCTTGTTTGCAATGATATGTGCCTGGTTGATGGTTTCTGGTATCTTATCGATAAGCAGCAAGGTTCTGTCTTTAAGTTCGATACATGCTTTCAATATGTTTCCAGCGTTCTTGGCTTCGGCTACGGACCTTTCCAGCTTGCGGATCCTGTTGCTATACATCATTATAACGGAAGCCTCCACATCCTTTCTTGGCTTTCTTCGCGACTTACCAGTATAGCTCTCTTCTAACTCTAGTACAGGTAATATCTCTCTATTCAAAACTTCATATCGCCCCGTCAGGTATCCGCTCTCTCGCTTTATTTGCTTACATAAGCCAGTTATTCAATCTTCTTATTTCTTTTCCCTCTACTTATTTTCTTGTCTTTCTTTGTCGCCTTATCCAATGCCTTCAGCTTCTTTTTATTGCTCCTAGCGCGCATTCTCTTCCCTTGGCTCGACTTTGCTAGGGTGTTCCGCTCGTGTCCCCTGTTAGCCGACACTGTCTATTAACCAAATCTAGAGCTCTGACGGCTGCTTTCCTTAGCTTCTTTCTGTTTTCTTCCTCTCTCATTTCAGTGGTGTTTCCTCCGTTTTCTCGAACTCTCTTGTGCACACTCCCCTGTCGTGGACCCAAGAACTGAACCAGTCCTTGTGACAGCTTCCCAGCCGGCCAGGCCTGGCCAGTAGAAGCCCCATGAAGCGCAAGCGCCACACACCCGAACAGATCATCAGCAAGCTGCGCACTGCTGAGCAGATCCTCAGCCAGGGCCAAACCGTCGCTGACGTTTATCGTGCCCTTGAGTTGTCAGCCCCGACCTATCACCGCTGTCAGTAGCTGTACGGGGGGATGAAAGCCACCGAGGCGAAACGGCTCAAAGAATTGGAGCAGGAATACGCCCGCCTCAAGAGGCTTCTGGCTGATGCAGAGCTGGATAAAGCGATCCTCAAGGAGTTAGCGGAGGGAAGCTTCTGAGCCCGGAGCGACGCCGTAGAGCCGTGTGTGTTCTGCAGGATCGATTCCGGGTGTTCCAGCGCCGTGCCTGCCGGTTGGCGGGTCAGAACCGCAACACTCAGCGCTGCCTGTTCCGGTAACGGCGATTGAGGAGCAAAAGCTGCGCCGGCGTATCCGGGAGCTTGCACGGCGCCACGTGCGTTGGGGGCGCAGGCTTGTCTACCGGCGACTCCGGCTGGAAGGCTGGACCGTTAACGGCAAGAGGGTGCAACGGATCTGGCGGGAGGAGGGGCCGCCACGGCCCCTGCCGCGCCGGCGTAAGCGATCACGTCCTCCTGGAGGCAAGCGGCAGCTGCTACGAGCTGAGTATCCACATCACGTCTGGGCGATCGATTTTGTTCGTCCAGACCTTGGATGGGAGGACCCTCAAATTCCTGAACTTTAACGACGAGTACAGCCGCCTCTGCCTGGCCATTCGAGTCGGCCGGCGCTGCAGGGCCGCGGAGGTGATCGACACGATCGAGGAGCTGCTCAAGCTCTACCCACCGCCCACTCATCTGAGGATGGACAACGGCCCGGAATTCATCTCCAACGCCTTGCAGGAGTGGTGTGCCGGGAGCGGTTGCAACACGGCCTACATCCCACCGGGCTCATCCTGGGAGAACCCATTCGTGGAATCGTTCTACAGCCGGTTCAGGGATGAATTCCTGAACATCGAACTGTTCACCTCAGTGCAGGAGGCCAAGCTGCTGGCTGAACAGCACCGAATCAAGTACAACTGTCCGACGACAATCAGGTTGAGGGGTCGCGCCAAACAGGTTGACCGCTCAGCAGGTGTTGCGCTGAATCCGGTTGCCATGCGCAGCGCACCGGGTCATGCCTGCTCCCCTCACCGCTCAACAGATTGCGCTGTACATGTCCAAACGACGAGCCGGCAGCCGCCAGGAGGTGGCTGTTGCTGCGGCGGGCATCTCGGTGAGCAGTGCTCACCGGATCGATTGCGGCCGCCTGCAACCCAAAGCCAGCAAGCCCCGTAGCAGGAGGCGACCCGATCCACTCGCGGAGGTCTGGGAGCCATTGCTGGTGCCGCTACTGGAGCGCCATCCAGGCCTCACGCCCACCACGCTGCTGGAGCACCTACAGGAGCGAAAGCCAGATCAAGACTGGAGTTCGGTGAAACGCACCCTGCAGCGGCGGGTGCAGCACTGGAAGGCCCTCCATGGCCGGGCGCCTGAGGTGATGTTCCCGCTGGCGTATCAGCCCGGCGAGATCGGCTTCTGTGATTTCGCCAAGGTCAAGCGGGTCGTCATCACCCTGCGGGGCGAACCGTTCCCGCACCTGCTGTTCCACTACTGTCTGGCGTGGAGCGGTTGGGCCTACGGCCAGGTGATCCATGGCGGCGAGAGCTTTGTGGCGCTCTCCGAGGGGCTGCAGAACGCCCTGGCTGCCTGCGGTGGCGTGCCCAAAGAACTGCGCACGGATCGCCTATCGGCCGCCAGCCGCAACCGTGACGGCAGCTATGCCCTCGACATCACGCCTCGCTACCAAGCGCTCTGCGCTCACTACGGCCTGAGCGCCAGCCGCAACAACCGCGGCGTGGCCCATGAGAACGGGATCGTCGAGGCACCGCACGGCCACGTGAAACGTCGGCTGGAGCAGAAGCTGATCCTGCGCGGCAGCTGCGATTTCGAGGAACCCGTACCTGGCCATCGGCTTGGGCCCAGGCGATGAATTGATCACCACGCCGCGCACCTTCATAGCCACTGCCTCCAGCGCCGTGCTGCTCGGTGCCAAGCCGGTGTTCGCCGATGTGGATGCCGATTCCGGTGCCATCACCGCCGCCACTATTGCTCCGCTGATCACCCCCAGCACCAAGGCCATCGCCGTGGTGCACCTGGGCGGCTGGCCCGCCGACATGCCCGCCATCTGTGATCTTGCTCGTGTCCACGGCCTCGCCGTAATCGAAGACTGCGCCCAAGCCCACGGCGCCCGCCTTCACGGCCAATCGGTGGGTAGCTTTGGCGATGTGGCCGCCTGGAGCTTCTGCCAAGACAAGATCCTCACCACCGCCGGAGAAGGTGGCATGGTGACTACCCACCGCCCCGAGCTCTGGGATGCCATGTGGGCTTTCAAAGACCACGGCAAAACCCACGAGGCCGTCTTCGGCCGCGAGCACCCGCCTGGCTTCCGCTGGCTGCACGAACGCTTCGGCTCCAACTTCCGCCTTACCGAACTCCAAAGCGCTATAGGCCGCATCCAGCTCCAGCGTCTGCCGGAATGGACCGCCGCCCGCACTAGCAATGCTCTGCAGTTGGCGGCCGCTCTCGCCGATCTGCCCGCCGTGCGCGTGCCCCTGCCGCCCGAGGGGATTGAGCACGCTTGGTACAAGTTCTATGCCTTCGTGCAGCCAGATACCCTGGCCGATGGCTGGAGCCGCGACCGCATCCTTTCGGAGATCACCGCTCTCGGCTATCCCGCCCTCTCCGGCAGCTGCAGCGAGATCTACCTCGAGAAGTGTTTCCAGGATGCAGGGCTTGACCCAGCTGAGCGCTTGCCCGTCGCCCGTCAGCTGGGCGACACCAGCCTGATGTTCTTGGTACACCCCACCATAACTCCGGAACAGATGACCGGCTACTCGGAGGCCGTGCGTACGGTGGTGCAGCGGGCCTGCCGTTGAGGCCGTTCCGCATGCCGCTTGCTTGTGCCTCTTGGCTTGTTAAGCGCCGTTCTCGCCTGGACCGTCTGGCCCTGGATGCTATTCACAGTCCGGTGGTTCCGGGCCCGGATGGCCATCAAGCCAGGGATCTGACCGTGGTTTGAGTTGGGCGGCCTTTATTGGACAGGTCTGACGCGCCACCGGCAGCACCGACGTATGGCTGGCCCCCGAACGGGCCGCCCGCAAACGGGCCTTCTATGGCCTGTGATTCAGCCCGGATCGAAGAACCGTTGGCCATCGGCCCGTTTCAGGCTGGGCCGCCGTGCTGAACGCCGCGTGTACTCACTCACCGTGGGGTTGGGCTGGAGTGGATCCACATGAGCCACCTGCTGCCACAGATCCCGCGGCGTCCAGCGCACTGTGTGCTCCAGCCGGTTGTGCCTGGTGATGTGGCACCAGCGGCTGCTGCCGCACTGCGGGCAGAACAGCTCCTCCAGCCATTCATCGCTGAGCACCAGCACCGGGTAGGCCTCAATCACCAGCTGAGCCTTGCGGTTGCCCATGCCCCGCTGCTGCTCCGGCGTGAGCAGGTGGAGGTAGTACTTCTGGCCATTGCCCTCGATCCGTTGCTCCGGATGGGCTGGGCAGAACAATTGACGCCTCTGGGGCCGACGGTTCCGGCGGTCAGCCCGGGGATGAGTGGGTCGTTCTTCCTGGGCCAAGCCTGTTCTGAAGAAGCCGGTCACTATTCACAGCTTGGAATCGTTTCAAAAAAGCCCCACATGAGCAGGCGGGGCTTCGAGGTCATCGAGGGCAGACCTCAAGCGGAACCTACACCCACGTAGGAGCCATAGAAGAAGAGTCCCAGCACGAAGATCACAGCCATGCCGCCGGCTGTAGCCACAAGCCACAGGGGCAACACGCCTTCCGTCCAGCGAGAGCGCCAAGCTACAGCGGGGCGGCCGTCGGGAAGGCGGTCAGGAAT
>Ga0194134_10004856_pt1 | contig 13112 bp, 10 predicted proteins | sample TA2KigOff0mmetaG_FD_148602 | JGI IMG/M metagenome (GOLD analysis project Ga0194134, IMG submission 148602) | Freshwater microbial communities from Lake Tanganyika, Tanzania - TA2015056 Kigoma Offshore 0m | ecosystem: Environmental > Aquatic > Freshwater > Lake | place: Tanzania: Lake Tanganyika... | reverse complement strand
ACACCCCGGCCCTGGCTGGCTTCACCCGCACGATCCTGCCCATGGAGGACGGCGAGGTGGCCCTGCTCACCCCCCTGGGCATCGAGCTCTACGACGCCAGCGGCGAGCGGGTGCAGCGCACCCCCACCCTGCTCACCGGCACGGAACACGTGGCGGATAAGCGCAGCTTCCGCCACTTCATGCTCAAGGAGATCCACGAGCAGCCGGAAACCGCGGCCCTTTGGGTGGCGCGGCACCTGCCGGAGGCGGGCCCCCTGGTGGCTTTGCCCCTGGATGAGAGCGTTTACGAGGGGGTGCAGCGGATTCAGATCTTGGCCTGCGGCACCAGCCGCCACGCGGCGCAGGTGGGCGCCTACCTGCTGGAGCAGCTGGCGGGCATTCCCACCAGCGTGTTCTACGCCAGTGAGTTTCGCTATTCGCCGCCGCCGCTGGCCCCCAACACCCTCACCATCGGTGTGACCCAATCGGGCGAAACGGCCGACACCCTGGCGGCCCTGGCCATGGAGCAGGAGCGGCGCCGCGCCGTGGCCGATCCCGCCTTTGCGCCGCTTCTGCTGGGGATCACCAACCGCCCGGAGAGTTCACTGGGGCGGCTGGTGGATCAGATCCTGGACATCGGCGCCGGCATCGAGGTGGGGGTGGCCGCCACCAAAACCTTCCTTGGCCAGCTGCTGGCCTTTTATGGACTGGCCCTCGCGTTTGCGGAGCGCCATGGCGGCGGTGCCACGGGCCACGGCCCTGAGCAGCTGCGGCAGCTGGCGGCGGCCCTGCGGCGCTTACCCGAGCAGCTGCGGGCCCTGGTGGATGACCACGACCGCCGCTGCGAGCAGCTCGCCCATCTGTTCGCCGACACCCAGGATGTGATTTTCCTGGGGCGGGGTATCAACTATCCGATCGCGCTCGAGGGGGCCCTCAAGCTCAAGGAGATCAGCTACATCCATGCCGAGGGGTACCCCGCCGGCGAGATGAAGCATGGCCCGATCGCCCTGCTGGATGCGCGGGTGCCGGTGGTGTCGATTGCGGTTCCGGGCACCGTGTTCGACAAGGTGCTCAGCAACGCCCAGGAGGCCAAGGCCCGCGATGCGCAGCTGATCGGCGTGGCCCCCGATGGCCCCGATGCCGAGCTGTTCGACACGCTGCTGCCGGTGCCGGTGGTGGATGAGCTGCTCAGCCCCCTGCTCACGGTGATCCCGATGCAGCTGCTGAGTTACCACATCGCCGCCCACCGCGGCCTGGACGTGGATCAACCGCGCAACCTGGCCAAGAGCGTCACCGTGGAATAACGCCCGTTGGATGTGCTCGTCTGCGATCCGGAGGGGCTGGGCCTGGCCCTCGAGCAGTTGATCAAGGACATGTGAGCGGCATCTCCCTAAATCCGGGAGTTTGGTTGGCATAAAAGCATTCTTATAGAGGTGCCAGGCTTTTGCTCTCCATTGCCTGGCGATACACTTCCACGTACATTCTCGCTACCCGCGCCGTATCCCATAGCCGCTCTGCCCGTTGCCTTGCAGCCATCGCCATCTGCAGGCGCCGCTGCGGGTCCTCCAAAACCCAACGGATCGCGGTAGCCAGCGAGAGCGGATCAAATGGCTGAGCCAGCGCGCCTGTGATGTTGGGATCAACGATGTCGACAAGTCCGCCACTGGCGAAGGCCACCACCGGGGTGCCGCAGGCATGGGCTTCAAGGCCGGTGTTTGGCAGGTTGTCCTGGCGGGAGGGGATCACGAACACATCGGACGCGGCATAGAGAAGTCGCAGGCTGATGTCGTCGTGTAGATAGCCGCTGTAGTGGATAGGGAAGCCGAGATCTGGAAGGTGGACCGGCCGGCTCTGGCCGAACACCACCAGCTCCAGTTGCTCCAGCCTCGTGCCGGCCACCTGGCTGCGCAAGAGCTGCAGCGCTTTCAGCAGCAGATCCGCGCCCTTGCGGGGATCGCTACTTCCGCCCATGGCGCCGAACAACACCAGGGGTCTGTCGGCAGGCAGGCCTAGCAGAGCTCGTGCCTGGACCTTTTCGCACGGGGCCCACACGGCGAGGTCGATTGGATTGGGAATCACTGTGATCCGCCAGTCGTACATCAGCGTGCTGCGGCGGGCGCAGGCGGCCAGCCAGTGGCTAGGGCACACGATGTGAATGGGCCTTTGCCACGCACGGCGCTTGCGCAACCAGGTGTGTCGGTTGAGGTCAGGCCCAGCTTCATGGACGGGACGACTGGCAGGGCTGTAGCCTGCAGCGAAGCGCTCATCGCTGCTTGCAGTTTCGCCGTCCAGAGGTGGGCTGGTGTAGTGCTCAGCTCCGCAGAAAGCCCATTGATCGTGGAGAGTCCACACCAGTGGCATGGGCAGGCGACCGATCTCCTCGATTGAGAGGGTGCAATCGCCCAGCCAGTGCAGGTGTACCAGATCGGCCTGTCCCTTGCGGTGGTGTTTCTGCAATTCGGCACCTAGTCCGGTGGCGGGCCAGGCGATGGAGTGCGATGTTGGGTTGCCGGTCCGGAAGTCGCGGAGGAGCTGTTGCGCGAGGCGAGGTCGAATCCGACGCCGGATCGGGTTCTGACCGGAGGGTTGGCCGCTGATCACGGTGGCATCGTCCGACGACTGGCTAATCACCCGGATCTGTGAACTGAGGGCATGGGATGCACCGTGTTCCACCAGGCTGCGATGGATGCGGTAGGCGGCGCGAGCGGCGCCACCGCTGATGTCGGAGGCATTGATGTGGAGGATGTTCAACGCTTGGGGCTCACAGCGCTCAGCAGCTTGCGTGGGTAGTGCAGTGGATGGGTCACGGCTAGCTGGACGCAAGAGCCCAAGGGTGTGATGTTTCGTGCTTGCCATTCACGCCAGGGGAACAACAGCTGGCTGCGTCGCTCCATTGCTCGTAAGTTTCTCCAATTCGGCGCTAAAATTTGAGCACGGCGATAGCTGGTGGCGTGGCTGCCCTCGCAGGTGCCGAGTACTTCAAGTCCTAGGGCTAGGCAGAAGTCATCAAAGCTGTAGCGCAGGTGGAATGTGCATGGCAGGTGGCAGGCGATTACAGGAAAAAAGCAATTGGCAATCATTAAATGTCCGTTAGGGCGCACCGCATCCACCATCGCTGCGAGGAGAGCGATTGGATCGGGAACATGCTCAAGTACATCAGTACTAACTAGCACGTCAACGCTCTGACTTTTGAGTTCCTTTATGAAGTGGATATTTTCGAATGGTCTGCAGCTCTCTACACCGTGACGCGGAGGGTAAGGCTCGCAGATGGATACCTCAGCCTGGGGTAGGGATGCCGCCAATAATCGAGCTAACGTACCAAAACCCCCACCTAAATCTAGAACGCGCTTTGGAGCCAGCGCTGCGACTTCTTGTGTTATCACCTTCCGATGATTCATCGAAACGGTGTGCTGCTCGATAAACATGCCGTTTAGTAGCCATACCGGATCGCTGTAAAAGCTAGCCAGACGGCTGGGATCTGGTTTGCGATTATCGCAAGCACAACGTTCCCAAGCCTTGTCCATTAGCCACCAGATTTGATCCAGGGATGGATCGGATCCAACTAAGCCGAGATGTTGCTCGATCGCACCCCGCTCTTCAGGCGTGAGGCTGTATTTATTCGGATCGATCATCTTGTAAAGGCTCTAAATTGATTCAAGCGTTGGCGCAATTGTACTTTTAATTGAGGGAAAAACGTGCGGCTTTCACGCATGCCGGTACCTCCGAAGTGATTGTCAAAGCTATAGCGGTCTGCCTCGCTATCCCTTAATAGAAAACTTGGATGATTCACCTCACCTATACCCTCATCAATCACCGTAGGCTCGGCAAAACTGGTGGTATGGGTAGCGTCCTTGCCAAACCCAACATTGCTTATCAGATTTCGATTGGGCAGGGCAGTAAGCCCCCCGTTCAATAGACAGGTGAGGGTCCAGCGGTAGGCCCAGCTGTCCGGTTCACCTGTATCAAATAATCGCTGCCAGATTCCGCTCCAATAATTGCGCTCCAGCGGGTCTTCAAAGATGGATCCGAGAAGACCTGAATCGCGCAAAATGGGCCATTGACTTAATTCAGCATCATAGTGCTTCCAGCAGCGGCGCCAGCTGGCCCAGCCCCAGCAGTGATTGTAGCGGCTGAAGTAGTAGCTACCATCGCCACGCCATTGACCGTTTTGAAAATTGTTGCCGCTAATGCACCAAACTCGTTGGTCGTGTCGGTAGCGTTGCAGCAGGGTAGTGCAATATGTGAAGAAGTCGGGATGAGGAATGCAGTCATCTTCCAGGATGATTCCTTCATCTACGTGCTCAAAAAACCAGTTAATGGCTCTGCTTACACCTAGGCAACAACCCTGGTTGGCGCCTGAATAAAAGCGCTCGACATTGCATGGCCAATTGATCTCATTCTTTATTATTTCGCGTGTTGCTGCGACTTTTTCAACTTCGCCAGGACGATCTGGATTTGGGCCGTCGCAGGCCACATACAAATGTGTTGGACCCAGCGGGCGAATGGCATTCAGCACAAGCCGCACAGTGTGCGGACGGCGCCACGCTATGAGGAGTAGTGGTGTTTCCTTAATAGTGGTTTGGTGTGTCAACTCCAAACGTGACTGCTTAGTGAGTTCATCCATAATTGGGGCAATATCGAAATCCATAGCTGTTGGCCATCGGCGAAGGTGGGATGACTAATGTTGTTAAAGATTTCCCATGCTTTAACCCCCTTTCTGATGTACGGGGTATCATTTAAATTTTTTAAAGACTCTTCAATAGAAGGCCTAAGCGGACCTCTAAACCATTCATGAACGGGTGCATTCCATCCAATCTTGTCTCTGCGTAGACGAATATCGTCGCATAGAACCCCTGAGAGTGAATCACGTTGTATTCTCTTTGTAAATGATCCTCCAAGCTTGGCTTGCCAGGGCAGTGAGAATGTATAACAGACGAGTCGCCAGTCCATAAATGGCATCCTAATTTCAAGCCCATTCGCCATCGAGTAACGGTCGTAATTTCTTAGCAGAGTTGGAAGAATTGTCAAATGAAAAATCTCGTAGAGCACTTGAGAGAATAAATCCATGGCTTTGAAGTTTTCATGATTCCTCATCTCAAGTCTGGCCTTGAAAAGCCTGCTCGAAAAAGCGTCTAGATTATTTTCGGGTTCATATTCCCTGGAGAGAAGACTTTTCAATATTGTCCGGGGAAAAATTTTATGCTTTGCAAGTAAAATCTTGAGGTGAATTCTAAGTCTATTCTTGATGCTTTCTTGCTCTTTGCGGGAAAATACTCCGGTCCTCGTCGAGGCTTCGATTGCTATGATTTCTTGATATTCATTATATGAACTTGCGCAGTTTAAGGCTGCATTTAGATGGCCATAGCCGCTAAAAAGTTCATCCGCGCCATGCCCATCTAAGGTTACACTGACTCCGAGGCTTTTGATTGCCTGATAAGTAGCCAGCATCGGGAGAGGCATTGTTATGTATGGATCTTCGACCTGTGCTAGTGAATGCAGCAAATCCCATGAAGATTGAATTGGGTTAACTGCCACAGAATTAAATGCAACCCCGCAAGACTCTGCGACTCTTGCGGCCCAAGCTGTTTCGTCCAGGGAGCTGCCAGGATACGAACAGCAAATACCATGTTGCCAGTCATGAGTAATACGATCCTGATTATGTTGCTCGCATCTTCCTATTTGTGCCATTACTGCCAGCACCGAGCTTGAGTCAAGGCCGCCACTTAGCGCCGTACCAATCCGCACATCAGAGCGCATTCTTAATTTTACGCTATCAGTAAATAGTTCACCCCATTGATTCACAAGAGTAGGATATGCGCCATCTTTCCTATTGATGTGGTCCAATGTGTTCCACCATTGTGTTACCTCTAGCTTGCCGTTACTGAACTCGGCATAGGAGCCACCCGGGATTCGCGAGATCCCATTAATTGAACAAAGATCCGAAAATTCGTAATCAAACGGGTTCGAAAAAAATGATTCAATATTTGTTGAGGGGTGCACTGAGTTTAGCAAAGGTGTTAATCCCTTCATCTCAGATGAAAAACCAAGCGCACCGCTATTTATCTTTATATAGTAAAGCGGTTTGACTCCAAATCTATCACGGCAAAGTGTAGCCTTATTTTCTAGTCTGTCCCAAACGCAGAAAGCCCACATTCCATTGCATTTTGAAAGAAAATCTATCCCCTCGAGCGTAAAGCCATATAGTAGAACTTCTGTGTCCGTCCTTGATCGAAAGCTGATCCGATATTTACTTATTAGGGCATCTCTTAGCTCAATATAGTTGTAAATCTCGCCATTAAACACAATCACATAGCGGTTGTCTACAGAGTGAAATGGCTGTGATCCAGCTTCAGACAAGTCTAGAATAGATAGACGAGTGTGACACAGAGATGCTGGAAATTCATTGATTGGTGAGAGCCAAATTCCATCTGCATCAGGTCCTCGATGTTTAATTTTCTCGAGCATCATTTGCGATGCTGCTTTGTCTCGTTTTCCAATAATTCCAGCAATGCCACACATTTTATTTCCCGCCAAGGAAAACAATAGACCAAATTTACACTAGCTTCGTTTTGGAGGGCTGAGGGGGCCCTCTTCATTGGTCTACGCGCAACGAGAGTGGCAGGTCATGCAGCAGCTGTGCGAGCTGCAAGGCCTATTAAAAGACCGTCCCACTCTTCCCGGCTGAGGCGTGGGGCCTGCGGTGTTGTGCGCGAGAACCGAATTTGCCCCTTGGCCTCCCAGCCGCCATCGCGCCTGCAGCTGCAAGCGCCCTGATCAGTTTTCTCAAGGCGCTCCTGGACTCCCGGATGCGTCGTGGCTTCCGCTTCCCCCAGTGGTGGATGCTGCTGGTGGCGATCCTCTAGATCTTGCGGCCAGGGTTCGCTGGTATGGATGGAGCGTTTCGCCAAGCGGCACCGGCAGACACGCACCGAGCTACTGGACACCGATTTCGGCAAGTCGCCATCGAACTCGACGGTACACGCATTGTCGTTGTGTTTGATGGGATATTCCCATCTTTTTGGATTAGATAGTCTGCTGATCGTAAGAAGCCCGTCTTTCAGTTGTCAGCTGTGCCTATGTATATCAGCGTAAAAGAGGGTATTTACTGCTTTGGCATATAATGTGTAGCCTATCGCATGCATGTATTGGTGTAATTCAGACTCCAGCACGTGAGCTATATCACGCATGTCAAGTGCTTCTGTAAGCACGTATGATGGCCGATAGCGCGTCCAGTCGTTTGACCGAAGGACTTGGAGATCAAGGCCTTCAACATCGATAGTCAAGAAATCTATTTGTTGATTTTTCATTAGATATTGGCTAAGTACGTCGCTTAAGCGCTGTACATAAACTATATTTTTTGATATAAGGGTAGAATTAGCGCTACTGGCGACTTCTTGGTTAAAAGTATTTAGAGCTGATTCTTCGAAAATATAATAAATAAGTTCTCCCGGGTTGTCTGAGATGCCTGTCTCTAAGTTGACATCTCTTTTCCGTATCGAGTCAAAGCAAGCCTTTGATCCTGGAATTGGATCAATATTAATTCCGTTCCAGCCGCGCAAGTAAAATTGGTAAGTATTTGAGAAGCGTTGTGGGTGGTGAGATCCAACATCGACATAAAATCCTATAGGTTTTTTCTCAAATATTCTGTGCAATATGGCATCCTCTCCCTCTTGGGAAAATGATAGCTTGTGATACGCAAATAATTCCTTCGAATAACAAGAAGCCCCGCCTATTAGTGCATCATAGGCATTTTGTAGGCGGCTAAGGGCTGAAAGCAGTTTTTTTGTAACCATCCTAGGCTTCTTTGACTAATATTTGCTGTTTGCAGGCAGACCATGCTGGCTTTAAGCATATTACGCAAGTGTGGCCAGACCGTGCTGCTGGGTTCACATAATAGGGAGCATCGATAATGTCAAAGTTACAAACAGACCCCTTCGGCCAATCAATTTCTGTACCACATTTAACGAGTCTTACGTTGACACTGTACCGTCCCGGGGCCAAGGGAGCTCCCTCTATCGTCGCGAATATTTTTTGGGGTTGTGATTCGCCTTTGAGAACAAAAGTTCTATTATCAAAATCGCTGTAGACAATCGAGACAGACTGACCACTCTGATCATGGATTGAAAATCCGACCGACAGATCTTTCACAAAAACATCGGAGTACAATTCAAAGCAAATTCCAAACGGATCACCGAGTTGAAATGCAGCTGTTTCGTTGCCTTCCTCATCAACAGGGTAAACAGCGGAAAAGCGAGCCTCTCCTGTTCCGGACCGTGCGAGTCGAGAGATGTCCGATCGTTCAGCGGAGTTTTCTCCGATATCAAGATATTTGCTGACCACATCACGCATATCACCTGAATGCATCACTGATCCATTGTGCAAAAGAATACCCCTCTCGCATAGGGTTTGTATTGCAGCCATTTGATGGCTCACAAAAAGCACAGTTCTCCCTTCTCTGTCTGCAACATCTTCCATTTTCCCTAGACATTTTTTTTGGAAGTTAGCGTCGCCAACTGCGAGCACCTCGTCGACGATCATGATATCAGGCTCTAAATGTGCCGCCACGGCAAAAGCTAGTCGAACATACATGCCGCTGGAATAGCGCTTTACGGGTGTATCGAGAAACTTCTGTACTTCGGCAAAGTCAACGATCTCATCAAATTTTGACTTGATTTCACGCCTCTTCATGCCCAGGATTGCCCCATTTAGGTAGATGTTTTCTTGACCTGTGAGCTCGGGGTGGAATCCTGTTCCTACTTCAAGCAGGCTTGCCACCCTTCCGAGTATTTCAACCCTGCCAGTGGTGGGCTCGGTGATGCGGCTGAGGATCTTTAGCAGGGTGCTTTTGCCGGCACCATTGCGGCCGATGATCCCCACTCGCTCTCCCCGCCGGATTTCGAAGTTCACATCTTTTATAGCCCAGAACTCTTCTTTGCTGTGAGATTGCGTCCGCACCATTTTGTGCCTGGACTTTTGCAGCTGTCCGGCCAAGGTAAATGGATTTAGTAGTCGAACTGCTGCCTTGGAGTGGCGAGTTATCACATCCCGTAAGGCCTCATACTTCTCGTTTGACTGATGATAGAGATCGTACCTCTTGCCTAGGCTCTCTACCCTAATAAGCGTATCTGAATCGTCCATTTCAGATAACATCAGCGAACTGCTTTTCCATTCGACGAAACTGTCGGATTCCTGTGACCAAGAGCAAGGATGTTGTCGCCAGCGACAAGGCCAAGCCCATTAAGTTTACAGCTAACCCCTTTCCTATGATTGCCCAGCGAAACCCTTCGATCACCCCCACCATCGGGTTTAACGCGTAGAGCAATTGCCATTTTGTCGGGACTATTGAACTGGAAAAGCCTACAGGGCTTACGTACAGTCCGAACTGTACAATAAAAGGTACTACATAGCGAAAATCTCGATACTTTACGTTTAGGCTTGCAAACCATAGGCCTACCCCCATGCTAACTGCAAATGTCAGGCCAATCCATAGTGGCATGGTCACTAGTCGCCAGGTAGGCAGCCATTTAAACCAGATCATTACGGCCGCTAAAATACCAAACGAAATTATGAAATCTACAAAATTAGTTATTACTGTTGCTGCGGGTACGATTAGGCGTGGAAAGTATACCTTGGTGAGAAGATTTGCATTGCTGATGAGGCTGTCCGCGCAGGCGCTGAATGACCCGCTGAAGAACTGCCACGGCAACATCCCCGCAAGCACCAGTACGGCATACGGCGCATCTCCCTCCGTTGGTAGTTTTGCTAGTCGACCGAATATCAGTGTAAATATCACCATAGTCATAAAGGGCTGGATTAGGGCCCATGCCACCCCAATAAAAGTCTGTTTATATCGAACGGCGATATCTCGCCAGGCCAGTATCGCGAATAGTTCTCGGTACCGCCAAAGGTCTTTCCAGTATTGTTTTTCGATTCCGTTTGCTTCTAGAACTAGCCATTTCTGTGTAGAGCCACGGTGGATGGCTTGTTGCCTGTGAGTTTTCTGCATTGGCGGTTCGTGCGTAGAAGTTATCCCCATTGAATCTCGGCGACCGAAATAGGGGTAATTTATGCAACAATCTATGGCATGGCAGTTAGCTGTTCTTCCATTGTCTGCTTAATTTGAGTACTTTGACATGCCCCCTCTGGTTCTGTTCTCCCGTAACGGTCTTCGAAGCGAACGATGTCGTCTTCACCAAGGTAGGGGCCGCTCTGCACCTCGATCAGCTCGACGGGAATCTTGCCGCGATTGGAGAGGCGGTGTTTGCAGCCCAGGGGGATGTAGGTGCTCTGGTTTTCGCCCACCAGCTCCTCGATTCCGTCTTTTTCCACCACGGCGGTGCCCTGCACCACGATCCAGTGCTCGGCGCGGTGGTGGTGCATCTGCAGCGACAGGCTTGCCCCCGGATTCACCACGATCTTTTTCACCTGCCAGCGCTCCCCTTCGGTGACGCCGTCGTAGGCGCCCCAGGGGCGGTAGATCCGGCGGTGGGCCTTGCTTTCGCGGGCCCCCTCCCGCTCCAGCAGGCCCACGATGGTTTTCACGTCCTGGGCGCGGTCGCGGTGGGCCACCAGCACCACGTCGTCGGTCTCCACCACCACCAGGTTGTCCACCCCCAGGCCCACCACCAGCCGGTGCTCGCTGCGCAGGTAGCAGTTGCGGCTGGCCTCGCTGATCACCCGGCCCCGCAGCACGTTGCCATCGGGGTTCTGGTCGGCCGTTTCCCACAGGGCGCTCCAGCTGCCCACATCACTCCAGCCCGCCTCCAGGGGCAGCACGGCGCCGCGGTCGGTGCGTTCCATCACCGCCACGTCGATGGCCACGTTGGGGCAGCGGGCAAAGGCTTCACGTTCCAGCCGGTGGAACTCCAGATCGGCGGTTTCATGGGCCAGGGCGGATCGGCAGGCGCTCAGCACTTCCGGTGCCAGCCGGTCCAGTTCGGCCACGATGGCGCTGGCCTGGAATAGGAACATGCCGCTGTTCCAGGTGAAGCGCCCCGTGGCCAGGAATTGCTCGGCGGTGGCCCGGTCGGGCTTTTCCACGAAGCGGGCGATCGGCACCGGCGTGGCCGCCAGGGGTTCCGCTGCTTCGATGTAGCCGTAGCCCGTTTCCGGCGCCGTGGGAACGATCCCGAAGGTCACCAGTCGGCCGGCTTCCGCGGCTGGGCGGCCCGCTTCCACGGTGCGGCGGAAGGCGGCGGCATCGCGGATCACGTGGTCCGCTGCCAACACCAGCAGCAGCGGGTCGTCGCCCTGGGCCAGGGCCTGCAGGGCCGCCACCGCCACCGCCGGCGCCGTGTTGCGGCCCATGGGTTCGAGCAGGATGCCGGCTGGCTCCACGCCGATCTGGCGCATCTGCTCCGCCACGATGAAGCGGTGGTCTTCGTTGCAGATCAGCAGCGGGGCATGCAGCCCATTGATGCCCTCCAGGCGCTGGTAGGTCTGCTGCAGCAGGGTTTCATCGGTGCTGCCCGCCAGGGCCCAGTACTGCTTGGGGTAACTGGCACGCGACAGCGGCCACAACCGCGTGCCGGTGCCGCCGCAGAGGATCACGGGAACCAGGGCAGTCATGCAGGCGGCTCGGATGCCCACCATTCCAGCTCAGACCGCGCCCTGGCGAAAGCAGTTAGGCCTTTCCCGCCCGCGACTTTGGGGGTTCGGGGGGTGGTGCGGTGGCGGTGTACGGGGTCTGACTAACCCTGGTCAGACCCCGTAGAGCCCCCGTCCGCCAACTCCAGCAGACCCGGCGGCGGCGTGATCCCGATCCAGCCCTGCTCCAGCTCCACCTGGGGCACGATCGCGTCCACGAAGGGGATCCATAGGGTTTTGCCGGTGGCGCTGAGCTCAACCTCCAGCAGGTCGTTGCCGGCGTGGATCAGATCCTTCACGCTGCCGATGGCGTTGCCGTCCTGCAGCCGCACCTCCAACCCCACCAGATCCAGCAGGTGGATTTCCCCCGGCGCCAGCTGGGGCCGATCGCTGGCGGGCACCAGCAGCTCCTGCCCCACCAGCGCTTCAGCGGCGGTGCGGCTGCCGATGCCCTCCAGCCGAATCACAAACAGCGATTTCCCCGGCAGTTGGCGGCCGTGCAGGAGCGTTACCGGTTGGGGTTCCCCCTGCTCCCCCGCCGCCCGGCGCAGCCAGCGGGGGCCCGGTTGGGTGAAGCGCTCGGGGAAGTCGCTCAGGGGGTTCACCCGCAGCTCCCCCTGCAGCCCCTGGGCCGCCACGATCCGCCCCACCACCAACAACTCCATGCCCCATCACGGCCCGCCTGCCTCGATAATGGCCTGAAGCCCACCGCCGCAGCCCTTCCGCCATGGCCGACAGCCTGCCGATCCTGCCCGGCTCCACCGTGGTGGTGGCCGATGCCACCTCGATCTACAACGGCTACCAGGGCTTCGTGCAGCGCATCAGCGACCGCTCGGCGGCGGTGCTGTTTGAAGGCGGCAACTGGGACAAGTTGGTGACGATGCCCCTCAGCCGCCTGCAGCAGGTTTGAGCGTCCTCGGCTGATCGGCACTCGGCATCACCTGAGCCAGCGCCGCACGGGCGGCCTGCTGTTCGGCCTCCCGGCGGGAGCCGCCCCAGCCCTCCCCCAGGGGTTGATCCCCCAGGGCCACCCGGCAGTGGAAGCGTCGCGGGTCGCCATGGCCCTGGCTGCGCTCTTCGCAGTAATAGCTGGGTAACCCCCGCCGTTGCCCCTGACTCCACTCCTGCAGCGCTGATTTCCAGTTGTGGCGGTGGGGATCCTGTTGCAGCTCCGCCAGGCTGCGCTGCCAGTGGGGGTCGAGCCATTGGCGCACGGGGCTGAGGCTGCCCCAGAGGCGATAGAGGGCGCCGATCACCGCTTCGCAGGCCTCCGCCCGCAGGGTGGCGCGGCCGGTGGCATCACCCGCGGCCACCGGGCCGATGCGCAGCACCGCTTCAATGCCGCAGCGCTCCCCCAGCTCCGCCAGCCAGCGGTCGCTCACTAGCTGAGCCCGCAGGGCCGATTGCTGGCCCACCTCCAGGCTGCCCCGCGCTTCGGCTAGGAATTCCGAGGCCGCCAGCCGCAGCACCGCGTCCCCCAGAAACTCCAGCCGCTCGTGGTTGTGGGCCAGCCCGGCGGAGGTGTGGGTGAGGGCCGCATCCAGGGG
>Ga0194134_10004851_pt1 | contig 13128 bp, 13 predicted proteins | sample TA2KigOff0mmetaG_FD_148602 | JGI IMG/M metagenome (GOLD analysis project Ga0194134, IMG submission 148602) | Freshwater microbial communities from Lake Tanganyika, Tanzania - TA2015056 Kigoma Offshore 0m | ecosystem: Environmental > Aquatic > Freshwater > Lake | place: Tanzania: Lake Tanganyika... | reverse complement strand
TACCAAGGCAGCAAGGGAAGGGTGTTGTAGGGAAGCGGCTGCCATTTGCCATTCGGCAGTGGAGGAGCATCCGAGCAAACCAATTTTGCCATTGCTCCAAGGCTGTGCAGCCATCCAGTCGAAGGCATCGTAACTATCGGTAAGGGGTGTGCCTAGAATGTCCCAGTTGCCTTCTGAGAAAAAACGACCCCGCTCGTTTTGCACTACATAAGCATATCCTTTCTTGACCCACTCCAAGGCCGTCTGTAGGGTGCGGGAATTGAGTTCCCCATTGCCGTAGGTATTGAAGTTGTAAGGGGTCCGGGAAAATACGATGGGTACAGGCTGATCCCCCTTTGGACGGTAGATGTCTGTGGCGAGTCGGGTTCCATCTCGCATGGGCATCATCACTTTTTGGTCGATGATGGCGACTTCATCCAGTTGAAGGAGGACTGGATTTTCTTGGGTAAATCCTTGAAAAGGGTTTCCCGCAATAAGTAGGAAGACAAGTAGGTAAAGAATCTTTTTCATAAAGCTGTTGCAGAGTTGGTTCTAATTAACTTCTATTTTCCCTTATTCTTAAAAAAGAATCAAGGAATTGGAAGTAATGCTTGAAGAAAGATAAGGGAAAGGAAAAGTAAAAATGTTACGGAATACAATTTTTTACAGCAACAAAACCAAATTATTCTAGTTTAAATCAGGTAGTTGGTAAGTAATATTTTTGATTTCAGGGGATATGTCTACCTTTCATCGCTTTATTTGTATACCATGAACACCAGTCCAATTCCACAGTTTACTACTTGGGTGGAAGTACCAAAAAATACTGATTTTTCTATTTATAACCTTCCTTTTGGGGTCTTCACCAGTAAAAAATTAAGCCCAAGGATTGGCATAGCTATTGGGGATCAGGTGATTGATTTAAGTATCTTAGACCAGGAGGGTTTTTTTTCCAACCTGTTTCTTCCGGAGGGTATTTTTCTCCAATATAGTCTCAATGAATTGATAGGTTTAGGAAAGGTAAAAACAAAAAAAATTCGCGAGCGGGTGCAGCAACTTTTGCTTCAAGAAAACGAAGAGCTTCGAACCCATTCCATTCGAGGTAAGGTTTTGATTAAGATCCAAGAAGTGGAGATGCTTTTACCGGTTAAGATTGGGGATTACACGGATTTTTACAGTAGCATGGAGCATGCGACCAATGTAGGTAAGATGTTTCGTGACCCAGAAAATGCGCTTTTACCCAATTGGAAGCATTTGCCGGTAGGGTACCATGGCAGGGCTTCCTCCATTGTGGTCTCTGGCACCCCAATTCGCCGACCCAAGGGGCAGTTTAAGGACGCATCCATGGAAAAACCCTCCTTTGGCCCTAGTCGCAGCATGGACTTCGAATTGGAGCTGGCTTTTATCACAGGAAAGTCTACTCGACTTGGAGAATCGGTATCTACCAAAGAAGCAGAGGACTATATTTTCGGAATGGTTTTGTTTAATGACTGGTCGGCAAGAGATATTCAAGCCTGGGAATATGTACCATTAGGTCCATTTTTAGGAAAGAATTTTGCTTCTTCCATTTCTCCCTGGGTGGTACCCTTGGAAGCTTTGGAGCCTTTCCGGGTACCAGGACCGGTACAAGAACCAGAAGTACTGCCTTATCTGAGTTGCAGTAAGGATCACAATTTTGATATTCAGTTGGAGGTAGGACTACAACCGGAGGGCCTGAAAGAAACAAAAATATGCTCGTCCAACTTTAAGTACATGTATTGGAACATGGCCCAGCAACTGGCTCATCATACCGTGAATGGATGCAATATTCAGGTAGGGGATGTGATGGCTTCCGGTACGATCTCAGGACCTACTCCGGATTCCTTTGGATCCATGCTTGAATTAAGCTGGCGAGGAACAAAGCCCTTGGTACTTGAATCAGGGCAGGAGCGCAGCTTCTTGCAGGATGGGGACACCGTGGTGATGCGGGGTTATGCGGAGAAGGAAGGAATTCGGGTGGGCTTTGGCGAGGTTCGAGGCAAGCTTTTGCCAGCCAATTAATCTAAAAATGGTTTTTGGAAAGATACCTTTTTATCCTCACTTATTTTTTGGATTGAATCAGGGAAAGTAATTTTTCGGGTTCGTCGGTAGTAATAAAATCTATCCCTTGCTCAAGTAGCCAAAGCATATCTTCTTCCAGATTTATCGTCCAGGAGTTGGTAGTTAGGCCAAGGTCTTTTGCTTCAGCAATCCATTGGGGCATACGGCGAAGTAGTGAGATGTGGTAGTCAAAACCATAAAATCCTGCTTCTTTCAGTTGCTGAGGAGATTTGTCTCCATTCAGATAGGCAACTTTGGTCTTGGGATCGGTTGCTATGGCTTTGAGGCCTCCCTCGTAGCTAAAGGTAATGTACTCTACCCAGGACTGGGCTCCAAGTTCCTGTACCGTTTTCACAGCCAATTCCCCCACTCGCTCACTTCGAGCAACGCTGATTTGAGAGGGTTTAAATTCAAGGATCAATTTGGTGCTTTTTTGGGTCTTTCCTTCTGTCAGATAGGCCTTGAGTGTGGGTATTTTTTCTCCATTGGAAAGGGTCTTGGTGAGTAGTTGCTCGTAGGTGGAGGTTTCGATATCCATGCCTTGCAATTCGTGGTCGTGGTTGACTACCAAGACCTCGTCGGCGGTCATCCATACGTCAAACTCACTTCCTTCGGTACCCAATCGGATGGCTTCTCGAAGTGAGGCGATAGAATTTTGAGGTAAGCCTTGCGCTTTCCAAGCCCCGCGATGGGCGATCACCTTATTTTGAATAAATGAAGACTGAGCCAGGCTTGTTTGGGTAAAAATGGTCATCAATAAAAAAAAGAAGATGATATTTTGCATGGGAGGGAATAACTAAATTCTGAAATTAAATGTAATAAAATTCTTGAGAGGACAGTGAAGGAGTAGGTAAACTTCATCAAAACTTAATCCCAAAGTATTTTCTTGATTTTGGTCAAAAAAAAACGTCCCGAATTTTCGGGACGCTTGGTCTAGTCTTGGGGATAGGATCATTTAAAGCCTATATCCACTAAGCCTTTGTGACTGATTTTGATGGCTTCAAGAGGAGAGAGGTCAAAGGTTTGGTCTTGCTCCACCAAATAGAATTCCATACCAGATTTTTCCTTCTGGGCAAGGATGGATTTAAAGTCTATGGTACCTGTACCTACTGGAGCAAATTTTCCTTCGGTATCCATGTCTTTCACATGCCATGCCTTAAATCTTCCTGGGTACTTTTCAAAATAGGATAAGGCATCAGCATTTCCTTTTTTTACCCAGTAGAGATCCATTTGAAAATTTACCCATTCTGGATTGCACTTTTCCAGCAATACCTCTTCAATCACCGTACCGTCAGCTAGGGGCATAAACTCAAAATCATGGTTATGGTACAATAAATTCAAACCAGCTTTATGGCATTTTTCACCAATTGCATTCATGATGGTGACCAGTTCGTCTGCAGTCCCTTTCATGCCAAGCTTATTCGTAGCGGGATCAAAAGTAAACATCCCTATAGGGGGTACAGGAATCACAAAATAGGTGATACCTGCAGCTTTGACATCAGCAATGAGTTGGTCTGCATTTTCCAAAGTCACCATACCCATGTGCGCAGAAATGGCTTTTAAACCAAGTGAGTCAAGAGTGGCTTTGAATTCGGCAGGAGTCATTCCGTAAAATTTGCCTTCGGCATAGTCTGCAGCCTCTACGTAGGCATAGCCCGCATCTGCCACTGCCTTGAGCGTAGCTTTGGGGTTGATGGCCATGGAATCGCGAAGTGTGTACAAGGCCAGTCCGCCCACTTGATTTGTGGTTTCCACCACGGTTTCTTCGGTGGTTTTGGCTGGTCCGCAGGACACCAATCCTAAAGCTAGGACCAGGATGAGGGAGAGAGAATAGGTTACTTTTTTCATAGGATGGGCATTAAATCGAAATCAATATACGGATTTCGAAATCAAATAAACCTTGGTTTTTCAGAAGCGGAGCGAAACTCCAAATTTCGGTCTTAGTTAAATCCGAATAGTACCGGAAAAAGGAAAGTTACAATTGCCGTCCACAACAAGTAAATGGGTAGGTAGCGAACTAGGGTAAAACCTACTTCTTCCAGCTTGCTTTTTCCACGTACGGTTTGGATCAATTGCCGTGACACCATCACCAGGTGTACCAGCATGACGAGATTGACCCCAAGGACCGCGAGTCGATTGGGGGTGATGCCCCATTCGGATATTCGGAAGGCGATGGCAGATAGTGCGATTCCATTGACCAACAGCGTGATGAGTGAAAGGGAAACCAGCACCCAGGTCATCAAACCCACTTTCTTTTCTTCGACGGATTCGACTACCGAGAAAAAGATCAGGGCCATGACCCCAAGGAGCAGTAGGTTAAACAAAAGCAAGAAATCTCGATCGCTGTAGGGATCCTTTCCTGCATAGGCAATAGCAACTAGGTAACAGCTGAGCATGATCAGCACCAAGGGGCTGAAAATCTTGGCCACGATGGGGGGTACTTTGTTCACCAATTCTGGATTACTTTGAGTAATCAGGGTGGCTAAGAGGGGAGCTGCAGCTAAGCCGTAAACAGCGATGTACTGGAAATAGATGTCTTCGATATTGATCCCAATAAGTCCAAAAAGCGGGATGGTAATGCCCGTAAGGAGTCCGCCGGCTAGTAGTAAAATCCCTCCTACAATGATGGTTTCCCCATTGTATTGGAGGTAGGACAATCGCTTGCTCAGGTTTTTGGGATCAGATCCGGAGAAGACCAGTCCGAGGATTCCCCAGAGAAATAAAGGAAGGTGGATACAAGCCAAGACCACCGTATCGCTACCCGTCTGGGTAGGAAGCAGGTTGATGTAGACAGCGGATAGAAGCAGGCTACCCACTGGAACTAGAAAGGCGTTGAGCGTAAGTTTGCTTTTCTGGAAAAAATAGGCGCAAAGGAAGGGGAATACCACAAATCCTAAATTCCGGGCATAGAATTCATCTTCCTGAAGTGTAAAAAAAGCGGGCAGTTTGGCAAGGGTTCCTGCGATTGCGCCTGCGATCAGAATAAAAAGCCAATCCGCTTTGGATCCCCATTGGACTCCATCCGACTCGTAATTTAGTCGTTCGTGCCAGGCATCGGCAATCGGATTACCCTGGATACTGGGGTAGAGTTCATTGAAGCTTTTGGTGAAAGTGCTTTTATTTTTCCGGTAGCGTTTTTCCAGTTCGGCTGGTTGATCAATCAGGGAGAGAAGGGATTCATTCATAAGATGTGGTTTGGGAAAATTTGTGGGCCAGAAGAAGGCGTTAAGAGGCCTTGTTTTGGCGAATTAATTGTTCGAGAAAGTCCAGATGGGCCTGAAAGGATTTTCTGCCCTTGTCGGTGGAAACGTAAGTGGTCAGGGGTTTTCGGCTGGCGAAAGACTTTTCTACCCGGATAAATTCAGCTTGCTCCAAGTGCTTGAGATGAGAGGCTAGGTTTCCGTCAGTCACCTGTAGGAGTGCCTTAAAGGAATTGAAGTCGTAGCGTTCATTGACCATCAGGATGGACATGATGCGTAGGCGCAATACATTGTCAAAGGCTTTGTCGTAGCCTTTTTGGCTTTCATCGCTCATATCGGAAGTACATCAGGGTTCCATAGATTACATGGAATAGGCCAAAACCTAGTGACCAGCAAAGCAGTCCAAAATCGGGAAAGAATGCAGCAATCAAGCCCAAGAGGAGTTGAGTAAAGCCTAAATTTTTGATCTTCCCTAGGGTAAATTGAGCAGATTGTACCAAGCCTATGCCGTAGAAAAGGAGCATGGCTGCAGGAATAAGTTCGAAAGCACTTTCGTGCAGCAAGGCAAAGCAAAAGAAGCCTCCTAAGGCCACGGGAAGAAATAAGGACTGTAAGAAGCGCTTGCTGGCTGGGGACCAAAAGGGGTGGGTTACAGCCGACCCTTTCTTTTTGCTTAAAAAAATAGGCAGTACCGACCGCTGCGATTAGGGTGGCCAATCCCAGCAAAAGCAGTCGATTTACTAACTCACGAAAAGAAAGGGTGTCAGAACCTGTGCCCCAACTGCTGCTTGGAAAATAGATCCAATACCAGGCCGTTACCGAAGCTGCGAGAGCATACATACCTGCTAGCATTCCGGAAAATCCGCTCAAGGAAAGGAAGCGGGTACTGCGCTCCATCATGGATTTGATTTCGGCTAATTCTTCTTCAGGTGTTTTCATTTTAAAAGTACTTTGAAATTCAAAGTAAATAATTGAAAAGCGCATACTCAAAGAATTCTTTGCAAAAAATGGTTAAAAAAAAGAAGCTCCTGTGGGAGCTTCTTTAAAATGATTTGAAATTTAGTTGAATAGCTGAGGTGCAAACTGGCTTAGATATACCCTCCAATTTCTCCAGGTATGGCCACCTTCGCTTTCTACATAGGTGTAGGGCATTTTCATACCGTCCAATTTGGCGAGGTATTCTTGATTTGCTTTGTAAAGGAAGTCGGTTTTGCCTATGGCGATCCAATAGAGCTTGTAGCCATTGTCTTGCTGGGTTTTCAAGGTTTGGTCAAAATTGCTATATACCCGACCCGTGGCATCTTCTCTAGGCATGATGGCGGCGGAAAACAAGCCGATGTAATCAAAGGTGTTGGGGTAGTAGCGGGAGATGTGGAGCGTATGAAAACCGCCCATGGAAAGCCCTGCGACAGCGCGCTGCTTCTTTTCTGCCTTCACCCGATAGTTGCTCTCCACAAAGCGAATGATGTCCTCGAATGCGCCTTCATAGGTACCATCCATCGTTTTAGGAATCATAAACTGAGGCTTGTAGAAGTTTTTGCTTCCCTCTCCCGGTGCGCCGTCTTGGATCACATTGCCATTGGGCATCACCACAAGCATGGGTTTGGCCTTGCCTGCTGCTATCAAGTTGTCCAGAATCTGAGCCGTACGACCCAAGTTGATCCAGGCCTCTTCATCCCCTCCAGCACCATGCAGAAGGTAAAGTACGGGATAACTTTCCTTGGAAGTTTCGTATCCAGGAGGGGTGTAGACGGTGATGCGTCGATCCATGCCCAAGCCTGGGGAATCGTACCAGCGTCTGCTCACTGTGCCGTGTGGAATGTCATTGGTCTTGTACAGGTCGCCTTGCCCTCCACCGATTAAAAAGAAGTTGGTGGCGGAGGCCACGTCACGAATCAAGAAGGGATTGCCGGGATCTGTGGTAGTGAGCCCATCCACTACAAAGGAATACCCGTAGAGTTCTGGGTTAAGGACACTGCTTGTATAGGACCATACTCCATTGGCATCTTTGGTAAGGGCTACCTTTCCTGGACCGTCCATTTGGCCCATGGGGGTATCCATTTTGACCGGAGGGAGAAAATCTCCAGTCACTTGAACCGCCTGTGCATTGGGGGCGAAGATTCGGAATGTGACCGAATTGTCTTCATGAACCTCTGGAGACTGTATATTTTGTGCTTGGAAGAGGGCTTCTTGTGCAGAAGCAGCAAATCCGATAAATAGACTACTCATGAGTAGGGTGATAATTTTTTTCATAGGTTATTAGTTTTGAGCTGCACTCAAGTTAAACAAAGCCTAAAGAAGTGCAAGGGGATTTTTTTTGAGTGGTATTAGTCTAAGGCAAAAAACTTTGTAAAGATTTTATCACTCTCGCCCTTTCCCCAAAAAACTTCATTTGTCAATCCCCAAGCTCCACGGTATCTTTGCAGTTCAAGAAAAAATGGAAGCTGTGGCAAATAAAACGGTCAACGTAGGTTTGGTTCAACTCTCCTGCTCGGGAGACGTGTCCGAAAACATGCAAAAAACCTTAGCAGGCATTCGCTTAGCCGCTCAAAAAGGGGCCCAAGTGGTGGTTTTGCAAGAACTCTTTCGTTCCCTCTATTTTTGTGAGGTAGAGGATCACGACAATTTTAAACTGGCCGAGGCAATTCCTGGACCTAGCACAGAACAGCTTGGGGAAGTAGCCAAAGAATTAGGTGTGGTTATCGTCGCCTCCCTGTTTGAAAAACGAGCGGAAGGACTCTACCACAACACCACCGCAGTGCTGGATTCAGATGGGAGTTACTTGGGAAAGTATAGAAAAATGCATATTCCTGATGATCCCGGCTATTTTGAAAAATTTTATTTTACTCCAGGAGATTTGGGGTACAAGGTGTTTTCCACTCGTTTTGGAAAAATTGGGGTGTTGATCTGTTGGGACCAATGGTACCCCGAAGCAGCGCGAATTACTGCCCTGATGGGGGCAGATTTTTTGGTATATCCCACTGCCATCGGGTGGGCTAAATCCCAAGATGCAGCCACCAATGAGGAGCAGTATGGAGCATGGCAGACCATTCAGCGCTCCCATGCGGTGGCCAACGGCATCCCTGTGGTATCGGTCAACCGAACCGGAATGGAGGGTGAAATGCAATTCTGGGGCGGATCTTTTGTAGCCAATCCTTTTGGCCGAGTGCTGTACCAGGCGCCTCATTTGGAAGAAGAAATTCACGTAGAGGTGTTGGACCTCAGTGCATCGGATCGTTACCGTACGCACTGGCCATTTTTGAGGGACAGACGTATCGATTCTTACGAGCCCATATCTAAGAGGTTTCTTGACGAAGAATAAGCCATGCAGCAACGTATAGATTTGTCCAAGGGAGGATTGGTGACTCCGGCGGAACTTGGGTACTATTTCCCGGCTGAGTTTGCCCCTCAAAAAGCGATGTGGATCAGCTGGCCCCACAAAGAGGAGAGTTGGCCAGGAAAAATACAGACTATCTATTTCCCCTATGCCCAATTCGTTAAAGAGGTAGCCTTAGGGCAAGAAGTGCACATCAATGTGGCTGATGTGGCCATGCAGGCCTTTGCGACTCAACAGTTGGAACTGGTAGGAACCCGCATGGATCGGATTTTCTTCCACTTTTTCCCGACCAACGATGCTTGGTGTCGCGACCACGGCCCTGCCTTCCTAATCAATCCTAACGCTTCCATCCCCAAGGTGCTTGTGAAATGGAATTACAATGCTTGGGGCGAAAAATACCCGCCGCATGAGCTAGACAACCAGATTCCGATTCGAATCGCACAGGAATTGGGTATTCCCTATTTTACTCCCGGTATCGTGATGGAAGGAGGCTCAGTAGAGTTCAATGGAAAAGGCACCCTGCTTACCTCCAAGGCTTGCCTGTTGAAACCCAACCGCAATCCCCACCTCAATCAAGGCCAAATTGAAAAATACCTCTGCGATTACTATGGGGTGCAGCACATCCTCTGGGTCGGAGATGGCATCCTAGGAGACGATACGGATGGACACATTGACGACATCACGCGTTTTGTGAATGCGGATACAGTGGTGACGGTAGTAGAAGAGAATAAGGCAGATGGGAATTACAAGATCCTTCAAGAGAATCTTCACCTGCTTCAGCAGATGCGCTTGGAAGATGGGAAGCAGTTGAATGTGGTCGAACTACCCATGCCAAGCCCAGTCATCTGGGAGGGGCAGCGATTGCCGGCCTCCTATGCCAATTTTTACCTTGCCAATGAGGTGGTGGTGGTCCCTACCTTTCGAGACAAAAACGACCAAAAAGCATTGGATATCTTATCCACCTGTTTCCCTACCCGTCGCGTAGTCGGGATTGATAGTACCGACATCATTTGGGGACTGGGTTCCTTTCATTGCTTGAGCCAACAAGAACCAGCAGTGTAATCGGTAGACGTAGTTTTAACTTTAATCCTTCGTGAAATCGCAGGATTTTTTATTTTTCTAGGAGTTAGTAAAACAAACCACCTTCATATTTGATTTTACATAAAACTTAGTCAGATGAAACAGTCTCTTTTCTTTCTTTTGGTCTTGACGATAACTGCTTCTTGTGGGGTATTGCGAACAGACAGAACTAAAAATATCACCTACATGGAGGCTACCGCTTCGCTTCCACAAAAGAGCTTGAATGTTTTTGCACCAAAGAAGGCGAAAAATGCACCCGTCTTAATTTTTATTCATGGGGGAAGTTGGCATAGCGGGAGAAAGGAGATTTACGATTTCATGGGGAATCGTCTCGCTGCAAAAGGGGTGGTGTCGGTCATCATCGATTACCCCTTGGCACCTACCTATCAGTTACCTGCCATGGAAAAAGCCAGTGCCTTAGCCATTCAATGGGTGAAGGATAACATCGCTTCCTATGGAGGGAATCCAGCCAACATGTATGTATCGGGCCACTCGGCTGGAGGGCATTTGGCTGCTTTAGTCGCGGTCAAGGAAGAACCTTGGAAGGGATTGGGAATGAGCAACCCCTTGAAGGGAGCCATTTTAAATGATCCTGCGGGCTTAGATTGGTATTGGTTTTTGACTGAACTCAAGGAAAAATACAACAAAGAGGACAATTACGATGCCTTTACCAACGATCCTGCGGTATGGAAAACCTATTCTCCCATTTATTTCTTAGATGAAAAAGAGATCCCCCTTTTGGTACTTGAAGGGGAGCGTACCTATCCTGGGATTAGGTTGACCGTGGAGCGTTTCCGTAAGGCAGCAGAAGAAAAAGGGCTAAAATTGGACTATTCCTTTTACCCTAAAACCAAGCACATCCCGATGGTGACCCAATTTTATTTTCCTTGGAGCAAGGGATACAAGGATGTGTTGAAGTTTATGGAGGTAGGGCAGTGAGGTTACCTTAAGAAATCCGACTCTATGCCTCGGTAAATCCCAGAGTCCAGTCTTTTCTTCAACCCTGGGTAGTCATCTTCCCAGTAAGGAGATTCGTAATTCAATTCCGCGAAGTTCTTTTCAGTTTCAATTTTGGCCTCATAGGCTGCCGTGAGTAGGCTGTATTTTCTTTGGGTAGTTTGGTAGGCTTTCCGAAAGTCTGGAGAATTTTTCAGATAGTAATAAGTCTCTGGCGCGTAGTTTTTTGCAAACAATAAATACTCTTTGATAAAAAAGTCGAATTCAAAAAAAGCGGTCATTTCGCTTGCGCTGTGCTTCACCCATTGGTTGAGGTAATCAGAACCAAATACTTCTTTGTAAACCGGAAGCATGTCATACTGATACTTGGAACCTAAGTAATACGCATTTAACTCATCCAACAAGCCAATAACACCATGTGCTTGCGTGGAACTGGTCCCTTCAATGTAGGTGTCGTACCGAAAGGTATGTAACTCGTAAGGGATAGTTTCTGAAAGTTCACTGGAAGGAAAAATGTATCCCTGCTCAATTTCTATCCAGTATTGCTCTCCCGGAGCATGATAAAAGCCTTGCTGTATGTCTTCAAACTCAATGGTTTTGTCGCAATTGCAGCTCATCAACTCAGCAAAATGGATCAGCCCACCGTAAGCATGACCTATTTCATGTACATTGGTAGACATGCTAACCAAAGCACTTTCGTAATTTCCATCTTCTACATAATAGAGAGCATAGGTAGATTTGCTAGTTGATATTACACTTCCTCCCCTTTCAATCTCCAACTGGTTTGGAAGTTTTTCGTAGGACTTCAGCAGCTGTAGGGAGGATGGGGAATGGCTTTGCATCCGGTCCAAAATCCAAGGAGTAGCAGCTTGCTGACCAAATCCAGGTAAGGCGAAGAAAACTCCGAGCACAAAAACAAGTCGCAAAGGGTGGTTCATGTTTGGATGAGGGATATGGAATAGGCAATAGGTAATGGTGTTTCCTCGAGTTTGGTATTAATAAACATAGTTATAAACGTGCCAAATTGCAACAAATTCTTCCAGGCCTACCAATTGGTCCAAGGTGAATAAAATATCACCTGAATAACTTGAATTACCCTTATAGATTTTTCTCTCTTTTCTATTAGCCAACACATCGCCACTGTAGGTAGAAGTACCTTCGTAAATCTTTCCATCCGAAAGGGTCCAACGAATATCTCCACTGTAGGTTGAATTACCTGCATAAACTTTACCTTCCCGAACGGTATACAACACATCCCCGCTATAGGTTGAGGAGCCGGAATAGATTTTTCCATCCCTAACGCTTACTAGAATGTCACCGCTGTAGCTGGAAGTATTTTTGTAGACTTTTCCTTGGTTAAGTGTACATAGAATATCTCCTGAATAGGTAGAAGAGCCTTTATATACCTTGATTTGGGCATGCAGAGTGGTGGAAGTCCATCCTAAATTTAAAATTATGGAAAGTAGAAGGATCAAGTACTTCATCAGTAAAAGGAAAAAGTTTATACCATTTAGCTTGAAACGATTTTATCAAATCTAAAAAAAACAGTTGAAAAAAGTTATACCTTGACCTAGAGTTATATTCCTCTAATGGAAATTTATCCTATTTTTCTTGAGCATATTTATTGCCCTTCCAAGTATTTGGATCTATTAAATTAAGTTTTAAAAAAAACGACTACTTTTGAAAAGGGCCCACCCTCCCTACTAAAGTATCTCACTGCCCGTTGATGACTCTTCAGCATACGATTAGCTTGGTTTTTTTTCTTTTTTTTAGTTCCTGTACCCAGCAGGAACCACAGCCTCGTTTGGGCGCGCAAGTGGAGGAATACACCCCAAAAGTTGCCCAAGGGTACTTGATAGAACATTCCTATTATACCCTCTCGTATTCAAGTACCCATAGGCAGGCCGAATTTGCCTATTATTTTCTAAGTCCAGCGAGTATTCAGGGAGGTCAATCCCGAACAGACGATTTTAGAGTAGACCCAAAAGTTAAGTCCAATCCGGTAAAAAGTACAGATTACCAGGGAAGTGGATACGACAGGGGTCATCTTTGCCCCGCTGCGGATATGGCTTTGAACTTGACATCCATGTCAGAGACCTTTTTTATGTCCAATATGTCCCCAATGCTTCCCTCCTTTAATCGAGGCATTTGGTCGAAGTTGGAGGATTGGGTGCGGGACTCTGCATTGCAAGAGGGAGGGGTATTTGTGGTCACCGGGCCTGTACTTTCTAAATCTTGTGGGTCCATTTATAATCAGTCCATTACCATACCCTGTTCCTATTACAAGATAGTATTTACCGGGGGGGCAAGCCCCAAGATGTTGGGATTTCTTCTATCCAATGCAGGTGCTTCTGGTTCGGTTCAACAATTTGTGGTAAGTGTAGATGCCCTTGAACAACAAACAGGGATTGATTTTTTTCCGCAGCTAGAAGATGCCCTTGAGCAAAGTCTAGAGAGTAAGGTGAGTTTATCAGGGTGGAGTTTTTGAAGGCATTGGCT
>Ga0194134_10004846_pt1 | contig 13142 bp, 11 predicted proteins | sample TA2KigOff0mmetaG_FD_148602 | JGI IMG/M metagenome (GOLD analysis project Ga0194134, IMG submission 148602) | Freshwater microbial communities from Lake Tanganyika, Tanzania - TA2015056 Kigoma Offshore 0m | ecosystem: Environmental > Aquatic > Freshwater > Lake | place: Tanzania: Lake Tanganyika... | reverse complement strand
CCTAGCATTGTAAAGAAACATTTAATGTCTGTAAATTTAATCTTATATCCTTCGGGGCTTATGTACACTGAGTCTAATTTTAGTTCCTCATTTCCGTTCCCCCCATAAAGGGCTAAAAGATCAATTTCAAGGTAATTTTTATTATCCTCCACATGATTTTTTTTCTTGCAAGAAATGAAACACATGAGTGATAAAATGGCAACGAAAACGTAAAGTCTCATGTAAACAAAATTAATTCAAAACTTATTTATTTCCTAACTTTAACAAATGAGTTCTTTAAATGATCACTGTCAGCAAAAAAATAAACCACTGTTGATTTACAGTGCCTCTGCAGGAAGCGGAAAAACATTTCGATTGGTGTTAACTTACCTCGAAATTCTACTTCAATCTCACAATCAGCCAAAAAAATTCAAATCTATTGTAGCAATGACTTTTACGAACAAAGCTGCACTTGAAATGAAAAATAGAATAATTGATGGGCTCTATCAACTGGCCGTCAGTAGCAAAGAGGCAAAATATTTAGAAAAAAAATTAGTTGAATTATTGGGCATCACGCCAGAGGAATTAAAGAAGCGCGCGATTTTGGCATTCAGAGAAATCCTTCATAATTATTCAGATTTTCAGGTATCAACAATTGATAAATTCAATTTGAAATTGATTAGATCCTTTGCGCGGGATTTAGACATCTCAGGAGAATTTAATGTGGTTTTAAATGAAAAAGAGCTATTAGAGCAGGTTATTGACTCCATGTTATCAAGAGTTGGCCTGCCTGATGAAACTAAGCTAACTGATCTCGTATATTTCTACTCACTTTCAAATTTAGACGAAGGAGAAAAGTGGAATTTTAGAGATAAGCTCATTGAATTTTCCGCGATAATAGGCAATGAAAAATATCGTCTGTTGATCGAAAAATTGAGGGTTTACGATTTTTCTAAAGAGAATTTTCATCATATATTGAAAGAAATAAAAAAGATGGATGAAGACATGGTTAAAATATGTCACGAGGCCTTTTCTTTTTTTTCAACGCTCAATCCTGACCCATCGACAATACCTGGCAAAAGTAAATCCTATACAGACTTCGAACTGCTCGGCACAATCGATCGCTTCCCTAAATTTGATCAAAAAAAGGGTAGCTTTTTGGGGAAATCCATTATCAACGGTTGTGTAAAAAATGAAACCGAAACAACTTTCGATTTACAGCTATCTCGATCAATTTTAAACTTAAATGAGGTTTATCTTGAACAGTTGCCACGCTACATCTTATTGACGAAATTCAAAGAGAACTTTTTTAACATGGCGCTTCTCAGTGAAATTTCCACCTCCTTAGAACGACTAAAAAAAGAGGAACAATTAATAAGAATTTCTGACTTTAACGTATTAATTGGCTCACTCGTACAGGGAGAGGATGCCCCATACATATATGAAAGACTGGGTTCGAGGTTACGGCATTTCCTCTTAGACGAATTTCAAGACACTTCAAGGTTACAATGGATGAACTTAATTCCCCTTCTTCATGAAGCAATTAGCTCGGGAAATAAGAATTTAATAGTAGGCGATCCAAAGCAATCGATTTATCGATTTAACAATGGTCGGGCTGAACAGTTTGTGGCCCTACCGGGTTTATTCAATCCCGAATTGGACCCAAAAATCGAATTGAAATCAGCATTTTTTAAGAAAATGGGTGCAGTTAACCACCTGGAAGATAATCACAGATCTGCCAAAGCAATCGTTCAATTCAATAACGACCTTTTTGAAATTATTACACGGGATTTAGATGTAAAATTTTCATCTTTCTATTCGAGTTACAAACAAAATACGAAATCCGAAGATACCGGATATGTCGAAGTATTTTCCTATAAAAATGAACTGACTGACGACGAGTTATTTTTGAACATCAAGCAGAAAATTGATGAGTGTTTGTCAGATGGATTCAAATTAGGAGATATCGCTATTTTGACTGAAAAAAATAAACAGGGGAATAATATTGCAAATTTTTTAACAAATATCGGCTATCCTGTTGTTTCCTCAGATTCATTGCTTGTACAATACCATATAAAAATTAAACTGTTAGTCTCTTATTTGAAAAGAAGGGTCCAACCAACGAATGATACCGAGGCAAAACGTTTTGCAGAAATATACTTGAGGTTAAAATTTCCAGAGGACCACTTGGCCATTTATCTTTCCTTTTTTGATAAGGAAATTATTATTAAAAATAAGACTACCTATATTTTTAACGACTCCAAATTTATCGAAACATATTTCGGTACCTACGGTTCATTTTTCTTTTCATACGATGATTTATATCAGTTGGGAACAAAAGTTTTAAAGTTATTTGAATGGTGCGAAGAAAAGGATCCCTACCTTCATCAATTTTTAGATTTTATCTATGAATTTCAACTCACTCAAAATTCAGATATCCGATTTTTCCTGAAATACTATGAACAAAAACGTGAAAAGTTGGCTTTGGTATTACCGGACTCCGAGAAGGCAATAAAAATAATGTCCATCCATAAATCCAAAGGCTTGGAATTTCCAGTGGTCATTTTGCCAAATATAAATTTCAATACATCGATTAAGCCGGGAAGTAAATTTCTAGTCCAAATTGAGGATAAAATACTTTACACTACCCTTTCAAAAGAGTCACCAAACAAAGCCCTCAGGGATTGTGCTCTAGAGGAATTAGGCTTGATTTCCTTGGATAAAATAAACTTACTTTATGTTGCCTTGACCCGCGCAGAATATAGGATTTACGCATTCAATGAGCAAAGTGGCGATAATTTAGGAAAAAAATTAAATGCTTACTTTGGACAACTGCCTTCAATTAATGAGGAGAGTACTTACTTTAAACTCACTTATGGATTAAAAGAAAGTCATTCAGGGAATGGCGGAAGATCGCAGTCAGAGATCTTATTTTTTCACCCTGAGCCGTCGCGCGATACACTATGGTTCCCAGATATCGCTTTAACCAAGATTGAAGGCGAGGCAGAGTCCAATGAAATTTTATATGGCCGGGCATTTCATAAATTGGTTGAACACATTAACCAACACGACAATGTTCAAGACATATTACAAAGGTTGGTTAAAACTGGAGAAATTGATAGTTTTTATTTTGAACGCTTAGTTAAGGATGCAAATACGTTTGTTGAGAAGGCCGGTCAGATCAAATTATTTGACGGAATTATTGATACAATCAGCGAACGCAATATTATTGCAGGGGAAAACCAACTTATTCGACCAGACAAAATATGGGTGAAAGCCTTGCATGTGGATATTGTCGAGGTAAAAACAGGTCTTGCCTCAGCGAACCACTTGGCTCAACTAGCTACCTACTCTGAGGCACTCTTTCACATTTTTTCGAAACCAATAAACAGCTATTTATATTACGTGAATTCAGGGGAATTTACAAAACTTTAGAGCACACTCTTCAGTTCAATTGATCTTTTCAACAGTGTGTAGATGATTGGGTGGGGTAAATCTCTGGTTGATGAAATTTGGGGACAGAATGAACACGCAAGAAAAAAAGGATGATTTGTAAGCCTGATAATCTCAGGGTCATCAAATTGATTTATCGCATCCACTGATACAGAAATTTCGCTCAATTGTGCCAACAACTTCGGATAAAAACTAAACCTTGACGACGTTAGCTCGACATCATTAAAATTTTCATAAATTTTTTGAAACTCTTTTGTTTTGGGATAAATTTTCACACGTTCAAAATTAGAACCCGCGACCAAATTTTCCGAAATTAATTTTTCGCCGAGTACATTTAGCTGATGGATATTAATCATGTATTCGATAAAAATTTTGTACGCATCCCCTGTGATTAATAATGGGATTTTTTCTTCTAAAAATATTCTGAAAATACCATTTAAAAAGAAAACATTTTGGAAAGGCCCAGGAGCGATCCAAATTGCATCAAACTGCTGGAAATAGATTTGTTTGTATTTAACGGCCTCGTTAATTTTTATCCAGTAATAATTAATCTCAATGTCTAGGAATTCTGCACATTGATCGATTGAAAGATTCGTGGCATGATGTGAATTGTACGTGAAATTATAGTCTCCTATTATCGCTATTTTTAACGCATCGCCCATATGTCAGCGAGTGAACTACCGTTTGAACCAACCCTTGAACTTACAATTGTTCAAGGTTAAACTCAATAAGCCTTGGTTAGGATCTTCTCGAAATACAGTTACACTAAATACACACTCAAATATGGTATAATCTCCTGTATTGTCCGAGGCTTGTTTCAAGGTAGTGATTGTTGCAAAACCAGGTTGATCGTCAGTTGATGTTTCCCATTTATCTCCGTTAACATCCCAATACTCAACTTGTACACCTGGAGATGAATTTGGCATATCCTCAATGTCTTTAAGGGGTAAAACATCGCCTGAATTTACCAAATGAAAATCATTGAACATATCAAGTGTCGGGGTGATAGCAACTCCCGCGTCCCATTGTTGCGGTCCAAAGGTGAGCTTCACTTTTTGTGGATATTGAAAAGATGAGATTTCAGCGGTGTAAAGAACATTTGAGAGATTCGGTGAGGGATTACCATAAACTAGGTTAGAACTGTAACAATTATAGCCCTTTATATTCTGCATATACTCAGTTTCTGTACCATTTATGAAACCCGAAAATTGGCAATTCAAGTCTACATTGTTCGTTGGTGGAGGAATTACCTCTGGTTTTATGCATGCACTTAATGCCGTTAATAAAAACCCCGCTAATAATATGTTTGATAAAAATCTCATTTTGATACTGTTTAATTAACAAATATAATTGATAAACGAATAAATTCCAAAAAGATGCCTCTACTTTGTAAGTTTAAGGTAGTGATTCCATACAGATTCATCGGTTTTCTGATATCCTGATTCCATCAATTCATACCATTCCTTCTTCAAATCCTGAGGTTTTTTTGTTCCAATAAAGCATTCAATATGCTCTGAACACCAGTCCTGTTGCTTTAAATCACTAAAATCGTTAAAGCTAAAAGAGTTTAATTTTATCCAAATCCCCCGAATGAGCTGATCTTCTTTTTTTACGACGTGAATAAGCTTCGAGGCTTTCATAAACAGAAAGTGGGAATTCGCTATGATTTTTTCAAAAATTGTTTTGCTAAAAAGCTCTACGATTTCTCTTGCCTTAGCGGGCTCTTGTTGATTTAATTTTAACCATTCTTCCGCATGTAAATTATTGACAATTAAAAATGCTTTGAACTCGTCCTCAAAGAGATGTAATTCCTCATCACTCAAGCACCTGTATGGATTCATGGATTATTGGCTATTTTTTTTTAACCTGAAAAGAAATGTCCAATACCTCAGTTACCTCCTGATCCGTAACGGCTTGCTCAAGGATGTAGGTATATTTCCCAATGAACGGCACTTTCCCTCGTTTTATTAAGTATTTATTTTCAATAATACTGCCTGTTTTATCACCTATCCATGAACCATCCGGGTTGGCAATTGGGATTTCATGTCGCTCGCGATTGGAAGGCCCAAATGGGGGTATTTCTTCGACATAAATCCAAAGATTGCTGTATTTGTAGTCTGTTGTATTTCGAATAGTTATGAAAAAATCATGAACACTTGAAGTGTCGGATAAATCTAATTCAAAACTTGGTTTGACTTTTTGATCCCATTTTTTCTCAGGGAAAGAGTAGGCTCCCACCGGGATTTCATCACTGTGACATGCACTAACAATTACGGTTAAGCCTATTAGCAATCCCAACGCTTTCATGAAGGATTTGATTTTTGATTGAAATTGTTTTTCTTCCGGTTCTTAATCTTGTTGTATGGTTTTTTACTGAAAGATTTCTCAAACCTATTTAAACTATCCTGTCCTACAACATTTGAATAGCCAATTTCAACCTCTTTCACTTCTTTTTCAATAAAATCATTCAAATCTTTCGGCTTTTTCCCTTCTTTATTCAATTTTAAAATTTCCTTGACACGCTCCGGTGTAACGGCGATTAAACCCATTTCACCTTTGTATCCATACCACATCAGTCGCTTAAAGACGTCCGTTTTGAAGTGGAAGGCCTCACCTTTTTCAGTTTGAAGTTTTCCTTCATTTTTTGGGAAAGCTTTGATGGCATCCAAATAACTATCTAACTCGTAATTCAAACAACACTTCAATTTTCCACATTGACCAGCAAGTTTTTGTGGATTCAGAGACAATTGTTGGTAGCGCGCCGCTGATGTAGAGACAGATCTGAAATCAGTCAACCAATTTGTGCAACAAAGTTCCCTTCCACAAGAACCAATTCCACCAAGCCGAGAGGCCTCTTGTCTTGAACCAATTTGACGCATTTCAATTCTCACCCTGAAATCATCCGCCATGTCTTTTATCAATTGTCGGAAATCTACTCTTCCCTCTGCAGTGTAATAGAAAGTTGCTTTTGATAAATCTCCTTGGTATTCTACATCGGAAATTTTCATATCCAAATTTAAGTTTAGCGCCAAAGTCCTCGATTTGTACATAAGTTCTTTCTCCAAGGATCTTCCTTTAATCCATTTATCAATTTCCTCTTGATTTGCAATTCGTAATAGTTTTTTGATTTCATGTGGTTTGAGGTTCGGTGATTTTTTTTTCACTTGAATTCGTGCAAGTTCTCCTGTCACCGAAACAACACCTACATCATATCCTGGAGATGTTTCAACAAGAACCACATCCCCTGGGTAAAGAGCCAATTGTGCAACATTTCTGAAAAAGTTTTTTCTTGAGTTTTTAAATCGTACCTCAACGATATCATATGGTTGGTAACCGGTCGGCAACTCTAAATTCGCTAGCCAATCGTAAACCTCTAACTTGTCACACCCGCCACTGCTGCATGTCCCGTTATTTTTACAACCTTTCGGTGCTCCATCCAGTCCGGTACTGCAATTTTCACATCCCATTTTTTATTGATTTTTTTGTAAATTTAATGAAATTTCCCGTAATAGTCAGCTAGCCTAAATGTATATATCGCATGGTTTGGAAGCACAGTTGTGTGAACAAAATTTTAGTATTTGCATTCCTGTCTAAATGATAATATGAATCATCAAACAAGGAAATAAACTCTCGAATATTCCCCCCCGTAATGTAAGGAGCGAAATTCTTCAGAAAAACTTTTTCGTCAACCGAAGCACTAATCATATCTTCCCCCATGTAATTTTGAAGTAAACTCTGACGGAACATGTGAAGTGCATACTGAATAAATAATTTTTGCGTCTCTTTACCATCTTGAGAAAGTTCTTCCGCCCATACCAACATTTCAATCACATCTTTTTTGTAACATACGCGCATCAGCTGAATAAATCGTTCACGATGCAATTGTTTATGACCAGCATCTTCGGCAAGCCCTCTTGCTTTAATGAAATTTCCTTCGGCAAATGCGGCAATGGATGCTGATTGAGAATTGTTTTTAGAAAATTGAGTTTTTAGCATTGAACTGAGTTCGTCTAAATCGATGCGAGGAACAAGGAATTTTTGGGTACGGCTTTGAATGGTCACTAAAAGATTTTCAGGAGATTCTGCAACAAGAATAAACAATGTGTTTCCCGGAGGTTCCTCCAATATTTTTAGAAGTTTATTGGAGCACTGCTCATTCATTTCATCGGGAAGCCAAATTAACATAACCTTGAAGCCCCCCTCAAATGACTTTAAGCTTAATTTTCGCAAAATTTCTTTGCTTTCTTCCACCGAAATAATGGGTTTTCTTCCTTTGGGGTCGATGCGATTTGTCCACTCAAATAAATCAAAATACGGATTTTCAGAGACCTGTTTACGCCAATCTGAGAGAAATAAATCCGAAGTTTTTCCAATGGACTGTACCACAGGAAAACTAAAATGAAGGTCTGGATGTTGCAAGTCCTGAACTTTTTTACATGCGGAACAAACCCCGCAACTGTCCGATTCGTTTCTATCTTCGCAAAATAAATATTGAACAAAGGCCAAGGCCAGAGGAAGTGGACCATACCCAGGGTCACCATAGAAAAGTTGAGCATGACTTATTTTCCCACTTTGAACTTGTTGGATGAGTAAGTTCTTCAAATGGTGTTGGCCGATAACAGACGAAAATTGCACCCCCAAAAGTACACTTTTTCCCGGGAAGGGAAAGGACGATTATTCTTTTCCTTTTATAACAATGACAATTTCACCCCTGACCTCATTCTCTTCGAAAAAAGCACTTAATTCCCCCAGATTACCGCGGTGAAATGTTTCAAATTTCTTGCTTATTTCGCGAACAACACATACTTCGCGGTGAAGTTCAAAAACACTTTTCATCTGTTCCAAACACTTTTTCAATCGATGTGGGGATTCATACAAGACAATTGTTCTTTCTTCTTCGGAAAGTCGCTTTAAAATTGTCATTCTCCCTTTTTTGTGCGGAAGAAATCCTTCAAAAACAAAACGGTCACAAGGAAAACCACTTCCAACCAATGCCGGTATAAGGGCAGTTGGACCGGGTAAACATTCAATATCAATTCCCTGTTTGAGACATTCTCTTACCAAAAGAAATCCAGGGTCTGAGATTCCAGGTGTTCCTGCATCTGAAACCAAAACTGTCACATTATTTTGAGCAATGAGTTCAATTGATTTTAATAACGTTCTGTGTTCATTGTGAGCATGAAACGAAAAGATTTTTTTTTGGATTTCGTAGTGATCGAGTAATTTTTTTGTCACCCGCGTATCTTCAGCAAAAATACAGTCGCATAATTGCAATAAGCGCAGTGCACGAAACGTTAAATCTTCGAGATTGCCAATTGGCGTTGGTACGAGAATTAATTTTCCCATTTATCCAAAAACATTACGAACAACCTCCTCAATTTTCCCACAACAAATCACTTGAATTTGACGATTTTTCTCCATTTTTTCTTTTCCCTGTCTCGAAACAATGATTTTTTCATACCCCAATTTTTCTGCCTCTGCCACCCTACTCTGCAAACGCTGAACTTGTCTTAGTTCTCCTGAAAGGCCTATTTCTGCGGCAAAAGCTATTGTTTTTGGAATTGCTAAATCAGCATTTGAAGATAAAACTGCCATGGCAACCGCTAAATCTGTGGCAGGATCATCAACTTTAATTCCTCCTGCAATGTTCAGGAACACATCTTTGGAAGCCAATTTAAAACCACATCTTTTCTCAAGCACCGCAAGGAGCATATTCAATCGCTTGGCGTCAAACCCTGTTGAGGATCGTTGAGGTGTGCCATAGGCAGCAGATGATACCAATGCTTGAACTTCGATTTGAAGAGGTCTTAAGCCTTCAACAGTCGAAGCAATTGCAATTCCACTTAATTGTTGGTTATCCTGATTGATGAGCAATTCTGATGGATTTGCAACAGCCCGTAAACCTACACCCAACATTTCGTAAATTCCCAGCTCATTTGTTGATCCAAAACGATTTTTAGTAGTGCGCAGTAAACGGTACAAGTGATTTCTATCCCCTTCAAATTGCAGCACAGTATCCACCATGTGCTCTAATACTTTAGGTCCTGCTATCGAACCATCTTTTGTTATATGACCGATGAGAAAAACCGGTGTCCCTGTTTGTTTTGCAAAACGCAGCAATTGCGCAGTGCACTCCCTAACTTGAGAGATACTTCCGGGAGCACTTTCAAGATTACCATCAAATAAGGTTTGAATGGAATCTATTACCAAAAGTTCAGGTTTAATCTCCTGAGCAAAATTAAGAATGGTTTGAAGATTTGTCTCGGGCAACAAGTAACAGTCTTGATTTTTGATCCCAATTCGGTCGGCACGCATTCGGATTTGCTTATCACTTTCCTCCCCGGAAACATATAAAACTTTGCGTTTTTCGGTAACTGCTATTTGGAGCAATAAGGTACTTTTACCAATCCCTGGCTCTCCTCCTAAAAGTAAAATAGATCCCGGAACTAGCCCGCCTCCCAAAAGTACATTTAATTCTTTGTCATCAAATTGCAATCGAAACTCCTCCGATTGCTCCACTTCTTGAATACGTGTTGGCTTACTTTTTTGATCTCCGAAAGAAAATGATTTAACCGAGGAATTCTTTTCAATTTTTTCCTCTACAAAGGAATTCCAACTTTGGCAAGAAGGGCACTTACCAAGCCACTTTGGTGCTTCATAACCACACTCCTGACAAAAAAAAGCAGATTTTACTTTTGACATTTCAGTTGTAAAGATATCTATTCACAAGAAATATGAGTGCCTGAAAATTAATCGAGAGCAAAATTTATTTGCTAAAGCATTATTCTTTTTATTCAAAAATATATTCCATTTTCCCGATAAAGATTAATTGCTCATGTATGCATTTTTTAACCCATTTATTGCGGTAGGACATAGGGAAGAAGAAAAAATTTAAAAAAAATTAAACTTTTGATTGTTGTGAATAAAAAAAAAATAAATTTGCCCATCCTAAGTTGTTATATGTCGAAGAGAAGATCAATTATTAGTTATGATAAGTTATCACTAGATCAGAAGAAACAGATTCTCCGTGATTTTCCAGATGGGTACATTAATCACCTAACAACAATAAAAACGCCTAACGGTGAAACGTTAGATGCCTTTGTGTGGGAGACAGAAGAAGTAATTTACCTTGTTAAGATTAATAAAAGCTTTCCGAAAGTCAAACAAGTTGTGGAAGAGGAGGAAGAAGAATTTGAAGATGATTTTGAAAAAATGCCAATGGTCAAAGACGACGATATGGAGGATGAGGATGGCGATGAGGATGAGGATGAGGACGAGGATGAATATGATCAACCATACGAGGAGGATGAGGAGGAAGATGAGGATGAATAAAAAATCCCTTTCAATACCCCTTGTTTTAATTTTTTTTTTCGGTTTATGCTTCTGCTCAACAATAAGTGCTCAAAAAGCAGACATCTACAAGTATGCCGTTTACTTTAAAGAAAAAAACATGCATCTGATGCCCTCTCCTACAACTTTTTTAAGCAGAAAAACCGTCAAACGCAGGAAAATAATTGGCATCGCTATTGGACTTGAGGATGTGCCTGTAAATCGAAATTACGTCAATGAAGTATTAAAACTTCGTGGAGACATAAAGCTGCACGGGTTATCAAAATGGAAAAATTGTGCCGTAATAGAGTCTGCAGACAGTATTCCCTTGGATGTTTTTAAAAAACTCTCATTTATTAAATCTGCTGATTGTATTTTTAAGGGGATGGCCCCCAAGCTAACCGCTACGAGACAAATTTCCGAACCGAAATATACCAAATTTAAAAAGTTAACACCCAACAAATTGAAGAGGTCTGATTATGGACAAACACTTGCACAATCCTCTATGTTGAATCTGTCGTTTCTTCATAGGAAAGGGCTGTGGGGACAAAAAGTTCATGTAGCCATTTTCGACGGAGGGTTTCAAAATGTTGATACAATTCAGGCATTTCAACATTTATTTTTAGAAAAACGCATAATTCACGTTTACGATTATGCCTCCCGGGAGTTGGATGTATACGGGGATGGTGATCACGGAACAAGAGTCCTTTCTTGCATGGCTGGGTATATTCAGGATAAATACCTAGGAAATGCACCATTAGCATCCTATTCCTTGTTTAGGACGGAAGACGCAAATACAGAAACTATTGTGGAAGAATTCAATTGGTTGTTTGCTGCAGAATTTTGCGACAGTGCAGGAGTGGACATAATCAATAGCTCCTTGGGTTACACAAAATTTGATCGAGAACAACCTATCGATTATTCATATACCTACTCCAAACTCAATGGAAAGACGGGTATAGCAAGCTTCGCCGCTAATATGGCAGCCTCAAAGGGTATTTTAGTATGTAACAGTGCTGGAAATTCTGGCAATGATAGTTGGAAGTTTATTGGAGTGCCCGCAGATGCAGACGGTATTTTCAGTGTAGGAGCGGTAGATAAATCTAAAAATAAAGCAGGATTCAGCTCCTTCGGGCCGACTGCTGATAATCGCATAAAACCAACGATTTGTGCACTGGGGGTTAATGCAGCCGTTATTTCAGGCAGTGGTCGTATCACGAACTCAAATGGCACATCATTTAGTAGCCCCATTTTCTGCAGTGCTTTGGTTTGTTTAAACCAAAAATTCCCTTCAGTTTCTACGTCAAAATTCATAACAGCCATTCAATCCTCCGCCAGTAACTCCAAAAACCCAAATGCAACTATCGGGTACGGAATCCCAGATTTTGAAAAAGCCTTCAAAATCCTCAAGTCAGAACGCAGGTAATTCTGATATCCACTACCGATTATTTTATAACTTTGGATAATAATCCAAAACATGACTAAAACAGTCTCTCAAATTTTGCTCGATACCTCAACCGTTGACAAAGTTGGTGTTGAAGAACGGGTAGCGCGTATTCAAACGAGAAGCGTCAAGGAAGCATCAAAAGCTCAAGGGTTGAGAATGGCACTTAGCATGATTGATTTAACAACGCTGGAGGGGAAAGATACCCAAGGAAAGGTGCGTCAAATGTGCTACAAGGCACATCATTTACACGATTCAATTCCTGACTTACCGACTGTGGCAGCAGTCTGTGTTTACCCCTCAATGGTGAAATTTGCGAAGAAAGAACTTCGTGGCACAGGTGTTAAAGTAGCCTCTGTATCAACAGCTTTTCCATCAGGACAAGCACCCTTAGAAGTAAAAATTTTAGACACCAAGTTTGCCGTTGATCAAGGTGCTGATGAAATTGACATGGTTATTTCGAGAGGAAAATTTTTGCAAGGCGAATTTCAATTTGTTTATGATGAAATTTCTCAAGTAAAAGAGGCTTGCGGTAAGGCAAGGTTAAAAGTAATACTGGAAACCGGGGAACTCACAACCTTAGATAATGTTCGATTGGCATCTGATATTGCCATTCATTCAGGAGCAGATTTTATTAAAACTTCTACAGGAAAAATTCAGCCAGCAGCTACCATGCAAGTCACCTATACTATGCTAATGGCCATTCAGGACTATTTTTCTCAGACGGGAATCATGATTGGGATGAAGCCTGCGGGAGGAATTTCAACCGCGAAATTAGCACTTCATAATTTATTGATGGTAAAAGAAGTGCTTGGCGAGGAATGGCTGACCAATGAGTGGTTCAGGTTTGGAGCAAGCAGCTTGGCGAATGACGTGCTCATGCAAATCATCAAAAACAAAAATGGTCATTACGCCTCACCAGATTATATATCTATAG
>Ga0194134_10004839_pt1 | contig 13159 bp, 11 predicted proteins | sample TA2KigOff0mmetaG_FD_148602 | JGI IMG/M metagenome (GOLD analysis project Ga0194134, IMG submission 148602) | Freshwater microbial communities from Lake Tanganyika, Tanzania - TA2015056 Kigoma Offshore 0m | ecosystem: Environmental > Aquatic > Freshwater > Lake | place: Tanzania: Lake Tanganyika... | reverse complement strand
CACCTATCGCGCTGCCATGAACACTCTGCCGATCGATCAGCCCATGGCTGATCGCATCGTGGAGGAAGCGAATGAGGCCTTCCACCTGAACATGAATATGTTCAAGGAGCTGGAGGGCAATCTGGTGGCGGCCATCGGCAAGGTGCTCTTCGGCTTCCTCACTCGCCGTCAGCGCACCGGCAGCACCGAGACCGTGGCTGCCTGAGCTTGCTTCCGCTTCGCTTTCTTGTTCCCGGCACCACGGGCCGCTTCCGCTGTGGTGGCCTGTTGGTGGAGCTGCAAACGGCCGAGCTGCTCTCCCAGCTCGGCCCTGTGGAGCTGGTCACCTATCGCCAACGGGAAGCGGAGCATCCGTTTCTGAGAGATCTCCTGCGCTCGGAACCGTTGCCTGGGGCTGCGGGGCAGGCGCTCTGGATCGTGAGCTGGGGCTTCGATGTGCCTTGGTTGCTGCGGCAACTGCGGGGCCGAGCCACGGCCTATCACGCCCACAGCAGTGGCTATGGCTTTGATCTGCCGGCGGGGGTGCCGGTGCTGGCGGTCAGCCGCAACACCCTCGGCTACTGGGGCGACCGAGCTCCCCGCAACCCCCTGTTCCTGGTGCCGAATGCCCTTGGCAGCTCCTGGCTGGAGCGTGGAGATCGCCAGGGCAGCGCTAAGCGCCCGATCGATGTGCTCGTGCAGCAGCGCAAGAACAGTGCCTATGTGTTGAAGACCCTGGTGCCGGCCTTGCGTGCCCGCGGCCTGACGGTGGAAGTGCAATCCGGTTGGGTCGAGGATCTGGTGAATCTGTTCAACAGCGCCAGCGTGGTGCTTTACGACTCCGCCGATTACTGGCGTGGTCGTGGCGTGAGTGAGGGCTTTGGCTTGCCGCCCCTCGAAGCCCTGGCCTGCGGCTGTGTGGTGTTCAGCAGCCTGAATCACGCCCTGGCGGACACGTTGGATCCCGGCGTGGTGGGCCACCAGCTGGGCGCAGGCAGCCTGGAGGCGGATCTTGAGGCGATGACGGCTGCTGTGCGAGAGCCCCAGCACTGGTGTCCCGATGCCGCAACCCTGGAGGCCGTCTTGGCCAATGCCTCGGAAGCGGCTTTGCTGCAGCGCTGGCAGGTGGCCCTGGCCAGCATCAACCGCCATTGGGATCGTGTGTTGGCGGGCGAGCCTCCGCTACTGAGCCCCCCTGTCTGGAGGCTGCGCCTGTTGCAGCGCCTACGGCCAATCGGTTCAATGGCTGGCCGCCTGGGTCTGAACAGATGAGGCCTGCGCCATAGGTTGTGGCTATGCGTAGCAGCACCTTCGAAAAGCTTCACCATCTGCTGAATCACCTGCCGCGGCGCAGGCGTTCGGCATTGTGGTTTTTGGTCCCCCTGTCGTTGGTGCCTGGTGTGATTGATCTGGCTTCGGTGGCAGTGGTCGCGCGGCTGACCGGCTCACTGGTCAATTCCGATCTGGAGGATCGTCTCCCCGGGATTCATGTGTTTGGCGGAAACAGTATTAATCAAAGCCTGTGGATGATCTTTGTCTTTGTCATCCTGGCTTGGCTGGCCTCGGTTTCAAAGATCTCGCTGAAGTTCTTCCAGCAGCGTTTGTCGGCCAGGGTTTGGCGTGATCTATCTGACCAGGTGCACGCGCGTTTACTTAATCAGCCGTACGAATATCATTTAGGCAGAAGTACTGCGGAGTTAAGTGCGCAGATTAACTCCAACCTTAGTCGCGTTGCTTGGAGCGTAGTTGCTCCAATCTTACAGATCCTCAGCGGCTTATTCTCGATCATTCTGTTGTCAGCCGGGATTCTATTCGTGGGCCGCTGGTTGGCGGTTATTCTTGTGGTAAGCCTTGTTTTGGCTTATGCTTTGCTTTCAGCAAGCGTGACTCCACGTTTGCGTCATGGTTTTCGTCAAAAAATGCGTTTAGAGGGGGAATCTGCAAGCATCCTTCTCGAGTCACTTGGTTCTATTGCCGATATAAAGCTGTGCGGCTCTGAGCCCTATTTTGAGCGTCAGTTTCAGTCTTTAGGTGAAAAAGCTCGTCAACACGCTTGGCTCACAGCGTGGCTGCCTGATCTTCCCCGAGCTTTGATCGAACCATTTGGCATCACGATGATTTTCGCGGTCGGTGCAATGCCTGCCTTATTCAACGGCAATCCAAGCGAAATCAAGTCCATCCTTCCTTTCCTCGCAACCATCGCGGTGGCGGCCCTGCGCCTCACGCCACCATTGCAGGACGCCTTCCGTTCCCTCACTCAGTTGCGCAGCTCATTGCCACTGCTTGATGGTGCATTGGCGCTGTTAGACCTTCCCGCAGACCATCCCACCATTAGAACTCCTGGAGTCCCATCGGCTGCTGGCGTTTTCCCACGCAACACGATTCGCTTGCACGATGTTTGGTATCGCTATCCCAACTCAGAGGATTGGGTGCTCAAGGGAGTGAATCTCTCGATTCCGGTGGGGTCCCGGGTCGCTCTCGTTGGCAGTACTGGAAGCGGAAAAACTACCACGGCTAACATCTTGCTGGGATTGCTCAATCCCTCGCGCGGCGTGCTCGATCTCGACGGCATTCCGGTAGAAGGTTTGGACGTGCCCGCCTGGCAGGCCAACTGCGCTCAAGTGCCCCAGTCGATCAACCTCCTCAACGGCAGCGCGCTTGAGAACGTGGCCTTTGGAGTGCCTGTGGATCAGATCAACCCCGATCGGGTGTGGGAAGCCTTAGAGGCAGCCCAGATTCAAGACTTTGTGGCAGAACTCCCCTACGGCCTGCACACCCAGGTGGGTGAAAATGGTCTGCGCCTCTCTGGAGGGCAGAGGCAGCGCTTGGCGCTAGCCCGGGCCTTCTACCGTCAGGCCAGCTTCCTGGTTCTCGATGAGGCCACCAGTGCCCTCGATAATCGCACCGAGTCAGAGGTGATCGAAGCTCTAGAAGTGATCGGACGCCGCTGCACCACCGTGGTGATCGCCCATCGCCTCAGCACCGTGCAGCGCTGTGATCGGATCTATGAATTCCACAGCGGTGTGGTGAAGGCCTACGGCAGCTACCAGGAATTGCAGGAGCGCTCCTCCAGTTTCCGGGAGCTGGCGCTGCTGGAGCAGCGGCAGGCCGCCTCATGAGTTTTTTGGCGGGTCTTAATGACGCCCAGCGCCGGGCGGTGGATCACCACGAGGGCCCGCTGCTGGTGGTGGCTGGTGCGGGCAGCGGCAAAACCCGTGCGCTCACCCACCGGATTGCGCACCTCATCGGCCACCACGGGGTGGATCCTGCTGAACTGTTGGCGGTGACCTTCACCAACAAGGCGGCTCGCGAGATGAAGGAGCGGCTGGAGTTGCTGTTGGCCCAGAAGCTGGCCCAGAGCCAGTTCGGTCAGCCCTGGAGCACGCTGCCGGCGGTGGATCAGCGGCAGCTGCGTTCTCGGATTTACCGCGAGGTGATCAAGGACCTCTGGATCGGCACGTTCCACGCCCTGTTTGCGCGGTTGCTGCGCTTTGACATCGACAAGTTCCGCGATCCCGAAGGCCTCAGCTGGACCCGGCAGTTCTCGATCTACGACGAAGGCGATACCCAGAGCTTGGTGAAGGAGATCGTGATCCAGGAGCTGGGCCTTGATCCCAAGCGCTTTGAGCCCAAAAAAGTGCGCTGGGCGATCAGTAATGCCAAAAACCAGGGCTGGATGCCCGAGCAGCTGGAGGCCGATGCCGGCGGCCAGCGGGGCAAGTTGATGGCGGAAACCTACCGGCGTTATCGGCGTGCTCTGGCGGCCAACAACGCCCTCGATTTCGATGATCTGCTCTTCCTCCCCGTGCAGTTGCTGCAGCAGCACGAGCAGGTGCGCAATTACTGGCACCGCCGCTTTCGCCATGTCTTGGTGGATGAATACCAAGACACCAACCGCACTCAATACGAACTTATTAAGCTGCTGGTCACCGATGGCCGCGATCCAGAGGCGTTTGACGACTGGAGTGGTCGATCTGTATTTGTGGTGGGGGATGCGGATCAGAGCATCTACAGCTTCCGGGCTGCCGACTTCACCATCCTGATGGGTTTTCAGGATGATTTCGGTGATGGGGTGGTGGATGATTCCACCCGCACGATGGTGAAGTTGGAGGAGAACTATCGCTCCACGGCCACCATCCTCGAGGCGGCCAATGCGCTGATTGCGAACAACAGTGAGCGCATCGACAAGGTGTTGCGCCCCACTCGCGGTGAAGGGGAGCTGCTCACCCTCACCCGCTGTGACGACGAGATTGCCGAGGCCGAGGCGGTGGTGCACTGCATGCGCACCCTCGATGCCGCTAACCCCGAGTTGTGCTGGGGGGATATGGCCGTCCTCTACCGCACCAATGCGCAGTCACGGGCGATGGAGGAGTCGTTGGTGCGCTGGGGGATCCCCTATATGGTTGTGGGGGGCCTGCGCTTCTACGACCGGCGCGAAATCAAGGACGTGCTCGCCTATCTGAAACTGCTGGTGAATCCGGCCGACACGGTGAGTTTGCTGAGGGTGTTGAACACTCCCAAACGCGGCATTGGCAAAACCACGATCGAGCGGCTCACGGATGCCGCCAATCAATTGGGAATCCCGCTTTGGGATGTGGTGAGTGATCCCGAAGCCGTGCGCTCTCTGGGGGGACGTTCCGCGAAGGGCTTGCTCCAGTTCTGTGAGTTGATCAACGATCTTCAAGGCCGCTCCGAGCAATCACCCCCGTCTGAATTGGTGCAGCGGGTGATGGAGCAAAGCGGCTATCTGGCGGAGTTGATCGCCACCGGCACCGATGAGGCAGAAGATCGCCGCCGCAACCTCAACGAACTGGTGAACGCCGCCTTGCAATTCCAGGAGGAGAACGAAGAGGGCTCCCTCGAAGACTTCCTCGCTTCAGCGGCCCTGGCCAGTGATGCCGATAGCAAAGACACCGAGCAAGACCGGGTCACCCTGATGACGCTGCATGCCAGCAAGGGATTGGAGTTCCCCGTGGTGTTCCTGGTGGGGATGGAGCAGGGGCTATTCCCCAGCTACCGCTCTCTGGAGGATCCGGCGGCCATGGAAGAGGAGCGTCGCCTCTGCTACGTGGGCATCACCCGAGCCAAGGAGCGCCTGTTCCTGTCCCATGCCAGCGAGCGGCGCCTCTGGGGAGGCATGCGTGAGCCCGCCGTGCCGTCTGTGTTTCTCTCGGAGCTGCCGGAGGCCTTGGTCCAAGGCGACATCCCCCGTAGTGGGGGCGCAGCGATTCGCCGCGAGAACCGTCTCGAACGTCTCACCCGGGTGGATCGCGACCGCGAGTCCCCCAGTAGCGAGCCCGCCAACGCGGTGCGGCGTCGGGGCCCCTCCCGCACTTGGTCTGTGGGCGATCGCCTGCTGCACAGCTCCTTCGGTGAGGGGAATGTCACCCACCTGTTTGGCAGTGGTGAAAAGGTGTCGATTGCGGTGAAATTTGAGGGCATGGGCCCGAAGATCCTCGATCCGCGCATCGCTCCGATTCAGCCTCTCTGAGCAGAGCTGGTGGAAATCCCTGATGTGCCCTCCCCGCTGCTCTCTGCCGTGAAGCGGGCCGCCGGTAGCCGCCGATGTGCCTTAGTGGGAGGGGCGGTGCGCGATCTGCTGCTGCATCGTCACCACGAAGATCCCTGGCGGGGTTTGCCCGATCTGGATCTGGTGGTGGAAGGTCTGGCCGTGGATCTGCTGCAACCTTTGTCGGAGGCGCTGGCGCTCGAGCTGGGGGCTCCTCCAGTGCTGCGGGTGCAGGAGCACGACCAATTCGCCACCCTCGAGCTCGAGGTGGATTTACCTCCCGAGCTCGGTGGCACCTGGCTGTTGGATTTGGCTTCAGCCCGCGCCGAGACCTATCCCCAACCCGCAGAGAACCCCCAGGTGCGGTTGGGTTCATTGGTCGACGATCTGGCCCGGCGCGACTTCAGCGTCAACGCCATCGCCCTGGAATTGGCTGATGGCGCGCTGCTTGATCCCCATGGCGGCCAGCGGGATTTGGCCGCGCGACAGCTCTGTTTTTTGCATGATGGGAGCCTCCGGGATGACCCCACCCGTTTGCTGCGGGCCGCGCGCTACAGCGCCCGCCTGGGGTTTTCCCTCAGCCCTGCAGCACTGCAGCAGGTGCGGAGCACCTTGGCCGCCTGGCCCTGGCCTTGGAGCCCTGGCGACGATCCGGGTCAAGCCCCGCCGGCCCTGGGGACACGGCTGCGGATGGAGCTGGAGCTGTTGCTGACGCGGGAGCCCTGGCCGGATGGCTTGGCGGCTCTGCAGAGCTGGGGCGGACTGTCGCTCCTGGATCCACGTCTTCAGGCCGATCGCCAATGGCGTCGCCGCTTGCGCTGGGCGGAGCGGCTGGGACTTCCTCTGATGCCAGCCTTGTTCGCCGGGGCCCGTGATCCGTTGAATCTGGCGGAGCGCCTGCAGGTGCCCCACCGGCAGCACCGGTTGCTTGTGCAGCTCAATAGTTTGCAGACCCGATTGAAGGCGGCCCCGGTTCAGCCCCAGCCACCGTCGTGGTGGTGCGAGCTGCTTGAAGCCCCTGGGCTCAGTGCCGATGCAGTGGCCTTGGCCATTGCCTTGGCTGTGCCCCAGTGGCGCTTCTTGTTGCGCTGGTGGTTGCATTGGCGGCACGTGCGCTCGCCCATCAGTGCCGCTGCACTGATGCAGCGTGAGGGCTTTAAGCCTGGGCCGGCGCTGGGCCGGCGCTTGCATCAGTTGCGGACGCAGACGCTCGATCAGTTGCCATAACCCTCGGGATTGGCGCTTTGCCAGGCCCAGCCGTCTTGGCAGATCTCCTCAAGGCTGCGCTGCGTGCGCCAACCCAGGCGCTGTTGCGCCAGCGATGGATCGGCCACGGTGGCGGCGGCGTCGCCCGGTCGGCGATCCACCACCGCATAGGGCAAAGCCTTGCCGCTGGCTGTTTCAAAGGCGTGCACCACATCCAGCACGGAATGGCCTTGGCCGCTTCCCAGGTTCAAGGTCAGCAGCTGAGGTTCTTCCGTCATGAGCACTTCCAGCGCGCGCTGGTGGCCTTCCGCCAGATCCATCACGTGGATGTAGTCGCGAACGCCTGTGCCATCCGGGGTGGGCCAGTCACCACCGAAGACCGACAGCGTCTCGCGCCTGCCCACGGCCACCTGGCTCACGAAGGGGAATAGGTTGTTGGGGATGCCGTTGGGGTCTTCGCCAATGCTCCCGCTGGGGTGGGCGCCCACGGGGTTGAAGTAGCGCAGGCAAGCGATCCGCCAACCGGCCTCACTTGATGCCAGATCCGAGAGCATCCTTTCCACGGCCGCTTTGCTGTGTCCGTAGGGATTGATCGGGTGCACCGGGGCTGTCTCCGGGATCGGCACCTGATCAGGGATCCCGTAGAGGGTAGCGCTGCTGCTGAACACGATCGTTCGGCAGCCGTGGGAGCGCATGGCACTCAGCAACTGGCTTGAGCCATTCACGTTCACGTCCCATTAGCTGAGGGGATCTGCCACGGATTCCCCCACAGACTTCAGGCCTGCGAAGTGGACCACGGCCTCGATTCCGCCCTCAAAGGTCCGATCGAGATCCGAGCGACAGCGAATGTCTCCCTCCAGCACCTTCAGCTGCTCTGGGCCTCTGCCTGTGAGAGCCTGAACACGCCTCAGGCTCTCTGGGGAGCTGTTGTGGAAGTTGTCGAGCACCACCAAGCGGTGTCCTACCTCCAGCAGCACCAGGCAGGTGTGGCTGCCGATGAAGCCAGCACCACCGGTGATCAGCAGTTGGGCCAAGGGGATCTACGCTCCTGGCCAGGAGGCTAAGGCGCCCCTGCAGACTGGCCTTAGTAGATGTGCATCGGTGGAGAAGCTCCAGAGCTTGCGGGGCATGGTGGATCTGCTGCCGGAGCAGACCGCGCTGTGGCAGCAGGTGGAGGCCGTGGCCCGCGAGCAGTTCCGCAGGGCTGGGGTTCAGGAGATCCGCACGCCGATCCTGGAGGTCACCGAGCTGTTTTGCCGGGGCATCGGTGAGGCCACCGATGTGGTGGGCAAGGAGATGTACACCTTCCTCGATCGCGGCGAGCGCAGTTGCACCCTTAGGCCCGAGGGCACGGCGTCGGTGGTACGGGCCGCCATCCAGCACGGGTTGCTGAGCCAGGGTGCCCAGCGGCTTTGGTATGGCGGGCCGATGTTTCGCTACGAGCGCCCCCAAGCAGGCCGCCAGCGCGAGTTTCACCAGATTGGTCTGGAGTTTCTGGGCTTTGCCGATGCTAGATCCGATGTGGAGGCGATCTCAATTGCCTGGGATCTGCTGACCCAGCTGGGCCTTGAGGGGTTGGTACTGGAACTCAACACCCTGGGGAGCGCATCGGATCGGGCGTGCTACCGCGAACAGTTGGTGGCCTTTCTGCAGACCCACCGGGATCAGTTGGATCCCGATTCTCAGGACCGCCTGGAGCGCAACCCCTTGCGCATCCTCGATTCCAAGAACCCTGCCACCCAGGAGATGCTGGCCGGAGCACCCACCCTGGCGGATGCTCTCTCCGAGGAGAGCCGAGAGCGCTTTGAGCAGGTGAAGCGGGCGCTCAGGGCTCTGGAGATCCCCTTCAGCCTCAATCCCCGCTTGGTGCGTGGCCTGGATTACTACAGCCACACAGCGTTTGAGATCACCTCCAATCAGCTGGGGGCCCAGGCCACCGTCTGTGGCGGTGGCCGCTACGACGGTTTAGTGGAGCAGCTGGGTGGGCCTTCCACACCCGCCGTGGGTTGGGCCCTGGGCATGGAGCGCTTGGTGCTCCTACTCTCGAAACTCGATGCGTCTCAGCCAGCTGCTCCTGATCTCTATTTGGTGAATCGGGGACTGGTCGCGGAAGCAGAAGCCTTGGTTCTGGCCCGACGGTTTCGTCTGGCCGGCATGGCGGTGGAGCTGGATTCCAGCGGATCAGCCTTCGGTAAACAGTTCAAGCGGGCAGACCGCAGTGGGGCTGCCTGGGCGGCGGTGCTTGGCGAGGAAGAGGTGGAGCGGGGTGTGGTGCGGCTGAAGTCACTGCGTTCGGAGCAGCCTGAGCAGGAGTTCTCCCTGGCGGATGAGCAGGCTGTGATCACGTATCTCCGGACTTGAGGTATGACCCGCTCGCCGCGCCTCTCGATCCTGGTGGCGACCTGGAACTGCGTTGCTCAGCTGCGGCAGTTTTTAGAAAGCTTGGCGAGTCAGAGCTGGACGGATTGGGAGCTGTTGCTGCTCGACAACGCCTCCAGCGACGGCACAGCGGAGCTGGTGGAGGAGTTTCGGCAGCGGTTTTCCGCTGGGAGGGTGTGCTGGAGCTGTGAATCGGATTCCGGCATTTATGACGCCTGGAACCGGGGGCTTGAGCTAGCCAGCGGTGACTATCTATGCTTCATCGGGGCGGATGACACGTTTCTCCAGCCCTCGAGTTTGGAGAGCGTGGCGGGCTTGACCGCCACCCAGGCTCACTTGATCACTGCCCGTAATGCCTATTGCGACCGTCAGGGTCGCTTCTTGCGTCATTGGGGATCAGGTTGGCAGTGGCAGCGCATGCGCCAATCGATGAATATCGCCCATCCGGGCATGCTGATGCGCAGGGAGTTGTTTGTTCAGGTTGGCCCCTTTGATGCCACCTTTCGGATCTGTGGAGATTACGAGTGGTTTCTGCGGCTGCCCGCGGAACTACGCACGGTCCACAGCAGTGATTCGGTCCTGAGGGTGGTGCAGGCGGGAGTGAGTCATACCCGGATTGCCCAGGTCTATGCCGAAACCTTCAGGGCGCAGCGCCGCTATCTCGGCACTGTGCTGAGCGCAGCGTGGTGGGCACTCAATTGGGCTAAGTACGTGCGCCGTCGCTTGATTGGTCTGGCCTGATGACCCTCCTGCTCAACTACCGGCCGGTGTTGCGTAAGCCCACGGGCATTGGCGTCTATGCCAACTCCGTGCTGCCGGCCCTTCAGGAGTTGCCCCATGTGCTGGTGCCCGGTGGAGAGGAGGGCACGGCCAAACAAAGGCTCAAGCGTTTGCTTTGGACCCAGCTCGAGCTGCCGCGTTTGACCAAGCGGAGCAAGGCCACACTGATTTTTACCCCCGCGCCGGAGGGTTACCTCGGCCCTCAAACCATCCCCCAGGTGGTAATGGTGCATGACCTGCGGCCCATCAGCCATCCGGAGCGGTCGTTTCAGAGCCTGTATTTCCGAAGCTGGGTGCCGCCCCTGCTGCGCAGCTGTCGGCATGTGCTCACTAATTCCCAATTCACGGCCCAGGAGATCCAGCGCTGCACTCGATTGCATGACAGCCGCATCACCGTGACCCCTCTGGGTTACGACGATCAGGTGTTCAAGCCTGGGCCTCCACCACCGGGTTCCCAGGAGCAGCCCTACTTGCTCCATGTCGGCCAGCAGTACCCCCACAAAAACCTGCGCCGGCTAATCCAGGCCTTTGCGGAGATTGCAACCCGCTACCCAGAACTGCGGCTTGTGCTGGCGGGCAAGCCCCATCCGACGGAAACGCCAGTGCTGCAAGCCATGGTGCTAGAGCTAGGGCTGCGGCATCGCGTGGAGTTTCGTAGCTATGTCACCTACGCTGATTTGCCAGATCTCTATCGAGGTTCGTTGGCCTTCGTGTATCCCAGCCTCTGGGAGGGTTTTGGCTTGCCGATTCTTGAAGCGATGGCCTGCGGAACGCCGGTCATCACCAGCAAGGGATCTGGAACTGAGGAGGTGGCTGGTGATGCAGCGATCTTGATTGATCCTTGTGACGGTAATGCGCTTTTCACCGCTATAAATGTTCTGATTGAGCAAAAAACTTTCAGAGTGCAGTGTCGATCTCGTGGACTAGAGCGCGCCAGTCATTCTTCCTGGGTTGGCACCAGAGAAATGGTTAAGACTCTTTTTCGGTACTTGCTTTGAAAAAGCTGAATACACATGTCCTTCCCTGGATGTGACTAGAGCCGTTGCCCATTGGGGCGCAAAGGCGGTAACTGCCAGGAAAGGTGTCACTCCTGGGCTGCCTTTCAGGCCGCCTGCATCAACGGTAGCTGCCCTGGTTCATTGAGTTCATCTGGCGGTTGATTGATCCAGACCACCTCCGGTTGACGCCAGCACCTGGTTGATCGTGACCAGCGCCTCGGATTGAGCTGTCGGGCTCGTTCGTAGACGACAGCGCGGTGGCGGCAGACCTCAACCGCATCACCGTTGTGACGCTGGATGGGCGTCACGAACTTGATGCCGCTGTGGCGGTGTTGGTGGTTGTACCAGTCGACGAACGACACCACCCACTGACAGGCCTGGTCTTTGGAGGCAAATGGCTTGCGGGGGTATTCAGGCCGATACTTCACCGTCCTGAACAGCGATTCCGAGTACGGGTTGTCGTTGGAGACCCGTGGACGAGAGAACGACCTGAGCACGCCGAGTTCCTCCAGCCGGCTTTCCAGCGTGGCCGCACGCATGGCGTTGCCGTTGTCTGCATGGAGGATCAGCGGCTGCTTTCGTCCCTTGCTGATCCGCTCTCGGAGGCAGGCCCTGCTCACCAGTTCCGCTGCAATCGCTGGATCCTCACGCTCATCCACATCCCAGGCCACGACCTTGCGGCTCCAGACGTCGATCACCAGGTAGTGGTACAGCCAGATCCCACGCACGGTGGTGGGCAAGTAGGTGATGTCCCAGCTCCACACCTGATTGGCTCCTGCGGCCCTGAGCCTCGGCACGGCTCTTGGTTCCTGTGGTGGTCGTGCTCGACCGCGCCTGTGCACCTGGGGTTGCCCAGGTTTCGTGGACAGGTCGATAGGAGTCACGCCATGACCCTCAGACTGTCCATCGATGACCAACCCGACCAAGACCAGGCGCCGGTTCACTCCGCAGCAAAGGCAGGAGGCCGTAGAGCTCTGCCTCAGTGAGGGACTCAGCTGCACCGCTGTAGCCCAGCGGCTGGGACTGCCCAACAGCAGCCTGGCCAAGTGGGTCCGTCAGGCCCGCATCGATCGCGGCGACTTTCTGAACAGGGTCAGCTCACCAGCGAGGAAAGGGCTGAACTGGCCCGGCTGCGCAAGGAAAACCGCGAGCTCAGGAGGGAGAAGGATTTTTTCAGGCTGGCGGCAGCGCACTTTGCCAAGGAGCAGCTGCCGCCGAGAGGTTTCGCCTGATCGAGGCCCTCTCAGGCCGCTTCTCCACGGCCTGGCTCTGCCGGCAGCTGGGCGTGGCCCGCAGCGGCTTCTACGCCTGGCGGCAACGGCAGCACAACCCGGGTCCACGGGCCCAGGAGAACGCAGCCATCACAGCCCAGCTCCAGGCCGTGTTTGAACGGCACCGAGGCTTCTACGGCGCACCACGCGTCCATCAAGAGCTCAGGGCCGCTGGCCTCAAGGTGGGCCGCCACCGCATTGCCCGGCTGATGCGCTGTTCAGCGCTCAAGGCCAAGACCAGACGCGGGTACAGGCCTTGTCGGAACACAGGCAACCGGGCCAGTGGTGCGGTCGAGAACCTGCTGCAGCAGAAGTTCAGCCCAGCAGCACCCAACCGCTGCTGGGCTGGTGACATCACCTACGTCCGCACCACAGCCGGTTGGCGGTACCTGGCGGTCTGGATCGAACTGCACAGCCGCCGCGTGGTCGGCTGGGCCATGGGCGCCACCATGGAGGCCACGTTGGTGCTGGAAGCCCTCAACCGGGCTTTGGGGCACCGCCAGATCGAACCCGATCAACTCCTGATTCACACGGACCAAGGGAGCCAGTACCGGGCAACGGCGTACCGGCAGCTGCTGGCAGGCCGCAAGATCACCTGCAGCATGTCGGCCAAGGGCCGCTGCTGGGACAACGCAGTGGTGGAGAGCTTCTTCTCGACCCTGAAACACGAACTGGACCTCGATGACGATGCCGAGATCCTGAATAGCCCCCAGCAGCTGATCAGGCACTTGGCCTTCTGGATCGATGGTTACTACAACCGCGAGCGTCGTCACTCAACGATTGGCTATCTCAGCCCGATCGACTACGAGCAGCAATTCATCAACACCCGTACACTCTCACCCGTGAAGCCCTGACACCTGTCCACTGAATCGGGGTAACCCCACTTTAGCAGCTAAGGTATCACCTGCCGAAGGGTCCTCCCGGAAAAGGTCAGTGCTCACTGCTCCAAGCTGTGGCGCCAGGCTGTGAGGCTCGTAGTCTGACACCCCAACACACCAATCCCAGGACGCCGAGCACCAACCGCAAGCCCGGACTGT
>Ga0194134_10004825_pt1 | contig 13182 bp, 9 predicted proteins | sample TA2KigOff0mmetaG_FD_148602 | JGI IMG/M metagenome (GOLD analysis project Ga0194134, IMG submission 148602) | Freshwater microbial communities from Lake Tanganyika, Tanzania - TA2015056 Kigoma Offshore 0m | ecosystem: Environmental > Aquatic > Freshwater > Lake | place: Tanzania: Lake Tanganyika... | reverse complement strand
AGGCATGACCCGACTCCGCTCAATACGACTCGCCGTCGCTGTCTGGTGTGCCATCCTGCCGTTCTCCCTGCAGGCGCAGGGGCTCCCCTCCGCTGCGGACGCCCAGGCGATGCTCCAGTCCCGTCCGGAGCTCGCGACGCAGCTACGGCAGCGCGTGATGAGCAGTGGGATGTCGGCGGACCAGATCCGGGCGCGACTGCGCGCCCAAGGCTACCCCGACACCTTTCTCGACTCGTATCTGGGGGGCGGGAACGGGGCGCCGACCGGCACCCCGTCGGACGATGTGCTGACCGCGTTCCAGCGCCTCGGCCTCACCGGCGCCGAAGATGCCGCGGCGCTCCGCACGATGCTTCGGAGCGAGACCGATTCGGGGGCGACCGTGCGCCGCGTGGGGCCGCTGGTCCGAGACGACTCCGCCCGGACGGCCGCGGACGACAGCGCTTCGTTCCGCCTCTTCGGACTCGAACCGTTCCTGAACGCCTCCAGCCAGTTCCTCCCGACGCTCGATGGCCCCGTGGATGCCAACTATCGCCTTGGGCCGGGTGACCAACTGGTGCTGATCCTCACCGGTGAGGTCGAGCTGGCGCACACGCTCGACGTCACCCGAGAAGGGTTCGTCGTGATCCCACAGGTTGGCCAGCTCACGATTGCCGGGCTGACGATGGCCCAGCTGGAGAACCTGCTCTACAGTCGCCTCTCGCGGAGCTATTCCGGGGTGCGCCGCGGCGCCGATGCCCCGACGCGCTTTTCCGTCAGTGTCACCAAGCTCCGCACCATTCAGGTCTTCGTCACCGGAGCGGTCGAGCGTCCCGCGAGCTACCGCATCTCCAGCGCATCGACGGCGATGACGGCGCTATACGCCGCCGGCGGCCCCACGGAGGCCGGCACCCTCCGCGCCATCACCGTGCGGCGCGGCGGCCGCATCGTGGCGACGCTCGACGCGTACGACTATCTGCTTCGGGGTGACCAAGGGGACGACCCTCGTCTGGAAAACGGTGATGTGGTCTTCGTCGCGCCGCACGGCCCGCGCGTCCGCGTCACGGGGGAAGTCCTTCGACCAGCGACCTACGAACTCGCCGCCGGCGAAGGGGTCCGCGACGCGATCCTCGCGGCGGGTGGGTTCCGGCCAACCGCGCTCACTTCCCGTATTCAGGTCACCCGCATCGTGGCGGGTGCTGCCCCAGGCCAGGAACGTGCGAGCCTCGACGTTCGCACGCCATCCGGTCGCCTGGAGGAGATCCCCGCCCTTCCCCTGATCGGAGGCGATGTGATCCGAGTGCTCCCGATCGGGGATCGCGTCCGGAACCAGGTGGAGATTCTTGGCCACGTCTGGGCGCCCGGGCCGCAGGGCTTCCGACCCGGCCTGATGCTCAGCGAGGCGCTACGCGCCGCGGGTGGGACCAAGCCCGACGCCTATCTCGGACAGGTCTCGATCACGCGCCTGCGCCCCGATTCCACGCGGGTTCAACTCCGGGCGATGTTGCGTGATACCACGGGCGCTGCCGTGACCGATGTGGCCCTCGAAGCCGATGATGCGATCACCGTCTATTCCCTCACGGCGTTCCGGCCAGAGCGCTACGTCGCCATCGGCGGTTCGGTCAAGCGCAGTGGACGCTTCCCATTCCGCGACGGGATGTCCCTCCGGGACCTGATCCTCGAGGCGGGCGGCCTCACCGAGGGCGCCTACCTCACGGAAGCGGAGATTGCCCGGGTTCCCGCCTCGTGGGGGAACGGCGTCACCGCCACGACCCTCCGCGTCCCGCTCGATTCGACGTACCTCGCCGCCGGAAACGGCGCGTCGTCTGGGCCAGGGGCGCCCCTTCAGGCGTATGACAACATCCTGATCATGCAGTCGCCGGATTTCGTGGCCCCTCGCGCGGTGATCCTCACCGGTGAGGTGCGCTATCCTGGCCGCTACGGTCTGACCACGAAGACGGAGCGCCTCACCGATGTCATCCGTCGCGCCGGTGGCCTGACGCAGGACGCGGACCCCGATGCGACCTACTTCAGCCGCGCGAAGAGCCTGCGGTCATTCACCGCCGATTCACTGGGGCTCGATGTCGATTCTGCCGTGGCGAAGCAGCAGACGATCGAGCGCGGTCGAGTCGGGATCGACCTCGTGCAGGCGCTGCGTCGCAACGCCTCCGCCGACAACCTGATCCTGTTCGCCGAGGACTCCATCCACATCCCGTTCCGACGGACCACCGTCGAGATCCAGGGTGCGGTCAATTCGGCGACCGCCATCACGCGACGCCCCAGAGCGGATCTCGAGTACTACGTGCGAGCGGCGGGCGGGGCGTCCCTCACGGGCGATGCGAGCCGGGCCTACGTGATTCAACCGAATGGCAAGATCGAGACCAAGCACCGCATCGCCTTCGTCATCCCCATCACACCGATCCCGCGTGCCGGTGCCACCGTGGTCGTCCCGGTCCGATCGACCGACGGCCGGACGCAGGAGCGCATCGCGACGGCGCAACTCCTCACCCAGCTCGTCGCCTCGATCGTCACCGCGTACGCGCTCCTCAGGTAACGACCAACCGAGAATCCGTCAGCGCCACCCGCGATCGCTGCGACCTGATTGGTCAGCCCGGCAGCACGCTGCCGCCGTTCACGTTGACGATCTCCCCGACGAGGTGCCGCGCCCCTGGCATACAGAGCGCGACGGCCGCCCACGCCACATCCTCGGGGCTCGCCACGCGCCCATTCGGGATCCCGGCCTCGATCCGGGCCTTCCCTGCGCCGGCGAAGGGTTGCGCGCACATCTCGGTGTCGATCCATCCAGGGGCGACCGCATTGACCGTGATGCCCCGCCGCGCCAGCTCGATCGCCTGGCTCTTCACGAAGGAGATCATGGCGCCCTTGCTGGCTCCGTAATCCGCATGGTAGGCCTCGCCGCGCTGACCCGCCGTCGAGGAGATGTGGACGATCCGCCCGCCCTCCCCGAGACGTCGAGCCGCCGCACGCGAGACATAGAACATCCCGTCGACATTCTCCCGGAGCGTCCGGTGCCACCGAGCGTCGGAGAGCTCGTGCACCGGCACGTCATCCGGGGGCCAGATGCCGGCGCTGTGCACCACGAGATCGAGCCCGCCCAGTGCCGTAACGACCGCATCGAAGGCGCGCTCGACGGCGTCGGGGTCGCCGACATCCGCCGCCACCGCGACGGCGCGCACGCCCTGCTGTTCGAGTGCCCCGACCATCGTATGTGCGTCGGCGCGACGGCTCCGATACAGGATGCCCACGTGCGCGCCGAAAGACGCGAGGAGCCGGGAGGTGGCGGCGCCGACGCCGCGGCTCCCGCCGGTGACCAGTGCACACCGACCCTCGAGGGAGAAGGGTGCCGGAATCGGGCGAGGGGGAGTCATACGGGCAAGCTACACCGCCGACACGCCCGAGCCATCCCTCCGTCAGCCCCCGAGCACACGCACGACGAAGGCCCGGCCCCCCTCAGCGACCTCGAGGACACCGTCGCGCACCGACGCGGGGACGACGGTCACGCGGTGCGCGGGTGCCTCGAGCTGGCCCCACGGCCCCCGCAAGACGGCAGGGGCTCCCAGCGGAAACACGAGGTGGCAGCGCGCCGCTGACGCCACCGGCAGCGCGCGCTCGAGTGCGCCGGACGACGGTCCGGTGACCACGCCCAACTCGAAGTCGGGGGTCGCGAGAATCAACCCGCTCGTGCCGTCGGCGATCTCCCGCCCCCACACCGGTGCTGCCTCGATCAGTGCCGCCTCGACGCCCGCCTCGACGTGCATCGCCCGGGGCGCCCGTCCGTACAACACCGGCCAATCGTGCAAGCGATAGGTCGTGTCTGAGGCGGTCTGGACCTCGAAGACGAGCGAGCCAGCGCCGAGGGCGTGCACCAACCCGGAGGGGAGCCAGCACGCGGTCCCAGCGACCGCTGGCACGCGGACCAATCGCGCTGGCAGGGCGTCCTCGTGGGCCGCGGCCGCCAGCGCTGCCCCATCTGGGATCCCCTCCAGACCAAGCATCAGCTCGGCACCCGGCTCCGCCTTGAGCACCACCCACGCCTCGCTCTTCACGTGCGCACCCGGATGAGCCCTCGCGTAGGCTGGCGAGGGGTGCACCTGCACCGAGAGATGCTCCGCCGCGTCGAGGATCTTGACTAGGAGCGGGAAGCGCTGCGCATCAAAGCCAAGGAGTCCGACGGGATCCTGCGCGAGCACAGCATGCAGATCGGACGTGCCGCACGCCACGGCGGAGATCATCGCCTGCCCCCCCGCCCCACTCTGCGCGGTCTCGGCGAGGTCGGCACACAGCCACGCCTCACCGAGCTGGCCGCGGGGGTCCCCGTAGAGCGCACCGAGGCGCGTCCCGCCCCACGCCTTGGGGAGGAGCGCGACGTCGAGGGTGAAGGGCGTGACGGGCATACGGGAAGCTCCTCAGTCCTCGAGGTCGACGCAACCGGCGTCATCCGCCGGGGACGCCGCCGCGTCCTCGAGAAGCCGCCGCGCGGCACGCATCGACTCCCCCATCCCGAAGCCACGACGCACGAGCCACCCAACGAGCCGCCGACGCGCCACGTCGCTGGCCACCCCACGGAGGGCCCCCATCCGTCGACGGCCCGCCACGAGCGCGCCGTCCTCAGGCGCCGACTCGGCGTCAGCGGCACGCTCTGCCAGCACCTGTTCCACCAGCGTCGGCATCACGCCACGCCGCGCGAGCTCCGTGCGCACCCGTCGTGGGCCATACGCACGACCCGTCATCCGACTGTGCACAAAGCCGCGCGCATAGGCGAGGTCGTCGAGATACCCCCGCTCCGCCAACCGGTCGAGTGCGACCGCGACGACTTCCTCCGTAAACCCCTTTCGAACGAGGTGTCGTCCGAGCTCCACCCGAGCGAACGCACGGCGCGCCAGGGCATCGACGGCCCGGGCCACGCAACTCTCCGGGGGCGGCGGGGGTCTGTCAGCGCGGCGGGTGCGCGGGCGCGGCGGGGTCATCTGGCGGGGAAAGAAGACTGGGGGTGGCCCGCGTGGAGAGACGGGGATTCCGGGCCCCACCTACACACGACGAACACACCCCCAGCCATCGACTGTCGTCCCGCTGGGGTCAGTCCTCGTCCCCCTCCGGGGGCAGGGGCTTGGTGACCCCGAGGACCGCCTTGACCTTCTCCTCGATCTCCGCCATCACGGCGGGATTGTCCTTCAGGAAGAGCTTGGCGTTCTCGCGCCCCTGACCGATCCGCTGCGGCCCGTAGCTGTACCAGGCGCCGGACTTCTCGATGATCCCGCTCTCCGCACCAATGTCGACGAGGAGCGAGGTATGCGAGATACCCTCCGCGTACATGATGTCGAACTCCGCCTGCTTGAACGGCGGGGCGACCTTGTTCTTGACGACCTTCACGCGGACGTGCGACCCGATCACGTCCTCCTTCTCCTTCACCGGCCCGATGCGACGGATGTCGAGGCGGAGCGACGCATAGAACTTGAGCGCCTTGCCGCCCGTCGTCGTCTCGGGGTTTCCGAACATCACCCCGATCTTCTCGCGGAGCTGGTTGATGAAGATCACGGAGCAGTTGGATCGGGCGATGGCGCCGGTGAGCTTCCGGAGCGCCTGGCTCATCAGGCGCGCCTGCAGACCGACGTGCGAGTCGCCCATCTCCCCCTCGATCTCTGCCTTCGGGACGAGCGCGGCGACCGAGTCGACGACGATGACGTCGACCGCGCCGCTGCGGACGAGGATCTCACAGATTTCGAGGGCCTGCTCACCGGTGTCGGGCTGCGAGACGAGGAGCTTCTCGATGTCGACGCCGAGCTTGGCGGCGTACTCCGTATCGAGCGCGTGCTCGGCGTCGATGAATGCGGCGGTGCCGCCGAGCTTCTGCGCGTTGGCGACCACGTGGAGACAGACAGTGGTCTTGCCGCTGCTCTCGGGGCCGTAGATCTCGGTGATGCGCCCCCGCGGGATCCCGCCGACGCCGATGGCGGCGTCAAGGTTGATCGCACCGGTGGGGATCGAATCGACGCGCACCTTCACGCCGTCGGCGCCCATCCGCATGATCGCGCCCTTCCCGAACGACTTCTCGATCTGGGAGACGGCGAGGCCGAGGGCCTTCGACTTTTCAGACTGCTGCTGCGCGGTGGGCGAGGCCATCAGATGCTCCGTTGGATGAGAGGAAGGTAATGGGAGGGGGGTGGCGGCGTGACGAGTCCGAACATAAACCGAAAATGCCTGAGGGGGCAAGTCGATCGCCAAGAGACGCACCGAATCAGACTTTTCCGTAGAATGCGTTTTCCACATACGTGACAGATGGATTTTTCCACAGACCGTAACGCCAATCACATCAAAGCGATACGAATCACCAACCACACCGAACCGAGATATCCACATCGTGGCGGAGTGAAGAATCCGGCGCTGCTTCCGCTCCGGGACGCACTCAATCGGGAGCCCAAAGTCCACTCGGCTTCTGGTCTTCACCTCCACGAAGGCCACGAGGGAGGCACGCCGGACGATCAGATCGATCTCGCCCCGACGGACACGGAAATGGTGGTCGATCAACGACCATCCGCGCCGGATGAGCCAGCGGGCAGCGATCCGTTCACCGAGGAGACCGAGAGGGAGAGGCGCGGCAGCAGCCACGCGCCGAAGGTAGAGCGCCTCGCGGGGGTGGCATCACCGCCGCGCGGCGCGCGCCAGCGAAATCCCGCAGCCGCGCCTCAGCGTGATGCGGTGACGACCTCGGTGATCGTGCGGAGCAGGTCGCGCCTCCGCACCGGCTTCGCGAGGTAGGCGTCGGCCCCGGCCGCGAGGGCCCGCTCGCAGTCCCCCGGCATCGCGAGCGCGGTGACGGCGATGATCGGGACGCGCGCGATCTCCGCGACCGGATCCCTCCGCAGCCGCTGCATCGCCTGCCAGCCGTCGAGGCGGGGCATCCGCAGATCCATCAGCACCACATCGGGGTGCCAGGCCGCGGTGCGCGCCACGGCGTCGTCCCCGTCGACGGCAAACTCGACGACGAACCCCTTCGCTCGCAGATAACGACCGAAGGTCTCCCGATTCTCCTCGCTGTCGTCCTCCACGAGGGCCCGCGTCCCCGGTCGCAGATAGACCGTCTGTTCCGCCACCTCACCGACGGTGTCGCCGGTCGTCATCGCGGCGGCGTCCTCCCCGTCGGGCCGCCCCAGCGTGACGCGAAAGGTGCTCCCGGCGCCGACGACGCTCTCCACCGCGATGTCGCCACCGAGTTCGCGCGCCATCCGCGCCGAGAGGGCGAGTCCGAGGCCGGTCCCGGGGCCGTGGCGGTCGCGTTCGCCATCGAGCGGGACGAAGGGCTCGAAGATCTCCGCGAGCCGCTCCCCGGGGATGCCGATCCCTTCGTCGATGATCGAGAAGACGACGGTGCCCGCCCGCTGGCCGGCGTGCACCTCGAGACGCACCCCCCGCCCCTCGGGGGTGAACTTCACCGCGTTCCCCAAGAGGTTCACGAGGATCTGCCGCGCCGCGCGCGCATCGGTCACGATCGCCGGGAGCTCGGGGACCACGGCGGTGGCGAGCCCGACGCCGCGCGCGATGGCATTCCCCATCACCAGACGGACCGCCCCCTCGGCGAGCTCGGCGGGTGTCGCCAGCTGCCACTGCGGGTCGAAGCGCCCCGCCTCGATCCGCGCGAGGTCGAGGAGCTCGTTGATGAGGCCGAGGAGGTGCGTGCCGCTCGCATTGATGTCGGCGATCCACCCACGCTGCACCGCGCTGAGATCCCCGGCGAGCCCCTCCAGGAGCGCGTCGGTGAGGCCCAGAACCGCGTTGAGCGGGGTCCGCAGCTCGTGGCTCATCGAGACGAGGAATTCGTCCCGATGCCGCAGGGCACTCGCGAGCTCAGCGTTTCGCTCGAGGAGCGCGCGCACCCGCGCCTCGGGTTCCTCCGGGAGCCCGCACGGCGCCTCCCATCGTTCGGCGTCCCGCTTCACGGAGGCATTCGCCTCACGGGATGCGCCGCCTCACGCCGCGCGGACCCCGGCGACGCGGTCGAGGTCCTCAAGCCCGATCAGCACATCCCGTGGCTTGGAGCCATCGGGTGCCCCGAGCACACCGGCCAGGTGGAGCTGGTCGATGATGCGCGCCGCCCGGCCGTAGCCGATCTTGAGGCGCCGCTGCAGCAGCGAGGTCGAACCGCCCTGGTGCTGGATGCAGACCTCCGCCGCCTCGCGGAAGAGCTTGTCGCGGTCGCCGGACTCCTCGCTCCCCTCGTCCCCGCCGCCGGCCTCGAGCGCCTCGCGCGCGCGAACCGCGGCGAGGATATCAGGCTCATCGGCGGCCGATGGCGCGACGACGCCGGCGGCGCGCTCGGCGTACCACCCCATCAGCCGCTCGGTGTCCTCGTTGGAGAGGTACGCCCCCTGCAGGCGCGACGGTTCGCTCTTCCCCGGCGGGATGAAGAGCATATCGCCGTTCCCGAGGAGCGACTCGGCGCCCATCCCGTCGAGGATGGTGCGGGAGTCGATCTGCGAGGCCACGCGGAACGCGATGCGGCTCGGGAAGTTCGCCTTGATGAGGCCCGTGATCACGTTCACCGAGGGCCGCTGTGTCGCGAGGATCAGGTGAATCCCGATCGCCCGCGCCTTCTGCGCGAGCATCGCCAACGGCGTCTCGACCTCCGCGGCGCAGGTCATCATCAGGTCGGCGAGCTCGTCGATCACCACGACGATGTAGGGGAGCACCCCGCCCGTGTAGTCGCGGTTCTCGAAGCCGACGTTCGGGTCCTTCGGCTTCCGCAGGGCGGCACCGGCCCGAACCTTCGTGTTGAAGTCCTGGATGTTGCGCGAGCCGTTCTCAGCGAGGAGGGCGTACCGCTCCTGCATCTCGAGCACCGCCCACTTGAGCACCGCCGCCGCATCGCGGTTGTCCGTCACCACTTTATGGCGCAGGTGCGGAAGCGTGTTGTAGACGGAGAGCTCGACCATCTTCGGGTCGACCATCAGGAAGCGCAGCGTCTTCGGCGTGTGCCGGTAGATGAGTGACGTGATGATGGTGTTCACGCAGACGGACTTGCCCGAGCCGGTGGCGCCGGCGATGAGCAGGTGCGGCATCTTCGCGAGGTCGGTCACGACGGGGGCGCCCTCGAGGTCCTTCCCGAGCGCGACGGGGAGCGCCATCGGCTTCTTCTGGTACGCGTCGGCCTCGATAATCTCGCGGAACGCGACCATCTCCGGCGCGGGGTTCGGCACCTCGATGCCGACGGCCCCCTTCCCGGGGATCGGCGCGACGACGCGGATGGACGGCGCCCGCATCGCGAGGGCGAGGTCATTCGCGAGGTTCGCGAACTGCCGCACTTTCACGCCCGGCGCGGGCTCGACCTCATACTGCGTGACCGTCGGTCCGGAGGTGCGACCGGTGAGGGTCCCCTCGACCTTGAACGTCTTGAGCGAGTCGATGAGCTTCGTGCCCATCAGGTCGAGCTGCGCGCGTCCCGCCTCGGTGTTCCGGGCGGGCGCGGGGGTGAGGAGCGCCGGGTCGGGGAGGAGATCGTCGGCGATCGTCGTGCCGGCGGCGGCGAGGGCACTCCCGCCCGCTGCGGCCGTGGAGGCCCCGGCTATCGATGCTCCCGCGGCGAGCGGCGCGCCGGCCCCCTTCCGTGACCGACGGCGCGGGGTGGCGGGCGCCGTGACGTCCTCGTCGGCCCCGGCAACGTCCTCCGCGTCATCCTCAGACGCAGGCTCCGCGTCTGCCGCGTCGGACTCTGGCGGCGCGGCGGCGGCCGGCGCCACGGTCATCCCCATCAACGTGAGGTCGACGGCCGGGAGGTCGGCCGCGTCGGGCTCCATCGCCTCAGCGGTCGTCAGGCTCGGGGTGGTATCCGGGGCGCGACGCGTCGGCAACTTCACCGCGACGGCAGCGCGCACGGGATTCCAGCGGAGGGTGACCGCGGTCAACACGGAGACTGCGGTCACGATGACGAACCACGCCCCGCCGCGCCCGAGGGCCTCGGCGAGGTAGAAGCCGGCGAAAGCGCCCCAGAGGCCGGCGTACGGATCGGCGGTGCCCGCCGCGACGACACCGAGTCGCGCGAGCCCGGCGGCGACGGGGACCACCACCACGAGGCCGATCGGGAAGAAATCGACGACCGCGCGCTCCGGTGTGCCGATGCGCCCGAGAAGCCGGAGGGCGCGCGTGGCGGGGATGAGCGGAACGATTGCGGCCGCGATGGCGCCGACAAGCCCAAGGATCGACCAGCGGAGGCACCCACCGACGGGACCGAAGGGGCCGCCCGCCGCCGTACAGGACTCGAGCGAGGCCGGCGTGCGCCCGAAGAGCAGCGCCCCCGTCAGGAAGAGCGCCCCGACCAGCAGGACGATGCCGGTGATCTCGTGGCGCAGCGTCGGTGCGGCACCGTCCCGGCCCGGGCCCTCCCCAGGAGCGCGCCCCGCCGGCACGAGCGGCGGCAGCGCGAGATCGTCCGTCGCGGACGGCGCGGCGTCCCCAGCCGAGGGGTCAGCGGCGCCGGCGGCATCGGCCGTACGGCTCCGCCGACGCCGTGGCGGCGGGGCGAGGGGAGAATCGAGAAGGAGCGGGTCGACCGAGTGCTTCCGTGGCATGGGCGCGAGGGAAGGGATACACGGGAGACGAGTCAGGGTTGGTCGGGGAAACGCCGCGTGCGGCGGTCCGGGAATCCCCCGCCCTCGCCGACGGCCTCAGGAATCTCGGCGGACCGCCCCAGCGGAACCGTGCGGCTCAGAGCTCGCCGGCGAAGCGTCGGGTGATGAGCCGCCGGTAGAGCCCCGGCCAGAGCCGCCAGAGCAGCGCCCCGATGCTCGGCCAGAGGTCGGGACGCACGGTGGACCGACGCGCGTCGAGCGCGTCCAGGATACGACGCGCCTCCGCCTCCGCCGTGCGGATCCTCCCGGTGGTGGACCGCGGGTGACGCGCCGGCGCCCCATCGGCGCCGAGGGCGTGCCGCTCGATCGTGGTGGCGAGGAAGCTCGGGTGCACGAGGAGGACGTGGATCCCCTCGGACGCGAGCTCGAGGCGGAGCACCTCGAAGTACTGCGTGAGGGCGGCCTTCGCGGCCCCGTAGCCGGCGCGCCCGGGGAGCGGCATCCATCCCGCCATCGAGCTGACCGCCACGAGGCTCCCGCGCGTCTCGCGCAGATACGGCAGAGCGAGATGCGTCAGGGCGACGGGCGCGTGATAGTCGACCTCCATCACGCGGCGGATCACCTCCGGGCGCGTGACGCGCGCGGGGGAGCGATGGGTGATACCGGCGTTGTGAATCAGCCGGTCGATTCGACCGAAGCAACCGACCGCCGCCGCGACCAACGCGGTCTGATGCGCCGAGTCGGTGACATCGCCCGGGACGCCGATGATGTGGAGCGGCCCCTCGGGCGGGAGCGCCGTCCCGGGCATCGGGACGATCCCGCCGAGCGCCGTCACGCGCGTTGTGAGCGTCTCCGCATTACGATCCGCGAGGACGAGGGCATCCCCCCGCCCCGCGGCCTCCTGCGCGAGGGCCCACCCGAGTCCGTGCGCCGCGCCGGTGATGAGGGTGACGCGGCGTGCGGCGGGGGCCATCAGCGCGGCGCGAAGAGGTCGGCGCCTTCCTGCTCGAGGAACTTGGTGTGCACGTCGCCGGCGGCGAAGCGCGGATGCCGCATCAGCGAGCCGAGGAAGGGGATCGTGGTCGTCACGCCCTGGATGACGAAGGTCTCGAGGGCGAGCCGCATCTTCGCGATCGCCTCATCGCGCGTGGCCCCGTGCACGATGAGCTTCGCGATCATCGAATCATAGAAGGGCGGGACCGTGTAGCCGGCGTAGGCGTGGGTGTCGACACGAACGCCGTTCCCACCGGGCATATGGAAGACCTCGACCTTCCCCGGGCTCGGCTGGAAGTTGCGCGCCGGATCCTCAGCGTTGACGCGGCACTCGATCACGTGGCCGCGCAGTTCCGGCGTGCGCGTGACGGTCATCGGGAGGCCGGCCGCGACGCGGATCTGCTCCTTCACGAGATCGACCCCGGTGAGCATCTCCGTGACCGGATGCTCGACCTGGATGCGCGTGTTCATCTCCATGAAGTAGAACGAGCCGTCCTGGTCGAGGAGCATCTCGATGGTGCCGGCGCCGACGTAGTCGATCGCCTTCGCCCCCTTCACCGCCGCCGCGCCCATCCGTTCGCGCAGCTCAGGGGTCATCACCGGACAGGGCGCTTCCTCGACGAGCTTCTGGTGCCGCCGCTGCACGGAGCAGTCGCGCTCGCCGAGGTGGATGACGTTTCCGTGCGTGTCGCCGAGGATCTGGAACTCGACGTGCCGCGGCCGCTCGAGGTACTTCTCGACGTAGACGCTCCCGTTGCCGAAGGCGGAGAGGGCCTCGGAGCGGGCGAGCTGGAAGGAGCGCGCGAAATCGTCGGCGTCGCGCGCGACGCGCATCCCCTTCCCACCGCCGCCCGCGGCGGCCTTGATGATCACGGGGAAGCCCATCTGCTGCGCGACGGCGAGCGCCTCGTCGACATCCTCGACCGGGCCGGGCGATCCAGGGACGACGGGGACGTCGTTGGCGATCATCGCGGCGCGCGCCGCCGCCTTGTCTCCCATCGTACGGATCTGATGCGGTGTCGGCCCGATGAAGGTGATGCCGCTCGCGGCGCAGGTCTCCGCGAACTCGGCGTTCTCGGCGAGGAAGCCGTACCCCGGGTGGATCGCGTCGGCGCCGGTGATCTCGGCGGCCGCGATCAGCCGGGGGATGCGGAGGTAGGAATCACGCGCCGGCGCCGGGCCGATGCAGACATCGTCGTCGGCGAAGCGGACGTGGAGCGACTCCCGGTCGGCCTCGGAGTAGACGGCGACGGTCTCGATCCCGAGCTCCCGGCAGGCGCGGATCACCCGAAGGGCGATCTCCCCCCGGTTAGCGATGAGGACTTTACGGAACACGGCGTGGGCGGGCTGAGGGCGATGGGGGCGCGCGTCGGCCGGACGGCCGCGCGCGCCGCGGCGTCAGTTGGGACGGACGCGGAAGAGCACCTGTCCGAACTCGACGGGGTGCGCGTCCTGACCGCAGACCTCAACAACAGTGCCGCTCACCTCGGATTCGATCTCGTTCATGATCTTCATCGCTTCGATGATGCAGAGCACCTGCCCCTGCTTCACCGTCTGCCCGACCGCGACGTACGGAGCCGCGCCGGGCTCGGGGGCGCCGTAGAAGGTGCCGACCATCGGGGACTTCACCTCG
>Ga0194134_10004816_pt1 | contig 13197 bp, 7 predicted proteins | sample TA2KigOff0mmetaG_FD_148602 | JGI IMG/M metagenome (GOLD analysis project Ga0194134, IMG submission 148602) | Freshwater microbial communities from Lake Tanganyika, Tanzania - TA2015056 Kigoma Offshore 0m | ecosystem: Environmental > Aquatic > Freshwater > Lake | place: Tanzania: Lake Tanganyika... | reverse complement strand
CGGGTCCTCGCGGCCCCTGTAAAAATAGGTCTAAGTGCCCATTCGAACGCGTGCTTGCCGATTGACGATCGGAGGCTAAAACACAAACCGATGAATTAGTCAGGTCCTCCGTCCACTCCGGCCACAGGTTGACACTGCCATTGACGATTGTTGCTAAGGGAATTCCACCAGAGAGAGCCGTAACTGCCTGCCCAAATGTGTTGAGCCCGTGAGGTGGATCAAGAATGTATAGCTCCTCCCCTCCAAAGTCGAGGAGGTCTTGGTAGACGTACGACAGGCCACGGTGCCGGGCGACTTGCGTCTCGATGCCGACCCGAATCTCATCCGGCGAGAGTGGAATGTAGTTGATATGGCGGTAGTCCTTCATTCGTAGTGAAGTTGAGATTGTCGTGAGTCGTCTGTCAAGTGTGTGAGCGAGTTCCGAGTTTGAGTTGAAGGTCACGACAGGTAACAGCGTCGTTAAGCGAGAACAGTTCTGGCCACGCGAGCGCAACGTTGCGCCTATGGCGAGGACACATCGTACGACTTGTGAGTCATCCGTATCCTCTTCGTGTAGGACAATCGCGCCCGAAGCTTCGACTACGGCAGCAAGATTCATAAGATCGGCGGTGTGGTGACCTAGACCGCGCCGAATCGTAATCCAATCGTCGGGTTCACGAGACCACTTCGTGTCGTGACCGCCTAAGTTTATGTGATCCCGGAAGTTTGCTTCAATCGCTCGCATCAATTCCAGCGGATCTTGGTCGCAGAGAATCGCGACGTGATGCGGGTCAGCAGCGACTAGATTTGCTTCAGAGATTTCCCTAAGCACTCGAAATCCAAACTCATTCCAATTCAATATCGCGACATGTCCCTCGAGGCTCACTGGGCGTCGGCCACGACGAACTCTCTCAAAGCGTTGAGATAGTGATGAATTTGAGATGGAGACAAGTGTCGAGAACATCAAGAGCCCAAACAGAGTGACGACTAGCAATACCAGTCGTGCGGACCACGTCTCTTGACCAGTCAATTGGTCAGGAGACATCGCGCGCAGCAGAACTTCCCAAATCGCATGCAGAAAGCCGTCATCCTCCGCCTTCACGTCGATTCCCGTTACTGCAAGGACGATGGCACCTGAGACGACAATGACTATCGCTCCGACGAAGAGAAAGCTCAGCGCTGCAAGGTTCCCGCGCAGCAGCGCGCGCTCCCAAAGGTCGTCAACTCGTTGTCGCAGGCGCGCAATCGGCCGTCGCTGCTTAAGTGTCATAAGATGACAAACATTGATGGTACTACTGTTGCCTGAGATCTGGAGGTTGAAGCTATGCCACTGTTTAGGAGAGCTGAACGCGAAGTGCGACGTTGGTATCGAAAGAAGCGATGGTGGATTCTGTTGGGCGCTCTAAGCTTCGGCGCGTACAACAACTTTGCGCCGGAAGATGCAGCGCTGCGTGAACAGCTCAACTCTCTGCTTGATCGTCTTCCCTAGGAGATTCGCTCTGCCGTCTGGCTCGTGAGCCAAGCGTGCGGTAAGTAAATCCAGTACCTGGAAGAGAAAAGGTCCAGTAACGGTCCTTATTGACCGCACGGGTATATCGAATGAAGCCGGGTATCGGCGAGACGCTCCAACCCACGCCTGACTTGCTGAAGTTGATCCGAAAGAATCCAAAGTTCAGCGACTTTCGGAACCGGACTCCCCGCATCTGGCCGAGGATAGAGCACCACTGCCACATTTCGGGTACCCGCCTGCTTTGTGGCATCGGCCGTCTGAGGCGGGGATGGTTCAGGCGCCGTTGACCTCCTTCCCTGGCGGGTGCTACCTTGCTCTATTTGGGGGAAGCAGATGTCCGACTTTGAGCTTGGTGGGGTAGGAGTGCAGGTTGACGCACCCTCCCTGGTAAAGCCTCCAGTTGCACTTCTTGCTGCGACTTTTGGAATTGCAGTTCTCTCGGCTGTTTGCGCGACGTTTAACAGCGGAATCGGCTACCTCATAGCGGTGGGTGCATCCATCCTTGGTGGCGTAACGTCGCTGCAAGATCAGAAGCGTCAAGGGAACCCGAGTTACGTGACCCTTGGTTGGTTTAAGCCCGCCCTTCGCATTCTGCGATACCTAGTGCTTGTAATCACGCTTGTGCACGTGGCGATACTGGCTGTGGCAGCGGCAAAGGGAAGTGGAATTCTCTTTTGAAGAAGCACCACAGTCTCTCAGTAATCGCCTTAGGTTCAATTGTCTGTTCGTTGCTGACGTCATCGTCGGTGTTTGCGGAAAATGCTGTGTCGTCAACCAGTGACGGACTAGAGATATGCCTTGAGAAGAACAACAAACTTGCAGTTCTCATGTTGATTGACGAATCCAAGAGCCTAAGAGAGTTCAAGGACGGATCTGGAACCAAGGACGGGAATGATCCGCTTGATTCGCGAGTACCTGCACTTGAGTCGGTTGTTCGAGTTCTCTCCTCTGCTGTGGAGTCCAGTGAGCTCATAGCGAGTGCGAGCAGCAAGAAGTTGGAGGTTGCAATTGGCATCTCAGGCTTTGGCGACAGGTATAGCGAGCGAGTGCCATTTCAGAGTCTGACCAGTCGCAGCGTGGAGTCAGTTGTTGCAGACCTTGAATTACAGCGAGACAAAGACTCCGACATGCATACTCGGTATCACACCGCGCTGGAAGGTGCCCTGCAGTCATTTGAGAGATACAGCACATCACCTGAAGTTTGTCGGCTGCTCGTGTGGTTTAGCGATGGCGAACATGATGACGATAACTCTCCTGGGTTCATTTCACGAGAGCGTGATCAGATTCAAAAACTTATGTGTGGTGACGGTGGAATTGTCGACACACTACGTTCCGCCAGAGTCAACATCGTCGCGGCAGGCCTCAACGCCGATGAGAAAAAGCTCGGTCTGATGCGTCTCATCGCGCAGGGGGGTGCGCCGTATAGCTATGTCGACTCCAGCGGAAAGAAAGAACGTGTCAATGTAAACATTGAAAGGTGTGGGAAGGAATTACCAAATGGTAGGTATGCGCTAGCAGTCAGCGCTGATGAGATCATTGACAAACTGTTCGAGGTTCTGGAGCCTGTGCCGGGAATTCCGAATCCCGATGATGCTGTGGAGATACCGGAATCTCCAATCGTCGATTGTTCGAAGCCGACTGATGCTTGCAATGCAATTGAGTTTGAAGTAGACGAGTCAATTGCCTCATTTCAGATTCTTGCTGAGCGGCCCTCTAATGCGGTAGAAGTTGTGCTGACGACGAATGAGGGTCAGACGTACTCAGTTCTCACGGCTGGAAGCGTCGAAAAGGACGATCCGATCCGCAAGAATACAGTCACGACTACTCCAGTCACCCTGCTTAGGGTGTTCGTCTCCGTCACACGAAAGAAAGAAAACCCGATAGAAGGTACGTGGCGACTTGAATTCTTAGGTGAAGGCGCCAAACAGTCGCGAGGGATTGTCAACTTTGTCGGGCTCGCAGACATAACTCTGCTTGACGCTAACTTGCAGAAGATTTCTGATGAATTGAAAGTCGCACGATTCAAAGCTGAGGACATCGGAATCCGAGTTACAACGAAGACATCAGGCTCGGCGATACGGGAATTGCAGCTCGAGTTCAGCAGTTTGGAGGGCTCTGAGAAAGTAGCGTCCGAACGCGACGAGACAGATCGCGGACTCTTCAAAGTTGCCGGCAAAGAGTTAGAGCGAGTGCTGCAGTCATCAAAGCTCAGGAAGCTCAGTTCCACAGACTTGCGAGTGCAGCCGGTTGGCGACGTACAGGGTCTTCGATTCAAAAACGGAGATCCGGTGCCCATCAATTTCAATGATCAAAAATTTGCAGTGCGGGTCTCCAACGGAGCAGGTCTTCCGACATTCTTGCGGGCTGAAGGCCAGCTCGCCTATGAGGGCACGCCAAAACAATCGATTCAATTGATCTTCATCGGCCCGGACAGCGGCGAGGGCGTCGTCGAATTCAGGGAAGCGATAGAGAGTGATGGGGCGAAGGCAAATCTTGATCTGATTCCGCGCAATCCGTGTGTCATTCCACAACAAGAAGAAGCAGCTTGCAGCGTGGAGCTGATTCCAGACCAAGAAGCCTTCGACCAGTTCCAAGTCGCGATTTCTGTTGTCTACTCCGGAGAGGACAACTTGCAAGAACCAGTCGAGGGGGAGGTGCTAGTTGATGTTGCCATGGTGCTCCAACCAAAGGTACCGCGAGGGCTTCTTGCTGCGGCAATTCTCCTGTTGGTCTTCCTTGTCGTTCAAGGACTCGTCCGCTGGCTTCTGGCTTACCTGGTCTCGCGGTTTGCGCCGCTCGTACCGATTGCGAGACGAATCAGAGTGGACGCGGTACTGGACTCATCTGGTGCAATCTCACTGAACCCGATGAATGTGAATCCGTCACATAACGACGAAGGCTTCGCACTTGAGAACACGGAGTCAGTCCAGTCATTCTCTGTTTTCGGCTATGACTTCAGCGTCTCGGTGCTCCGCACGTTCTTGAGATCGACAGTGGCACCTCTCGGCCAGGTGAACTCACCTGGCAAATTTGTGATTGGATCGCGTGGATATGTTCGTTCAAAAGATCAGACTGACACCTCGACTGGGAACGTCTCGCTGACCTTGAGAGGACAGTGGGTCGTTGGGGTAAAGTCAGATGACATGCAACGACTAATCAACGGTGAAACATCCGTGGCAGCCGAAGTTGTTGCGTTCCTGGAACCATACGAGCAAGGCCAAGGTCGTGATGAGCAGATCTCCGATCTTGCATTTGGCATCTCGGCAGACAGTTTTGCAACACAGTTTCTCGAATTGGTGGAGGGTAAGCGAAAGGAAGCGTTCGAGGCCAATGAAGGCGACGTGGAAGCCGGAGTACCTACACCCGCCTCGACTGTCGATACAGCTGCGACGGATCCTGATTCGATCAACGATCCTTTTGGAACCGCAGCTGCTGCTCCTGCCTCGGGCAATACGAATCGCAACGAGCAACCAAGGCGTCGCGGGCGCCGTTCGCGGCGCGATGTAGATGACATAAGCGAACCAGAACAATCAAACCAACCAACGGAGTGGGATCCCTTCGCGTGAGCTGAGAGATTTCACAGAAAAACAAGGAGAAATGCAATGCTTCGTCCAATCATCATGATCGGCTGTGGCGGGTCTGGCCAGAAGGCAGTGCGCTATGTGCGCGACGCAGTAAAACGTCACCTTGAGCATCGAGGTTGGACCGGAGAATTTCCAAAAGCATGGCAGTTTCTGGGAATCGACACTCTCACTACGCAGGAAGATCCATCTATCCCGTTTCTTCCGAACAATGATTATGTAAGTGTTTCGCTTAAGTTTGCCACTTACCAGGGGCTCAGCCAAGCGATTGATGCGAAATTCGGTGTTGGTATCAATCCCAAAGCATTCCGTGATCTACAGGGTTGGCGTCCTAATCCATCGCAAGTGACGGTTCCACTTAAGGATGGTGCAGGACAGTTGCGTGCCGTTGGACGAACTGCCGGAATTCTCGCCCTTCAAGATCACGTTGCAAGACGTCTTGGCTTCGCATTCACGCAGTGCACAGCTGGTGGGCCCGAACTGTCGGAAGTGTCGCGACATCTTGGCGTAAATGTTCCGCCGGGCACGGCAGTGCCTGATCCAATCACCATCGTTGTGGGATCTATGGCAGGTGGCACTGGCGCGGGAATCATGCTCGATGTGGTTGACCTAGTACGACGCACGGATGTAAAGGGTGCGTTCCCGGTCTTAGTTGCGTTTACTCCAGACATATTCGGGTCTATTCAGACTGACGCGATGACCGCAAACTCTGCGGCCTTCATGTCGGAGATGCTCTCGGCCTACTGGGACGACGAGAACACAGATAGCTCTTTGATTCCAGCAACGGTCTCAGTCAACACACGAGGTCCGCATAGCATCTTCTTGATTGGTCGTACGAATATTGACGGTCTTGACCTACTTGATTCGAAGAATGTCTACCGAGCCGTCGGGGAAGCGTTAGCAGCAGTGACCACCTCGTCGACAGTCCAGACTTCGTTTCACAACTTCATCACTGTGAACTGGCCCATGGCGGCACCCGCCAATGCGGGTGGTTACGGCTTCCATGCTGCTCGCCTCAAGGGAGTCGCATCGTCGTTTGGGAGCGCAACAATCTCAATTGGACGTGATCGATTTCGTGACTACTTGAAAAAGCTTCTGCATCGGTCGATAGTTGAACACTTGGCTGATGGCTATGAGTCAGTTGCTACTGCGGTGCTAGGAGATGCGGCCAAGGCAATGGCTGGTCCTGCGAAAATTGCCGAACTTACAAGAAGAAACCTCGACAAGTTCGTAGTGGACTGCGGACTCAACGAGAGCGAAGATGGCGCGAAGCAAATTTCAGAACAGTTTGTATCCAACGAGATCATGAGAACACGACTTGGTCAGGTTTCAAACAAGATAAGGGCACCATTCCCGGCTGCGATGCAGCAAGGCTCTGGAGTCTGGCTTCAGACGCTCGGTGCACAAGCTCAACAAGTCAAGGCCGCGGAACTTTCCGGCGTTGACGCTGAGTTAAGTGAACAACTAAGACTGTGGGGTTCAGAGCTGTATCGGAAGGTTCTTCGCACCGCAACAGAGTTTTCTGGAACTTTGAGTATGCCAGTCGTATTGTCGTTGTTGCAGGCGACACGTGCGCAGGTGCTCCAGTCTTCGGCGAGGTTCAAAGAGCGGGCCAAGGAAGCCAATGGTCAAGCCGGAAAGGCCGTAGAACGCGCGCGCGGACACTTAGCTGCGGGATCAAAGGGTTCGATTCCGATGACCGCCGCACCTGTTCAAGAAACGGTACAAGATCTTTCTAAGGCCATCGTCTTCGAATGGTCGGCACGAGTATGTGAGCGACTTGCTGTTGCTCTTGAGAGTGTCGCAACGACGATGCTCTCTGGGGTTGAAGCGTCAATCAGTCAATCGATGGCGCGTATCGATATGTTGACGAAGCCACAAGACGGTAAGCCGGCAGTTGTTAGTGGCTGGCCAAAGAATGACGGAGTCGTGCCGAACTCATTTGCCCCAAGCCCTGTTGAGTTCTTTCTTGAAGACCACGCAACATGGCCCGATTCGGCGAGCCGCCTGATAGGTAAGTCACTCGGCGACACAGCAGGTTTGCCGATTGACCCAGTCGAAGCGGCACGTCTGTTGTTGATTCGTGGTGGATTTGGAGGTGATGGCAACGAGCAGATCGCTATCAACCCGCTCATCTGGGCTGATTCGCACGAGAGAGAGCCAATCTGGGAACCAGGTCAGCAAGTTTCGATCGTCATAAAGGATGATTTGGAGGAGATGTCCGACCGAATTGATGCATGGCTGATGCGTCCCGCAACAGAGATGCTCTATGTTCTGTCGGAAGGGCTTGGGTCATACCTGATGCCAGTTCATCACAAGACTGGCGCAGCAATTCCGGATCATCAGCAGCGTCTAGTTACATTCAGGCAGAGCCTGACAATGGCGCTAATGCAGTCACGGCCACTTGTTGAAATCGACAATGTGATGAATTCAACAGTTCATCCGAAATCACTTTCGTACACGTTGAATATTCAGGGTTTCCCATTCGGTCAGGGGCACCCTGCTCGTGCCGAGACCGAACAGGTGATTCAAGGTTTTCTGAACGACGCCCGAAATGTCGATTGGGCATTCTCTAGTGGTGATGCTGAGTCGGTATTGATAACCAACTTCCTTGAATATCCAGTTAATCCCAGCGTGGTCACGTCGTTTACACAACCACTACAGGGGGCCTTGGGTCATTTCACTCCCGAGTTGTTGCGTTCGGCGTTCTGGCAATGGCGACGGGCGAGAATTTTGGAGAACTTTATCCCCCTACCAGACGACTTGCGCGTGGCAGCCATCCGAGGTTTTGCTATCGCTCGTATTCTTGGATTGACAACGTGTTCGCCAAGTGGCACCAATCAGATCTCCACTGAGTCCGGAGTTTTGAACTTCCCCCGCAACTTCCTGACAGAGACCGACGACGACAACGTCCTCCCATGTCTGCTTGAGGCGATGGTATTGACCTTTGCCGAAGCACCGACTCGAGGCAAGGCAGCATTCGAGGCCTACGGAGCTTTGATCGACTACGGGACTGGTGGAGGTATGACATCCGGATTCAAGATTGACGGTGTGGTAGCTCAGATTTTGAAGACCGGGAACTATGGCGCTCTCGCAGTACTTGACCAAGACAAGGTCGACGTTCTGGGAAGCTCTGCAGTCGAGCGAGTGTCCGCAGCAAAGGCCTACCTCGACGGCTGCATTCAGTACTTTGACGAACTAGATGCAGCTAAGTTGCACCCAAATAGCTGGAGAAATTTGGTTGGATCCGTCGATCCTGTAAGTACCTTGACCAGAGAACTTCTCGCTGATCTGCGAAAGGGCTACGTGATGGTGCGGGAAGCAGTTGACAACTTCGAAGTGCAATTGAGTGGCAAGAAGACTGGGGGTAAGTTCTGAGTCAGCGTCTCGTCCTGCTGCTAGGAGACTTTGAGCAAACTGACAAAGAGATTGCATTGGTGCTCGGTGAGTGGGCTGGTGCTGGATTGTTGGGAAATGTCGCTTGGACGAATGCATCGCCGAATGGATTGACTCGGCCAATCACTCATTTCTGCAACAAAGGTCAAGTTGAACGACTTCAGTTGTTCGACTTACTTACTTCTCGAATCTGGTCGCAAGTAAGCGTCGTCGGTGTGCGCCAACAAACTGTTGGAACATTGGCCATTGAGCGGTTCAATGCTGAAACGCGAATACTAGAGATGGTGCAAAGTGCCTTTGAAGCCCACAAAGAGCTGGAGTTCCAGTCGTTTACAGTTTCAATCGCTGAAGCTGAGGGATTGTCATATGAGGCGTTCTCTCCATTCTGGAAGATGCATATACTCCACGAACCGATTGTTCGAATAGATCGAGCAGTGGCCGCCCAGCCGATGTGGGAAGATCATCGCCACCTCCTGATTGCTCTACTAGCTCTCACGATGTCAGGTGGTTTCATCTGGCAGCTCGGCGCACTTGCGCCCGACATGGCAGATCAAGTGGTTGGTGTGCATAGATCAATACGGGTGGGTAGGGCGTATCTCCGAGTGGTTAGTGCTGGCCGGTTGACGGATGAGGTGTTGGCTGGTGCATTCCCGAAATCTGGACCGTGGTCAATTCCTACAGATGTTCCGAACGCACTCGCGGTGCCTCCGGGCACAGCAGTGTCCGACAACTTGGTGAGCTTGCTAGTGCAGCGTGGAAAGTTCCAATATGTGGCTTGGAAGGATCCGAAACGCGAGCGCCCAAAGAGCATGAATATTTGGGAAGGGCTCAAGCTCTTCGCGAAAGAGTTCGGCGTTGCGTTGAAGGGAATACCTAACACCCTCGTTGAGAAGATCAAAAGTGATGTTGAAGGGTTTGTTCAAAGGGCGACGTTCGGTGAAAACGCCTCAGTGTTGCTGCGGTTCGATCCCAAGAAGGACAATTTTGATTCGATTGGTGCTCTTGAGGCAATTCGGAATTTGCAGCTTGGAAATGTTGTGGATCCAATCAGTGATCCAGAACCGTGGGATGTATTGCAGCGAGTAGCACTTGGTTCGGTAGACGGTGGTCGTTTCCCTGAGGGAGTCGCACCGCCATTACGCGGGTCGAACCGGTTGGTCTACACAGATCCGACGTCAATTGGACCATCGCCCGATGACGATCCATTTAGGGTCACGCCCTTCGAGGTGTCGCTGCTCAATCTTGAGGAGTCACAAAGCACCATTGAGCCGATGGGGGTCACAGATGCGCTTACGCTCAAGACTCATCTTGAAGCTTTGCGAGATGAGATGAGTATCAAGCCGGCTGACTCTGGAACAAAACATGATGGAGCGAAGGGTGCGGGCGCAATCGGAGCACCGAATTCCATAAAGAAGAAGGAGAAGAAGCTAAAGAAGCCGGGAGTGTTCAAGCGTCTACGCATCAGATTGAAAGCACGCCGTGCTTTGAAGAAGTCCCGAAAGTCAGCTCAGACGAGTCCACCGACTAATCCGGGCCAATCGTTGAAAGACTCAGTCCCGACGACCGTCACTTCTTCGACAGTCATTCCATCATCTTCAACTGACGCAAACTCCGAATCTGTTGGTACACCCGAAGGTACTAAACCAGTTGAGCAGGGTGCTGAAAGTGCATCGAGCATTGATGAGTCTGAGCGCCACTCACCAAAGCACCCGTTGTTTCGACCTGCCGAGTACACGCCGATTTGCGTGTTTTATCAGGGCAACCGGCCCGAATTAGCGGCCGAATTCGCAGATGCGAATCTTGTCTATGAGTCAGCTCAGTCGTCGTACTCGGCAATCAATGGTCGATATGTTAAGGACAAGTCGTGCGACCACTGTGGAACTGCCTTTGACCACGGTCTTCTTTATCTGCATGAGCCAACCAAGAAGCTAGTACGAGTTGGGAACGTGTGTGCTCGTAAAGCCCTGCCCGAACCCGGCAGTGTTGACCTCGTCGCCAGTCGGTTGTCAGACTTGGAAAAGCGCTTTGGTGAGTGGCTTAGTAGGCGCTCTGGTTCGTTGCTGTGGCGAGTTGGGGAAGCAATCGTGAGTGGTCTCGTTGTCGCACGTCAGGATCTGGCGAAGTGTTTGCAGATTCTCGCTGAGCGTCCCGCACTCGAAGGAGCTGCTATGGCGGCTCGAATCAAGTTCGGAAAGTGGACACGTAGAGGAGTTATGACGGTCGTACTCGTCATAGCGGCAGCTCTCGCGAGTGTCGTGTTCACACCTTTCCCCTTGCTGATCGCCGTCCTGATTGTGACTTTCTATTTCAGTGGATTCATTATTCGAATGCTGTTCCTTGCTCGGGACATAGTACGTGCCCAGTACAAGTTTCGACTTGCAATGGATGAGTACGAGCGTTCATACAGTCGAGCGCGTCACGATGTCGAAGAAGTAGTACGGCTGTCGTCTGTTGGTGAACAGTTTGAGGATTGGCAAGTCGTCATCCGTGAGCTGGTTCACCTACCGTTCGGTAAGGAGATTGGATTTGCTACGGCCCGAATTGGAATTGATGATGTCACTCGTCCGCCAGCCATGGTGCTGGGTAAGTCACGACCAGATGAGAAACAACGGATGCAGCTATTTCTTCAGGCGCGACGTCAGACGATTCACGCGGGCTGGCTGCTCGAAATCCTTGACATGTTGAAGGATGAGTGGAGAAACGATTATGAAAATGCGAGACTCACCACGTCGGCTGACAATATCTTGCCGGAGGCTGATAACGCACCGTCCGGAAGTGTTGTCGGAAAGAGACCCTTGTCGGATGATGATGTTTACTATCCGCGCACGGACTTTCGTCTCAGAGTGACAGCTGGCGACCTTCAGCGAGCACTTGTTGCAAAGAAAGCTGAGCAGGTGGCGATAGATCTTCGTCAAACCTCACTTGGTCGGTTGCTTGCGAATGTTGAGGTCACTGGATTGGGTGCCGCATTGAGTGGGCAATTAGTTGAGGACTTTTTGTCGGGTCTCTCCCAAGACTCTGAGGAGAAGGTGTCATTTCCACCTGATTTGATATCGGACAAGTATCCGAATTATCGGCTGTTCGAACCAGAACTCGTGCTGCCAGTGCCCGGCAGCCTCAATGCTGAGACTGGACAAATTCAAGTACAGCCAGGCGTTGAGCTAACTGCTGCCGCGTGGCGGGTAGAGCTATCGGCACCTTTGGAGCCGTTAGAGATTCTGCGTGGCTTTGGAGAAGTTGCTCGGGAAGTCGAAACTGAGGAGACTGTTCTGCAAGCACGACCTCGACGGTTCTGAAACATACTGTGATGTCGGAATGATTACCGGCTTCCTCACCTATATCGCGATATTCGGGATGACCGCTATCTGGGTCTTGGGTTGGATGGGTCTTTCGGTCGTCGTGGGATCTTTCTTCAGTCTGCCATTGCGAACCGTAATGCTCGTAGGTGCGACGCTTGGACCGCTTGGCTTTATCGTCACCATCATGATTGGCATTCTTGAAAATCGGACCACGAACAGTGATCCAGTCCTTGGTACGCCTCAAGCGGGCGTCCCGAGTCAGGATTTCGAGGATCCATTCGCCATATGACCACAGATACCAGCCTTCAGCCACGCCTGCTACTACCGGTGGCACTTGCGGCGCTGGTGATACTTGGCAGCTCAATGCCTTGGATCACCGTTCGAACGTTCAGTGGTAATGAGCGTGTCTACAACCTCGCTGATCTTCGTGGCGGCATTGCAATCATCATGACGATTGCTCTCTTCGTTCTCATCGGTGGCGTGATTGGAATCTTCAAGCGACTTACTGGGATGACGATCATGAGCTTGGCAGTGGCGACTCTCGGCTGGATGGCGGCGATCTCCGGGATGTTGCTGACGCTCCTTTGGTCACTCATTCCATCAATAAATGTTGCGGGTATCGATCTTGCCAAAGCGACTCTCAGTCAGGGCAGTGGTGTCGTGGTGACAGTCGTGGCGAGCCTCGCACTGGCATTCATGGTGGTAAGGCAACTGCAGCCCTTTGCGACTTATGCACCTTCAACACACATCCCCATACTCCCGCTTGTGGTTGTTGTTCCTCTCACTGCAATTGCGGTGTGTATGCACTCAGAGTGGCTGAGGCTGGGAACCGACGGTGCAGCAGTTCAGGCTCAAGTTGCTGGCGATGCTTTGTACGGTAGCGGCCTTGTCGTTCTCGCAATCTGGCTTGCTATCGGACTCTGGATCGGGGCTTTAATGGTCAATCGATCCCTGGTTATGGCGGTTGCCAGTGGCTTGACAGTCGCCGTCTCTCTGATCGTTGGAATGTACGCAATCTTCATGTGGGCAGGAGGAAGACTTCTGGACTGGCTCGTACCTGCGAAACTTGAAGAGTGGGCCGCAGTATCAGTAGAACCGCAACTATATGTAGTGCTTGTCTCTGTCTTGATAACTTTCATAGCTTCGGTGTTCGGTCTCTTTCCCAAATCCCACACAGTCAAGCTCACGCTTGGGGTTCGGACCCCAGGTTCAACTAAGTTCTTCTACTCTGATGTCGCAGGTGCGGTTCTGATTCTCTTCGTACTTGTCACCACAGTCATGCAATTGCGGTAGCGGTGGCCGAATTCTCGAGCCGCCGAATTTATGGTGCCCTCCTGGCCGGACAGGCCGGGCTGTTGGTGGTCGGGGGTCGAATTGCTGAATCGTACATTCAGATTGATTGCCCGATCAGATCACTTACCGGGTTGCAGTG
>Ga0194134_10004815_pt1 | contig 13207 bp, 8 predicted proteins | sample TA2KigOff0mmetaG_FD_148602 | JGI IMG/M metagenome (GOLD analysis project Ga0194134, IMG submission 148602) | Freshwater microbial communities from Lake Tanganyika, Tanzania - TA2015056 Kigoma Offshore 0m | ecosystem: Environmental > Aquatic > Freshwater > Lake | place: Tanzania: Lake Tanganyika... | reverse complement strand
AGGCCGCCGGCACCCATGTCGTCTCCGGGCGCGTGGTCAATCGGGCCACGGGCCAGTACCTGGAGGGCGCCCAAGTTCAGGTCGTGGGCTCGAGTCGGGGCGCGCTGACGACCCGGACGGGCCAATTCGAGCTGGGCCCCGTGCCGGCCGGCCGGCTCCAGCTCACCATTTCCTATGCCGGACTCGATGCGCGGACGGTGAGCGCCGAGATCGCGTCGCCACGCACGGACGTCGGCGAGATCGCCCTGACCGCCGAGGTCTACCTGCTCGATGCCTTTGTCGTGCCGGGTGAACGCGAAGGCAACGCGCTCGCGATCACGCAGCAGCGCAATGCCCCCAACGTGAAGAACGTCATGTCGTCCGACGCCTTCGGCAACGTCGCCGACGACAATATCGGCAACTTCCTGGTGCGCATGCCCAGCGTGACCGGCCAGATTGCCGAAGGTCAGGTGACCTTCATTCGCATCCGCGGCATCGACCCCAACATGAACGCGGTGACGGTGGACGGCACCCGCGCCGCGAGCGGGGGCACCCGGGCCGGGCTCGACCGCCGGCTCGAGATCGACTCGATCCCGGCGGACTTCGTCGACCAGATCGAGATCACGAAGGCGCCGACGCCGGACATGGACGCCGACTCGATCGGCGGCAGCGTGAACCTGAAGACCAAGAGCGCGCTCAGCCAGAGGGGCCGGGTCGTCAGCTTCCGGGTCGGCACAACCTACGGCACCGCGCGCAAGACGCTGAAGCCGCAGGGGAGCTTCATGTACTCCGATCTGCTGGGCCGGGACGGCAACCTCGGCGTGATGATCACGGGCACGTTCAGCGCGGCGAGCAATCCCCGCGACACGAATTTCGGGGCCTGGGAGCCCACGCTCGACACGAACCGCCCGGCCTACTTCACGCTCTCCTCCGCCGGCGAGGACTACTTCGAGCACAAGCGGGGCGGCGTGGGCGCGCGATTCGACTACCGGCTGAATGCCAGCTCCACCGTGTACCTGAACCTGATGTACTCGGAAAGCCGTGACCGGCTCCAGCGCCGGCGCATGCAATTCGGGGGCACGGCGGCGGCCAACATCCTGCCCGGGTTCACCGAGTTCATCACCGAGACCCGCAATCAGACGTTCAGCCGGACGCAGGTCCAGCGGCGGCGTGGAGTCCGGACCTACAACTTGCACGCCGGCGGCGAACAGAAGATCGCCGGCGGCCTCCTCGACTACAATGTCAACTTCTCCCCCTCGGAGGGTTTTGAGCTGCGCACCAACGTCTCCCCGCAGGTGACGGGGGTGGGCTTTCGCTACGACCGGGGCGCCCTGCTCGACGATCCCGCGCTCGCGACGTTCGTCCAGATCAGCGGCCGGAACATCTCCGATCCGGCGAACCTCACTTTCGCCGAGCTCGGGTTCACCGACGACACGAAAAAGGAGCGCGTCTACGGTGGGCAGGCGAATTTCAAGAAGCCGCTGGCCTTTGCGACCGCGAGCTACCTGAAGACCGGCGTGCGCTTCCGGCATCAGGCGCCCGAGGTGCTGGCGGGACCGAGCACCTACCGGTACGTCGGCCCGGGCGGCGCCCAGCTCAGCCGTTTTCTCGACCAATACTACAGCTATCAACCCACTGCGCTGCGGGGGACGATGCCCGAGGTGCGCTGGTTCCACATTCCCACCGTGGTCCACGAGTGGCAGACGAAGCCGGAAAACTTCACCATCGACCGTGTCACCACGCTGCGGCAGCAGCTCGTCGCGGATCGGCTCGCCTCGGAATCCGTGTACGCGGCCTATGCCATGGCTGGCGCGGAGTTCGGGCGGCTGGGGGTTATGGGCGGCGTGCGGGTCGAGGAGACGCGCGTCAATGGCACCGGGACGTTTCAGTTCATCTCCGCCGAGGAGCGGGCCCGCCGGGCCGCCTGGGTCGGCCCCGTCACCGAGACGGAGAACCTGCGCCGCACCCAGGCGGAGTATGGCAACCGGGTCACCAACGAGAGCAAGTACCGCGATGTCTTCCCTGGTTTGCATTTTCGCTATCAGATGACGCGGGAGCTGCAGGCCCGGCTCAGCTACTCGGCGGGCATCGGCCGGCCCAACTTCGGCACCATCATTCCGAACGACTCGGCCAACGACCAGACCCAGATCGTCACCGCCAACAACACCTCCCTGCAGCCGCAGCGGGGCGATAATTACGATCTCTCGCTGGAGTACTACCTCAAGCCGGCCGGTCTGATTTCCGTGGGCGTCTTCCAGAAAGATGTCAGCGACTTCATTTTCACTCGTGACATCGGCACGATCGGCCCAGGCGTGGACAACGGGTTCAATGGCCAGTATGCCGGCTACCTGCTGCGCAGCCAGACCAACGGCGGCTCCGCCCGGATGCGCGGACTGGAAGTCAGCCTGCAGTATCAGTTCTCCAATCTGCCTGGTTTCTGGCGCGGATTCGGCATGTACGCCAATCACACCTGGCTGGAGCCGTCGGGTGAGTACCTGTCGGTGGCGACGGGCCACTCCGGCAATGCCGGCCTCTCGTACATCGACCGTGGCTGGACGGTGCGACTGCATCAGAATTTTGCCGGCCGCGGGGTGGTGCGCCAGACCGCCACTCCGGCGACCCAGCGGCAGGACTTCGGCCGCAGGCGGGTCGATCTGAACGTGAGCTACCGCATCACGCGCCATCTCTCGGTGTACGTCGATGCGATCAATATCCTCGGCGATCCGCTCGACTCCGCCTCTTACATCTACGTCCCCGGCCGCAGGCGCGGCACCGACACCTTCAACCCGGAGATCAAGTCCGGCATCAGCGGCCGATTCTGACTTCCACAGCCACGGGGGCGATCTGCCGGAGGTAATCATGCGGTCGCGGGTGAGCGTGGCATCGCCGGCGCTGACGGGCGGCTGCATCTGAGTTACCGCTACTTCCAGGAGGACGGCCGGAAGGCGATCAAGCATGCGGTGTTCAACGAGGCCTGGATCCGGCAGTGACGGTGCGCGCGGCGCCGGGCCGGGTGAGCCGAGAATGATGACCCGATCCGCCGGTCGTGATTGAAGTCGGCCAAGGAGGGAGTTCGAGTGCCTGGTGCTTCATCCAAGTCTCATGAAAATCCGACTCTGCTTTCGACTATTGGTCGTGCTGTGCGCCCTGGCTCCGGTCGCGGGCCGGGCGCAGGCCGAGGTGACGGGCATTTATCTGACGTGGCGCGACGACCCGGCGACGACGATCACGGTGAACTGGGTGAATCTCTATGCGGAGGCTCCAGCCACGGTCTGGTATCGCGGCGGCACGTCGGAGTGGCGCCGCGCGGAGGGCGCGGGCCAGCCGGTGCGGCCGTCGGGACTGTGGGTGCGACGGGTGCAGCTGCGGGAGCTGGAGGCGGACACGGTCTATCAAATCGCGATCGGAGCGAAAGCCCCGGGCGGTACGCAGGGCGTGCACACGTTTAGCACCATGCCGCGGGAGCTGCGGCGGGCGGTGAGTTTTGTGACCGGCGGCGACATGATGCACACGCGGGAGATGGTGGACGCGATGAACAAGCAGGCCGGGCGGCTGGACCCGGATTTTGCGCTGTTGGGCGGAGACCTCGCTTACGCCAACAATGTCGACGCGACCCGGTGGGTGGATTTCTTCCAGTCGTGGATGCTCCATGCGCGGGGGCGTGACGGTCGGCTGATTCCGATGGTGGCGGTGATCGGCAACCATGAGGTGGCGCGCGGTTATCAAGGACGGCCAGAGGTGGAGGCATCGCAGTATTTCACCCTTTTCGATCTTCCCGGCGGGAAGGCGCGGCACGTTTTGGATTTCGGGTCCTACCTGTCGCTGGTGAATCTGGATTCGGAACACACCGAGGCGATCCAGGGAGCGCAGGCGGCGTGGTTGGGGGAGACCCTGGCGGCGCGGGCTCGGCAGACCTTTCTCTTCGCGTGCTATCATTTCCCTGCCTATGGCTCGGCCAAGGCTCCGGGGCCGGGCAAACTGCCGATCGACAACCCGCGCTCGATCGCGATCCGTGAGCACTGGATGCCGCATCTGGAGCGATACGGGGTGACGGCGGTCTTCGAGAACGATCACCACAATTACAAACGCACTCATCGTCTGCGCGGGCACCGGCGGGACGACGACAACGGGCTGCTCTACCTCGGTGACGGCGCGTGGGGTGTGCGCACGCGCACGGTGCCGCCGCTTTCGGAGGCGTGGTATCTCGCGAAGGCGGAGCCGACCCGGCACCTCTTCCATGTGGCGCTGCAGCCCTCGGGGCGGGCACGCATCGTGGCGGTGAACGACCAGGGGGAGATCTTCGACGAGGTGAACCTCGCCACGCCGCGCACGCGCCCGGTGCATCCCTGATGTCCCGCGCCCGCACCCCGCCGCCTGGGTCCGGCCACCGGCGTGCCGTTGATGGAGTCGGGGTGCCGCGTTCCAGCCCTCTTGACGAGTCCAAGGTGGCCCGACGGGGTCAGCCTGTTACATGTGACACCGACGCGCGTGGTGTCGTGCTGAAGGGACGGCGGCCACCGGCGCTGGTTAAGTTGGCAACATGCAACAGCCGACACAAGTGGGTTGGGCTGTCGGCACTCGGGAAACCCCCTCCCGGATCCGGTCCCCCTGAAGATCCAGTTTCCTAGCAGCCGTTGGGGGACTATAGGGATCCGACTCCGCTTTTACCCGGCACCCTCCCCTTAAACCCCTCCCGGATCCGATCCCCCTGAAAATCCAGTTTCCTTTCAGTCAGTGGTCTGTCCAGTGCGCGAACGCGATGTCACTTGACTCAAACATGCTGTCATGTATATTAGTCATCATAGAAGTCAATTCATACACCACGTCAACGATCTCGTACCAGGAACGCGTCGCCTGGGTCTCGCTCGCCGCATTCACGCTGCCCTACATCTTCTACTTCGCGTGGCTGGGTTTCAAGGCCGGACCGGTGGCCCAGATGCCAGTCCTCAACCTCATGCTCCCCTTCGCCCTCGCGGCGGGGTCGAGCGCCCTCGTCTACGGCCTCGGCCGCCTCTGGCTCTGGCTTCGCTTCCGCGACGACGCCCGCCTCCCGCTCGACGAGCGCGACCGCGCGATCGCCCGCCGCAGCCTTTCGGTCGCCTACGGCATCCTCATCGCCGGCATGATCGTCGTCGGCGGACTCATGCCCTTCTCCCGAGCAGGTTGGGAGATCGTCCACCCAGCAGTGGCGTTCATCCTGCTCGCCGAGATCGTGAACCACGGCACCACCATCTGGCTCTATCGCCGAGGCTGCCATGACTGAAGCGGCATTCACGAACTCGATCCGCACGCTCCGCTTCCTCAACGGCGAGATGACGCAGGCCGAACTCGGCCAGCGCATCGGCGTGACGCGTCAGACGATCGCCGCGATCGAGGCCGGCAAGTACTCGCCGTCGCTCGAAGCGGCGTTCCGCATCGCCGAGGTCTTCGGAAAGCGCGTCGACGAAGTGTTTCAGCGACCGACGAAAAAATCCAGAAACCCCTCCCGGATCCGATCCCCCTGAAAATCCAGTTTCCTATCGGTTATCGGTAATGCCGCGGCGGGCTGGCGGCGTTTTTGGAGAAGCGGCCGGTGCCGTGGAGTGCGGATCTCACATAAATCGTGATGTCTGCTTGACCAGACACAATGTCCGTTATCGATTCCATCACCTACCGATGATTGAAGCCGTGAATTTCCATGAGAAGAGCGCCTGGGCGAGCCTGATCGCGATCGCCGCGGTGCACATCCCGTACTTCGCGATCGTCATGCCACGGCCGGAGACAGGCCTTGGCTTGCTGATCGTCGCGACGATCGGGCTGATCATCCTGCTGACGGCGTTTCACGTCGCGAATGCCTTGATGACCAAGTCGATCCGCACGACGGGTGCGACGCCACGGCCTGATGAGCTGGATCGGCTCATCGAATACCGGGCGGCGAAAGTGGCGGCGTTCGTCCTGGCGTGCGTAGTCATGACATGGATTCTGATCGCGGTGGCGGGGCTGCCGGGGCTGGCTGGTGAAGATTCTCGCGTGGCGCTCACACCGATTCTTCTCGCCGTGCAATGGCTGTATGCCGGCTTCGTGGTCGCAAACCTCGCCTATTACGGCCTGATCGTTGGCGGCTATCGGCGGATGGCCCATGGCTGAACTCGTCATCACCAATCGCATTCGCGAGCTACGGTTCGCGGCCGGGGAAATGTCGCAGCAGGCGCTCGCCGACCAGACCGGCATCACCCGGCAGACGGTAATCGCGCTCGAAAAAGGGAAGTATTACCCATCGCTGGAATTGGCCTTTCGTATCGCGGCGGTCTTCGGACAGCCGATCGAAGCGGTATTTCATGTGATGCCGGGCTGAACGTGTTCTATGCAAATCCCTCCCGGATCCGATCCCCTTGAAAATCCAGTTTCCTTTCAGTAAACTTCGATGAAACCTGTGATTCTCCCGCTGGGCGCTTTGGTCGTGTTGGCGAGCCCGAGTTTCGGGCAGCAGGCCCTCCCGCCGGCGCCCGCAGCGGAGGAAGCCGTCAAGCTCTCCCCGTTTGTCGTCGAGGCTGATTCCGACATCGGCTACTCCGCGTCGCAGACCACGCTCGGCGGGCGGTTCAAGCAACAGATCAAGGACATCCCCTCGCAGATCGAGGTCTTCACGCCCGAGTTCATGCGGGACTTTAACTTCACCTCGCTCGACGACGCCTTCCGTTATTCGATCAACGTCGAGAATCTCGAGGAGTACGTCTCGCCCCAGGATGGCGGCGCCGCCTACTGGAGCGGCAAGGAGGTGGGGCGGATTCGCGGGGTCCAGCCGTCCAGCTTTTCCACCTCGCGCAATCTCTTCAGCAGCATCACGAAGACCGATACCTACAACGCGGATCGGTTCGAGGTCGGCAGCGGCGCGCAGTCGCTCATCTTCAGCCTCGGCGAGCCCGCCGGCGTGGCCAACACCAAGCTCAAGACCGCGCAGCTGCGGAATTTCGGCAGCACGCAGCTGACGGCCGATTCCGAGGGCGGCCACCGGTTCGTCCTCGACGTGAACCGCCAGATCATGCGGAACCGGCTCGCCGTCCGCGTCGTGGCGTTGGACGAGAATACCCCGTCGTTCATCAAGCCGAGCTACGACCGCGATCGGCGGCTTTACGGCACGTTGACGGCCAAGCCGTGGCGCGACACGACGATCTATCTGCACGCCGAGTCGATGCGGGACCGGAGCAGCCTTCCCCCGCCACAGTTGCCGTTCGACTGGGCGACGCCGGCCTACGACGCGATCCAGGCGCGCGACGTGCGCGGCGTCGCCTCGGCCACCTTCGGGGCGGTGCGCGACTCGGTGGCCTTCCCGGTGGGTAACAACGCCAATCCGCTGCCGTTCTTTCATTTCAGCGCCTATCAGCTGCCCAGCAGTCCGGGGACCATCGCCTTCGATCCCGCCCGGTTCGGCCCGGCGGCGCGCGATCCCAACACCGGCGTCGAGCGGGTGACCTTCAGCCCGCAGAACATCCATCTCTTCCCCGAAGTGGAGGCCATGGTCGGCAAGAACTTCCTGGGCGAGGGGGTGCGCAACGAGTTTCGATCCCGCATCTACGACGTCTTTCTCGAACAGCGGCTCCGGAAGGGACTCACGCTCGAGGCCGGCGCCCACTGGGAGGAATGGAGGCGGCTCCAGCAGTCTTACGTGCAGTACACGCAGTTCGGCTACCGGGCCGACATCAACCAGATCACGACCACGGTCCCCTGGGCGACCAACCGGGACTTGGATGCGAAAGTGATTCCGACCCCCCTGCCGGCCCAGTACACGCGCAACCCGAATTTCGGGAAGCTCTACACGACCGGGGTGCCCAACGGGGCGAAAAACCTCGAGCAGACGAAGGAGGCGCGCGTGTCGCTGGCCTGGGAGCCCGAGACACCCCGCGCGTTGAAGTGGCTGGGCGAGCACTCCTTCCTCACCAGCTACAACTTCCGGGATTCCTTCCAGAAGGCCCAGACCGTGCAGGTCCGGCTGCTCGGCAACCTGCGCTATCAGAACTTCAACGGCGTGCTGAACAGCGCCCGGCGGGTCGTCCTGTATCAGCACTACTTCGACACCGGCGCCAACGTGACCGCCCAGCCGCCGGTCATCGGCGGACGCCAGGTCACCCTCGAGGAACTCCTGGCGGGCGGACTCACCGTCACCGAGCCCACCACAGGCCAGGTGATTGAACTGAGCGGCTGGAACACCCCCTTCGGTGGCAGCCTGCCGAGCGGCAATCGGACGCAACTGGAATCGGGGCTGTTTGCCTGGCAGGGGCGGCTGTTCAAGCGCCTCATCCTCAATTTCGGTCTCCGCCGTGACGGCGTCACCAGCGAGAAGATGAACGTCACCACGGAGGCGCTCGGCGGCCCGAACCAGCGCAACGGCGGATGGCGCTTCTTCGACGATCCGGAATTCGTCACCTGGGACAGCTCGACCAAGGTCAGCTACCAGGCCAACAGCCACACCTACGGGCTGACGGCCCGCCCCCTCGACTGGCTGTCGCTGTCCTACTACGAGTCCGCCACCTTCAACCTGCCCACGGGCCAGTTTACCGCCTTCGGCGATCCCATCCCCGGCACGGCTGGCAACTCGCGCGATTATGCCATCCGCTTCGATGCCCCCAACGGCAACAGCTACCTGAAATTCGGCCATTACACGCTGGAAAAAGAGGCCACCAACGTCGGCTTCGGCACTGTGCGGATCGAGGCCGCCCGCCTTGAGACCTCCTACCAGAAGGTGGTCGATGATCGCGCCGATGCCCTCGGCTCGCCGCCCTACGAGCAGTTGATCCTGCAGCAGGGCCTGACCAACCCGAATTCCTGGACCGCCGACAAGCCCTTCGGCCTCAACTCGGCCTTCCATCCGATCACCGGCGATCTCACCTCGCAGGGCTACGAGATCACCGCCGGCACCCGCCTGGGCAACCTCGACCTTCGGATCACCGCCGCCAAGAACGAAACGGTGGAGAGCAATGTCAGCCGCGACTGGGAGAACTGGGTGAAGCTGCGCCTGCCCGTCTGGTCCGACCCGAACCTCCGCGATCTGGCGGGCAACGTGGGCTGGGCGAACATTCCCTACCAGGGCGCCAACGCCAACAACTACACCGTCCGCCAGCCAAACGGCACGCTGCGCCAGATGACGATGAAGGAGTTCTACGACAGCGTCACGCAGTCGGCGCTCAACGCCGCCCTGCAGCGCAACGACAAGCCGATCGACGCCGGCCGGAAGTACCGCGCCAACCTCAATGCGTCCTATAATTTCAAGGACGGCCTGCTCCGGGGGGTGAGGGCGGGCGGCGCCGTGCGCTGGCGCAGCAAGCCCGTGCTCGGCTTCCCGGCGGAAGAGTCGGGCATCATCAGCGGCGGATACCCCGTGCCGCAAATCGATCTCGATCATCCCTACTACGGCGACGACGAGTTCAATCTCGACGTGTTCGTCGCCTACTCGGGCCGGCTGAACGATCGCCTGCGCTACCGCGTGCAGTGCAACGTCCGCAACGTGCTGACCGGCGACAAGTCCTACCGCTCGAGCCGCGTCAACGCCTTCGGCGAATCCGTCTTCACCGTGATCGAGACCCCGCGCGCGTACGCGCTCAGCCTGGAACTCATGTTCTGACGACATGCCCTCTGCCAGGTGCTGTGGTAAGAACCGGGTGCGGCCCGATCGGGCGTCGGGCCGGCTTTTCTACGGTGTCGGTTGTCAATGGCGCGAAACAACCCCTTCCTGCCGGCCGCAGCATCGGGTCTCCTCACTGTCAATCACCATGGTCAAACGAACCGTCACTGCGATCTGCTGCCTGTTCCTGGCCCTCGCCGGTTCGGCGCGCGCCGCCGCGCCGGTGGCACCGTTGCCTGCGGAGCCCGCGGACGGCGCGGTCCTGGCCGTTTCGATTCCCCACCTCTCCTGGAGTCAGGTGTTCGCGCCGCGGGCCGACGCGATGCCGGATTACTTGGTGCAGATCGCCCACGATGCCGGATTCGAAAGGATCGCGGACGAGGACCGCCTCGCCGCGGTCATCACGCGGTATGTGTCCGATCGGGAGCTGCCGGCCGGCGACTACTGGTGGCGCGTGGCTGGAGTCGATGCAGGCGGCGTGCGGAGTCCCTGGTCGACGCCGCGCCGTTTCACGATCCGGCCGCCGGAGCGCGTCTTCACCGTGCCGCCCGGCGCGACCCACCGGCAGATTCTCGACCTGCTGGCGCAGGCCGCCGCGGCCGCCCCCGCCACGCTGCGTTTTTCGGCCGCGACCTATCGCGTCGCCCTCGAGGGGGAGTCGCTTTTCCCCTGCCGGCAGTTCCGCGACCTCGTCATCGACGGCAACGGCGCCACGGTGGTGGTCACCACGCGACCCAAACCCTCCTACGTCGCCCGCCTCGAGGAGTGCCAGCGCATCCAGATCAAGAATCTCACGATCGACTACGACCCACCGCCCGAGACCGCCGCGCGGGTCATCTCGGTCGATCGGGCCGCCGGCACCGTCGACGTCGAGGTGCTGCCCGGCTTCCCACTCTACGAGGAGCTCGACCGCGCCGGCTTCGTCGACCGGGCGCAAAGCGGCGCCGGCGCCCTGCTGCGCAACCCGGCGACCCGCGGGCCCAAGGAAGGCGCGCCGGTATTGCTGCTCTCCGCCGTGAAGGAGAAAATCGGAAACCGCCGGTACCGCATCGCGCCGTTCGAGCCGGCGCAGACCGCCGAGTTCGCGCCCGGCGACATCTTTGTGCGCGCCGCCGGCCGCTCCGGCAATGGCTTCCAGATCGGCAACTCGGACCAGGTGGTGCTGAGCGGGCTCACTCTCTACGCTACGCCCGGGATCGGTTTCCAGAGCGACCACACCGATCGCCTCAGCATCATCGGCTGCCGGCTGCTGCGGCGCCCGGAGCGCTTCCAATCCGTGCCCAATGGCGGTCACAATCACCATAACGCGCGCATCGGGCCCTGGGTGGAGGGCTGCATCTTCGAGGCGGTGGGCGACGACACATTGCACGTGAACGCCACCGTGATCTACCTACGATCCAAACTCGCCGCCGACCGCGTGCGCCTCGAGCGGGCGGACCTGCGGCCCGGGGACCGCCTGCAGTTCTGGGACATGGCGAATTCGAGGCTTGTCAGCGAGCGGCGCGTGCTCGCGGCGCACACCGCGGGCCGGGAGACGGAGGTGACGCTCGACGGCGACGTGGGCCCGGTTGAGCCCAGCCGCCGCACGGGCCAGAAGACCACCGAGGGCACGCACGTCTACAACGCCGACGCGATGTGCAACCAGTTTGTCTGGCGGCACAACGTCGCGCGCGACGGCCTGCGCAACGGGCTCGTCCTGAAAGGCACGGGCGGCCTGGTGGAGCACAATCGGTTCGCCGACCTTGGCGGCTGCGGTCTCCACCTCGGCAACACCCCGTTCGAGGGCCTGGCGGCGGCCGACTATGTGATCCGCCGCAATGTGATCGAGAACTGCGGCCTGCTCGCACCCCGCCACCCACCGTCCAGTCTCCACGTCAACTTCCTGCGCGGCGATGGCGCCACGCCGCTGCATCGCAACCTGCTGATCGCCGACAACGTTTTCCGCGACAACCCGGAACGCCCGATCGAACTCCACGCGGCCCGCGACGTGGTCGTGACGGGCAACCGCTTCGAGAACAATTCACGGGCGGTCTTTCGCCGCCCCGTCAAGGCGGCGATCCAGTTGAGCAACGTGCACGGCGCCGTCGTGCGCGGCAACGTCGCCACGGATTCACGGCTCGAAGGCGTACCCGTGTTGACCGCCACGGCCGATTGCACCGATGTCCGCACGTCGTCCAACCCTTGACCCGGATTCTTCTCAACCCTTTCCGTACGATCCTGTTTTCCGCGAGTGAACACGCGCCCTTCGCTTCGCCACCCCGAGGCAAACCTCGGGGCATCCTGGCCAAGCGACCGCTACGCGGAACGGGCTCGTGGAATCGCCGGACCGATCCGAGCAAGCTCCGGGGAATGGACCCGTCGGCGATTCAAACCAACCACAGATTGCACCGATTACGCGGATGCGGAGAATTTTCGCAACATTACCCCGCACCCGCTGTTCACCTTCGTGGTGAAGGTTCAAGAACTCGTAATGGATTGGTCATCTGTGCCACAATCCATAAGAATGTTGCTTTCCTGCGTGCAAATTCAGACGGCGAGTTTCGTGAGTTGTTCGACAATTGCGGCTACGCCGCGCCAGGCCCATCTGTGAAATCTGTGGTTCCAACTGCGGTTTTTTGAGATGAAGACTCTCCTCGCACTCGTCCTCGCCCTGCTGCTCGCCACAACTTCTGTGCCGCCCGCCACCGCCGCGACGGCACTTGGTCGCGGGCGATGCGGGCGAGCAGGGTGCGGCGAGCCAGTTGGCGATGTCGGCGGGACGGCAGCGCGCGGGAGGCCCAGGCCTGGAGGGCGTCGAGTGCGCCCTTGAAGCTGAGGCGTTCGACCGGCACGTCGTGGGCGAGGGCCGCCTCCAATAACAGTGCACGGATGAGATTGTAGGCGATCACGTGCATCCACAGCTCGCGTTCCACGACGGTGGGCGATTGACCGCGTAGGACGTCGAGGGCGAGGTTGGTTTTGATCTGGCGGAAGTGGAGTTCGACCTGCCAGCGGCGGGCGTAGAGCGCCGCGATGGCGGAGTCCGGGAACGCTTTGGCGTCGAGCAGCGAAGTGACCACGGTCACTTGGTGCGGGCGGAAGCCGCGGGTCTGCACCTGAAAACGCACCAAACGCACGAGCAGGGAAGCGGGCCGTTTTTTCCACGCGCGGCGCGATTGGTCCGACGGGCGACGGGGCTTGAGCCAGGTTTCGAGCCACGAGCGCCGGCGACCGGAACGAACGGGCCGGGCCTGATGCAGCCGGATGACAAAGTCGACCTTTTGGGCCAGGAGTTGGACGAGAAAGAGCCAGCCGCAGTAGGCGCGGTCGGCGACCAACACCTCCCCGGGACGCAAGCTCGCCAGCAAGCGGCGGGCGAGCTTCAAGTCGTGGGTTTTCCAGGAGGCTTCGACCCACGCGATCTTCCAGTCGGTTTCCTTCCAGTAGGGTTGGGGGACTACAGGGGTCCGACTCCGTTTTTAACCGGCACCCTCCCCTTAAACCCCTCCCGGATCCGATCCCCTTGAAGATCCAGTTTCCTAGCAGCGGTGGAATTTTTCCGGTTCAGCGCTTGAACATCTTGTCGTCGGGGTTGCCGCCGCTGAGGAGGTAGGCGAGGAGGTCCTTCAGTTCCTCGGGGTTGAGAGAGTT
>Ga0194134_10004812_pt1 | contig 13212 bp, 6 predicted proteins | sample TA2KigOff0mmetaG_FD_148602 | JGI IMG/M metagenome (GOLD analysis project Ga0194134, IMG submission 148602) | Freshwater microbial communities from Lake Tanganyika, Tanzania - TA2015056 Kigoma Offshore 0m | ecosystem: Environmental > Aquatic > Freshwater > Lake | place: Tanzania: Lake Tanganyika... | reverse complement strand
CGACTTCCGACCCTTGCACCCAGAACAACTGACTGGCTCCGGCAACCACGATCAGCAACACGAGAACTGCTCCGGCAAGCCGCTCGATGGCGTCGCTTAGCGCCCACCACTTCGGCAGCACCACGCTGGCGCCCCAGCCACGTTCGGCCTGCTCGAGGACTGCCTCCGTCTCAGCCTCGAGTCGCTGTTGCAACGAGGCCCCTTCCTTAACTGGGTCCGGGTCCGGGTTCGGGGGATTGTATGTGGGGTCACGTTCTTCGAATCTGTCATTGCTTGGCATAACACATTCATACCAGAACTGACCGATGGAACCCCATTGGAGTACGCGGAACGTTGATACCACTGCAAACGGGGATCAGCTACGACATGAAGATCCGGCTGTTGCATTGTTGCAGTGACAGTGTCACGATTGTGACGTCGGAAACGTTAACTGTTGGTAGTGGAGGGAGGTGCGCAATTGGAACAAGTCGGAGCGTATTACCAGTTGGCTGACTTGAAGAGTGAGTTCGTGAAGTTCGAAGCACATGAGGAAATCGATGCTTCATCGATAACTGCGACTTGCTTGGTAAGAGAGACAGACGATGAACTTGCGTTACTACTTCTCTGGCGGAGTTGGCAGAAGGACAAGAGCATACTCAAGATTCTTGAGTCTGCAAACGACAACAAGAGTCTCGACCGAATAGTCGGGAGGCTTGGGCTATATCGCCGTCGTCTTGGAACTGCTCAGCAGATAGCAATCGAGTTGAAGGATGTTCCGCGCGCATTTCATCGAGACTTCACTGTGACCGATTGTCTGTTAACTGTTGAGTCAAAGACCCCAGAAGAGCAGATAAGCGTGAAGACCGAAAAACAAGAGATAGTCCTCTCGATGTTCTTCAAAGCTCCATCCGGAAAACGAGTCGGCATCTCCTACCTTGGCTTTCCACTTGCCGCTGTCGGCGAAGTTACAGAGCTGACCAAAGTTGTGCAGAATTTACTGAATTCGATCTCAGGACTCCAGCCATTTACGAAAGAGTTGTCACTCGTTGAATCGCGTCGAGTTGACGACGTGGATTTCAAGAGTGAGAAGCGCACAGTAACTGAGGATTCCAAGACGACTGCTCTACGACTTGATCTTAAGACTCCACTATCAAACATCCTGACTCGAGTAAATCAAACTCCTTGGCTACAGCGGAGATATGCGGTCGAGTTAGTTGCCCTCTGGACGACGGTCTATTGGCAACTGTTTTCTACTGACTGGCGCCTTACCATTCCAGTACCCCTGCTTGCGCTGTTAGCAACGGCGTTCCGTAGGAGGCCGAAGCGACTCGCCAGAGATCGATCTGTGTTTGCGGGACGAAGTCAGCGCATCACATTGTGGACCGCGGTAGTTGGACTAGTTGCTTCCCAATCGCTAGCAATTTTGGCTGTACCGAGCGATGGACCTAGTGCAGTCTTACTTTGGCTGTTTCTATCCTGCTTTCAGATCCGCGTACTGTTTGCCCTAGCGCAACGGCACATCCGCGCAGTTCGAGAAGCTGTTCATGAGTATCTTGAACCCGATACCTGGAACATGAGCAGCGATGCAAATAGATATTTGAAGTCAATCGAGGTACTGCGAGGGCGAGGGCCGAGCTTCGGGGGAAGTTCACCCCACACAATTGAAGCCGAAGGGCAGTCGCAGATTCATTTGCTACTTCGGCTCTTCTATGGAGTAATCGGCGCGATTTCTGTCATCTTGACATATTTTGCGATTGGTGAGCGATTTCCTAACGACGGTTTGAATAATGACTTCATCTTCCAGAATAACGAAGGATTTACGGCGGCTCTTGCCCTACTGATCATCGTGATTTCGACGGTTGCCGTGCAGATGTTCACAGACTTGGCAACGACTATTCGCGAGGAGCAAATTCGCTTCGAGAGAGATGTCAGCAAACTTGCAATTGGACTTAGCAACTACGAGTCAGGGCTAGTGAGGGTTTGGGGCCACATCGTCGACTTCTTGCCAGAAGTGAGTCGTTCAATGAACGTTAGATTCGGCAATCTGTGGAGAGAGATGGCGCTAAAGAACCCGGAGATGTGTGGTGAACTGCACAGACAAGTCGTTATTGGAGGGAGGCCCGAAGAGGTAGAGAACAGTATTCGCCAACAGCTTAAGTCGAGACTAGTCCCGCAGTGGCTCAGCGGCGGCTTCTTCGATACGGGCGATGAAAGCGGCGGCTCGAAACGCTTAACGCGAATACTGACGACTCGACTCAGTTCTGAATGGGGTCAGTTTAGCCAGAATCTTTACGCTCACGCATCCATACCATCTGATGAGAAAGTGTTCTTTCTATCTTTCAATGCACTCTCGACATCGTTCCCAGAGGAGGTATCGGCTCTTCGCCAAGAGATTGAGATGACTATGACTGCATTAAAGCTTAGAGCTTCTCGATATCTCGACGCGGTGAGAAAACCCGAGGTCGCAAATGTCGTCATCGGCAGTTGCGACAACCTTGACATTGACGCCTCATACTTTCTTGACGATGCCACGCTCTTTGATGAAATAGTAGGAAGCGCTGGCAGTGAGACTGATGACAGACCGAAGTCACAAATTCGTGGTCAGTACAGCACGCTACTTCGAGATGCGGAGTATGCCCGAGTTCTGTACTTTGCGTCGTGGCTAGCGCAAGCGAACTCAAATGTCGAGACGAGATTACACAAAGTGCTAGAAATACGTCCGCCTACAAGGAGTAAAGACAAAGTTTCGTACACTGTCGATCTGCTGTCTAACGAAGTACCGCAAGCGTTTAGAGCTCCGATGGTTTTGAAAGATGAGCGGATCGGTGAATTCCTGAGGGAATCTGATCAGGTCGAGATGTTCAGGTTGTTGATCCAAACGAGCTTGTCGAACTCGCAGAGCGCCATCCACTGCCTGGTGAGAGCAGCGTTAGCCCGCAAGAGAAGGCACAGACTCCTATCTTTTGAGACACTGGCTGATCGGTGGCGTCCCCGTCGAATGTTGTCACTGCCGATTGTGCCGACGTACTCGGATCGTGTGCGGCATCTTCTTGCCTTTCTGGAGATACCTGACCGAACTCAAGCGAAGATGCGCTTGAGATCTGTACACGAGGTTCTAACCTTGCCAGTCTCTGAGGAGGAGAGACTGGCGGCGGCTAAATGGGCATTTTCCACCAACAAGGTGGATCTGAACCTCGTAGATGCCCGCCGACTTACAGATGCGCTCGAAGGGTGGAACGTTTTCTGCGATCGGTTCGGTGGCCGGAAGGAATATCTCGCGTTGACCGTTGGAGACCTAATGCTTCGCCGTCGACGGACTAAACCTAGTCGGACTTCTGATGCCGAGCACCCGCCGTGGCAAACTGTCGGCAAGACAGCGGTTGATGAAGTTAGAAGCTGGTACGAAGACAACAATCTGAGGTGGTATCCAAGTAACCCATTGCCGCCCTCAGCGAAGAATCAGGAGAGACGACTCGATAGATTTCACCGATATCAGTGCTTACTTCGACTCGCAAACGGTAAATCTGCGATTAGTCGGAGTGACTTCAAGGATGTACGTAATCTCTGGAAACATTTGCGGGAGATCATGGAGTACATCAGTCCTGGCCTATTCAGCCTGCTTGAAGGAACGGACACAGGCGACCTCACGGCAGTCGACGCCAAGAGTGGTCTTTCGGCTCTCATATTAAAGGTTGAGGAGTACTGTAAAAATCCCCAGAATGACGCAGCACTGACCTCAATCGAGACTGGCTATTTCGTAAACCAGTCGGAATTGAATGAATGGAGGAAGTCGTACTTGAAGCGCCAAGAGAATCTCAAGCAATCCGACAACTTCTCTCTTGACCTTCTTGGCGAAACTGTTGAATCCGACAAAAACGTTTCAGAGGACGTGTTTTGAAATGAGTCAGTCAGGTCGAGGCTGGCTCGTTTGCCCGCGCGTCACAAACTCGCTTTGTATTCACTTCGGCAGCACCACGCTGGCGCCCCAGCCACGGTCTGCTTGTTCAAGGACTGCTTCGGTTTCGGCCTCGAGTCGCTCTTGCAACGAGGAACCTTCCTTAACTGGGTCAGGGTCTGGGTTCGGCGGATTCCACGTGGGGACACGCTCTTCAAATCGGTCGTTAGTTGGCACAACACAGACATACCAGAACTGGCAGCACAACCGCTAATGGAGGCACCAGAGTGGGGAATCCAGTTACTCATTGGAGCCAGGTCCCACAACTTGAACGCCAGGATAACAGAATGAAGGCATCCCGTCTCAATCACGTAGGTCGCGAACTTCAGAAAGCCCCATTCACGTCCCAATCATGCCCGCACTTGCCACGCACATGACCTAGTGTGAAAGTTGGTCTATGACCAAGAGAAAGCGTCGCAGCCAAGTAGGTGGGTTCTCTGGTCAGTCCTTTGCGGGTTTCGACTTCTCTGATCGTGATCTTGCAAACTCTGATTTCGCCGATTCAACTCTCACCGGTTGCGACTTTGAAAACTCCAATCTTGAGAATGCAGAATTCAGTGACGCAGTCCTAACGGGGTGCGACTTCACGAACTCTGATCTGAGCGGCGCAAGTTTTCGAGATGCGAAGCTCACCGGCTGCGACTTCTCGGGAGCGGATGTCTCAGGCACGGACTTCGGCGATGCGGACATCACCGGCTGCGACTTTTCGAACGTGGATGTTGAAACAGCAGAGGGCTTGGACTTTCTGTTCGAGGATTCAGAAGACGGATCCGATGGAGAGCCCGGCTCGATTACCATCTCGCAGTCGGGTCACGTCTACGACGACGTCGGCAGTGTGACGGTTTCTGGAAACGTAATCCGTGGCACAATCAGTGGAATTGTGGGTGGCAATGTAATCATGGCTCACGGTGGCGTTCATCTGGATAACAACTGGGTGACGATAGACATACGCGGCTCGACAAATGGAATCTCGCAGTCTGGTGGACTAAGGAGTGTAAACGGTACTCAATTCGACACTCGAGTGATCGACATTTTGTTCTTCGATGCGCTCTTGCGAATTGAGTCTTTGGGTGGTGGAGCGGCCCGAATGTCACTTCGATCTACAGCAATGATGCAGTCGGGGCAAACGAACGACATCGTTCTAACGCGCGGTCAATCTCATCACTACGGATCGCCGTACGAGGCCAGAATTACTCTCAACTAGCGGAAAACCGAGCACTTTGATGTTCAGCATTTTTGGCGATTGCCCAGCCAGCCGATAGTCACAAAGAGTAGAAGTAGCCACCAACCTTCACTAAAGACGAATTCGGTGGCTTCGAAGGCAATCATCTCGGTGTTGATGCTGGGTATAGACGGTCGCGTTCCCGTCGAACACGTGAGGTTGATGTCGCGAGGTCAACGACTCTCCCTAGATGATCGCGTACACGTGCCGTCAACTTCTCGACACCGAACATCAAGGCCACCTCACGTAGTGACTCATCGAGGGTGAGTGAACCAGTCATTTCGAGAACATCTACGAGTGCATTGACGAGTTCAATACCTGCGACTTCCGTGAGGTCTCGTTGCTCGGTCGAGCTGCGGCGATACGTTCCATAGTCCGCTGAGTGTCTTGGGCTCTGCCAGATGAAATCTCCAAGCTGCGTTCGTTCAATCAGTTTCGGATTAAGAAGCTTCAGGATGTCTTGCTGGCGTTGTTCACGAACCTTCTCGAAGCCGAATGACGCTGCAACTAGTCGAGTGAACCTGGTGGTTTCAATAGGTGCCTCGGTCTTGATGATCTCCATAAAGAGCGCTCCCATCTTCTCCCGCACGCTCGGTTGCGTGAGCTGGTCAAGCATTTCCTTCGGTCCGATAATCACGGGCAAGAATGGCTTGAAGAGCGTCTGCTTCGCTGAAACCCCAACCTCCCGCGAGGGCTGGGAGGCCGGAGATTGGTTGGTCGGTTGAACGGAGACTGGCTTCCCCTCATCTGACGCCAACGATTTCGGTGTCTTGCCTTCGAGTTGCTCGAGCAGACGGCGTTTGGCATCGTCTCGCTGGGTAATCCAATCCACCAGCCAGACTCGAATCACCCGCTTCCAGCCGAGCGCATGCAGTGCATCAAGTGGCAATACTTCGCGTTGCACTGCGCTCCCACGATCGCGCCACAGGGGCCCATCGAGCAACACTGCACTTTGCCACTGGCTTGCTGATTTGTCGCGTACAGCGATGTCGACCTGCATCAGCGACAGACCCAAACTCATTCGAACTTCGTAGCCAGCCGTACGAATGAAATCTGCGACTTCAGCCAGATGTCGACTTCGCTGAAGTGTGACTCCGACTCCGCCGTAGGCATTCTGGCCGTGCTTTGCGAGTAGGAGAAACTTCTTGAGAAGTAAGGCACCGCTAGTGGGCTCTGCGGTGTCCTTGACGACAAGGTCGGTGTCGGGATCGAAGGAACAGAAGACGATCAACTCGCGTTGCGCCCTGGTTGCAGCAACGTTGAGTCGTCGATAGCCATTGGCGCCAGAGATTGGCCCGAATCGCAGCGGAACCTTGTTTGAATTGCTGCCGACCTCCTTGGTGAACGCCACCGAAAAGATGACAGTCTCCGCTTCGCCGCCTTGCACCAATTCGAGATTCTGAACACGAATTCGAGGAATCAGCGTGGCGTCACCAGCTTTACTCGTGATTTTCCGTTTCTCAAGGTAAGAACCTGCAGTTGGATGGCTGAGCAGACCCGGTGTCTCTTTGTCCGCTAACTCCAGCAACTTTAGGATTAGTTCACATTGTTGCTTGTTAAATGTGACTACCAAGACCGATCCGGCATGTCCATCTCGAGTATCAGCGAGCCAGCGCTCTGTTTCAGCCCGATCTTCTAGCCGCCTCCGAATCTCCGCAACCACTGCATCGGCTTCAGCCAGATTCGTTCGGGTCATTTCTACTGACTCTCCCGAACCACGGAAATTCTGAATGCGAATTCCCTTGCGACGCTCGTATTGACCATCAACCTGAATTAGTCGAAGCGCGGCGACGTGTTTGCCTTCCTCCACGATGTGTGGCGAAGGGAATGTGAGCATCGGCTTCTCGTAGATTTCGGCATTGCTAAATGCAATGAGCAATTCATCCTTGCTGCGGAAGTGACACAACAATTGCAGGAACGGGAAGCCCGCCTCTTCAAACTCCGTAAGGATGCTTTCTGCATCAGGGGCGATCTCGGCCCTGTCGATTTCAATTTCTTCGGCAAGATCCTCGTCCTCGATTGAGGCGAGCGGATCAAGAACGTCCTCGGCAGTATCCGTTGGCTGTATCGAGTCAGATGACTCGCCTGTCTCGATATCATCGTCGCCCTCTTCGGTCACGGATTCGTTCGACTTGAACGCGGATGTTGGGGGCATTTGCTTGCTGTCTCCAACGACGATGCCCGCCTTGGCTCGACCAAGCGCACCGACGGCGTGTGCGACTCGGATTTGTGACGCTTCGTCAAACACCACCAGGTCGAAATCAACTGCACCGACCGGCAGGAGGGTCGCGACGGAGTCCGGACTCATGAGAAATGCTGGCATGATTCTGGTCAGCGATTTTCCGTACTTCTCAAGAACCGTACGAATGGGTACCTTGCGGCCGCGTCGCGGCTTGAGTTCACGCAGGAGATCCTGAAGTTCTCCAACCTTGCGTCCAGACGGCAGTGTCATACGCTGCTTGCGCTCGCTAACGAGACCGGGTATTCGTTGCCGCAACAAATCCCGTACCGCCGCTTGGCTCTCGGCGAACCGTTGAATCTTGCGGTCGTGCATGACTCCGTCGAAGCTGTCGAGGTCCTGAGCAAGCAGCCGCTCCAAGATCGTGGACTTGACGACTCCGCGTCGCATAGCCGCGAGTAACTCCTCGGGCTGAAGTTCGCCTGAGAGAAGGGCATGTCGTGTCGCGTCCAAACCGGCGTTGCGAAGAACCTCAAGATGTGTGAGAACACTGTTCCATCTCTGCAGTCGCAGCAGCCGATGTTCGTTGGCATCACGTTCCAGTTCACGAATTTGGGTCTCAGCAAGAGTTGCGAGCGACTTATCTGTCGCCCAAGCCGACCACGACGACGGTGATGATTTTGCCACTAGAAGGAACTCACGCCATGCCAACGCAATGCGTCGAAGAATTAGGAGACTGACTGAATCGGTGCCCAGCCCAGCGGTTAACCGCTCGAGCGCCCAGCGGACTGACCTGGCTTGAGTCTGCGATGAGGCGATAACTATCTGCTCGCAGACCGACTTCAATGTGGCCACGGAATCGAGGTGGAGCGGCCCGACGCTTGTAGGTACGCGCAAGCCAAGCTCTCGTGCGGTTCCGTCTCGCCAGTCCTTTGCCGTTTCTGCTACTGCAACAAGCGAGGGAAATAGGGTAATTGCCATCTCCGTATCTCCGATGAGCGCTGGTCCGAGCAGCAGGCGGAATGCCTCGACCTTTCTCTTCTTGGTTGGCCATTTGGCCTTCGCAGCGATTGCATAAGCAACACTGACGGTCGCGAAATCAAGCCGTTCAATTGCATCGCTAGCAAAGCACGTTCGCAGTTGTGTCGCCGAGCCAATCAGTTCATCAAGCTGCTTGATAGCGCGGTCGGCCTCGGCCCTCCAGGCGGCAGACTTGGCGAGGCCAACTACGGATTCATTAGTTGTAGCCCAGTCGTCTGTAGACAATTGGAGGAGATTCACCGTCGATGCGAGCTCGTCAGGGTGACCGATCGAGGCGTAGACGACTTCAGACCGAGAAAGCTGGACAAAGTCGCGAGAAGCCTCAACTAACTCTCGAACCGCAGTGAGAATGGCTGCACGACCAACCTCGTCGATGGGCCGATCAACGATTCTCCACAACGAGTTACTCAGCGAACCATGCACTTCTAGAGCGTGTTCAAGCTCGGATGCCGCGTCGCGAAGTAGCGGCCAAAGTTGAGCCCACTTCTCAAAGAGTGACGCTGAAACGTCTGCAGTGGGGCCCTCACCTAGTTCGTTTGCGGTCTCTTGCGCTGACCACAGCGTGAGACCCGAGCCACTCGTTGAGTGGACCCCATCGCGGTATCGATCGAGGTCGTTCTCAATCTTCCAGGCTTGGGCGATGAGATCGTTCCATTTGTCTGATTGGGGATCGACCGTCTGATCGAGGGCTTCCTCGACTTGTTCCCGAATCTTAGCTCTCACTTTGGCATCCGTGTCTCCGTCAGTGTGGAGATTGAGGCAGAACCCAGCCAGCCCTCGCGCCTCCAGTTTGTTCATCACTGCTTCGAGGGCGATCTGTTTCTCGGCTACGAACAGCACCTTGCGATCGTGAGCGAGACATGATGCGAGAAGGTTGGCGATGGTCTGAGTTTTCCCGGTGCCCGGAGGGCCTTCGAGGCGGAACGACTTTCCATCCAAAGCCCACTGAATCGCCTCGACTTGTGAATCATCGGCGTTGAATGGGCAATGAGGCTTGACACGTTCAGCCTCGTCGACCTCGGGCGAAGAGAACGGACTATTGGGGGAGTAGACGAGATGCCGAAAAGAGTCACTGATTTCCGTCATTTGTTTCCAGTGGTCGCGAAGGTCCTTCCAAAGGCGGAAGTTTGAGTAGTTGAAGACCCCAAGCACGGCGCGTCGCCGAACAACGAAATTGTCCAGACCAGCAGTCTTCAGTTGGTGTTCGATTGACGCAAAGAGCTTGTCAAGGTCGAGACCGGCATCGTCCTCGTCGGGGTACTCGAGCTGTGCAAGATCGATGGAATGCGGCGCTCTACGAAGTTTCTCTCGCAGGCAATAGTTCGGTGCAAATGAGCCGTGAGAATCAAGCGAAATCGAGTACGGCGTCCCCTTCCCTCCGCGGATTTCCACGGGGTACAGGAACATTGGGGCAGCGAACACTTGTTTAGTTGCACGCCCACCTTGTCGCCCGCTTGACGCGGGCTCGGACCACTGAAGTATCCCGAGGCCGAGGTAGAGCTCATTCGTTCCTGTCTCTAACTCGACGTCACGCGCTGCGTCTCGCAGCCGCTTCATCGATTTGTCAAGATTCTTCTGTGAGGCGTCCACGATGATGCGCTGAATCACTTCCTCGGCTTCGACCTCGGTGATTTTGTTCTTCGCGGCAAATTCTTGGACGGAATCTGGTGACAGCTCATGCTTAACTTGCGTCGCCAGAGATGAGTAACTCGGAAAAATCAATCTCTTTGAAGTGGTGACGAAGCCTCGAATCGTTTCATCGCTTGGTGTTGCAAGGCTCAAGGCTCCGGGTAGCACGGTCGGAGGCACGATGCCAATGGACTCTGAACCGTCAAATAGTGCGTCATCGAGTACGCCAATCGGCATCGACGGAAGTTCGAATTCAATCAAACTTGGCCCGACACCGCTGCGATTGACCCGCACCTTCAGGAGGCGATTCCTGGCGTCGAGGTCAAGAAGAGTCCGCATCCATTGGCGCACTCGCTTAGGAATCGCGAGTTGTGCTGCCCGAGCAGATTTTGCGGCTGCGCTGGCCGCATCATCAAATTCAGCATCACTTGGATTGTCATCAGGCTCGAGATTGTCTTCGTCTTGCTCTAACCATTGATCAATGACAGCTGTATCGGCCTCCTCGATGGCGTGCTGAGCGAGACTGACTACCGGAGTGATGCCGGATCTCCAGACTGCCACCACATCGACGAGTGACTCAAACTTCTCAGATTCCGCACCGAAGAGGTCCCCGATGTTGCTCGAACGCGTCGCATCAAGGAAGTTCCGGGGGTCGTTCGCGGTGAAGGCCGTAGTTTCGACCTGACAGATAATCCGCTTTTCGAAGAGTTTGGCTGCCTCTATCTGGTCAAAGGTCGCAACGCTGGTTCTCGACCCTCCAAGAATTGTTGCGAAACTCAGCGCCCCGGGATCAAGTCGAAAATATCCCGCTAGACAGTGCCTCTCGCAGAGCAATAGAAACGGTCGAAGACCCAGTTGTGCCAGACAAGCCGCGTAAAGCAGCGATGTATCGATACACGTACCAGCTTTGTCATCCAGCACATCGCGATGGCTGCGAAGTCTTTGAGCCGTTTGAAACCAACCTCCAGGTGGATCCGTGTAACTGAGGCCGCACTCCTCAAGCGCCGCGAAACAGGCACTAGCTACATGATCCGGCCGTCCTGGACCCTCCAACATGTGGATACCGGCACGCTGGTATCCGTCTGTGCTTCCATCTCCCGTCCGTTGTTGCAAGATCTCTCGTGTGCGCTTCAGGATTCCGCGAAGGACGTCAGCGTTGGGTCGTACGTACGCTGCCAGAATTTCGTTGGAATCGGGTCCTATTGACCACCAGTCCTGAGGTGCAAGAAGCGTGAGCGGCTGTGAAGTTGTCGCAACGATGGATCCGGCTTCATCGAGCAATTCGACTTTCAGTGTGGCTTCGACTCTCTCCTCAAGCCGTCCCATCACAGCAGGGTCACACTTCAGTCGAATCGACGGCCAGATGGCCGGGAACTCGTGTTCCTTGGTGCGAGGTCGAGGTAGAGCTAGCGGCGTGCCTGTCCAAGGCTCAGCGACAGGTGTCGGAGTGGGGGCATCAATCGACACTCTCGGTGTGAGCAGCACGCCTGATGTTGAGTCGGGGCCATTGTTGGTGAGTCGGATTTCCGAGACAAGTACACGCTTTGTACCTGTCAGTACGTATGACCACGATCGACGAGCGATTACCTCCAGGCCTACTTGAAGTTGGTCCCCGTTAGCCATGCATACTCGCCAAGGCAGAGCTTAGGTCTCAGTCATGCCTCCCGACCACCTCCGCAACTGACTTGGTACATACAATCATCGGCGGCCAGACTGTAGGTATGTCCACAAGTTCTGATGAGTATGAGAAGTGGGGATTGGTTTTTCTTCTCGCCCTGACCCTTGAATGTTGGATCGAGGGTTTAGTGACGGACGCGGAACTGCGTACCTGGATGTTTCATGCGATTGCGGCGCTTGCTGCTGCCGCGGCGCTCTACCGCAGGCAGACGGTCTCTGTAGTGCTAGCGGGCGCAGTGTCGGTCATTGCATTCCTCAACGATCTTGAATTGCTCGTCGCGGCGGAGGCGCCTCTCCGCCTTCTTGCGCCAAGCCTGTTGTTGCTCGTAGGGGCAGGCGTGCTCTTCTATGGAATGTCCCAAAGTTCTCAAGGGACGCCGGTTGGGCTCCCCGCACGTAGGTCCATCTCACCGCGGACACGGGAGGCAGCGGGAAAGGTTGTTGATGCCGCCGGAGCGATCGCAGGCCTACATAACATTCGTCAGGACTTCAAGGAGTCAAAAGATGATCCGGCGTGGACGCCGTTCCTTTTGATCGGGGGAGTTTTGGCGACTCTTTACAGCATGGTGTCTGCCAAATGGATTCGAGTTGACGCGTTCTTCGGTTTGACGTCACGCTCGCTTGACTTCAACGACGTCAGAGACATCTACGAATCAATCGGCGTCAAGTACTTTGCCCAAAACTTCTATTTTGAGTGGGGGTTTCTACTCCCATATGCGGCAGCAGCACTGGGTGTTGTCTCGCTATTGAGTTGGTTTACAAAGCGCTTTGGCGTCACCCCGCCAGCGCTTTATGTGGTGCTAGCCCTTGAAGGCGCTGCACTTCTTGTCCACACTGCCCTGACCCTCGGACTTACTCACGCCGCCGAGGAACCACAAGTACTTGCAGGACCCTGGATCGGGTCTCTTGGAATCGCAGGGATCATGGTTGGAACGTGGCTTTCAGAGAGTCGAAGATAGGGAAGCCCAGTCTCGGGAACACCATCCGTTCGGAATGGTAAGTCGGTCGCGGAGTACGATCTCGGGTATGCCCGCCTCGAGTACCCCGCCGCGTGGAGTCAGCCCAGGCGCTCCACGGCGGCGGTTTCCGGGTGGCACCACCCCACAAGTGACGAAACAGCGGGGCAAGGCTTCCCCCGGGCGCCCTTCATCGTCTAGACGGAAGAATTCACGACCGCCCGTGACTCCCGTTGCCGTACTCGCGGTATTCCTCTGTTTCAGCGGTCTCGTTTTGACGATTGCGGGTCGTGACGCGTCAGTCGCCCACTTTATCGCTGCGCTCTTCGGAATGTTTGGGTCTGTGCTCGTGTTTGGATGGTTTCGACTCGTCATCAACTCTCGGTCCAGTAGCGGAAACTTCAGTGATTGGGGAGTTGTCAGCTCGTCAACCACTGTGCGGAGCTTGCTGGTCATTGCGTGGGCGCTGGGTACCTCAAATCTCTTCCTCGTCGTCTACGAATGGGCACGACGCTTTGCTGAAAGCGGCTCCTGATCGTGAAGATTTTGCGAATACTTCTGGCGGTGACAGCGC
>Ga0194134_10004809_pt1 | contig 13225 bp, 12 predicted proteins | sample TA2KigOff0mmetaG_FD_148602 | JGI IMG/M metagenome (GOLD analysis project Ga0194134, IMG submission 148602) | Freshwater microbial communities from Lake Tanganyika, Tanzania - TA2015056 Kigoma Offshore 0m | ecosystem: Environmental > Aquatic > Freshwater > Lake | place: Tanzania: Lake Tanganyika... | reverse complement strand
CCGGGGTACTCCGCCCGCCCCATGGGCACTCGCATCCTCTACCTGGAGCCGGTGGGCGGCATTGCCGGAGACATGTTCCTCGCCGCCGGGCTGGACCTGGGCGTGGACGAGGGGGCGCTGCTGCACGCCCTGTCCGGGCTGGGGCTGCCTGGTTGGCAGTTGCAGCGCCGCTGGGAGAGCCGCCACCACATTGGCGGCACCCACGTGGACATCCGCCTGCACGGCCCCCAGCAGCCCGAGCGGCACCTCTCCGACATCCAGCAGCTCATCTGGAACTGCCCCACGCTGCCCGAGCGGGCCAAGGGGCGGGCGCTCGCCGTCTTCGCCGAAATCGGCCGCGCGGAGTCGAAGCTCCACGGCATCCCGCTGCAGGACATCCACTTCCACGAGGTGGGGGCGGTGGACAGCATCCTGGACATCTGCGGCGCCGCCATGGTGCTGGAGTTGCTCGGGGACCCGGAGGTGTACGCCGCCCCGCCGCCGCTGGGCAGCGGTCTCTCCCACATGGCCCATGGCCACGTCCCCATCCCGCCGCCCGCCACGGTGGAGATTCTCACCGGCGTCCCGGTGCGCCATGAAGGCGTGGGGGAGCTCACCACGCCCACCGGCGCCGCGCTGCTCAAGGTGTTCGCCCGCGTGGCCCCGCCCCCGGTCTTCACCCCCCTCAAGGTGGGTTACGGGGTGGGGACGAAGGACTGGCCGGACCGCGCCAACGTGCTGCGGGCCACGCTGGGGGAGATGTCCTCGGAGAACCAACGGCTGTCTGCCGATGGCGAGGCCGCCTATGAACTCTCCGCCAACCTGGATGACTGCAGCCCGCAGCTGCTCGGGTACGTGCTGGAGCGGGCGCTGGAGCTGGGGGCGCTGGACGCATGGGTGGTGCCCGCCACCATGAAGAAGGGGCGCCCGGGGCACGTGGTGCACGTCCTTGCGGACGGCGCGCACCGGGAGCCGCTCCGGAAGCTGCTGCTGGAGGAGACCCCCACCCTGGGGCTGCGCGAGGCGGCCGTCTCCCGCACCGTGCTGCAGCGCCGCCACGACGAGGTGGAGACCCCCTGGGGCCGGGTGCGCATCAAGCTGGGGCTGGACGGGGAGCGGGTGCTGAACGCCCAGCCGGAGTACGAGGACGTCCGCGCCCTCGCCCGTGCCGCGAACGTGCCTCTGAAGGTGGTCCACGCCGTGGCCATGGCGGCGTGGATAAAGCGGTGAATCACTCGGCGGGCGGCCGCGTCCCGCCTAAAGTGTCGTGTCCCCTTTTCCGCCAGCGCTGGAGCCCCAAGCCCATGAACCGCACTGCCGCCCTGTTCGCCGCACTCGCTGCCCTCACCGCCCACGCCCAGTCCGCGCAGCAGGCGCGCAACCGGCGGGACGTCCAGCAGGACAAGCGGGAGCTGTCCCGCAACCGCGCCGAGTACGCCGGCGACCGGGTGGACCTGGCCCGCGCCCGCGGCTACGCGCAGCGGCTGCAGGAGCTGAGGGCCGCCGGGAACATGGAGGGCGTCGCCGCCCTGGACGCCGAGGTGTCCCGCTTCCTCGCCGGCGAGCGTGCCGAGTCGCAGCGCGAGGCAAACCGGGCGGCCGCCGAGGTCATCCGCTCGGCCGGGGAGACGGCGGGGGCCGCCGGGGAGGCGGTGGCGGACGCCCGCACCGGCCGTGCAGCGGGGGTGCAGGCTGACAGCCGGCGGGATCTCCGGGACGACCGCCGGGACCTGAAAGATGACCAGCGTGACCTCCGCGCGGAGGCCTCCGCGCGCAACCGCGTGACCGGCCTGGCCGCCCGCTGGAGCGGGCTCGCGGGAAAGATGGACCCCTCCTCCCTGGACGCCCGCGCGGCCATCTTGGGGGAGGTGGCGCGCGAGCAGGGCCGGGACCTGCGGCGCACGGCGCAGGAGCACGGGGAGGACCAGCGCGAACTCCGCGAGGACCGCCGGGAGCAGCGAGAGGACCGCCGGCAGCGCAAGTAGCGCCGCCGCCGTCAGCGCCCGGCCAGCCGGTCCGCCGCGCGCAGGATGCGCAGCGCCGCGCAGGCGGCGCCAAACCCGTTGTCGATGTTCATCACCGGCACCCCCTGCGCGCAGGAGGAGAGCATGGAGTGGAGGGCCGCGTGGCCTCCCTCGGCCACGCCGTAGCCCACCGACGTGGGCACCGCCACCAGCGCGCTCCCCACCAACCCCCCCACCACCGTGGGCAGCGCCGCGTCCATCCCCGCCACCACGATGACCACGGGGTGGCGCCGGATGTCCTCCAGCCGGTCCAGCAGCCGCCACAGCCCGGCCACCCCCACGTCCACCACCGACGTGGCCTTCTCCCCGGCGAAGGCGAGCGTCCGCAGCGCCTCGTGCGCCACCTGCGCGTCGGACGTGCCCGCCGCCACCACCGCCACCCGCCCCTCTCCGCGCAGCGGGTGCGGCGCCCCCAACACCGCGGTGCGGGAGACAGCGCAGCAGTCCCACGGCCCCTCCACCTGCGCCACCAGCGCTGCCTGCTGCTCGGGGGAGAGGCGGGTGAAGAGCATGCCGCGCCCGGAGGCGCGCGCCTGGCGGGCAATCTCCAGCAGGTGCGGCAGCGGCTTGTGGGCGCACAGCACCGCCTCGTCCAGCCCCACCTGCTCGCCGCGGCGGAAGTCCAGCCGGATGTCGTCTGAAGGCGTCATGGTGGGGTGGGGAATAACGCAGGGGACGGGTGCGGGCTAGGCTCCGCCCTGACCATGGCACCCATTGACTGGAAGTCCCTGCAGGAGCGGCTCGAGGCGGAGGCCGCACGGCTGTCCGGTGAGCTGAAGCGCGAGGCAGACCGGCTGGCCGCCCAGGTGCAGGACCCCGCCGTGCAGGCCCGTCTGCGCGAGGAGGTACGGCACGCCGGGCAACAGGCGCTCGAGGCGCTGGGGCAGCTGGCGGCTGCCGCCCAGGGAGCGCTCGAGCAGGCGCAGGAGGCGCTCCGGGCGCAGCAGCAGTCCGCGGCCACTCCCCCTGACCCAACGCCCGCTGCTGCCACCGGTTCCACGGATCCCCTCGACCCTGCCGAGCCCCCGCGGAGGCGGGCGAGGAAGACCGTAGGTCCCCGGAAAAACACAACGTCTACGTCAAACATGTGATCGGACTCCGGGGTGTTGCATTGCGGGGCTCCGTGCCATAGTTCGCACCCTGTGATGACTTCCGGTGACGACAGCGACAAGGGCAGCTTCTCCGTGGACATTGGCGAGGACGCCATTGCGGCCGCGCTCCGCAGCGTGGAGCGTGCCAAGGGGGCGGATTCCTCGGAAGAGGTGGCCATCCTCAAGGCCCAGCTGGAGGACGGGCTCGCCCGCGGCCGGGAGTGGATGGAGAAGGCCCGGGACGCGCAGGAGAAGCTGAAGGTGGCCTCGGCCGAGGCGGCAGATTCCAAGGACCGCGCCCTGCGCGCGGCGGCAGACCTGGAGAACTTCAAGAAGCGCGCCCAGAAGGAGCGCGAGGACGTCCAGAAATTCGGCAGCGAGAAGTTGTTGAAGGAGTTTCTCCCCGTGCTGGACAATCTGGACCGGGCGCTCGCGCACGCCAACAGCCCCGCCGACTTCGACTCGCTCCGAGAGGGGCTGACCATGACGCGCAAGCTGTTCGAAGACGCGCTCGGCAAGCACGGGGTGAAGGGCTTCAGCGCGCAGGGGCAGCCGTTTGATCCCCACCGCCACGAGGCCATGCAGCAGGTGGAGACGGCGGAGGTGCCGCCCAACACCGTCGTGACCGAGGTGGTCCGCGGCTATACGTTGAACGACCGGCTCATCCGGCCCGCGCTCGTGGCAGTCAGCCGCGTGCCCGCGGGGGCATGACGAACGCTTTGAGCAGCAGAGGAGTAGGGACGATATGGCGAAGGTGATTGGAATCGACCTCGGCACCACCAACTCGTGCGTGGCGGTGATGGAGGGGGGGGACCCGGTGGTGATGCCCAACTCGGAGGGCAGCCGCACCACGCCGTCCATGGTGGCCTTCACCGAGTCTGGCGAGCGGCTGGTGGGGCAGATTGCCAAGCGGCAGTCGGTCACCAACCCGGAGAACACCCTCTACGCGGTCAAGCGGCTCATCGGCCGGAAGTTCGAGTCGCCGGAGGCCAAGAAGGCCATCTCTGCAAGCCCGTTCAAGGTGGTGTCGGCGCAGAACGGGGACGCCTGGGTGGAGGCGCGGGGCAAGGCGCTGAGCCCGCAGGAAATTTCCGCCATGGTGCTGTCCAAGATGAAGCAGACGGCGGAGGACTACCTCGGCGAGCAGGTGACCGAGGCGGTCATCACCGTCCCGGCCTACTTCAACGACGGCCAGCGCCAGGCCACCAAGGACGCGGGCCGCATTGCGGGCCTCAACGTCCTGCGCATCATCAACGAGCCCACCGCCGCGGCGCTCGCTTACGGCCTGGACAAGGTGGAGGAGGGCAAGAGCGAGAAGGTCGTGGTGTACGACCTGGGCGGCGGCACGTTCGACGTCTCCGTGCTGGAGCTGCACTCCGGCGTCTTCGAGGTGAAGTCCACCAACGGCGACACCTTCCTGGGCGGCGAGGACTTCGACCAGCGCATCATCGACCACCTGGCCGAGACGTTCATGAAGGCCCACAACGTGGATCTGCGCAAGGACCGCATGGCGCTGCAGCGGCTGAAGGAGGCCGCCGAGCGCGCCAAGCATGAGCTGTCCTCCGCCACGGACACGGAGGTCAACCTCCCGTTCATCATGGCAGACGCCACCGGGCCCAAGCACCTGGTGCTCTCCCTCAACCGCGCCACGCTGGAGAAGCTGGTGGCGGAGCTCATCGACCGCACCATTGAACCGTGCAAGACGGCGCTCAAGGACGCCGGCGTCAGCCAGGCAGACATCCAGCAGGTGCTGCTGGTGGGCGGCATGACGCGCATGCCGCGCGTGCAGGCCAAGGTGAAGGAGTTCTTCAACAGGGACCCGCACAGGGGCATCAACCCGGACGAGGTGGTGGCCATTGGCGCCGCCATCCAGGGGGCGGTCCTCAAGGGCGAGGTGAAGGACTTGCTGCTGTTGGACGTCACGCCCCTGTCCCTGGGCGTGGAGACCGCCGGCGGCGTCTTCACCAAAATCATCCAGAAGAACACCACCGTCCCCTGCAAGGGCGGCATGGTCTTCTCCACCGCCACGGACAACCAGTCGCTCGTCATCGTCCACGTGCTGCAGGGCGAGCGCGAGATGGCCTCGGACAACAAGACGCTCGCCCGCTTCGAGCTGGCCGGCATCCCGCCCGCCCCCCGCGGCGTGCCGCAGATTGAAGTCAGCTTCGACATTGACGCCAACGGGCTCGTCCAAGTCTCCGCCAAGGACCTGGGCACCGGGCGCAAGCAGGAGGTGCGCGTGGTGGGCAACTCCGGCCTGTCCGAGGCGGAAATCCAGAAGATGGTGTCGGACGCCCAGTCCAACTCGGAGAGCGACAAGAAGAAAAAGGAACTCGCCGAACTCCGCAACAACGCCGACGGCCTCATCTACACCACGGAGAAGTCCCTGGAGGAGTACGCCAAGGTCCTCTCGGACAAGGACCGCGCGGAAATCCAGGTGGACATGGGCGCGCTGAAGGCGGTGCTGGACACCACGGATCCGGCGAAGCTGAAGGAGGCCATCCAGCGGCTGGAGGGCAGCGCCTACCGCATCGCGGACGCCATCTACGCGGACCAGGCGAAGGCCAGCTGACGGCCCCCTCCCGTGGGACACGGCCTCCCCACCTTCGCCAGCGAACAGGAGGAACTCGCCTTCCTGCGCGCCGTGACGCGCGTCACCCGGCTCGCGGACGACGTGGTGGAGGACTGCCTCGCCCGCAAGCTGGGGGTCTCTGCCGCGCTGGACGTCTTCCTCTCCTACTGCGCCCGCATGCTGCGCGCCCCCGCCGGGACGGTGGTGCTGGAGGGGCCCGAGGGGCCGCTGCTCGGGCGGGTGACGGGCGCCCCGGGCTTCGAGTTCGAGTCCCACCGCGCGAAGGACGGCGCGGTGCCGCTGGACAATGGCAACACGCTGCTCGTCTGCCCGCTGGACGTGGGCGGGGTGCGGCTGGGGGCCCTGGGGCTGGAGCTGCCGGGGGCCCACCCGGACGGCGCCCCGCTGCAGCGCGCGCTGCTGGCCGCCATGGCGGACCAGCTGGACGTGGCGCTGCTCGCCTTCACCGGGCTGGACGGCGGCGAGGGGCCGGCAGAGCGGCTGGCGGCACTGGTCCGGGGCGGGCAGGGGCAGGACGTGGGGCGCATGGGGCCCTACCGGCTGCTCGCCCCGCTGGGCACCGGGGGCATGGCCCAGGTGCTCCAGGCGCAGGGGCCGGGCAACCGCGTGGTGGCGCTCAAGCGCATGCTGCCCCACCTGGTGGGCGAGCCGGACATGGTGGAGGCCTTCTCCACCGAGGCCCGGCTGGGGCTGCGGCTGCGCCACCCCAACGTGGTGGAGGTGCTGGACCAGGGCCGGGACGGGGACGCCCCCTGGTTCACCATGGAGCTGCTGCGCGGGGTGGACCTCTCGCAGGTCATCCGCCGCCACCGGCAGGGGCTGCCGCTGCCGGTGGCCTCCGCCGTGGTGGGCCAGGCGCTGCGCGGGCTGCACGCGGCCCACTGTCTGCGGGGAGAAGACGGCCGCCCGCTGGAGCTGGTCCACCGGGATCTCTCCCCCCACAACCTCATGGTCGGCTTCGACGGGGTGGTGAAGGTGCTGGACTTCGGGGTGGCCCGCAGCCGCATGCACCGCAGCGTCACCGCCGTGGGGCTGGTGAAGGGAAAGCCGCTTTACATGTCCCCGGAGCAGGCCTCCGGCGAGCCCCTGGACGCCCGGAGCGACCTCTTCTCCATGGGGCTCGTTCTCTACAAGGCCGCCGCGGGGACGCTGCCGTTCGACCGCGGGGACGACCTGCTCACCATGACCGCCATCGTGAGTGACCCGCTGCCCCCGCACCCGCGCATCCCCGGACCGCTGTGGGAGGTGCTCGCCCGCGCGTGCGACAAGTCCGTCCACGCCCGCTACCCGGACGCTCGCGCCATGGCCGGGGCGCTCTCCGAGGCGGTCCCCCCGGCCACCTCCACGGAGCTGGCCGCCTTCCTCCGCGGCGCCTTCCCGGAACAGGCCGCCGCCTCGGACCGGGACGGCTGACGCAGGCCGCCTACGGCCCGTAGGCCGCCCGCACCTCCGCCACCACCTGCGCCGGGGTGCAGGCGCTGGCGGTGGGGCACGCGGCGGATACGGACTTCCCGGCGCTCCAGGCCATGGCCCGGAAGTGCTCGTTCCAGTCCGCCGTCCAGGCCCGGGCGTGGTTGCCCAGACACTGGTCCGCCCAGCCCGAGGTGTGGCCGGAACTCCCCACCCGCTGCAGGCACGAAGCCTCCGTCTCCCCGCCCATGGCCTCCCGCCACCTGCAGTAGGTGGTGCGGTCCATGGAGTTGATGCGGCAGAAGCAGCCGCTGGAACACCCTTGCGTGACGCCCTTGAGGAACGGGTACACCACCGGGCCGCTCCCCATGTCCTCGATGACGCCCCCCTCCAGAGGGAAGATGCGCGAGGACTGCAGCAGCATGTGCCGGGCCATGGCGGAGAGCCCCTGCTCCCACTCGGCCGGGTGGGTGGTCTGCAGCGCGCGCAGCCGGCGGATGAAGGCGGAGGCGTCCACCACCCACTTCGCCACCACCTCGGCGGGCGGGTTGGCCACGGCGACGGTGGCGCTCCTGCCGGACGCGCTGTAGCTGCATGCCTGCGCCGCGTGCGGCCAGCCCGGCCAGTTCACGGACTGGCAGCTTCCCTCGACGTACGGCTTCACCGACAGCTGCGTCACCAGCCCCGCGGGGGGCGGCCCCAGCGGGCAGCGGTCCGGAACGCCGGACGGCAGCACCACGCACGGGCCGCTGCACGTCTCGTGCGGCACATAGCGCGTGCCGTCACACCGGTAGAGGGTGTCCGGGCTGCCGGAGATGCCGTTGCCGCCGCAGCTGCGGCCGCCGGTGTTGCTGCAGCAGCTTCCACAATCCCGTGGACAGTCCGTGCAGGACTCGCCCGCGCACGTGCCGTCTCCACACGTGCCCGTGCCGCCGTCCCCGCCCGTGGGCTCTCCGCCGTCCATGCGCGCGCCCGCGTCCGGGGCCGGCTCTTCTGGCTCCTCCGGCCCCTCGCCCGCGTCCACAGGCACGGCCCGCGGGAGCACGCCCCCGGGCTCTGGCTCCAAAGGGCCGAGAGGCGCGCAGGAGAATGCGAGTGCGGCCAGCAGCGGGAAAAGGGATGGCAGACGCATCTATCCGAGAAGCCTCGCACGGTGGAACCGCCCCCCGACCGCCAGGCCCCGCGCTCCGCAACTGCCCGGAGACAGCGGACCTCGGCGCGGTCCCACGGGGCGGGACTCCCACCGGGGGAGGCCTTTTCCTGCTAGGAAGACACTCTCTTTGAAGAGGCCCACACTTCCCGGAGCACCTCCCATGCGTTCCCTCCTCCCCGCGCTCTTGGCAGCGGCGTCCCTGCTGGCCGGCTGCGAGAAGAAGCAGCCCGCGCAGGCCCCCGCTGCGCCCGCCACCCCCGAGCTGAAGGCCCCCGCCGCCCCGCCCCCGGCCTCCGACGTCATCCTGCTGGGCGAGGTGGGCTCGCTCACCGGGGCGGAGGCCACGTTCGGCCAGAGCACCCACGAGGGCATCCAGCTGGCGCTCGAGCAGGCCAACGCGGCCGGCGGGGTGAACGGCAAGAAGCTGGAGGTCCGCGTCTACGACGACCAGGGCAAGCCCGAGGAGGCGGCCAACGCGGCGGTGCGGCTCATCAACCAGGACAAGGTGAAACTCATCCTGGGCGAGGTGGCCTCCACCAACTCGCTGGCCATGGCGGACAAGGCCCAGGCGGCCAAGGTGCCCATGGTGTCCCCGTCCTCCACCAACGAGGCGGTCACGCAGAAGGGGGACTACATCTTCCGCGTCTGCTTCATTGACCCGTTCCAGGGCTACGCCATGGCGAAGTTCGCCCGCGAGACGCTCAAGCTGCAGAACGTGGCGGTGCTGCAGGACAACAAGTCCGCGTACTCCACGGGGCTCACCGGCGTGTTCCAGCTGCGCTTCGCGGAGATGGGCGGCAAGGTGGCCGGCGTGGAGAGCTACAGCAAGGGGGACACGGACTTCCGCGCCCAGCTGACCGCACTCAAGAAGGCGAAGCCGGACGGCATCTACATCCCCGGCTACTACACGGACGTGGGGCTCATTGCGCGGCAGGCGCAGGAGCTGGGGCTGAAGGCGGTGCTGCTGGGCGGGGACGGCTGGGAGTCCGAGAAGCTGTTCGAGCTGGGCGGCAGCGCGGTAGACGGCAGCTACTACACCAACCACTACTCGCCGGACTCGCCCAACCCGGCCACCCAGGCGTTCATCTCCGCGTACAAGGCGAAGCACAACGGCAAGGTGCCGGACTCGCTCGCCGCGCTGGCGTACGACGCGGCCAACGTGGCGGTGGCGGCGCTGCGCAAAAGCAAGTCCCTGGAGGGGCCGGACATCCGGGACGCCCTGGCCCAGACGAAGGACTTCGACGGGGCGGCCGGCAAGCTGACCCTGGACGAGAAGCGCAACGCCACCAAGCCCGCCGTGGTGCTGAAGGTGGAGAACGGCAAGGCGGTCTTCGCCGCCTCGGTGAGCCCGTAGCCCGCCCGTTTTGAGCGACTTCCTCCAGCACGTCATCAACGGGCTGTCAGCCGGGACCATCTACGCGCTGGTCGCGCTCGGCTACACCATGGTCTACGGGGTGCTGAAGCTCATCAACTTCGCCCACGGCGACGTGATGATGATGGGCACCTACGTGGGGTACGCCTCGGCGCTGCAGTTCAAGCAGCGCGGCGGCTTCGGCATGGCGTCCGTGCTGGCCATCTTCTTCCTCTCCATGGCGGCGTGCGCGGCGGTGGGCTGGCTCATCGAGCGCTTCGCGTACCGGCCGCTGCGGGAGAAGCCCAAGCTGACGGCGCTCATCACCGCCATTGGAATCAGCTTCGCAGTCTCCTACGGCTTCCAGATGGACTGGGGCTTCCTCCCCGGCCCCAACCCGCGGGCCTTCCCGGAGGTCATCCGCCGCCAGCCGTGGCTCACCTTGCTGGACGGAGAGGTGACGCTCTGGAACTGGCAGGTCATCAGCTTCGCCGTGGCGCTGGGGCTGATGGCGGGGCTGCAGTACCTCGTGTTCCGCACGCGCTTCGGGCGGGCCATGCGCGCCGTCTCGCATGACCACCGCACAGCGGCGCTGCTGGGCATCCACACCGACCGCGTCATCGCCGTCACCTTCATGCTGGGCTCCGCGCTGGCCGCGGGGGCGGGCATCCTGTTCGCCATCAAGGACGTGAAGATTGAGCCACTGATGGGCACGCAGCAGGGGCTCAAGGCCTTCGTGGCGGCCGTCATTGGCGGAATCGGCAACGTGCCGGGGGCGGTGGTGGGGGCGGTGCTGCTGGGGTTGGTGGAGGAATTCGTCGTGGGCTACACCGCCTCGTCGTGGCGGGACGCGGTGGCCTTCGGCTTCCTCATCCTGGTGCTGCTGCTGCGGCCCGAGGGGCTGTTCGGCCGGGTCACGGCGGAGAAGGTGTGATGGTCCCTCCTGGGTTGCGCGGCGTGCTGCCGGTGGTGCTGGCGTGCCTGGCCCTGGCCGCGGGGCAGCGGCTCTTCGGCGGGCAGGAGTTCTTCGTCTACGTGGCGTCCCTGGTGGGCGTGAACGTGGTGCTGGCCGTCTCGCTCAACGTCGTGAACGGCATGACGGGGCAGTTCTCCATTGGCCACGCCGGCTTCATGGCGGTGGGGGCCTACGCGGCAGGCAGGCTGTCGCTGCCGCTGGGGGACGTGGCCGTCTCGGGGCTGCCGGTGGCGGCGTCGGATCAACTGCTGTTCGCGGTGTCGCTGCTGGCAGGGGGCGTGGCGGCGGCGGCGTGCGGCTTCGTGGTGGGGCTGCCTTCGCTGCGGCTGAAGGGGGACTACCTGGCCATCGTCACGCTGGGGTTCGGTGAAATCGTCCGCGTCATCATCCAGAACACCCCCGCGCTGGGCGGCGCGCTGGGGTTGTCCGGCATCCCGCAGCGCGGAAGCCTCTTCGCCGTGTGGTTGTGCGCCTTCCTGGCCGTGCTGGTGGCGCGCCGCATTGCCGAGTCCAGCCACGGCCGCTCGCTCACCGCCATCCGCGAGGACGAGGTGGCCGCCGAGGCCATGGGGGTCAACACCACCGCGTACAAGGTGCGCGCCTTCGTGGTGAGCGCCTTCTTCGCCGGGGTGGCGGGCGGGCTGTTCGCCCACTTCGTCCCCATCATCAACCCGGGCAGCTTCACCTTCGTGAAGAGCATGGAGGTGGTTGTGATGGTGGTGGCCGGGGGGCTGGGCAGCACCACCGGCAGCATCCTCGCCGCGGTGGTGCTGACGCTGCTGCCCGAGGCGCTGCGAAGCGGCTTCAACCGCTTCGCCGGAGAGGGGGCGGGGGCGGTGGTGGACCAGGTGCGCATGCCCGTCTACGGCCTGCTGCTGGTGGTGCTGATGCTGGCGCGGCCGCAGGGGCTGTTCGGCACGAGGGAACTGTGGGACCGCCGCAAGGGGCAGGGGGCACGGCCATGAGCGCCCCCGCATCCGACGTCCTGCTCGAGGCCCGTTCTGCCAGCATCGTCTTCGGCGGACTGAAGGCGCTCTCGGAATTCTCCCTCACCGTCCGCAAGGGAGAGTTGCTCGGGCTCATCGGGCCGAACGGGGCGGGGAAGACCACCGCCTTCAACGTGCTGACGGGCGTGTACCAGCCCACCTCGGGCGAGGTGCGGGTGTGCGGCGAGCGCGTCAACGGGATGCGCCCCTTTCAGGTCAACCGGCGCGGCCTTGCAAGGACGTTCCAGAACATCCGGCTGTTCAAGAGTCTGACCGCGCTGGACAACGTGAAGGTGGCCTGCCTGGCGGAGACGCACCCGCTGTTCTCCCGGGCGCGGGTGGAGTCCCTGCAGCGGTCGGGCCTGCGGCCCCTGGCCACCGCGCTGGACGCCGCCAACGACTACTACGACTGGTGGCGCGCCCTGCTGCTTACGCCGGGCTTCCAGGCCGAGGAGGAGGCGCTCACCGCCAAAGCCCTGGCGCTATTGGAGGTGATGGGGCTCGCAGGCCGCGCCCACGAGGAGGCGCGCAACCTCCCCTACGGCGAGCAGCGGCGGCTGGAGATTGCCCGCGCGCTGGGCACGCGCCCGAAGGTGCTGCTGCTGGACGAGCCCGCTGCCGGGATGAACACCCGGGAGAAGGCGGAGCTGATGGTCCTCATTGGCCAACTGCGGGACCGGTTCGGGTTGGGCATCCTGGTCATCGAGCACGACATGAAGCTGGTGATGGGCATCTGCGAGCGCATCACGGTGCTGGACCACGGGGAGACCATTGCCGCGGGCACCGGGGCGGAGGTGCGCGCCAACCCCAAGGTGGTGGAGGCGTACCTCGGGGACGCCCCTGCGCCGGGCGCGGGAGGTGCGGCGTGAGCGGCGTTGGAAGCGCAGGCAGCGAGCGTCCAGCTGAATTGCTGCTCGAGTGCCAGGGGCTCCACGTTGCCTACGGCGCCATCCAGGCCGTGCGCGGGGTGTCCCTCTCCGTCCGCAAGGGCGAGGTGGTGGCGCTCATTGGCCGCAACGGGGCGGGGAAGACCTCGCTGCTGCGAGCGGTGTCCGGGATGCTGCGACCCGCGGACGGGCGCATCACCCTGGAAGGCAAGGACATCACCGGGATGCCGTCCCACCTGCTGGTGGCGCGCGGTATGGCGCATGCGCCGGAGGGGCGCGGCATCTTCCCCAACCTTACGGTGGAGGAGAACCTGGGCCTCGGCGCGTGGCTGCGCACCGACGCGGACGGGGTGGCGGCGGACGAGGCGTGGGTGCTTTCCCTCTTCCCGCGGCTGAAGGAGCGCTGGGCGGCGGCGGCGGGGACCCTGTCCGGCGGCGAGCAGCAGATGCTCGCCATCAGCCGGGCGCTGATGAGCCGGCCGCGGCTGCTGCTGCTGGACGAGCCGTCGCTGGGGCTCGCCCCCCAGGTCATCCAGCTCATCTTCCGCATCCTCGCGGACGTGAACGGTAAGGGCGTGTCCATCCTGCTCGTGGAGCAGAACGCGCACCTCGCGCTCAACCTCGCGGGCCACGCCTACGTGCTGGAGACGGGCGAGGTGGCCATGGAGGGGGCGGGCAAGGCGCTGCTGCAGTCCGAGGACGTGCGGCGCGCCTACCTCGGGGAGTGAGCCACGTGAGGCGGGTGCGTGCGGCGCAGCTGGCAGTAACGGGGCTG
>Ga0194134_10004806_pt1 | contig 13229 bp, 13 predicted proteins | sample TA2KigOff0mmetaG_FD_148602 | JGI IMG/M metagenome (GOLD analysis project Ga0194134, IMG submission 148602) | Freshwater microbial communities from Lake Tanganyika, Tanzania - TA2015056 Kigoma Offshore 0m | ecosystem: Environmental > Aquatic > Freshwater > Lake | place: Tanzania: Lake Tanganyika... | reverse complement strand
TGGTTGCCCTGGTCTTTGGCGGTCTTCAGATTTGGTGGATCGGCAGCACCATCAGGAAGCGGGACCTGGCACGACCTTTGAGCGAGGGTGAGTTCCGCAAGTCCCTGGAGCGGATCTGGGCGAAGGAGAGGAGCACCCACTAGCGGCGCAACAGTTGCGCTGCTACCCCTGGACTACTTGCTGACCGCCTTCCAGACCCACCACCCAACCAGCGCCACCAGCACCCACGGCACTAGTGCCCGAAAGACCATCAGCACCAGCAGCACCACCAAGGCAGCGACGGCAGTGCGCTTGGTGAGTGCCTTCGCCTCATCGGTCATCAGGTGCCAGCGGGGTAGGAGTGGCATCGGTTCAAGGAGGGGCACGCACCCCAACGGTATGGACCCCCTGCATAACGGGCAAAACCCTGTCCCACAGGCGAAAATGGGCGGAAGCGACCAGTCCCAGTGACCGACTCAGCGACCTTCATCACCCCTGAAGCAGGCGATGAGGACCTGGGGGATTTGCTGCTGGAGGTGCTTCCTGGTGACGGCAGCACCATTGGGAACCTGTCCGCACGGGAAGCATTAGGTCGGGCAGCAAGGGCGTCATCTTTCCTGGCAGTTACCGCTGCAGAGGATGGCGACAAAACCGTTACAAGGTCATCGTGCTTACAGCGACGACGAATCTCTTCCTGGCAAGGCGTCGGTTGCTTGCGAAGATGATGAATCTGAGGATGGTGTGTTCGAAGGGCTCGATTGGCCTCCAGGTGCACGTAAACGTGGATTCAAAAGATAAACAGATGCCCGACGACGACTCATTAGGGCCAATTCGGAGACCTTTGAAAATCAAGACTGCACTAGGCGGGTTCCCAAAGCTCTTTTACCCACAGATTCCCCAGTTCATCTTGATTGAAGCGTGAGGCGTTTGTGGGAGCGCTGTCTTGATCACAGCTCTTTACCGCCCTCGGCCAGCAGCGCCGCAGCATCGCGCTTGACCTGAATAAGTTTTACGGAGGAAATAGCGCGAATGGATGCGTTTCTAGGAGTATTCTGGAATACCGCGATTTCGCCAAAGCGCTCGCCGGAACCAAGAATAGCTACCTGATGCTGAGATCCATCAGTTTGAAGTTTAAGAACCTCCACCGAGCCTTCTTGGATGAAAAACATGCTATTGCCCGTATCACCCTGCTTGAGAATGATTTGCCCCTCGTCGAAAAGGACTCTACTGATATGCATGGGCGACTCACTTTTTGGGGCCAAGGGATCGGGCCCTGCAACCATGGAAACTAGCCAATCAAAAAGCACGCGCACGCGCTTTTCTTTCGAAGGTAAATAATAGAGCATAAATAGGCTCCAAACGAGATGAGCGAACCTACCTGTCATCTTGATTGGGAGACCATTCAGCGAAGCCACTGCCGTGTGATGGCCAAAGGTGCAGGCATCTCCGAGCCCAGTGAAACGGTACTTAAGAAGTGGTTTGGATTCGATTGAGCGAACGATATTCTTGCCGATCAAAGCACCTTGCGTAATGGCCCAGATTGCCAACGCTGGAGCGATGCTTCCATCTTTTAATGGCACCGATGCACAATCACCACCGGCCCAGATATTTGGGTGTCCGTTTACACGGCAAAAGGAATCTGTGACGATCCTTTCGGCTGAGTCCTTGGCAACATCAAGACTCCGAACGACTGGGACAGCATGCATACCTGTGCAGGTGACAACGGTTCTAGTCGCGATTTTGGAGCCATCGTTGAGAATCACTTCATCGTAAGAGACTGATTTGAGTTTGCGTCCGAGCCTTAAGTCAACATGCGGATCCTCGCGGAAGATCTTTTCTGCGTAGCGAGATGCCCAAGGATGACGTGGCTTGAGGTCAGGTAGGAGGCTATCGGTTGAAGCCACCATGACTACACGAAAATCCTTAGGATCTAAATATGAATAATAATTCTTGATCAGTAATGCAACGTATTCACGCAACATGCCTACGATTTCACATCCCGTAAATCCACCGCCCGCCACAACAAAGGTCATCAACCCAGCCCTTGCCTGTGGGTCACGCTCAAGATTTGCCAGCTCAAGGGTCTCAATGATTTGGTTTCGGAGAGCAAGGACTGACGATAACTTTTTGAGCTTGAAGGAATGCTCGGCAAGACCAACAACATGACTAAGTCTATCAGTACTTCCAAGTGCAATCACTAGTTGATCATATTCATAGATTTGGCATTTGCCATCAAGACTTTTCTCGACGGTGACAGACCTTGAGTCTAAATCTATTGACTGAACCTCAGCATTCAGAAAATTACAGCCACGAAAATGGCGCCTCGATGCCGTCAGTACATCAGTAGGTTGAATGTGTCCTGAAAGAACATCCGGAATCAAGCCATGAAAACATTGAAAGTTCTCACTGCCAATGACTGTAAGATTGACGGTGCCATCAATAATCTTGTGCTTTAGAGAGCGATACAGAGACAGGGCTACATACCCACTGCCAAGACAGAAGATGCGATGTTGAGCCATAATGCCAAGCTTTGAATTAAAGAGTTATTGAACGGAGATGATCCTCAAGATGCAAGCAGTGTATTAGCTCATATTGTGACTTGCTGAGTCTCCCATATGCAAAATGAGGCTTCAGTGGCGCATTCCAGCTACGGAAGCGATCGATGGCTTGTCGCATTCTGGTTACAGCAAGTTCTAGAGATTCTGAATTTGCAAGATGTTCTCCAGGAATCGGCAAGGAAGTGTTGTGCTTCATGCGTCTCATGATCATAAAAGTATGAAATGCAATACGTCCAATCGTTAGGCGGTAGAATTTTGATTTTAGCACTGGATATCCATCCATGGAAGAGAGGATCCCGAAAGTACAGTGGTCGCAGATCCGGCTTAGAGGCCGAAACAAAGACCCTACAGATTCCCTGGGAGTGGTCAGTTGGATTTCATCTAAAAGGGCAATCACCTCATTGAAATTGTGACCTAGGCGACGATATTTGAATTTTGTTTCAGACATTCAGAAGTAGCTCCGGATCCAAACCTGATAAATCTATCATGAAGGAGAATCCTTCTGAGCAACTCGCGATGAGTCGCAAAAGCCTCACGCGAGACGCGTGAATTCTGGATGCACCGATAACCCTGGCTTCGCGCAGAGAGTGTTAGTAAGCACATTGGCATTAGGCCCAATCAACTCTGGTCAGCGTATGGCCACATTTATCAGCACCCGACGTTGAGTGGAGGCTAGAAATGTATCCCTGAAAGCTCACAAACGCAGCCAGCCCGGACCAATGCTGTAGAATAAAGCATATTTCACGTCGCGACTATGACGCTGAAACAAGCTCCACCACTCCCAGCCGTGTCGCAACCACTTAATAAATCCTCCAAGTTGGTGAGCGCCATGCTGCTGATGCCCACTTTTGTTTTGGGTGCAATACTGGGAGGCTGTGATCGCCTACCTCAGCTGTCTGCAAAGCCCAGGCAGCCAGTCAATAAGGAATTGAATAAATTAATAAGCGGTGGTCTTGGCATCATCGAGCCAAAAGGTAATCTTAGAACAATCAGTCCGGCGAGTGGACTCAGGCCCAATATATCAGTCGAAAGATTATATGTAGATGAGGGTGATTTGGTCAGTGCCGGCCAGACTCTTGCCTTGCTGAATGGGTACGAAACCACCCGCACACGTCTTCTGGGATTCGAGGCGCAGCGCAAGCAGGTCAGTCGCCTCTACGAACTTTCACGCTATGAATTAGATCGCTACAGTAATTTGGTGAGCCAAGGAGCTTCGACCGACGAGCTTAAAAGGTCGAAGCAGCTGGAAATGGAAAAAACAAAGCTCGACCTGGCTCAGCTTGATGCTGATATTGCAAATACCAAATCCGATCTTCGTGATCTGATGGTCCTGGCTCCCATCGCAGGAAGCATCGTAAAGTTGAATGTTCGGGAAGGCGAGCGCATTGTTCCTTCTGACGGATTGCTCGTTATTTCTCCTTCCGGTAATATACAAGTTAGCGCTGAAGTCTATGAAAACAACATTCGGAATATCAGCAAAGGTAATAGAGCGTTCATCACCAGCCAGCACAATGCATTTCCCGGGAAGGTGGTTGGAGAAGTTACGCGCATCAATCCATTGGTAGAAGCCACCACAATCCGCCCTACAGACCCTATGAGAATTGCGGATGCCCGGATTGTCAAAGTGATCATCAGCGTGCCTAGTGGAGAAGATAAAGTCCTACGGCAGTTTATTGGTTCCACTGTCAACGTATCCATCTCTCCGAACAATTGATCTGATATGAGTTCAACGACACTAAATCCTTTTTACCTCGCTTGGCGCCAACTGACGGCCTCAAGGGTCAGATTTTTGACAGCTATGGCTGGCAGTGTTGTTTCGGCAACACTTATTTTGATGCAGCTTGGTTTTCAGGAGGGGCTTTATGGTGCAGCTACGGCTCTGCATAAGAGTATTTCCGGTGAGGTCGTTATTGTGAATTCTGCCTCTGTCAACATCCTACAAATGAGAGCGCTCTCCCCCGAGAGTACATCTGTAGCTCGTGGAATCAACAATATTAAAAACTTCTCTGAGGTGGCGACATCGGTTGTCCAATGGCGATCTCCAGTCGATGGCCAATCGCGCGGCGCGTTGATGGTTGGATTGCCAAACATATACAATGATGCCATTGATATTGATAGGTTAAAGATCAGAGACCGATCGATTGGTCTTGATAATGTCGGTAGTATTCTTTTTGATATTGGCTCTAGGCCTGAATTGGGGACTGCCAAGGTATCTGACCCGTCAGGCATACCTGAATTTAGCTACGCAATCAATAATCGTCGAGTGAATCCTATTGGAACATATCTATTGGGTGCTCCTTTGTGCAGTGATGGAACAATCCTCAGCTCAATGGAAACTTTTAACATGCTGCAACACACAGCTGGAAGTCCAACAACCATCGAAGTCCTCACCTTGCAAAGAAAAGATGATCGATCGGTCGCCAAAACTGTTCAAGAACTCAACAAGGCGTTGCCTGCGGATGCAGTCGCATACTCTAAAAAGGATTGGATCACTCGTGAAATTCAATACTGGGATCGAAACTCACCTATTGGGTTTATCTTTAAATTCGGCATCGCCATCGGCATGCTTGTCGGGTCTGTTGTGATTTACCAGATCCTGTATAGCGATATCAATGACCATATCAAAGAGTATGCTACTCTTAAAGCAATCGGATATACCGACTTTTTTCTCTTGATGATTACCCTTTTCCAAGGGCTTCTGTTGTCATCAATGGCGATCATTCCTGCCTCATTGCTTTCCTTTGTTTTGCTATTGGTTGGTAAAGAGGCCACAAAAGTACCGCTCTTAAATACTCTGGAAAATATCTATTTGGTCATTGGGTTGACATTGTTCGTTTCATCGGCCTCAGCACTCATCGCATCACGTAAGTTGGCTGCTCTTGATCCCGCTGACAACTTCTAGACAAGCAATCACTTCCGACTGACAGCCCAATCGCTCTTTGATCATGTCTTCATCCAACGCCCCGCTTGTGATAGCCAATGATTTAAACTTTTCTTTCGGTGAGGGCGAACTTCGACGCCAAATGCTGTATGGGATTGATTTTGTACTCGAGCCGGGTGAGATTGTCATTGTGACAGGACCTTCTGGCTCAGGAAAATCAACATTTCTGACTTTAGTCGGGACGCTCCGCAGTCACCAGGAAGGTCAGCTTGATGTGGTAGGGAACTCACTCCTTGGGGCTTCAGCGGCAACCATCAATAACGTGAGGCAACAACTTGGATTTATTTTTCAGTATCACAACCTTCTTGACTCACTAACGGCGACTGAAAATGTTCTCATGGGGTTTGCAAAGGGTGATAAGCGTACGAAATCACAGCTCAAGGAAGTTGCCAGCTCAACACTTGCAACTCTCGGGCTAGAGATGCGTTTAAACTATAAACCATCTAGTTTATCTGGTGGCCAGAATCAAAGGGTTTCCATTGCAAGAGCGTTGGTAAGGAGTCCAAAAGTGATTCTGGCAGATGAACCCACTGCCTCTTTGGATGCCACGACAACTGAGATCGTGATGCGCTTATTCAGAGAACAGACTAAAGAGCTTGGCTCATCTATCTTGCTGGTAACCCATGATGATCGCATCTTTAAGCAAGCAGATCGTGTCGTCGAAGTTCGGGATGGCAAGTTGCGTGACGCGGGAGCGACATATCTGGATCATGGAAAAAATCAAGCCAGTGCCGCACTGACCACAATTGCGCATAGCCATAAACTGGAGGCTCCAGCTGTTACGGCTGACCCCCGGCCAGGAACTCTGGCCGCTAATCGAGTTAAGGGGGCGCTGGAGAGTCTTGAAAAAGTACTTTCAGACTTGGCAGAGATTAAATTGGCAACAACTCTTCAGTCCTTGGCGCAAAGCCTTACCTACATTGCCTCAGAAAGCGCTTCAAGCCTGAATGCAGATGGTTGCTCTATTTACCTCTATGATAAAGATAATGCTGAGCTCTTTACGCTCGCACTATCGTCAGCCAAGGATGATCTAGAGGGATTTGCCATCTCTACGGACAAAGGTTTTGTTGGCAAATGTTTTCGAGAAGGAGCTGCTGTACTCGAAGGTAGGGCCGCCGATTCCACAACGCTCGATCGGACGATCGACCTCAAAAGTGGATTGACGACACAGTCCGTAGCCTGCGTTCCTTTATCCACTGAGACCGGTGACGTATTTGGCATCATTCAATTGGTGGATCAAAAGGCAGACCAGTTTTCTACTGAGACGATTGAGGGTCTTTATGAACTAAGGTCCTTGCTTGCGGCGCCGCTTCATGAGTATTGGCTATTGGCCACTCAAGTCAAAGTAAGACTTGATTACCCAGCTCGCTCCGCAGGGACCACCTTGGGGCCATAGAGTGGTACACGAATACCAGTCCGATCATGGTCCGCAGCGCGATCCAGTTCCAGAAAGGCCGCTCCCTGCCTGCGTTCCAGCGGCTCTACGGCGCCGAGGAGCAATGTGAGGCTGCTCTGGAGAAGGCGCGTTGGCCCGATGGGTTCCGCTGTCCCCGCTGCAATGGGCATGAGCATGGGCTGGTCTATGGCCGCCGGCTCAAGCGCTATCAGTGTCGCCACTGCGGCCATCAGGCAACGCTCACGGCGGGCACGATCATGCAGGCCACCAAATTGCCTCTGACCACCTGGTTTCTGGCCTTCTATCTGATCGGCCAGGCCAAGACTGGCATCTCATCTCTGGAGCTCAGCCGCCACCTGGGGGTGAAATACGACACGGCCTGGCTGCTGCACAACAAGATTCTGCGGGCGATGGCTGATCGGGAGGAGGCCTATCTGCTGCGGGGAAAGATCCAGATCGATGACTCCTATCTCGGCGGAGAACTGCCGGGCGGCAAGGCAGGTCGCGGATCTGAAAACAAGATCCCCATCGTCGCGGCCGTCTCGTTGAACGAGGCGGGGCATCCGATTCACGCCAGGGTCAAGGCTGTGAGTGGCTTCAGCTCAGAGGCAATCGGCGCCTGGGCCAGAGAGCACCTGGCTCCCGGCAGCCAGGTGCTCTCCGATGGTCTGGCCTGCTTCCGTGCCGTCACCGCGGCGGGCTGCAGCCATCAGGCCATCGTCACTGGTGGGAAGCACCCCAGTGATCTACCGCAGTTCCGCTGGATCAACACGCTGCTGGGCAACCTCAAAGTAAGATGATTGGTTTCGTGGACGCGGTTCAGCTTGTTTGACTTAAAAAGCAAAGCAAACCTTTTCCATCTTAAATCATGGACCTACTTGCAGAAAAAGTCAGAAACGCCCTCGCTCAATCTGAGCTTTTCACTGCCGGTGACGCTGATTTCTTTATTAATAGGAATTGTCCACAAAAAGTTCTCACGAAAGGTGATACCTTGTTTGCCAAGGGGGAAACTTCAGATCGAGCCTATGTCATCATTGAGGGAGTCCTTGGACTCTATGATATTGATTCGATGGGTTCCTCCAGCTGTTTTCGCCGCGTGATTCGCGGCGATCTTGTTGGTGAATATGGGACATTATGCAATCTAGAAAGATCGGCATCGGGTGTTGCATTTACTGATGTATTATACATTGAGTTGGATAAGGCCCTGATCGAAGAGCTGATACAAGGTAGTCCTAAGTTTGCGCTCCGACTTGTTCAGACTCTGTCACGTGCTGCTTCACTTGGCAGAAATATTAACCAATCCAGTGCGGGTTCAGTCGTCATTCTGAACGAACACGGAAACTCTCCTCTGACGTCAAGACTTCTCCTTCATATCGAGCCCATTCTGGCCCGTATCTCCACAGATCCTTGTCATTCTCATGGCTATGAACTCATACATAGTATTGATGATGAACAGCATTTGCATGAGTTGCTTTTAAATTCCTGCATTGAGAGATCAGTACTCTATATCTTTGTCGTTAAGTTCCCAGCCTTTCTCAGCAAGCGAAATCAGGTTCTTGTTGATCGTCTCTTCGTGCTTACTGAAGGGGAAGCGGAGCTTTCTTGGCGCCATTTGGACTTATTGATCAAACCCATCTTGACTAGAGTATGGCCTGATAATCAAATCAATCCTACCAGTGCTGTATCATTTCAGGCGCATCTATTCTCATTTGTTCTCAATCTCCGTGTTTCCGATGCTTCTCATCACGCGAGATTTTGTCGTTTCATCTTTAGACGTCAAAATATCCTCTGTCTTGGTGGCGGTGGTTCTAGAGGCTTTGCGCATGTTGGAGCAATCAAGGCTTTTGAGGAGCTTGGATTGAACGCCTTTGACTGCGTCCATGGGGTCAGTTTCGGAGCTCTAGTCACTATCTTTCGTGCCTTTGATGTTAATGCCCAAGACATATTCGCGATTTTAGAGCGTCATATTGTCAAGGAGCGCGCTTATTCTTTGTCTTTGGGATTTAGCTCCATATTCTCCTTGAGAAACTCTAAACGTTTTATTGATAAGATCTTTCTGGGCCTTTCCCTCCAGGATGCATGGTTGCCTGTTAGGATATTATCTGCTGACCTCAACACATCTGCATCGCATTACTGGTCAACTGGATCTATTTCGGACGCTGTGATATCAAGCATGTCGGTTCCCGCTATTTTTGAGCCCCAGCGGGACTGTAAGAATGGTCTGCATGTTGATGGCGGTATTCTTTGTAACTTACCGGTTGAACTTGCGAAGCGTGAAACGAATGGTCTCGTGGTTGCGATCGCCCTGGATCGCCTGCCCAATGACGAATCTTCGTCAGTCATTGCGGATGAAGGCGATTTAAATCTGCTGAAAACAGTGGTTATATCGTTGCTTTGTAGTTCACGCTCAGCCACTAATCAGAATCGACAGTTGGCGGACCTGCTGATTGAGCCTCCAGTGGGACGTTATCCGTTTCTTGATTGGAGCAGATACCGGCAGATCTATGCAGAGGGTTATCACGAGGTCATGTCAAGATCTAAGGAGTTCAAGTCTCATGTCGCACTTCGTGGTGTCTTTGGTGCTCCTCGTCTTGATCCCTGATCGGCTTGTTCTTGTCACTTTACAAGCTCAGTTCTTCACCTCTAGGCTCACAGCATTGATGTTAACGTGACGAGAGTGCACGAATGAAGGCGTCTGTGTGGCTTGTTCTTCGAACGTCTTCACTGTGACTTGGTGTTGATTCCTCCGCTACTGCATGAGCTGGAGCTTCCTGGCTCCTATACTCGGCTGTTACTCGGTTGCCGCTCGTCACCGCAACTAAACCGCGGCCTCTGATCAGCTGCAGACATCCCTGGCGAAGTGAGCGTGTCAACCTGGTGAAGATGCGGCTTTCCCTTCGACTGTTAGGTCGTTTTGTGGTTAAGCGGGTTTCCCGGTCAGGTTCCATGCGGCCAAGCAAAAGCTGGACAACATATGCTTATCTGAACCGCAACGAGGACCGCCTTTCTGCCATTAGTTGGGAGGCTGCAAGTCTGCGCTCTCCTTGCTTATCGACGATCCAGGCTTGGCTAAGATTGTTCCAAGGTTTGAATGCGTTGTCGATGCCTTTGAGAGCGAGTGCGAGGCCTGGATAGTGGCGCACAAGTAGTGATTTCATGGTGTTGTTCTTGATCCAATCCAGCCCTTCGCACGTGTAAACTTCCGGGGTAAAGTCATCCGTAAAGAAGCGGTCGGCATTCAGCCTCCTTGAAGCCATCAGTACAAATATGCGGAATGCGGTTTCACTGAAGCCAAATCCCGGAGGGGGCTCTTCGGCAAGCAGGCCTATCTGAAGATCCACGGCATCGATATCGTCATTGTAAACTTCCTTGAGTTCCTCCCTCAAAACCGGATCACTGGTTAGCTCATCGATCGAGCTGAGTTTTTTCTTGTGCAGCAATGTCCTGAACCGGTTGTAGCGGGGAATGCCGCGTTCACGATCGCGGAAAATGTCGGTAGCTGCCAGATCTAGGATCTCCCCATCAGGCAGTTCGAGTTTGCGCAGGAAATCTGGGTAATTGTGCAGAACCATGGCACCGGGCTTGCCGATTCCGAGCGAATACAGGCAATCCTCTCGCGAAAGGTTATTGAGCAACTGCATGGTTCTAGATAGTGATACGTCTTTAAACGTATGTTCGCCTAGGTCGGAGCCATTCGCGTGGCTGTAGAAGGAGATCGAATCCGGGATCAAAGAGTGAAGACGGTAGACGGAGCAGAATTCTTCGGTGAGTGAGTAGGGAACACCATGATCTGATTGGGAAGAACCCATGATTCCTGAAATCATCTCGCTGTCGGAGACGCGGCCGAAAATCTTGGCAACCCGTTCGCCGACAAGGCCATACCAGTTGGTCATCATCCCCATGTGAACCGTGGAGTTCGGCAAAATGGCAGGGGTCCATTCAACCGTATGAATCTTGGCCATGAGGGCACAATTGATCAGCCTTGCTGTTTGGAACAGGCGCTCATCGCTCCAAGCCGGGTTGGCAGATGCGAGCATATCGCAAATACTGTTATGCTCTTTGGTGAAGATCTCATGCAGCAAGGAGAGCCCCAGCCACCAGTTTTCTGTGAAACCGGTTTTAGGAAGTCCGGTTTCTTCGTCGATTGGCAATCCCGTATCCTCAAGATAGTTGAGCTTGCCACCTTTGAATGTTCTCAGTTGTTTAAGGATCTCAAAGTCGCTCCCATAGATATTTGAGCCATCCCACCAGTGTGACTCGGTGTTGACGTAGGTAGGCGGTAGATTCCGGTCGTCGTCGGCTGTTCGAGTCGGATCTGCTGGGGTTGGAGGGATCTTGATATTTGGCTCATGCCAGTCATCGCCGTCTTCGGCTTTCAATTTATAGGGCTCAGCGTCTTTGTCCCTGCCGTGGTTGAACCAGTCGTGGACTTGAAACTGAATCCACCCTACGGCAAGTATATTGATGATGTCAGCGTGATATGATGTCCCCTTCTTGGCCATGAGTTTTCGACTCACGGTGCGAGGGTTGGGCTGCATCAGTGCCTGAATGTCATCCGGGTAGCACTCGTTGAGCGGGAAGTTCCTGCCGAAGCGGGTTCCGCTCATCCCCGCAAAAGGGCATTTCAGATTATTGTGAGAGCCGTCAGCTGTCCGATAGAAGATCAGTGCCGCCGCGTCCTCAACTTCTGAGGCGGCATCCTGCTTGATAGCGGCCGCCCTATCAGTGGTAGAAACAGAGATATAGGTATCGAACATATTTCTTCTCCTTAGCTTCTTGCGGAGAATCGAGAGGTTCAGAAGCGCCAAAGGTTTTGGCATCTTGTACCAATAGAAGCCTGCTTTGTCGAAGGCGCTGAACAGTGACCCCAGGACCGACATCTTGTTTGCCGCCCACGTGCGGCCACCAATGGTTCAAGTACATTACCAGAATCTTGCATGCCAAGCAGTCTTGGGTCCCTGGGAATGTGTCGCAGGTTGAGCCCAGGATAGGTGGTTGCGTGAGAATGGGCCATCGCCGGTGATTGGAGCCGTGGCCGTCTGATCGGGCTCCGGGCCTCCTGAATCGTGCCAACTGGTAGCTCCACTCCGAAGCTGGTAACCCTTGATTCCGTTGTCATTGCTACTGCTGGTCACTTTGTTACAGGGCTTCCATGTCCGCCGCTCGGTGACGAGGTTGTGGCCGAAGCCTCTTGCGACGCAGTGCGACCAGCGGGACGCGGATCTGCCGTGCTGAAGGTTGTAGGAGCGCGTCGCGCATAGCCCCCTAGTGTGCTGTCCCAGAAATTTGCGAGAAAAGTCGCAAGGGTCCAAGTGGCAAAGGATTTGGATCGCATAATGGATTTAGCGTAGATTGATCTCCATTACGAGATTGCTTTTAATACTTCACAGGTAAGGGGGGGCTATCGCTCCCCTTTTTTATATCTACCCACCAACCCGCTTCACCATCGACCACTCCCCTGGTTGGATCTGTGCCCGTGCCCGTTTGGCAGTTGCTTCTTCTTCGATAAAGCGCAGGTAGGTGCGCTGGAGCATCTCTGCTGAGGTCATCCCGTTCTGGGCGAAAGCGTAGATGTCAGGCGGACGCCCTAATTGAGGGTCTGCCTCAAGTGTGAGACGAAATGCCGTATGGCGAATATTGGTCATCGTCACGCCTTTAGAAGGGATTGGCGGGTCACACTGGGCGAGCACATACCTCAGCAGGTCATTCAGGTTCTTCTTCAGGGTTCCTGAGATGTCCGATTCCGACCTTTTGATGTGTGGGAACACAAGCAATCCTTTTGGGCGTCTCAAATTTATCCGCCTCCAGTTCGCAACCGCATCTGGTCTGTAATGCGTTGTGCGTTGTTGAGGTCGGTTCCCTTTGGTCTGCTCCAGGAGGCAGATGATCTCTTCGCCGTGATCCTGGAACCATTCCGCCCTTAGTCGTGGGAGGTCCTCCGCCCGCAGGTAGAAGAACCACATCAGGTTGAGAGTGTCATAGAGATCGACCCAGTTCCTCTGGTTCAGGCGATTCGCAGGTTTCCACTCCAATGCCTTGTATTGCTGGTGCGTGAGGTCTGCTCTTGCTGCTCCGCCTGAGAGTTCGACAATCTTGCCCATGAGGCGGTCCCAGTCAGATCGCTTCAGGTGCTCAACCTGCTTGACCTGCTTGGAGATGGAGGGGAAATCGGGAATCGAAAGGTGGGGGAAGTCTGATCGTGCCTCCTTGAGCAGTTCTCGTATGAGCGTCTTCTGCTGTGCCTTAGTACCGCCCATATCGTTCGTAAGGGACCTTCGGGCATCGAGCACTCCCCAGTAATCGGCGAAGTCAGCGGCGGTGATCATCTCCACTGACTTCTGTGCCCAGGGTTGGT
>Ga0194134_10004805_pt1 | contig 13230 bp, 12 predicted proteins | sample TA2KigOff0mmetaG_FD_148602 | JGI IMG/M metagenome (GOLD analysis project Ga0194134, IMG submission 148602) | Freshwater microbial communities from Lake Tanganyika, Tanzania - TA2015056 Kigoma Offshore 0m | ecosystem: Environmental > Aquatic > Freshwater > Lake | place: Tanzania: Lake Tanganyika... | reverse complement strand
CGATAGACAGTTAATTGATGAACCAAAAACTTTAGAAGAATTAAGTCAGAAATATAAAATCTCAAGAGAAAGAGTTAGACAGATTGAAAATAGAGCGTTTGAGAAATTGCAAAAGGCTATGCTTGAAAACATGCCAAAGCCACTACTTGCGAACTAAGATTTAAAAGGATCCTCCACTAAAATTGTATCAAGCCTTTCAGGCGAAGTTGAAATTGATGATATTTTAACTCTAATAAAATCCTCAATGGCAGCAACATACTTTTTTGCCTTATCAGGCAATTCTTTATAATCCCTCATACCTCTAGTACTACTCAGCCATCCTTCAAATGTTTGGTATATGGGCTCAACTTCAAACTGATCTTCAGTTGCAGATGGAAAAAAGTCTATTGTTTTCCCCCTAAGTTTATAGCCAACACAAAGTTCAATTGTCTTTAAAGTATCAAGCACATCTAATTTAGTTAGTGCAATTCCATTAATTCCAGAAATAATTGCAGTTTGCTTTACCAAAACTCCATCAAACCAACCGCATCTTCGTTTTCTATTTGTAACTGTCCCAAACTCATGCCCTCTAGTTCCAATAAGTTCTCCTATGTCATTGTTAAGCTCAGTTGGAAAAGGACCGGAACCAACGCGAGTTGTATAGGCTTTAGTAATACCTAAAATATAATTCAAATTTCTTGGAGAAAACCCTGAGCCAACTGATGCAGAACCTGCAACCGTGTTTGATGATGTTACATAAGGATACGTTCCATGATCCACATCTAAAAGTATACCCTGCGCCCCTTCAAATAATATTTTTTTTTTTTGCCCTTTAAAATCATGCAGTATCTTCCAAACTGGCTTTGAAAATTTTAGAATACTAGGCGCAATTTTAAGAAGAGAGTCTATTAATTCATCAGACTTATAGATATTTTTTTTAAGTCCTTTTCGAATTGCATTATGATGTTCTAGTATAACCGCTAGCCTTTTTTCTAAATTAGAACGTGATCTTAAATCCATCACTCTAATTGAACGACGTCCAACTTTATCTTCGTAGGCAGGTCCAATTCCTCTTCTGGTAGTTCCAATTTTAGATGAGCCAGCATTATCCTCTCTAATTTCATCCATTTCTTTGTGAAATGGTAGAATTAAGGTTGCGGTATCTGCAATAATTAAATTACTTTCGTTAACCTCAACTCCATTCTTTTTAATTTCTTTAATTTCATCAAGAAGTGCCCAAGGATCAATAACAACCCCATTTCCTATAATTGAAACTTTATCTTTTCTAACAATTCCAGATGGCAGTAGTTTTAACTTAAATGTTTTTCCATCAATTACTAAAGTGTGACCAGCGTTATGTCCTCCTTGAAACCTGACAACAACGTCCGCAACCTCGGATAACCAATCTACAATTTTTCCTTTGCCTTCATCACCCCACTGCGATCCAACAACAACGACATTTGACATAGGTCGACTGTTCTAAAAATTTATTTTCATGGTTATTTTAATAAAGCTACGTGATTAACAGGTCCGTGCCCCTTACCGAAGCCAGGATGTTGTTCGATTGCCTTATAAACATAATTTATGGATGAGTCACAAGCTTTTTCAATACTATACCCTCTGGATAAGTAGGATGCTATTGCAGAAGATAATGTGCAACCCGTTCCATGCGTATGTTTTGTTTTAATTTTCTTTGAAATAAAAATTTTAACTAATTTTTTTGTAATTAAGATATTTTGAATTTTACTTCCTTTCATATGACCGCCTTTAATGAGCACATACACTGCTCCAAGTTTAAGTATTTCTTTTCCAGCCTTTACCATATCCTTTAATTTAAAAATCTTTACTCCCGTCAGCCTCTCAGCTTCAGGAATATTTGGCGTAACTAAAGTTGCAAAACGAATGAGATGTTTTTTAAGATAAACAATTGAATTTTTTGAAATTAACTCTATCCCGCTTTTCGATACCATTACAGGATCTAAAACAATATTTTTAAATTTATATTTTTTTATAGATTTAATAACTTCTTGAATAACAGGAATACTATGGAGCATTCCTATTTTGATTGCATTAGGTTTAATGTCTTCAACAGTGTAACTAATCTGATTAAAAATTTCTTTTGGTTGTATAGGAATTACTGATTTCACTCCCTTGGTGTTTTGTGCTGTGATTGCGGTAATTGCAGTCATTGCATAAACACCTAGGGAAGTTGCTGTTTTAATATCTGCTTGTATACCTGCACCACCAGAACTATCTGATCCTGCAATGATTAAAAGTTTAGACTTAAGCTTCAAATTAATTGTATTTTTGTAAAATAGTTTTCACTTTATCTACTGTTGAACTTAGAATTTTCTTATCAATACTTTCAACCATAATTCTAATTACATTTTCAGTTCCAGATTTTCTAACAAGTAGTCTTGAATTACTATTTAAAGCTTTACCAAGGGTATCAATTTCTTTTTTAACCTTCGGTTCATCTACAATCGTTTTATCTTTAACTTTTATATTTTCTAAAACCTGAGGTGTTTTTTTAAAAACATCTAGTAATTTACTTGCTTTCGTTGCTTTTTTCAGAAGATGTAAAACTTCAAGACTTACTAAAAGACCATCTCCAGTTGTTGCAAAATCACCTAGAATAATATGTCCTGATTGTTCACCACCAAGATTAAACTTTAGTTTATTCATCTTTTCTTTCACATACCTGTCCCCCACATCTGCTCTGGTAAATTTAATTTTGTTTTTCTTAAAAAATATTTCAATTCCAAGATTAGACATAGATGTTCCAACCACTCCACCTTTTAACATTCCTCTCATCTTCCACGATTTTGCAATCATTGCTATAATTTGATCGCCATCAACCAATTCTCCTTTTTCATCGCACATAATGACACGGTCACCATCGCCATCAAATGCAATACCGATATCGGCTTTATGTTTGATTACTGCTTTTTGAATTAATGATGGGTGCGTTGATCCACAATCAGCGTTAATATTAAAGCCATCTGGGACGTTTCCAACGGTTATAACCTCTGCTCCAAGCTCCCAAAGTAACGTGGGTGCAGCTTTATACGTTGCGCCGTTTGCACAATCTACAACGATGGTTAAACCGTTTAAGTTAAAAGATCTTGGAAAATTACTTTTTAAAATCTCAATATATCTTGCAGTTGCATCCTCAATACGTTTAGCTCGTCCAAGCTTTTGAGGCGGAACAAGGAGTTTTTTAATATTGCTATCAATTAATTTTTCTATTTTTTTCTCAACATCATCTGAAAGCTTCATGCCGTCAGGTCCAAAGAGTTTTAAACCATTATCCGTATAAGGATTATGGGATGCAGTTAACATAATCCCTAAATCTGCCTTCATAGATTTTGTAAGCATTGCAAGACCATTGGTTGGAAGGGGTCCTAACAACAGAACATCCATTCCTGTTGAAATAAGACCTGAAACTACTGCAGGCTCAAGCATGTAGCCTGATATTCTTGTATCTTTTGCAATGATGGCACGGTGTCTAAATTTATTTTTTTTTGTAAAATATGTTCCTGCCGCAAGACCAAAGCGATAAAACATCTCGCCTGTAATATTTCCCTTATTAACTTCACCCCTTATTCCATCGGTGCCAAAATATTTTTTCATCTAGATCTATTTAAAAATTCCGTTTGAAGCGCAAAACTTTCATTCACTATTTTTACATCGTGTACACGAAACATCTGTACTCCTTGAGAAAGACTGAAAAGAACTGAAGCAATAGTTCCGCCAATTCTATCGTTTGAATCTAACTCTTTCATTAACTTACCAATAAAGCTTTTTCGTGACGGTCCAACCATGATGGGATAACCAAGTCCGTGATAGATTGCAATGGATGAAAGTATTTCAAGATTATGTTCTACCGTTTTTCCAAAACCTATTCCTGGATCAATAATAATTTGATCATCATTAATTCCTAAAGATTTTAAAGTTTTAATTTTTGTCTCGAAATAATCATAAATATCTAAAACTGCATTCCCGTAGGTTGGGTTTAATTGCATCGTGTCTGGTGTTCCTTGTGAATGATTTAGAATAACTGGCTTTTTTGATGCAAGAACAACGTCGGATGATTTGTTGTCAAAATCAAGTGCAGAAACATCATTAAAAAGATCAACGCCAATATCGTTCCCATGCTTCATCACTTCTGATTTTCTTGTATCTAAAGAAATTGGAATTTCAGAATATTTTTTTTTTATAAGTTTAATAATTTCAGAAACTCTTTTAATTTCATCAAGTTCGGTAACAGATGTTGATCCTGGTCTAGTACTTTCGCCTCCAACATCAATCATGGTTGCCCCATACGTTACCATATCTTCAACATGGTCCAGTGCCTTAACTTTATTATTATATTTCCCTCCATCTGAAAAAGAGTCTGGAGTTAAATTTAAAACACCTACGATGATTGGTTTGTTTAAGTTAATATTTTTTAAATTCAAATTTCTTTTTGAAGTAATTCTATGAAGGATGGGAAGGCATATGGCGTGATCAGATTCTTCTGATACTGCTTTATAAAAAACTAGTTTTTTAGAAATTTCTCCTGTCTCATTTTTTCTAATAATTTCCACATGAGTAAATGCAGCATTATCTCTGCCACAAAGCGAAAGTGCTTTATTAGTTTCAATTAGGTTTTTAGCAAAGTCTCCAAAGGAAATATTTACAGGTCGTAAATACACTCTGGCCATTTAAAAAATGGCTACGTTGTTTTAGGCTTTAGTCCCATTACTCCAAGTGCACTTCCAACTTTTCTAGGAGCCAATTCTTCTTCAAGCGTAAGTCGTTTTGGATAGATGTTCTTGAAAATAATATCTCTAATTTCATCACCTGTTAAAGTTTCATACTGTAATAAAGCTTTTGCTATTTTGTGTAGATCATTAAGTTTTTCAGTTAAAATTCTCTTTGCTCTACTATAGCCATTATCAACTATTTTTTTTATCTCTAAGTCAATTTTTTTTGCAGTTTCATCAGATACGTTTTGATGTCTTGCTACAGATCGTCCTAAAAATATTTCCTCTTCATTTTCTTGATACGCAACTGTGCCAAGATCTTCAGACATACCAAATCTTGTAACCATATTTCTTGCAAGTCTTGTTACCATTTCAATGTCAGATGATGCTCCTGAAGTAATTTTATCTTTTCCAAAAATTAACTCCTCTGCAATCCTTCCGCCCATTGCAACGGAGATATCGCCATGCATTTTAGCTTTTGTCATTGAAAGTTGATCTCGCTCTGGAAGTCTCATCACCATACCTAAAGCTCTTCCTCTTGGAATGATGGTTGCTTTATGAATTGGATCTGAGGTTGGCTCATTTAATGCAACAATTGCATGTCCACCTTCGTGGTAAGCGGTTAATTCTTTTTCTTCCTGGGTCATTACCATGGATCGTCTTTCAGAGCCCATCATCACTTTATCTTTTGCCTCTTCTAAATCTAAATGCGTTACAATTCTCTTATTCTTTCTAGCTGCAAGCAATGCTGCCTCATTTACAATGTTTGCAAGATCTGCCCCCGAAAATCCAGGTGTTCCTCTTGCAATAGTTCTTAGATTAACATCAGGGCCTGTTGTAATTTTTCTAATATGTACTTTTAAGATTGCTTCTCTACCAATAATATCTGGGTTAGGTACAACCACTTGCCTGTCAAATCTTCCAGGTCGGAGTAATGCAGGATCTAACACATCTGGTCTGTTAGTTGCTGCAATAATAATAACGCCTTCGTTGGTATCAAAACCGTCCATTTCAACTAGAAGCTGGTTAAGGGTTTGTTCTCTCTCATCATTACCACCACCTAAACCTGCGCCTCGTGAACGACCAACTGCATCAATTTCATCAATAAAAATTATACAAGGGGCACTTTTCTTTCCCTGTTCAAACATATCTCGAACTCTGGATGCACCAACACCAACAAACATTTCAACAAAGTCTGAACCTGAAATTGAAAAGAATGGAACGTTTGCCTCTCCTGCAATTGCACGAGCAAGTAAAGTTTTTCCTGTTCCTGGTGAACCAACTAGTAAACAGCCTCTTGGAATTCTTCCCCCAAGTTTCTGAAACTTTCTTGGATCTTTTAAGAAGTGAACAATTTCCTCTAACTCCTCTTTCGCCTCTTCAATACCAGCAACGTCTAAGAAGGTAACTTTACCTTGCGCTTCAGTTAACAGTTTAGCTTTTGATCTTCCAAAGGACATTGGTCCTCCTTTGCCACCTTGCATTGAGCGCATAAAATAAATCCAAACACCAATAAGGAGTAACATCGGAAACCAAGACAAAAATATTCCCCAAAGCGATGGTCCTTTCTCTTCTCTAGGGCCAGCGCTGATTGCAACGCCTTTGGATGTTAATTTATCAACTAGGTTTGGATAGTTTGGCGAATAAGTTTTAAAGTCTTTTCCATCTGCATATTTTCCAAGAATTTCATTTCCTCGAATATCAACTGAACCTACATTTCCTTTATCAACCTCACTTAAAAATTTTGAAAATGGAATTTCTGTTTTGCTGCCAAACGATGATGGCCCTTGAAATAGGTTGTATAGCCCTAACACCAGTAGGACAATCACACCCCACATTGCTAAATTTCGAAGGTTCATAAGTTAAAAATAAGGATTACTATAAAATAAACAAGACCGCTTATCAAACTAATCCAATGTGACACACGGAAAAAGTATCACTTTTAATGGCGTATTTACTATTCTTATAGTTGATAAAAGGAACAAACATTAATTCGCCTTTTTTACTCCAAAAAGATGGCAAAGTTTTTTTAACTTTTTCTGGCATGGAAGATTCTGGAATATTTTTTTTACCACTCTTTAAAAAATTAATCCCATTCTCACCTAATCTTTTTAAAATTATATTTGTTTTTGATCTGTTGGTTACTAAAAATCGTTTATCCCAATTTTTTAAAATATCTTTTTTATTAAGCTGCAAGACTGGAATATTTCTATCTTCTCTTGCGATATAAAAAACGTTTCCTCTGTGTTCAACAATACATCCGCCAAGAGTGATTGTATTTTGTTTTTTTAACGTTAAATATTCGATAGCTGATTTTATACTGTCTGATCTTGGAGGATAATAATTTCCAGAAACAAAAGTAATAGATTTTGAAATTAATTGAAAAATAATCTCTTTAGCCTCATTCTTAAAAAGATTTTTACTCAATATAACATATCCTTCATCTTGATAGCGAAGATATTTTTTCTCAGCTTTTTCCAAATAAAAGTTTAAAGACTCATTGGCTATACTTAAATTTTCAATAGTCTTCATCAACCTTGTCTCTGATAAACCTTCATTTTTAAACTGTTGTCTAAGCTTCCTAATTCTAACTCTTAAAAATTTATCGTTATCATTCGAAGGATCTTTAATATAATTTCTAAAAACCTTTTTTGTAATCTCAGTTAAATCTTCTTTTGAATAGTGAAGTAAGGGACGAAGGACTAAAAATTTTTTACTATAATGTGAAATGGTATTAAAAGATGAAAGACCTTTAAGTCCACTCCCCCTAATCAATCTAATGTAAAAATTTTCAAGCAAGTCATCACGGTGGTGGCCTAAAATGAGGTGCTGAATGTTATTTTTTTTACAATAGTTTTGAATAAGCTCAAATCTTAAGTCTCTAGCATGCTTTTGGATATTGGATGAAAATTTTTCACCTTTGTACCGAACGATAACAGCATCAATATTTTTTTCGTTTAACCGTTGTAAAGTAATCTTTGCTTCCTTAGCTGAATTTTTTCTAATTGCATGATCAATGATAATTGCAATGAAAGGATTATTAAATTCATTTGAATATTGTTTTGCAAGTGCTGCAAGCGCTAAACTGTCAGGTCCTCCTGATACTCCAATTGCAAAAGATTTATCTAAGATTAAGGGCTGTAGAGTTTTTTTAAAATTTAAATAGATGCTATGCGATTGAATATTACGCACATCCAAGTCGTTTTCGTTCGTTCGTTGATTTTTGTAAGACTGAGGCATCGGCTTTTGGATAGGCTTTTTTAACTCCTGTTATCATTTGGCATCCTTGATCTTTTTCACCAAGTTCAGCCAAAGTTATTCCAAGTTTTAACAAATTCTCAGGAGCTTTGGAACTGTTTGGATATTTTTCATACCCTTCAAGATAAGCTGATGCTGCATCTTGATATAATTGCCTTAAATAAAATGTTTCTGCATACCAAAACTGGGCACTACCAGCGAGGCCACTTTTAGGATGTGCCTCTACAAATTCTCGCATTGCAAATTCAGCTTTTTCAAAATCCCCTTTTCTAAAAATATCCATTGCAAATTTAAAGCGTTCGGATGGAGTTCCGTTTGGTAGTACTTTTGCAACTTTTTTTACTTTACTTGTCTCGCCTGTTTTCGGTTTGCTATCACTTGGCTTTAATGCTTGTTTATCTGCAGGTTTTTCTTCTACTACTTCATCATCTTCTTCCTCAACCACGTCTGTCTTTGGAAGGTTTTGAATTGGTGCTGGCTTATCTGTTATAACTTCTTTTACACTTATTTTATCACTTGCAACTTTATTATTTTCAAGTTGCTGAAATCGTAATTGAAAATCATTTGAAACTCTGGATAGCCTATCATTCAGCTGCTGCACTCTTTGATTATTCTCCTCATACTTTGCTGTTAAATCTTGTATTTGTTTTTCAATCTCACTTAATTTTGTAATCTGTCTCGTAAGAGCTTCACTAAATTGACCTTGATCAATACTTTGGACAGGCGAATTTTTACTGTAGACCGCTTTTTCAAGAGTTTGGATATCTTTTTGTAAACTTTCTAACTTCGTAATTACAGCATCTAATTTTTCATCAGCAAAGCTAATACTTGGAATTAAAAGTAGAACTGCAATTGAAAAAATAGATTTTAACTTCATGGATGTATTTAAAAAGATTTTGGTGGCAAAAAAAAGACCCTCTACTTTTAAATAGAGGGTCTTATAATGAATGTTAATTTGGTCTAACAGTTACTGATCTTCGGTTTTGTGACCAAGCAAGTGCACTTGATGCTGGATTTGCAGGTCGTTCTTTACCGTAGCTTACAACTTTGATTCTGTTTGATGCAATGCCATTACTTATTAAATAGTCTTTAACGACATTTGCTCTCTTCTCACCCAAAGCTAAGTTATATTCTCTAGTACCTCTCTCATCTGCATGTCCTTCAACAGTGACATTAAGATTTGCATTAGCTTTTAGGAAGGCTGCTTGCTTGTTAAGCGAATTAACTGCAGCTGTTGTTAAGTTAAATTTATTTGTTGAAAAAAATACTCTATCTGGAACTCCGTCTGCTAAAAACTTTACAGTGTCTGTTCCTGTATAAGCATCACCTTCAGCAACTGGTGCTGGTGCTGGTGCTGGTGCTGTTGCTTTTTGAGCTGTAGTACAAGCTCCCAAAAATAAACTTAAAAGCACAGCTACATGAATAAAAGAAATTTTTACAAGTTTCATAGTTATAGTTTAAAAAGTTAAGCGCCTATAACTAAACTAAAAATTGAAACTTTCAACCTTTAATTTAGTTTATTTGTTTTTTGTAAGTATTTCACTCCACGTTGGATCTGATGCATCGGTTGGAGTTTCAATCATTCTTTCATTATATCCTGTAAGATCAATGCTCCACAATTTTGCATTCCCGCCTCTTCCTTTGTCATCAGATGGTGTTTCTCTATAGAAAATTAAAACCCTTCCATTTGGAGACCATGATGGAGCTTCTTGATAAAAATTTTCTGTAAGAAGTCTTTCTCCGCTTCCATCCGTTCTCATAACACCAATGTAAAATTTATTTCTAAAAAATTTTGTAAATGCAATCAGATCACCTCGCGGTGACCAAACAGGTGTTCCATAAATTCCCTCACCAAAAGATATTCTTTTAACTGCAGTTCCATCACTTTTCATCGTGTAAATTTGCTGCGTTCCTGATCTATCTGAATTAAATGTAATTGAAGAACCATCTGGTGAAAACGATGGGGATGTGTCGATAGATGGATGGTCAGTTAATCTTTCAACTACTCTTGTTTTAATATCCATTGCATAAATGTCGGAGTTTCCGTCCTTTGCAAAACTCATAATGACTCTTTTACTATCTGGTGAAAATCTTGGAGCAAAAGTCATGCCAGGAAAATCTCCTACGAGATCTTGAATTCCTGCTTCAATATTTAGAAGATATACTCTTGGTAAATTTCTAAAATATGACATGTAGGTAACATATTTATTATCAGGACTAAATCTTGGAGTGAGCACAAGTTCATTTCCAAGTGTTAAATATTTAACCCCATGACCATCCTGATCCATGACTGCAAGTCGTTTAACACGGTTAGTTTTTGGTCCAGTCTCTGCAACATAGATAATTCTTGAATCAAAATAACCAGTCTCTCCAGTTAATCTTTCATATACTTTATCTGAGATCATGTGAGAAATACGTCTCCAGTTTTCAGTTGTAGTAAAGAATGCAAGAGATGAAAGTTCTTTTGCAGAAACCACATCCCAAAGTCTAAACTCCACACGAAGTCTCTGATTTTTATCTAATGAAATTTTTCCAGTAACTAAAACCTGTGCTTTTATAAATGTCCAATCCTCAAAACGTGGAGTTGCGTGTGCAACTTCAGGTTTTTGAATAAAAGACTTTTTCTCAAGTGGAAAAAAAAGCCCAGATCTTTGTAGATTATTCTGAACAAGCTCTGGTATTTTTTTATCTAATCTAGATTTTCGAATTGAATCGTCTGCTTTTATACTGTCGTCAAAATAAAAATCTGAAATTGCTGTTGGTAACGGATCAAGATTTCCCCTCGTAATGTCTATTGCAACAAGAGCTTTTAGAGGACTCTGCTGGAATAATAATAAGAGTGCAACAATTACAATTCTTTGTATCATTTATCCTTTTAACATTTCCCTTGCATCAAAGTTAAGGATCATTTCTTTCCATTTCTCATATCCAGACTTTGGAACTTTTAAAGGATTACAAAGCCTAACGGCACGAAGTGCACTTTCAGCAAGTATTTTCTGATATGTTTGACTAAGCTTTCCAGTATCCATAATTTCTGAACTTATAATTGAGCCATCTGGATTAACTTTAACTTTAATTCTAACTAATAAGTTTTGATCGTAAGGAAGTCCTATTGGAATATTCCAGCATTTAAATAATTGAGCTTTAATTGCATCCTGTTCAGATAAAGTTATAGTTCCGGTAATAAAATTTTTTTGCTGACTTTGGGTTGCTTCAAGATTAGCTCTTTTAGAAGTCTCATCACTTTCTTTTTTCGCTTTATCAATTAGCGCTGAAACTTTGTTTGGATCAAAAATCTCCTTCTTTTCAAATTCTGATACTTGCTTATTCTTTTCTTCAACTTTTACTGGGTTTTGTTTCTTCTCAATAAGTTCTTTTATTTGCTGAATTTTATCTGGAAGGGGTATTGCATCGGGCTTTTCTTTTGGAACAATTTTTGGTGGAGCTTGGGTTGTAACTAATCGTTCTTTTTCTTTTTTATCGCTTTTGATTGCATCTGATACTTTGGGCGCATACGGTATATTGGTTCTATCCGATATCTGCACCAAATCTACAGATATGACGGGAGGAATTTCAACTTTTTTTAATAAAAACGGAAAACTTAAACTTCCAATAACTATGATTAAGAGATGTCCAAAAAAAGAAGTTTTAAGACTTGATTGCATAACATCATCTTCTTCCTCGAGGAGGATCAGAAATTAAAGCAACTTTTGTAAATCCTGCTCTTGCAAGTAAACCCATAACTTCCATCACTCTACCATACTCAATATCTTTATCACCTCGTACATATATCCTAGTATCAGTCCTATTCTTTGACATCGCTAATATTTTTGGAACTAGCTGATTAAATGGTATTGCGGTTTCTTGGATAAATGTATCTCCCTTTGCGTTTATACTTAATGTTAATGGCTCTTTATCATCTGGTAAATAATTTGCTGAACTTTGCGGAAGATTTACAGCAACTCCTGCTGTTAACATGGGTGCAGTCACCATAAAAATAATTAAAAGAACGAGCATAACATCAACAAATGGTGTTACGTTGATCTCACTCATGGGCTCTCTTCTTCTGCCTCTTGAGTTTTCAAATTTAAATGACATTAAACTGCTGAGCTAAAAGATTGGGTAAAGTTTTCTAATTTATTTAAATACTTTCTAGAGTCGCTTGCAAATTTATTATAAGCAACAACTGCAGGTATTGCAGCAAGCAGACCAAGTGCAGTTGCAAAAAGTGCCTCTGCAATTCCTGGAGCTACAATTGCAAGGCTTGTATTCTTTGAGATCGCAATACTTTGAAATGAGTTCATAATTCCCCAAACAGTTCCAAACAATCCTATGAATGGTGCGGTTGAGCCAACTGTTGCAAGAAAGGTTAATCGCTTTTCAATTTTTTCCATTTCATTATCAATTGCATTATGCATATGATGCATGACTTTTTGACTTGGATCTGAAACTCTTCGATGTTTCATCATGTATTCAATACCTGACTTGAATACGTTAATCATAGGGTCATCAACGCCTTCAACTTTTTTATAAAGTGCATCTGCAGACTTTGCCTCAAAGAATTGATCTTCAAAAATCTCTGCTGATTTTTGAATACGTTTAAAAAGTTTATATTTTTCAATTATAACTGCCCAAGAATAAATGGATGCTGCAATTAGAATTATAATTACAGCTTTTACAATGAAGTCTGCTCTTATGAATAAATGAAAAAAAGAAAAGCTTGATGCGCTAAGTCCTACGACTTTTGCAGAAACTGGATCCATTATAAACTTTTATGTTTTAATAGTGTCATTAATTTGTCTTGTATATTTTATTCTAAACTAATTAAGAAGTTTTTCGATAGACTTTTTTAATTCCTCCGGAACTTGTTTTGGCTTTCCACTTTGATCAACGCAGGCAAGTTCAACCGTTGCCTCTGTTACAACGTCATCATTTTTTAAGGCTGTCTGACTCATTACAATTCTTGCACCCTTAATTTCTTCTACAAAAGTTTTAACTATAAGTTCATCCTCAAAAAAGGCTGGTTTTTTATAGGTGATTGAAAATTTTCGGACAATAATTTGAGCGTCTTTTTCTTTAAGGTTTTTATGATTAAAGCCTAATGCATAAATTAATTCAGTTCTAGCTCTTTCAAAAAACTTTAAATAATTTGCATAATATACAATGCCTCCAGCATCTGTATCTTCATAATATATTTTAACTTTGTAAATAAATTCTTTTTTTCCTTTATCCATAAAAACCATCA
>Ga0194134_10004804_pt1 | contig 13233 bp, 7 predicted proteins | sample TA2KigOff0mmetaG_FD_148602 | JGI IMG/M metagenome (GOLD analysis project Ga0194134, IMG submission 148602) | Freshwater microbial communities from Lake Tanganyika, Tanzania - TA2015056 Kigoma Offshore 0m | ecosystem: Environmental > Aquatic > Freshwater > Lake | place: Tanzania: Lake Tanganyika... | reverse complement strand
ACCCCCCACATCACCCACATTCGCCACATTCCCCGCGTACCCCGCACACGCCACACAGCCCCGCCCCGTGGATCCCCCCATGACGCACGACCCGCATGACCCGCACAACCCCCACGATCCCGACAACCGCCACGATCCCCGCGACCCCCGCGTCAATGCTCCGCCCGCGCCGGAATTGCGTCACGCGGGACCGCAGCCTGCGGTGCTGATCAGCGGTTCGATCGCGTTTGACTACATCCTGCTCTTCGACGGACACTTCCGCGAACATATCCTGCCCGAGCAGATCCACAGGCTCAACGTTGCATTTCTTGCACCGCGGCTCGAGCGGCAGTTTGGTGGCTGTGCGGCCAACATCGCCTACAACCTCGCAGCCCTCGGTGGACGCCCCCGGATCCTGGCGACCGTAGGACACGACGGCGGTCCGTACCTGGAGCGACTGGACCGCCTGGGTATCGACACGGCATCGGTCATCACCGTGCCGGACTGCTTTACCGCACAGGCGTTCATCACCACCGACAAGGATGCCAACCAGATCACAGCGTTTCATCCGGGAGCGATGGAGGAGGCGCATCGGGTGGAGGTGGCCCAGGCCGCGCAGGGATCCCAACCCTGCGCGTGGGGCATTGTTGCGCCAAACGGCAAGAAGGCCATGCAGGCGCATGCCGCTGGTTTGGTGCAGGAGGGGATCCCCTTCATCTTTGACCCCGGTCAGGGCCTGCCGATGTTTGCGGGCAACGAACTCCTCGAACTCATTGCGGCTGCACAGGCGCTCATCCTCAACGACTACGAAGCCTCGATGCTCCTGCAGCGTACCGGGCTGAGCGAGCTACAGCTTGCCCGCCGTCTCGAGGCACTCGTGATTACCCGCGGGGCATCCGGCTGCACGCTGCACTGGCAGGGCCAACGGCAAGACCTTGGCGCGGCCCGGGCGGCTGCCGAAGTGGATCCAACCGGTTGTGGCGATGCCTTTCGCGCCGGCGTGCTGCATGGCCTTGCGCGCGGTGCGCGGTGGCCCGAAGCGGTAGGCCTCGGAACCATCCTCGGTGCGGTCAAGGTTGAGCATCCCGGAGGCCAGAACCACCCGATCGATCGCGACGATCTTCGCCAACGCTGGCGCGCGCACTTTAACGCCCCGATGCCCGTGGCGTTTTTCGCCTGAGACGGGGCTCAAAGCGCGCCGCCGCGCTCGATCGCGGGCCAGAGGCGCCCGTCAGCGTACCCCCTGGCGCAGCACGGTAAGGAGGACCTGCAACAGGATCAGCAACACCAGAGGCGAAAGGTCGAGTCCGGCCGGCGAGGGCAGGCGCCGACGGATCGGCCTCAAGAGCGGATCGCTCAGCATCGCAAGCGGTGTTGACAAGGGGTGGTGCGGTGAAAACCAGCTCAGCACGGCCTGAATCAGCACCACAGCCATCACCACATAGACCGCCCAACTGATCCACTGCGCAAGCCCGAGGAGCAACAGTGCGGCAGCGCGGGTGACTGGCGGTGCCGCGAGAACCGCCGCAGGCTGCGAAAAGAGCGCGAGCATTGCAAGCACGTGCAACACCGCAATCAACGCGCTCAGGATCAGTGCGGCAGCATCAAGCCGTCCGCGGAGCGGCAGCATGCGCTGGAGCGGTCCAACCAGCCACTGCGTGATTTGCTGGGTAACCCGGGCAACCGGATGAAAGTTCGAAACCCGCGCCCAGGAAAGCCACAGACGCATCCACAGTGCCATCGCAAGGAGGCTTGCGACCGGATCGAGTACTGCCCAGACGATCGAGCCGAGCATCGGCAGGAGGATCTCTAGCTGGGCCTTGCCAAAGCCGGTGCCAGCGTCGATATCCCCGACGTGCCTCGCCTCACGAAAGCTCCAACCCCGGCGATGCGAGACGCCCGCCCCGGGATGTCAGGGCTTGTCGCCGGTTGGAAAGGGCCACGCTGGGACCGTTGCGGCTGCCTTGGCGGCAGCTTTCCTTGCACCCTTGCTGGCCGCCGACCTGGCGGACTTCACCTCAGGCGCGGGCGCAGACTTGGCCGACGCCCCGGGCGCTCTGGGCTCCGCCTTGGCCTTCACGCCTCCAGAGCTCGTCTTTTTCGCAGTTGCCACCGATGTCCTCCTCCATTGCAAACCATTCAATCCTTCGGGAACCCTCTAATCCCAACTCAGCGCGCCCCCGGTCTGATACTCGATCACGCGAGTTTCGAAAAAATTTCTTTCCTTCTTCAGGTCGATCATCTCACTCATCCAGGGAAAAGGGTTTTCCTCCAGCGGAAAGAGTGCATCGAGACCGATCTGCTGGGCACGCCGATTGGCAATGAACCGCAGGTAGCCCTTGAACATCGCGGCATTGAGTCCCAAAACGCCGCGCGGCATGGTGTCTTCGGCATAGGCGTACTCAAGTTCCACCGCGCGGACAAAAAGTTTCCTGACCTCGTCGCGAAACTCCGCAGTCCAGAGCTGAGGATTCTCAAGCTTGATGGTATTCACGAGGTCGATGCCGAAGTTGCAGTGCATCGACTCATCGCGCAGGATGTACTGGTACTGTTCGGCGGCGCCGGTCATCTTGTTCTGCCTTCCCAGAGCGAGGATCTGTACGAACCCTACATAGAAGAACAAACCCTCCATCAGGCAGGAGAACACGATCAGCGACTTGAGCAAGGCTTGATCGGTCTCGACGGTACCCGTCCGGAAGTTGGGGTCGGTCAGGGTGTCGATGAAGGGAATGAGGAACTCGTCCTTGTCCCGGATCGAGCGCACCTCGTGGTAGGCGTTGAAGATCTCCCCCTCGTCAAGGCCGAGCGACTCGACGATGTACTGGTAGGCATGGGTATGGATCGCCTCCTCGAAAGCCTGGCGCAGGAGGAACTGTCGACACTCGGGCGCAGTGATATGACGGTAAGTACCCAGGACGATGTTGTTGGCCGCAAGCGAGTCCGCAGTCACGAAGAATCCGAGATTGCGCTTCACCAGACGCCGCTCATCCTCGCTGAGTCCCTGCGGCGACTTCCAGAGCGAAATATCCCGACTCATGTTGACTTCCTGCGGCATCCAGTGGTTTGCGCAAGTTGCCAGATACTTTTCCCACGCCCACTTGTACTTGAACGGCACGAGCTGATTGACATCCGATGCGCCGTTGATGATGCGCTTGTCTTCAACCCGTACTCGTCGGTCACTCGCCGCAACCACGCTGTAGGCGGGTGCCACAACGATTCCAGCCAAAGCCTGCTGCGGCGGCATCGGATGCGTGGAATGCACCGACGCCACCCGACTCGCCGGCCGCCCGTGAACTGCGGTGCGGTTCGGTGCAGGGTCAGGCATCGGCAAGGGAGTGGATTTGGATGCAAGCGCCGGTCCAGGCGCAGATTCAAGTGCCATCCCCTCCCCGTACGCCAAGGGCGTCGCCGCGGCATATTCCACCGAGGTTCGCTCCACGGACTCCAACGACGACCCGATTGCGGTTTGGGCCAACCGTTTCCCTGACCGCGCCGGCAGTGCGGTGGCCGGGTGCGCGGCGATGGCAAGGTCCAATTCATCCCAGGAAAGCATTATTTTTCTCACTTTCAAAACGATTCGACAAAACCTCAAAACTTCCTGGCCGCAAACCATCGTCAACTTCGACGCGGCCTGCGCGGTGCGGGCCCGAGGCCCGTTCATGCGTGCCGCCGAGCAGCCTTGACTGCCTGCTCATCGCATTCCAGTCTTTCGATCCGCGAAGGACGAGCGCTTCATCGATGAAGTTCAGGCAGCGCCCGCGACAGCGCCCGCGCTCGACACTGCTATTGGCATGCCTCGCAACCCGGATCATTGATCGCACAATAAGCTGCGGACGCGTTGCCAAGGTCCCTCGGACCTGCGCCATCGGTGTCGGCACCGCGCCCGAGCGCGCCCGAAGAACCCGATGAACCACCCACGCGCCCAGCACCCCCGCCGCTTCCTTCATCCGCACTGCTTCCTGCACTTGCGCCGCTGCCCGCAACTGCGACGGTGCCCGCAACTGCGCCGATGCCCGCAACTGCGCCGACGCCCGTAACCGCACCGACGCCCGCAAATGCGCCGACGCCCGCAACCGCACCGCTGCCCGCAACTGCTGTGCCTGCTGCACCGAGCCCTTCCGTCGACACTGCATTGAGTTGGCCGAGGCGGTCGGTGGTGGACTTTTCCGCACTGCTTGCGCCAAGCGTACGCAGGTAGTACGTCGTCTTGAGCCCCCGCATCCAGGCGAGCGAATAGACATCGTGGAGTTTCTTGCCCGAGGCGCCCGCCATGTAGATGTTGAGCGACTGTGCCTGGTCGATCCATTTCTGACGCCGCGCTGCCGCCTCGACCAGCCAGGACGGATCGATCTCAAAGGCGGTTGCGTAGATTGCACGCAGTTCGGCGGGAATCCGGTCGATGCGGGCCAGGGAACCGTCGAAGAACTTAAGGTCCGACACCATCACCTCGTCCCACAATCCCAGGGTCTTGAGGTCGCGCACCAGATAGTCGTTGACCACTGTGAATTCGCCTGAAAGGTTCGACTTTACATAAAGATTCTGGAAGGTGGGCTCGATGCAGGCGCTCACGCCGATGATGTTGGAGATGGTGGCGGTGGGGGCAATCGCGATGCAGTTGGAATTGCGCATCCCCACGCTGCGGATCCGGGCACGCAGCGCCTCCCAGTCCATTGTGCTGCTGCGGTCAATCGCAAGATAGCCGCCCCGCGCCTCGGCGAGAAGGTCAAGCGAGTCCTGGGGAAGAATGCCGCGGTCCCACAGCGAGCCTCGGAAGCTCGAATAGGCCCCGCGTTCCTGGGCCAGTTCGGTGGATGCCCAATAGGCGTAGTAGCACAAGGCCTCGGTGGAGCGATCGGCAAAGGCAACCGCATCCTCGCTCGCGTAGGAAAGGCGCATCAGGTGCAGACAGTCCTGGAACCCCATGATGCCGAGCCCAACCGGTCGGTGCCGGAGGTTGGCGCGTCGCGCCTTGGATACTGCGTAGTAGTTGATGTCGATCACATTGTCGAGCATGCGCATTGCCGTGGTGACGGTGCGCCGCAACTTTTCGTGGTCGAGCACCCACCGCGACGCCTCCCCGTCGCGCTCCTCGCGCATGTGTGCCACCAGATTCACCGAGCCGAGATTGCACACGGCAATCTCCTGCGCATTGGTGTTGAGCGTGATCTCTGTACAAAGATTCGAGCTGTGCACCACGCCAACATGGCTTTGCGGCGAGCGCAGGTTGCACGCGTCCTTGAAGGTCATCCAGGGATGGCCGGTCTCGAAGAGCATCGAGAGCATCCTGCGCCACAGTTGGGTGGCCGGGATCGTCTTGTGGAGCTTCATTGCGCCACGGGCCGCCTTTTCCTCGTAGGCCGTGTAGGCCTCCTCGAAGTCACGCCCCACCTTGTCGTGCAGGTCGCGGCAGTCCGAAGGCGAAAAGAGGGTCCATGGCCCGTTCTCCATCACCCGTTTCATGAAAAGGTCGGGAATCCAGTTGGCGGTGTTCATGTCGTGCGTGCGCCGGCGGTCATCGCCTGTGTTCTTGCGCAACTCGAGGAACTCTTCGATGTCGAGGTGCCAGGTCTCGAGGTAGGCGCACACCGCCCCTTTGCGCTTTCCGCCCTGGTTGACTGCCACCGCAGTGTCGTTGACCACTTTCAGAAACGGAACGACGCCCTGACTCTTGCCGTTGGTCCCCTTGATGTGACTGCCGAGCGCGCGGACCGAAGTCCAGTCGTTGCCGAGCCCCCCCGCGTACTTGGCGAGCAGTGCGTTTTCCTTGATCGCCTCATAGATGCCGTCGAGGTCGTCGGCAACGGTGGTGAGGTAGCACGACGACAGCTGCGAACGGCGGGTGCCTGCGTTGAAGAGCGTTGGGGTGCTGCTCATGAAGTCGAAACTCGAGAGCAGTTCGTAGAATGCGATCGCCCGGGCTTCGCGATCGATCTCGTTGAGCGCAAGCCCCATCGCCACGCGCATGAAGAAGGCCTGCGGCAACTCGATCCGCTGATCGTCGATATGCAGGAAATAGCGGTCGTAGAGTGTCTGCAGTCCAAGGTAGCTGAACTGTTGGTCGCGGTCGGCACGCAGGGCTGCCCCGAGCCGAACCAGATCGAAGTGGCGCAGATCTTCGCTGAGAAGTTCGGCCTCGATACCCCGGTGGATGAACTGCACGAAGTACTCGGCGTAGCGCTGGTGCATTTCGCGCTGTGCCACGACTTCGCCAAGGACCTCCTTGCGGACGGTATGCAGGAGCAGTCGCGCCGTGACCTGGCTGTAGGCAGGATCCTTTTCGATCAAGGCGCGCGCTGAAAGAATCGCCGACTTGTAGACCTCGTCGAGCGGCACGCCGTCGTAGAGATTCTTGAGCGTGTCGGCAAGCACAAACTCCGCGCTCACCACAGGGCCCAATCCCTCGCAGGCCGATTCGATCACCTGACGCAAACCCGCCACATCGAGCGGGACGCGATGCCCACCGTCGACGACGTGCAAGGCCCGCGCAGTGGAGGGCTGATCCTGCTGCCGCGCAGCCCTTTCCTGGCTGCGCTTTTCGCGATAGAGCACATAGGCCCTCGCCACCTCATGTTCACCCGAGCGCATCAAGGCAAGTTCAACATGGTCTTGAATGTCTTCGATGTGAAGGTTCCCCCCCCCGGGTTTTCCCCGGGTGAGCGCTTGCATCACCGCATCGGTGAGACTTTCCACCCGCTCGCGCATCCGCGCCGACGCCGCGCCCTGTCCGCCCTGCACTGCGAGGAAGGCCTTGGTCATGGCCACCGAGATCTTCACCGGCTCAAAGCCCACCACCGCGCCGTTGCGCCGGATCACGCGAAAATCCGCAACACCGGTGTGGATTGCGAGCGCACCAGGAGCGGTCGACTCCTGCGCAGGCCACGGCCCCCGTTGCACGGGCTGGGGCTCGTTTTGAAAGGGGGAAAGGGGTTGCATCGGTTTCTCCTCCACAGGGGGCCCACGCGGTGTAGCGGGGCGGTGACGCGACTGAATGCTTCAGCGAAGAAGCGATTGATAAAACCATGCATAAAAGCATGATTTTGAAGAAATGTATCTAAAATTAAAAATTAAATACCAGGAGAAAGACGGAGCGAGCGACGGGAGGAGGACGGAACGGGAGGCTGCAAGAAAGGCGGGTCGGGGGGCAAAAAGAGCGGCGGAACACAGAAGAATGCCGGTGTGGAGCAAAGGCGACGCTGGGCCCTGGCGCCGGCTGGGGCCTGTTTGACTCCATGGGGTCAACAGGATCCCTGAAGCCGGGACATTTCTTCAAAGACACTAGCTGTAGGGCCCAACGGCCCAGTACACACCAAGTATAGTGTTGCGCCGGGTCGCTGGCAAGCGCAGAAGGGCCGCAACCAGTAGGGTTTGCAGGAGGCGTGGCGTGCACGCATCACCGCGCCGTGCGCGCCGGGCAGGCGTCCATCCGGGAAGATCCACTCGCGATGACCGACCTGCGAACATCAGTCCGCGAACACCAATCCGCGAACACCAATCCGGGAAAATCAATCAGCGAAAATCAGTCCTCGAACATCAGTCCGCGAACATCAACCCGCGAACATCATCGCGCGAAGGGCGCCTCAAGCCCAAGGTCTGCCAGTGGGGCAAGCGCACGCGGCCAGTCGAACCGCGGCCCCGGGTCGGTCTTTCGGCCCGGGGCGATGTCGCTGTGGCCGCAGATGTGGCGCAGCGGCAATCGATCGCGCAAGGCCCTGATCAGCACCGCAAGGCGCTGATACTGCGCCCGGGTGAAGTCGTGCCGGCCATCACCTTCGAGTTCGATCCCCACGGAGAAATCGTTGCATGCCGTGCGGCCGAGAAACGCCGATTGCCCTGCGTGCCAGGCGCGCCGGTGGACATCAACGAACTGGATCAGGGTTCCTCTGCGCCGCAAAAAGAAGTGGGCCGACACCCGCAAACCCGCGAGCGCAGCAAAGCTCGGATGGGCGCCGCAGTCGAGTCGACCCATGAAGAGGCTTTCAACCGCATCGCCGCTGAAGCGCCCCGGCGGAAGGCTGATATGGTGCAGCACCACGAGACTGACTTCCACCGGATCGGGCCGGGCATCGGCGTGCGGCGAGACGCAAACGCGCAGTCCGGGAATCCAGCCGCTCCCGCCTGTGGCATCACGGTCGCTGGATGCGGGCAACACACTCTCGCTCACGCATCCGTCCACTCTCGCTCACGGATCCGTCTTCGGACCGGCCTGCGCATGCGCTTCGTCACAGTACCAATGGCCACCACGCTCGAGCGCAAAGGCCCGACCCGACCAGGCGCCGCAATATGCACACGCCACGAGTGCCTGCGCCGCAGGCGCGACCTCCTGCGACGGGCCCGAGGGTTGCGGGGTGCCCTGCGATGAATCGCCCGATGCCGAGGCGGAGTCCGACGCGGGATACCTTGCGCTCTGCCGGCCATCGGAGCGCGATCCCCTGGGGTCGTCTCCCGAACGCAAACGCACAAAACCCTTCCACAACCACCAGCCGGCGATCAGGGCAAGCGCGATCCAGAGAAGTTTGGTCAGCATTGGAGGCTGTGCCCGCAGGCCGACCCCAGCCGGCTTCGCCCGCAGGTTGGCCCAACCCGACTGCGCCCAGGCGTCGACCCAACCCGACTGCGCCCAAAGGTCGACCCAACCCGGCCTCGCCCACGCATCGATCCGCCACTGCAGCGGATGGTCATCGGCCCGGCCCGCGCTGCAGGATCACTTCGAGCACGAAGCGGCTACCCACATAGCCCAGCAAGAGCGCCACGAAACCGGCCAGCGTTGCGCGGGCCGCCACAACCCCGCGCCAGCCGCGGGTGCGGTGGCCCCAGAGCAGCACGCCGAAAACAACCCATGCGAGGAGCGTGAGCAGCGACTTGTGATCGAGCCGCAGGGGCCGTCCGAAGACTTCCTCGGAGAACACCACCCCGCTCAGCAGGGTGACGGTGAGCAGACCAAAACCGATTCCAAGGTAGCGAAAGAGCATCCGTTCCATGGCCAGCAGCGGCGGCATCTGATCGAAGACCCCGTCATCGAGGAGCAGCCGATTGCGCGACTGCAGGACACGGGCCTGCACCAGAATGAAGGCGGCCAGCGTGGCCGCAAGCAGAAAGACACCATAGGCCAGTGTGCCGATCACGAGGTGCGGCAGGAATAGCGCAGAGACCTCGCCCTGGAAGAGCGTGCCCACGAACACCCAGGGCAGCACCACCGAAACACCGGCGACCGGTGCAACCACCCGCATGGCTCCGTCGAGCCTGCTGCGCCGAGCCTCCCAGGCGAGCACCAGAACCGCAAGCCAGAGGGTGGCCGATAGCGCTGCTGCGAAGCCGTAGCGAAGCCCCTCCAGCGCCACGATCTGCAAGGCGAGCACTGGCGCGTGCAGTCCGAGGCCGAGCCCGAGCATGCGCAGCGCGTGGACACTGCGTTGGCGCACGAGCCAGGCGGAGACGAAGTACGCTGCCACGGCGGAAAGCGCAAGCCAGCCCTGCCAGTGCGTGAGGATTGCCGCGATCGATGTCATGAGGATTGAGCGCCGTGGAGACCCGAACCACCCCCCACCGGATCAGCCTCCGGTACAGGGGCTCTCGGACCGAGCCGCGCCGGAGTCCCGTGGGTTAAAGTGTAGAGCACTGTTCTGGAAGCGTGCATCATGCTTGAAAACCTCACCCAGAGGCTCGCCAAGGTCGTCAAGACCCTGCGTGGCGAAGCCCGCCTCACGCAAGCAAACACCCAGGAGATGCTGCGCGAGATCCGGCTTGCGCTGCTCGAGGCCGATGTCGCGCTTGCGGTCGTTCGCGAGTTCATTGCCCGGATCCGCGATAAGGCGATGGGGCACGAAGTGATGGGAAGCCTCACGCCCGGCCAGGCGCTCGTGGGCGTGGTCCATGAAGCGCTGGTCGATCTGATGGGCGGACGCGGCCCCGCCGCAGCGCTCAACCTTGCCACGCAACCCCCCGCTGTCGTTCTGCTCGCAGGCCTTCAGGGTGCCGGCAAGACGACAACTGCGGGGAAACTGGCCAAATGGCTGCGCGAGCGCGAGCGACGCAAAGTGCTCACCGTCTCGTGCGATGTGTACCGTCCTGCGGCGATCGAGCAACTCCGGGTCGTGAGCGAGCAGGTTGGCGCGGACTTCTTCCCTTCCGACGCCAGCCAGAAACCGGCCGCCATTGCAGCGGGTGCCCTGCAGTGGGCACGCACCCACTTCCACGACGTGGTGATCGTGGATACTGCGGGCCGGCTCGGCATCGACGAGGCCATGATGAGCGAGATCCGCGCTCTTCATGAGCAGCTACGTCCCATCGAAACCCTTTTCGTGGTGGACGCGATGCAGGGACAGGACGCCGTCAACACCGCGAAAGCCTTCGGCGAGGCACTCGATCTCACCGGCGTGATTCTCACCAAGCTCGATGGTGATGCGCGCGGCGGCGCCGCGCTGTCGGTGAAGTCGATCACCGGTCGCCCGATCAAGTTTGTGGGTGTGAGCGAGAAACCCGACGGTCTGCAGGCTTTCGATGCCGAGCGCATGGCCAACCGCGTGCTGGGCATGGGCGACATCGTGGCCCTCGTGGAGCAGGCACGCCAGGCGATCGACGAAGAGGAGGCGCAGGCGCTCGCCAGCAAGCTCAAGTCTGGGGCGCGCTTCGATCTGGAGGACTACCTCGGGCAGTTGTTGCAGGTGCGCAAGATGGGCGGATTCGAGACGATGCTCGACAAGTTGCCCGCAGCAATGCAGGCGGCAGCCGGCAAGGCCGACATGAACAAGGCCGAGCGTGAACTGCGCCGTACCCAGGGCATGATCCACGCCATGACGCCTGCCGAGCGGGCGCGGCCCGAGATCATCAAGGCCTCGCGCAAACGGCGCATCGCAGCGGGCGCGGGCGTCCAGGTGCAGGACGTGAACCGGATGCTCGCCCAGTTCGAGCAAATGCAAGCGATGATGAAGAAGATCCAGAAAGGCGGCATGGCCAAGCTGATGCGCAGCCTCGGTGGACTGACGGGCATGGGGCCCTCGATGCCTGGCGGCATGCCCGGGGCGATGCCAGGCGCCACGCCGGGACGCGGTGCTCCGGTGCTGCCGCCCGGAGCGCGCTTTGGAGGACGTCGCGGCCGGTGAGGGCATGCGCCTGGAGGTGCTGTAACCGACGGAAACCGCATCGATTACGCATCGATTGCGCATTGATTACGCATTGATTACGCATCGATTACGCGTCGATTGCGCATCGACTGCGCATCGCCCAGGCTCAGCGCCTGAAGCGTTCCAGCAGGATCGCGGGCGCCAGCTTCTCGTTGTACATGCCCTGCCTCCGGGTGAGTTCCACCTGTCCTTCGGCGAGTCCGCGGTCGCCCACGGTGATACGCCAGGGCACGCCGATCAATTCCCAATCGGCAAACATCACGCCGGGTCGCAGATCGCGGTCGTCGAGGATCACATCGAACCCGGCCGCATCCAGTGCAGCGTGGATTCGGAGGCACATCGCGCGCACTGCCGCCGACTTGCCCCATCCAAGCCCCACCACCACCACCGCAAACGGCGCAATCGCCTCGGGCCAGACGATGCCCCGTTCGTCGTGATTCTGTTCGATGGCAGCGCCCAGCAGCCGTGTGATGCCGATGCCATAGCAGCCCATCTCGATCGGCTTGCGACTCCCATCCTCGTCGACAAAGGTGCACTGCATTGGGGCCGAGTAACGCGTGCCCAGGTAAAACACATGTCCAACCTCGATCCCGCGACAGATCGCGACGACCCCCTTGCCGTCGGGCGAAGGATCCCCCTCGCAGATGTTGCGCAGGTCGGCCACCATCGGCTCCGGCAGATCGCGACCCCAGTTCACGCCGGCAAGATGGAAGTTCGCCCGGTTTGCACCGCAGACGAAATCCGCCATGTTGGCTACGGTCGTGTCGGCAACCAGTCGGACCGCAGGGCTCATCCCCACCGGACCCAGGTAGCCCGGCTCGCAGCCGAAGTGTTCCTCGATCTCGGCCTCGGTGGCAAAGCGCAGCCCAGTCATCCCGGGGAGTTTTGCCGCCTTGACCTCGTTGAGTTCGTGATCGCCACGCAGCAGCACCAGCCAGATCGAAGCACTCCCGGCGGCAGGCGCATCCGCACCGCCGGACTGAAAGGCGTGGTGCCCGGGGCCAGCAGACAAGGGATTTTCGGTACCGTCAGAGACTGGGGAATCGGGGGATCCGACGCCTGCAGGGCGTGCGGCGCCCGATACAGACGGCAGGCCCGCAAGCACGAGAGACTTGACCGTTCTTTGCAGCGCGATCCCCAGGAAAGCAGCCACGTCCTCGCAGCGGGCCTTGCCGGGCGTGGCCAGCTCGCGCATCGGCTCGGCGGGATCGGCGCGCACCGCAATCAGCCCTGGCGCTGGCGCAAGCTCGATATTGGCTGCGAACTCCGAATCCGGGCAGTAGGCGATCCGATCCTCGCCGGTCTCCGCAATCACCTGAAACTCGTGGCTCGCCGAGCCGCCGATTGCGCCGGTGTCGGCAGCAACCGCGCGAAACCCGAGGCCCATGCGGGTGAAGATGCGCTGATAGGCCTCGAACATGCTCTGGTAGGAGCGAAGTGCGGCATCGCGATCCCGGTCGAAGGAATAGGCATCCTTCATCGTGAATTCGCGACCTCGCATCACGCCGAAACGCGGCCTGCGTTCGTCCCTGAACTTGGTTTGTATGTGGTAGAAATTCTTCGGAAGGTCGCGGTAGCTGCGCAACTCGTTGCGCGCGATGTCGGTGATCACTTCCTCCGAGGTGGGCTGCACGATGAAATCCCGTCCGTGCCGATCCTTCAAGCGAAGCAACTCGGGTCCGTACTTCTGCCAGCGCTCCGATTCCATCCAGAGTTCAGCCGGTTGAACCACCGGCATGAGTAACTCGATCGCCCCGGCTGAGTTCATCTCCTCGCGAACGATCGCTTCGATGCGCCGGATGCTTCGCAGTCCGAGCGGCATGTAGGTGTAGATACCGCCGGCAAGCCTGCGGATCATTCCAGCGCGTGACATCAGCCGATGGCTGATGACCTCGGTGTCGGCGGGCGCCTCGCGCAGCGTGGAGATGTGAAAGGAAGACGCTTTCATGCTGCGGAGGCTCTCATGTTGGTGATGGCATTGCGGCTCGCGGGCCGGGAAACCTCCGGGCCGGGGTGGGTTGCTCGCTGCGTTGCGCAAGGATACATCCCGCCTGCGCGAGCGCTTTCCCAAACGCGCTGCGCGCGCCACGGGGCTGGTGGGCTGGAAGTGGGGGCGGGGGCTGGGAGTGGGGGC
>Ga0194134_10004803_pt1 | contig 13234 bp, 13 predicted proteins | sample TA2KigOff0mmetaG_FD_148602 | JGI IMG/M metagenome (GOLD analysis project Ga0194134, IMG submission 148602) | Freshwater microbial communities from Lake Tanganyika, Tanzania - TA2015056 Kigoma Offshore 0m | ecosystem: Environmental > Aquatic > Freshwater > Lake | place: Tanzania: Lake Tanganyika... | reverse complement strand
AGATTGTCGCCTGTTGTTGGCGATGGCGTCACAAGCTAAGCGTCCTACAATACCGATTTTCGCCGCTTTGATTTTCCGTAGGTTTGATCGTATGAACACAACGAATCCAAAAGAGCCACCACTTACCTCGCTCTCTCATGGTGGCGGCTGCGGCTGCAAGATTGCGCCGGGATTACTCTCAGAGATGCTCAAAGGCACGATGGCTATGGCTGTTCCCAAGGAACTGCTGGTTGGTATAGGCACCTCCGATGACGCAGCGGTCTATCAGATCAGCGAGCATCAAGCACTTGTAGCGACGACCGACTTTTTCATGCCCATTGTTGATAACCCCTATGACTTTGGACGCATCGCTGCCACAAATGCTATCTCGGATGTGTATGCCATGGGTGGTACACCGATCATGGCGCTCGCACTTGTAGGTATGCCGATTAATGTTCTTAGCGCAACGACGATTAGCAGCATTTTGGAAGGTGGACAGTCAATTTGCAGCGAAGCATCGATTCCTGTTGCAGGTGGTCACAGCATCGATTCGGTCGAGGCAATTTATGGCCTTGTGGTTCTTGGCATGGTTCATCCTAAACAAGTCAAAAGGAATGCCGATGCAAGGCCGGGCGACTTACTGATCCTGGGAAAGCCGCTTGGCGTAGGGGTTTACGCAGCAGCGCTTAAGAAGGGGCAACTGGCCCAGTCCGACTATCAACAGATGCTGCAAACAACGACCAGCTTAAATAAGGCGGGATCTAAACTCGGCGCAATCGATGGGGTTCACGCCATGACCGATGTTACGGGCTTTGGTCTTGCAGGCCATGCGCTCGAAATGGCGCGAGCCGCGAAGCTTTGCTTGCAAATCGACTGGGAAAAGGTCCCAAGATTACCCTTAGCAAGTATGCTTGCCGAGCACGGCCATATTACTGGGGCATCCAAGCGTAATTGGGCTGCTTATGGTCACGAAGTCAGGTTAAGCCCAAGAATTACCGCTGTGGATCAGGCCTTGCTCACAGACCCACAAACCAGTGGAGGTCTGCTGGTGGCATGCTCACCTTCGGCTCAAGCCGAAGTATTTCAAGCTTTCGCAAGCACAGGCTTGATGGCAACGGTGATCGGCTCAGTGGAAAAGGGTTCGATTGGGGTTGAAGTGATGATGTCCGAAAATGGCTAAAGAAGTGATTGCTCAGTCGTTAAGATGCTGTAGATGCAAACAACAAGCGATACATCGAAGCCTGCAATCCCTGATGAGTTAATGCAGCGTGGATCACGGCAGCTCGATACCGAGCGTTGCTATGAAGCGATTTGCACAAAAGATTCGAATTTCGACGGCTACTTTTTTGTCGGCGTGAGCAGCACCGGGATTTACTGTCGACCGATTTGTCGTGTAAAGACTCCAAAACAGAAAAATTGCCATTTTTTTTCAATTGCTGCTCAAGCAGAAGCGGCAGGGTTTCGTCCCTGTTTGCGATGCCGTCCTGAACTTGCTCCAGAAAACAGGCATTGGAGCAGCGAAGATGCGGGTGTCATCCTGGCACGTGAAGCTGCGGCTCTGTTAGACGGTGGCAGACAATACGCAAGTGGCCATGCAAACCGTCATCAATCGATCACTGCGATCGCCCAAAGGCTGGGAATTAGCGATCGCCATCTTCGTCGCGTGTTTGAATGCTACTGGGGCATTTCTCCGCTTCAATATCGACAAACCCAACGACTACTGCGGGCCAAACAACTGCTCGTCGATAGCCAGTTACCGATGAGCAGGATTGCTACGCTTTCTGGGTTTTCAAGCCTTCGGCGATTCAATGATAGTTTTCAAGCGCACTATCAGCTGAGCCCAAGCCAGCTTCGCGCAGTTGGCTTCAAGCTTGGTTTCGAGAGGAGCGCCGATTCGGTGACGGTCCGTCTCGACTATCGTCCACCATTCGATGTGCAGGCGATGCTCGGTTTCTGGCAGCAACGTGCCATCCATGGTCTTGAACTGATTGGCCACAATGAACTGTTCCGGACAATCGTCATTGAGCATCACGAAACCCCAAGCAAGTCTTTAATCGGATGGATTCGCTGTATTTTCCATCCAATAAGACCTCAACTAAGCTTAACCCTTAGCGAAAGCTTACTGCCTGCGCTTCCTCGCTTGTTAAAAATCGTACGCGACGCATTCGATCTCGATGCAGATCCTGCGCTAATTCATGCGCAATTGAGCGCTGATTTTCCTGACGGCGAGGGTCTAAGGGTGCCTGGTGCCTTTGATGGCTTTGAGCTTGCCGTGCGAGCCATACTCGGACAGCAGGTCACCGTCGCAGCCGCACGAATCTTTGCACAGCGTCTTGTGGATCGGTTCGGCATGCCTCTTCGACCTGTCGTTCTACCAAGCAAATCGCTCAATCCGACAAACGCGGCGCCAGGTAATCTAAGGCTTTTTCCTAGACCGCAAGCTCTCATTCAAGCATCAAGTGATGCGCTTGGCAGTCTTGGCATTGTGAAGCAGCGGCAAGCCGCCATTGCTTCAGTCGCTAAGGCCTTGCTCGCCGGTGAGCTAAGGCTTGAGCCCATCGCGCACGATAAGGCTGCCATTGAACATACCGTACATCAGCTGTGCAAACTACCCGGCATTGGAGCGTGGACTGCACAGTACATCGCGATGCGGGCTTTGAAATCTGGCGATGCGCTGCCCGCAGGCGACCTTGCATTGCATCGGGCTCTAGGTCTTCAGGGTACTTCCCGCGTTATGCAACAAACCCTGGATCGATCAAAGACTTGGATTCCTTGGCGGAGTTACGCCGTGATTCGCGCCTGGCATTCGATCGGTAAATAGTCATGAAATTTGATCATGTTCACATAGCAAAGCGCATTCAAAGTCCTTTGGGTCCTGTGGTGATTGCCGCATCAAAGGCGGGTTTGTGTGGACTTTGGTTCGACGGGCAGAAGCATCAACCTCGTCTTATGCTTGAAGCATTTAACCTCAACAGTGAGCTTTTGGATGAGGTTGAAGCGCAGTTGGCAGCTTGGTTTGCAGGTAAATTGAAGTGTTTTGAGATCGAACTGGATTTAAGTCTTGGAACGGATTTTCAACAATCAGTCTGGCAAGGCTTACGGGGCATCCCTTATGGAAAAACAGTCAGCTACGGCGAACTCAGCGCCAAGGTCGATCGCCCGAAAGCGAGCCGTGCCGTCGGAGCAGCCGTGGGTCGTAATCCGATAAGTCTTATCGTGCCCTGCCATCGGGTTGTTGGTGCGCATGGTGCGCTTACGGGCTATGCAGGTGGCCTTGAGCGAAAGCTTGCACTGTTAAGGCTTGAGGCGACGCTTTAGAGCAGATGCTCGATGAATAGTTAGGCGATACTGAACTAGTCAGCGCCGCAATGACGAAAGAGCTCATAAGGCTCTTTTAGACCCTTTAGCACACGATCGCCCACAGATTCAAAGCGCATCTGACTACCTCCTGTTAAATCCTTGATGGTCTTCGTCATTAGAACTTCACCTGATTCGGCTTGGTCCATAACGCGGGCTGCGATGTTGACAGCAATGCCTGTAACATCATCGCCACGGAATACCACTTCGCCAACGTGCAAGCCAGCTCGGATACTTAACTTGATTGTCTTTAATTGTTCAACCATCGTGAGCGCGCATTGCAAGGCGCGCACAGGTCCGTCAAAGATCGCTAGCACACCATCACCTGTATGCTTGATTACTCGACCATGATGGGAAAGCACGAGCGGCATCACAATGGCATCATGTTGATCGAGCATGCTGCGCCAGGCGTGATCACCGATCTCAGCCAGGTGCCTGGTTGAGCCAACCATATCTGTAAATAGAGCGGTACACAGCTTCCGATCAAGCGCTTGTGTTTTGCTAGATTGATCCTTTGCTTGACCTGTAAACTGAACACTGGCAGCAATAATTGCGGACCAATCATCATATTGCGGCAGGTGCGCAGTGCCAGGCAGTTCGAGGTAGGTAGCCTGGACAATTCGATCAGCCAGATACCGGCCGTTCCCGCATCCAACCATCCGATCATGCCGACGCTGAATGACGAGACATTCTTGCCGGATCTCCGGAAGAATCGGGCGAACATCAATAAGCGAATTTGCAGCGAGAAACTTTCTAATTGCAGCCGGTGAACACGCCATGCGTTCAAGGCGAGCGAGCATGGGTCTTCTAAACGCCTCTGTTGGAATTGGACCAGCACGCTCAGCAAAGTGACCTCTACCCCAATTTGAGGCGATGGTGTCGATGCTTTGTTGCATCGATTCGATTGGTGCCATGTAAGGGTAGTCCGCACTACCCCAGAACTTTGCCATTGCGCCAAAAAGGATAAGCCGCTTAACTCTTTCAGGGTAAGTGGCTGCAAACAATAGACTCACCGGACCGCCTTCGGAAATCGCAAAGATATTGACGACTGTCGACGCAGTTGCCTCCATGACCGCCCGAAGATCATCAATACGCTCCTCGAGGGTCGTTGCACCATCGATGCGATCCGACATACCCTGCCCACGCTTATCAATCATAATCACACGATAGTGTCGGGATAGGTCGAGTAGAAAGCCCTTGGCCTCAGGGTCATCCCATTGCGCCTCCAGATGCGATATGATTCCTGGAACGTACAATAAATCTTGATCGCCCCGCCCAAAAACCTGGTAAGCGATGCTCGTTTCACCGCTCATGACAAATTTCGTTTCGGGTCTTGCGTCCACGGAGGACAAGTCTATCTCGCGTCGACTCATCGCCTTTTAAGCCGCCACTGCAATAACGACAGCATTAGGCTCAATCGCGGCCGTGGCCGACTGGCGCAGTTTTAGGCTTGTTTGATGATCCGTGAAACCAACTAATGCAAGTCCGGTATCGAGCTGTAACGATATTTCGGGCCCTGAGCCGCCCTTGCCACGTCGGATAACCTTGCCCTTCAACAAATTCACTCCTTGCATCGCTACAATCGTTGGCGCTATGGTGACCGCAGTCGCTTTACACATGGCTATCACCTTTTGTCCTGGACTGAGATGAAGTAATTCAAGGCTTTCATGGGTAACTCGCGCAGTCAGTGTTTGTGCTTCAGAGATGGCAAGCAGAATTTGAGCGGCTGCATGCTTTCGGTCGATGTTCTCAACGGTGCAGGGCAATTGATTACGCATGCTGGTCCGAAAACCTACGCTGGCAAGTCCTGGCAGATTAAGACCTGCCCCCTTCCCTAGTTGCTCGATCGTTGCGAGCGCTTGTTCGCGCGACCTATTCAGCGCATCGGCCACTTCCAATACCCGAGCGCCTTCCGCTGTGAGTCTCGCACCTCCCCCACCTGAACCGCCTACAACTTTTTCGACAAGTGAAACACCCGCAAGATTGCTGAGGGTTTCGATTGCCTGCCAGGCAGCCTTGTAACTTACTGAATTGATGCGAGCAGCCTCCGATATGGATCCTGCCAGTCGAATCGCGCGCAAGACCTCCAGACGTTTATCGAGCGTCCGCATGCCGAGAACCTCTTCGTAATCGATCATTGCTTGCTTCATGCTGCGCCTATCTTCGCACGAAGTTTGTGGTTTACGCTATTCTAATGATGAATAGCGCAGTAGCATCGTTTTCTGAGCAGTGCGTACTTTTCATGGTTATCGGGAGGGCTTCAATGAGTTGGTTGATTTTGCGGCTGGGTTTCATGAGCCGTAAGCTCAGGATCATTTGGCTTGGCTTGCTAAGCCTAGCTTCGCTGACACTTCATGCGGCTCCCCTACAAGTAGCGGTTGCCTCGAATTTCATGGGTCCTATGAACGCGGTTGCTTCTGTTTTTGAGCGCGACACCGGCCATAAGCTGCAACTCTCCTTTGGAGCAACTGGGCAGTTCTATGCGCAGATTCGAAACGGCGCGCCATTTGCTATCTTGCTAGCAGCCGATAAGGAAACACCCTTGAAGCTTGCACGTGAAGGGCTTGCCGTCGAAGCGACAGCGTTTACTTACGCAAAGGGGCGCCTGGTTTTATGGAGTAAGCGAGCAAACTTCGTTGATAACGATGGTGCATTTCTTAAATCTGAATCATTCACTCGGCTTGCAATCGCCAACCCAAAGCTTGCGCCCTATGGCGCTGCCGCGCTAGAGACACTCACTAAATTGGGGCTGCGTGATCGAATCGCACCAAAAATTGTTGAAGCGGCCAACATCGCTCAAAGCTTTCAGTTTGTCGCCTCAGAGAATGCAACACTTGGCTTTGTAGCGATGTCGCAAGTCTATGAACGCGGCAAGCTCAAGGAAGGCTCAGCCTGGCTGGTGCCTACTTCTTTCCATTCCCCGATCAATCAGGACGCTATTTTGCTGAACCCCGGCAAAGATCAACCTGCAGCGCTCGCATTGCTAAACTTTTTAAAAACAGACAAGGCTAAAACGATGATTAGATCTTTTGGCTACGATCTTTAACAATCAGACAACGCGCTGTGAACCAGCTCTCAGATGCCTGGCCTGCAATTGCCCTGACGCTTCAGCTTGCAAGCCTAAGTTCTGCATTATTACTGGTCATCGCAACACCCATCGCCTGGTGGCTATCGCAAACGTCATCAGGTTGGCGTAAACCGATCGCAGCCTTGATTACCCTACCGTTGGTACTTCCGCCGACTGTCCTAGGATTTTATATTCTTATAGTTCTTGGACCAAAAGGCTGGATAGGTCAACTCACGCAAAGTCTAGGGCTGGGCGTGCTGTCGTTTTCCTTTACCGGTTTGCTGATTGGATCTTTGATCTTCTCGCTACCTTTCGCTGTTCAACCAATACAGTACGCATTTGAGGCAATCGGAAAGCGGCCTTTAGAAGCTGCCGCCACCCTTCGTGCGGGCCCGCTTGATGCTTTTTTCTCTGTTGCACTACCCTTAGCCAAACCGGGTCTATTAACGGCAACCGTGCTTAGTTTTGCACATACCGTGGGTGAATTCGGGGTTGTTCTAATGATTGGCGGCAACATTCCGGGACAAACAAGGGTTGTATCAACACAGATCTATGGTTATGTCGAATCAATGGCCTATGAAGAGGCTCACTTGCTTTCGGCGGGCATGCTCGTTTTCTCATTTCTGGTGTTGCTTGCGCTTGGCCAGTTGAAAACGCGTCGCGATAAGGTGCTGACTTGACGCACGATAAAAGCCTAAGTATTCAGTTAAGGCTCGAACATCATCAGTTTTCACTTGATCTCGCCCTATGCGTGCCGCTTCAAGGGATCACCGTGCTATTCGGTCCCTCAGGCTCGGGCAAGACAAGCTTGCTTCGCTGCCTGGCTGGTCTTGAAAAGGCCCAAGGCATGATTCAGCTTGGCGATGAAATCTGGCTTGACAGCAAACGTCAATATTTCAGACCGACATGGCAACGTGAGATTGGCTATGTGTTTCAGGAGGCTAGCCTTTTTGAGCATTTAACTGTTCGCGATAATCTTTATTATGGTCTGAAGCGTGTACAAACTAGGCTCGGCGCTGTAAGCCTCGATGAGGCGGTAAGGCTTTTAGGGATCGAGCGATTGCTTGGCCGTTCGGTCCAAAGCCTATCGGGTGGCGAAAGACAGCGGGTTGCAATTGCCCGCGCCTTAGCCACTCAACCCAAGTTGCTTCTCCTCGACGAGCCACTCGCTTCTCTTGATCTGTCAAGACGCCGCGAGGTTCTACCCTGGCTCGAGCGCCTTCATGACGAATTGAGCATGCCTATCGTTTATGTGACTCACGCTGTCGATGAACTTGCGCGTCTTGCTGACTACGTTGTCTTGCTCGAGCAGGGGCGAATTCGTGCTTACGGTCCGCTTGCTGAAATGAGCCGCTCACGCGAACTTGCCTTGGCAATTGGCGAAGAAGCCGGGATCATCAGCAAGGCGATTGTGATCCTTCGTGATGAAGCTCACCATATGGTTCAGCTGCAATTTGGAGGTGCTAAGCTTTGGATGCGCGATCAAGGCCTCGTGGTTGGACAAACAGTACGGATCAGGATTTTGGCCAGGGATATAAGCCTCACGAAAACCGTACAAGAAGATACAACTATACAAAATCATTTACCAGGTGAAATTGAGTCGGTTGATAGCTTCTTACACCCAGCACAAGCAGTGGTACGTGTGCGATGTAAACAGGAAATACTGCTTGCGCATGTTACCCATCGTTCGCTCCAGCGCTTAGCACTTGATGTTGGAGCGCCCGTATGGTGTCAGGTCAAATCAGTCGCTCTTATTGTTTAGTCAACTTCGCGAGGCAGTTGTGAACAATCAAGAAATTTATGCAGAACTTATTTCGTTAGATGAAGTCTCACCATCAGTCATCACGCGAATTGTGCTGATGCACATGGCTTACTACGGCAAGTACTTTGGCTTTGGTGAAACCTTTGAGCGATCAATTACAAAGGATTTGCGAAGCTTTGCACAAAGTCTGCCAGAGCAAAAAAGTAAACTTTGGCTAGTCACAAAAGGCGAACATGTTTTAGGTTCGCTTGCGATTGATGGTGTCTGCCTTGGAGCCGGCCGAGCACAATTGCGATGGTTTATTCTCGACCCCAGTCTTCAGTCTAAAGGCCTTGGCCATGCGCTCATCTTGAAAGCGATCGACTTTTGTAGACTTCAAAAATTCCGTGAAATTCATCTGTGGACTTTTAGTGATTTGCAAGCAGCCCGCGCACTTTATCGCCGACACGACTTTCGCTGTGTTGAAGAGGCTGCAGGGGCACAGTGGGGTGTCGAAGTTATTGAGCAAAGATACCTGCTCCAACTTGAATCCTGATCTAACCCGGCTTGAAGCAGGAGAAGTCTTTTGGAAAATCATTTGAAACTTTACATTGGCAATAAGAACTATTCATCATGGTCGATGCGGCCTTGGGTGCTGATGAAGCAAATGGACATTGGCTTCGATGAGCATCTGGTGCGCTTTGACGGTTTCACGCCCGAATCAAGCTTCAAGAAAGCCATGGCAGAGCTCTGTCCCACTGGCAGGGTGCCGGTGCTGGTCGATAGCGGGTTGGTGATTTGGGATAGCTTAGCGATCGTTGAGTATCTTGCAGAGCGCTTCCCCGATCGGCATTTGTGGCCTCAGCAGCCTGATGCACGCGCACTGGCAAGAAGCCTATGTGCCGAAATGCACAGCGGTTTCACCGCACTGCGTGCCGCATGCCCGATGAATATTGAAGCGAGCCTGCCAGACATCGGAGCGCTCATGTTGCGAGATCGGCCTTCGGTGCGCGATGACTTGGCCAGAATCGACCACATGTGGTCCTCATCGCTAGCCCGCTTTGGTGGACCGATGCTTTTTGGCCGCTACACCATCGCTGATGCTTTTTTTGCCCCTGTTGTCATGCGTATCAAGACCTATCACTTACCCTTGAGCGAGCTTGCTCGTGACTATGTTCTAGCCTGCCTTGGCACAAGCGGCGTTGAAGCCTGGGTAGACGAAGCTATAGCGGAAAACGACTTTCGCGACTTTGAAGAACCGTACAGACTTAAGCCAAGCAGCGAAATTAAGCCAAGCAGCGAAAATTAAGCCAAGCCGCACAAATTAAATCAACCCCCTAAACTTTTTCGGGCTAACTTCCGCCGACTTTTGCGTCCGTATGCCTTGCTATGGACGATTTCACAGATGCTTTGATACTCGCACTTCACGCCGGGGCTGACGACCCTGACCGAAGTGCCATGGGGTCGCGCATGAAAGCACTGGTTGCAGAGCTTACCGATAAGGAATGTTCCAAGACAAAGCAAGCCACTGTCACGAGGAAACTAGCCAAAGTTCGCGAAGCCTATCGCATAAGGCTGCTTTCGACATAGTCTCCTATCGCGCCCATGAAAGCCAGCGATTGCCAAAGAGCGCGTCGCTAAGGCAGACTAGCGCAAATAAACTTAGGAGACTACGTTGATCAACATACGCAGACGGCTAATTCGATTTGCAAGTACCCTGCTTGCAGGGCTTTCCCTGGGCTATGCCCATTTGCCTGCCCAGGCGGCCTGGCCCTCAGATCAACCAATCAACCTCATCATTGCCTATGCACCTGGAGGCGGAACTGACATCGTCGCGCGTAGCCTTGTTCCGTTTATTGAAAAACATCTTGGAGACGGTGCGAAGATAAATATTTTGAATCGGCCGGGCGCTGGTGGTGGCATCGGTTTTGCGGCAATTGCCAATGCAGCGCCCGACGGTTACACCATCGGTTTCATAAACACCCCGCCAGTCATCACCATTCCGATTGAGCGAAACGCAGCCTGGACGCTTTCAAGTTTTGACTATCTTGGCAACATCGTTGACGATCCCGGAACATTTTGTGTTCACCAGGAAAGCCCGATACGAAGCCTTGTTGAATTACAAAATTTTGCAAAAAATAATCCAAAAAAAGTCACGGTCGGGTCAACCGGTGTCGGTTCAGACGATCATCTGGCTATGCTGATGTTTGAGCGCACTGCAGGCGTTTCCCTGACACATGTTCCATTCAAGGGAAGTTCTGAAACGCGGACAGCGATTACAGGCAAACACATCACGGTTGCGGCGATCAACGTAGGAGAGGCTTTACAGTATCTCAAGAGTGGTTCGCCGCTGCGCTGCCTTGGGCAGATGACCGCTCAGCGCATGAGCATGGCACCCGATTGGCCAACATTCAGGGAGCAAGGATTTGCCTTTGAGATGGCCTCGCTTCGTGGCATGGCAGCGCCCAAGGGCTTGCCTTCAGCCATCCGAGAACGCCTCACACGCGCAATTGAACGCGCTGCAAATGATCCTGCCTTCAAAGAGGCGGCTGAGCGTGCATTCGCTCCGGTTCGGTTCTTAGCGCCTAGTGCTTACGAAGCAGAGATTCGTGCAGGAGACACGGTTTTTAGACAACTATGGAAAGAAATGCCTTGGACCGATCGCTAAGCGTCTTGCCTAAAAAAACTGGAAAACCTCGGATCGCGCTCTTTTGCGGCGATCCTGCCGGGATCGGTCCAGAGTTGGTGCAGCGTCTTCTCGACGAACCATCACACTATGAGCACGTACACATTGAGCTCATCGGGCAGAAGTCGGCACTACGAGAGACGGCCAGGGTGAGTCTACATGCCTGGGATGGTTGGCACTCAGCGCCCTTTGAACCCGGACTTGCAGCGGTTGATAACGGTCGCTATATGCTTGCGGGCCTTCGTGAGGGGCTTGAGCTTGCGCGTAGCGGACGAGTCGATGCATTATGTTTTGCGCCCTTAAATAAGAGCGCTTTACGTGCAGGCGGCATGCACCAAGAAGATGAATTACGATGGTTCGCAGATTTCCTTAATTTTGAGGGTGCTTGCGGTGAACTCAACGTCCTTGAGAACCTATGGACCGCGCGCGTGACCTCGCATGTGGCTCTGCGCGATGTCAGCTCATTGTTAACGAAGCAGAAAGTAGCCACCGCGATCGCGATGATTTTCGAATCACTCAGACGTGCTGGTCTGCAAAGTCCGCGAATCGCTGTCTGCGGACTAAATCCTCATAACGGTGATCATGGCAATTATGGTGATGAAGAAGCGGCCATCATCGAACCCGGTATTGCACTTGCCCGGGTAAATGGCTATGCCGCCGAGGGTCCCTTTCCAGCAGACACAGCCTTCGTTCGAGCCATTCGCAAACCAGATGGCTTTGATGGTGTCGTCACGATGTATCACGACCAAGGTCAAATTGCGATGAAGTTACTCGGCTTTGAGCGAGGGGTTACTGTCCATGGGGGCTTGCCGTTTCCAATCACGACGCCCGCTCACGGAACCGCCTACGATATCGTAGGCCAGGGAAAGGCTAATCCGCAGGCATTTTTCAATGCCTTTGATCTGGCTTGCAAAATGGCTTTATTCGATAAAACGATATAGCATTATTCACGAATATATCCCGGCGCTCTGACTCATTTAAATGCGTCAGCATGTTGCTGATGCCAAGCAACTGGGCCCTATAAGCCACACGCAGGCTTGCAACGGGGAAATTGCTTGCAAACATACAGCGCTCAGGACCGAAGATCTCAACTGCCTCCTGAACAACGCGTCGGTTTGACTCGATTGTCCAGGCTTGGTGCATCAGTCCTAGCTCACTGATCTTGCAAAAGACCTTGGGCAGCCGTGCCAAAGCCCTCATTCCCTTGCGCCACTGATCTAAACCTGCCTCACTTCGATCCCAAGGCAGACCGGTATGGTTTAGCACCACTCTAAGCTCTGGAACTTTCTCAACAATAATTGCTGCTTCTTCTAGATGCCAGAATGGAACCCGCAAATCCCAAGACCAATCTCTTGCTGCAAGCAATCGCATACCGGCGAGCCAGTTCGGGTCTGTGAGCGAACCAGCACCCTGAGGTCGCGATGCATGAGGGTCTTGCGCAGTAAGAGGCTTGGAGCGTAAACCCCTAAGCAACGGAAACTGCGCCTGCGCAGCTAGTTGTTCATCAAGTCTGGGATCGTGTAGCCAGGCATGCGCCACCACTGCTTGAGGCATACCGCAAGACTCATGCTGCTCATGTAACCAACGCGTTTCGTCTAACGCCCTTGAACGGATGCACTCAGCCTCGACATGAACAGTAGCGAGTACATCGACACCAAAGGCGTCAGTTCGATAATCTTCTGGAAGATAATTGCGGCGCAATGCGGTGTAATCGCCAAGCAAAAAAGGCTTGGGGTCACCGACAAGCCAGTCATGCCAGCCCAAGGCCAAATCCCAGAAGTGATGATGCGAATCGACTACTTCGAGTTTTTCCATGGCTTATATGTTCTTGATCATTGAAAAAAAAGCTTGGGTAAGAGGCCTGGCGCTGATGGGAGGAGCACGTTTTCGATATGTTTATTATACCTATGACAGCTTGCACAACGACAGGGTTTCGCGCTACTTTGCCAGATTTATGAACTTAATAGCAAGGTCGCCCAAAGGAATCATTAATGAAAAGGAATTCTTAATGAGTATGCAGCATGATCAAAACATTGAACCGTTAAGTGCCATGGCAGAGCGGCTTAAGCCACTATTTCCTGGAATGCTTGGTATTGAGTGGACAAAGCTTGAACCCGACCATGTTCAGGCGAAACTACTCGTTCGTATGGAGCTTTGCACCGCGGGCAATAGTTTGCACGGTGGGGCTTTTATGGCTTTGGCAGACACCGTCGGCGCAGTTGCAACTTTTATTCAACTACCTAAAGGCGCACGAACTACAACGATTGAATCAAAGACGAACTTTTTGCGAGGCGCGCCAATTGGCAGTTATGTTCATGCTGATACACGTCCCCTGCACCGCGGGCGTACCACGCACGTCTGGGAGACACGCATTACTGATGAGGCGGGAAAGCTTTGTGCGCTG